>Ga0068700_100061_pt1 | contig 89565 bp, 70 predicted proteins | sample CeladaPassaD2F04_FD_62229 | JGI IMG/M metagenome (GOLD analysis project Ga0068700, IMG submission 62229) | Cellulose-adapted microbial communities from the Joint BioEnergy Institute, USA - Passage D2F04 | ecosystem: Engineered > Bioreactor > Continuous culture > Unclassified | place: USA, Joint...
TGGTTGCCGTGATTGCCCGGCGTCGGCGACGGATTCATCGTGACGATGATTTCCGGACGCGCCATTCGCACGATGCGCACGATGTTTTCCAGGGTGGAATCGTGACCCCATATTTGCTCTGTCAGCGGCGCGCTGACCGTATAGTAGAAATCCAGTTTGTCGAGGTTGTAAATGCGCGTAATGCCCGCTTTGCCGACCGCTTTCCGCTCTTCCATTTCCCGGATCAGACCGAGCGCGGCTCCTTCTTCCGGGCCGGCGGCGTTTCCTCCTCCTTCCCCTCTCGTCACGGTGATGACGCCCGTGCGGACGCCTTCGTATTCGAGCCACTGGCCGAAGGTGGACAAACTTCCCGCTTCATCGTCCGGATGGGCGCCGATGAACAGCACATCCAGATCCGCCGACTCGTTGGCCGCCGCCGCAACATCGCCGAGTCCGGGCCAAACGGCGGCCATGACCAGCAGCAACGCCAACACGTTTGCCATCATGCTCCGCAACCGCCTTGCCGCATGAACCGTTCGTCTTCCCATCCCGCTTTGAAACGGCATCCGTCGTTGTGAAATCATCATTTTCGCTCCCTTCTCCTTTGAAATCAAATGGATAAATCTGATTTCACTATACGTTTACCGGCATTGGCAGAGCCAACGATAAATTGACTAAAAACTCAGATATTTTGCTCCGTCTAGAGGTCCAGATGGTTCCGTTCTGCCCGGAAAATGGGCGACATTGACTGACAATCATTGACAATCTGACATCGATAGATTAAAAATCTGAAAATCTATGTTATAATAGTAGACAAATATTTTCGTATCGGTGTCGTCGATTGACGGATCGGATGGAAGGATGGCGAGGCTGTGTCCGCCCCGGGCTGCGGGGCGGATGCGCCTCCTTCTTTCTGCAAACTATCGGTGTAAGGACGGACGGTAAACATGAGCAGTAGACAAACGAAATCAGACGTCATCTTGATTGGTGCCGGCATCATGAGCGCGACGTTGGGCACGCTTCTGAAAGAATTGGCCCCGGACTGGGAAATCACCGTGTTTGAGCGGCTCGGCGGGGCGGGAGAAGAAAGCTCGAACGAATGGAACAACGCGGGAACGGGACACGCTTCCCTGTGCGAGCTGAACTACACGGTCGAAAAGCCGGACGGAACGATCGACATTAGCAAGGCGGTACAGGTGAATGAAGAGTTTCAGGTGTCCAGACAGTTTTGGTCTTATCTGGTCAACCGCGAGGTGATCAAGAACCCCCGGGATTTCATCACCTCCGTGCCGCACATGAGTTTCGTGCAGGGAGAGCAAAACACGGCGTTTTTGAAAAAACGCCATCAAGCGATGACCGCCTGTCCGCTGTTTGAGCAAATGGAATTTGCCGACGATCCGGAACAGCTGACGGAATGGATTCCGCTGATGATGCGGGAACGCACGTTGGACAAGCCGATCGCGGCCACCCGCATCGAATCCGGCACGGACGTCAACTTCGGCGCGTTGACGCGCCTGTTGTTCGATCATTTGCGCAAGCGCGACGTCGATATCCGCTATCGGCACCATGTCGAAGACCTCCGTCGCGCCGGCGACGGCTCGTGGGAGCTGAAGGTGCGGAATCTCGAAAGCGGCACGGTCGAACGGCATTCCGCCAAATTCGTCTTTATCGGCGGCGGCGGCGGCAGCCTGCATTTGCTGCAAAAGTCCGGAATTCCCGAAGGGAAAGGCATCGGCGGATTCCCGGTCAGCGGGTTGTTTATGGTGTGCAGGAATCCGGAGATCGCCGCGCAGCATCACGCCAAAGTATACGGCAAGGCCGCCATCGGCGCTCCGCCCATGTCGGTGCCGCATCTGGACACCCGGATGATCGACGGCCGGCCGTCGCTTTTGTTCGGACCGTTTGCCGGTTTCTCGCCCAAATTTTTGAAGTTCGGTTCCATGTGGGATTTGTTCACTTCCGTCAAGCCCCACAATCTTGCCAACATGCTGGCGGCGGGTGTGAAAAACGCCTCGTTGACCGCCTATTTGATCGGGCAAGTGCTGCTGTCCAAAGAAAAACGGGTGGAAGCGCTGCGGGAATTCGTTCCGACCGCCCGCGGCGAAGACTGGGATTTGATCGTTGCGGGCCAGCGCGTGCAGATCATCAAAGAAACGGCGGCGGGCGGCAAGGGCACGCTGCAATTCGGCACGGAAGTGATCAGCGCGGCCGACGGCTCGATCGCCGCCCTGCTCGGCGCTTCCCCGGGGGCATCCACCTCCGTTTCCGTCATGCTGGAGGTAATCCGGCGATGTTTCCCGCGGCAGCTGAAAGCGTGGGAACCGAAGATCAAGGATATGATTCCTTCCTACGGGGAGTCGCTGGCGAACAATCCGCAGCGGTTTTACGACATTCAGACGGCGACCGCGCGGGCGCTGGCATTGGCCGGCGATGCCCGGGAGCGCGATAAGATCATGGCGTATACTTGACAGCGGAGAAGGCGATAACCCGCCGCCGCGATATATTCGACAAAACTCCCGCCGACCCGGCGGGAGTTTTGTCACTTTCGATCTTCTTGCAAGCCAGCGCGGTTGTGCGGGCGAGCAGCAAGCCGTGCTGGAGCTCGGCTTTCTGAAACAATCCATCGACGTGTCCGCGCTCGTCGACAATTCCTACATTCAAGGTCTTTAATTCCACCAAACGGACATTAGGCGCCCTTGCAGGGCGCCCTTCCCTTTTTTCGAGAGTTTTGATATATTAGGTAATACCTAATAAATTTAGCCGGTACCTAATTATTTGAAGGATGTGATAGTGTGCTGATCTGGAGGTTGCGGCAAGTGATGGCGGAGCGTGGGATTTGGACGGGAGCGGCATTGGCCCGGCTTTTGGCGGAGAAGGCCCATTATCGTCTGTCCGCGCCTTCCATCAGCGCGCTGATGACGCGGCCGCCGCGGCAGATGAAAGCGGAGACGCTGGACGCCTTGTGCACCGCTCTGGACTGCACGCCCAACGATTTGTGGGCGTATTCGCCGTCTCCACGCATCCCTGCGCGTAAAGTGGAGGGGGCCTGAAGATGGCGGTCAAGGAAATTTTGCTGTTTGGCGACCCCATCCTGCGAAAGACGGCGAAACCGGTCGGGGAACTGAACGACAGGGTTTTGAAAATGCTCGATGATTTGACGGACACCTTATATGCCAAGGAAGGGAGAGCCGGCCTCGCCGCACCCCAGATCGGTTATTTGCGCCGGCTGGCGGTTCTGGATTGCGGAGAGGGCCTTATCGAGCTCATTAACCCGGAAATCGTGGAAATGGAGGGAGAACAGACAGGCGCGGAGGCCTGCCTGTCGTTTCCGGGCTATTACGGCATCGTGAGGCGCGCCCAAAAGGTCAAGGTGAAAAGCATGAGCCGTCGGGGGGAGACGGTCTTTCTCGAAGCGGAAGGATATGCCGCCCGCTGCATGCAGCATGAAATCGACCATTTGAACGGGATTTTGTTTGTGGATCGTGTCCAAGACCGTTGGTTGGTTCATGAGCAAACGAACGAGAAAATCGATGTGCTGGACGTCATCCGGCTCGCCGCCGCAAGCCGTTGAGCGGCCGCGCTTCGCGGCGCATGTGACTCAACGTTCTTGCCGGCGCCTGGCGATGACGTCGATCTCCACCAGCAGACCGAAGTTGAGTTCGCAATAGACCAGCGTTCGCGCCGGATACGGCTGGGGAAACAACCGGGAGTACACCTGATTGAACGTTTCGTAATGTTTGCGGTCGGTCAGAAACACGTTCACTTTCAGCACGTCCGCCAGCGTCAGTCCCCATTGCGCCAATATTTTTCGGATATTTTCAACCGTCCGTTCCGTCTGGATTTCAATTCCGCCCAGTTCCGCGTCCCTGTCGTCGGGGTTGAATCCTCCCTGCCCCGAAACGAAGAGCAGGGAGTCGGACGGCATTGCGGCGGAAAAAGGGATATTGTCCGTACCGTACAATTCGCGATTCCTTTTCAACCGGCATGTTCCTCTCCACGCTGAGTTCTTGGTTGGACCAATTACAGTCCTATGGCTGCGCGGGTTTCGGCGGCCAATTGATTGTATTTTTCCACGTAGGGGATAATATCGCTGAAGTTTCCGCCCTTGTTAATAATCGGATGAATTCTGGCCATGACGCTGTCTTGGTACTCCACGAGATTCATGATGCTCGGACCGGCGGAGTACTGGCCCATCCTCGCGCTCATGCGGACGACTTCCGTGTTTCTGCCTTCCCAGATCGGCACTTCATCGTAGTATTTCTCGAGTTCCGGCGTCAGCACCCATGCCGCCGATCCGTTTTCGATCATCACTTTTTGCGCTTCTTCGCTGAACAGGAAACTCATGAACATGAACGCTTCCTCTTTGTCCTTGGACGCTTTGGTGATCGCCATGGCTCCGAAGTGGCGGTACGTCACCTGACGCTCCTTTCCTCTCGGAAAAGGCAGGATGTCCCAGTCAAATTGCGCCCGTTTCATCGTCGTCAAGTTCCAGTCGGCGAGGGGAGCGAACAAAATGTTGCCGTCGGCGAACGCCGCGCCGTGATCCCCTTTGAGGCCGAACTCCTTGATCTGATCCTCGTTCGGGTGCACGTTCCATTTGACGACGAGATCCTGCAGCCACTGCAAATCGGCAATCACCTCCGGCGTATCGGCGACGCTCTTCAAGTTGCCTTCGCCCATCAGATAGAAATTGGCCGCGTGTCCGTTGGCCACGGGCAACGTGTGCAGGAACCAGCCGGTGGTCCCGTACATGCCCCACGTGTTGTTGTTCGGGTCGGTGGCGACTTTGGCCATTTCCAGCATTTCGTCATAAGTCCAGTCCAACGAAGGCATTTCCAGTCCGTATTGGTGCAGCAAGTCTTTGTTGACGCCGATCCACATCGGGACGTCGGTATACGGCATCGTGTAGATGCGGTCGCCGACGCGTTGCGATTCCAGCACGCCTTCGACCAAAGTCGCGTTTTGCACGCGTTCGTCCTTCTCAATGTAGGGAGTCAGCTCTTCCAACAAATCGTTGCCGCCCGAAATCCACGGGGACAATCCGGCGTCCAGGAAAATGATATCGGAATCCTCGCCCGCGATAATATTGTTGATAATGTACTGGTTGATCGATCCGTTATGTTTGACCGTAATCCAGGGATATTTTTGCTGGAACAGGTCGATGGTGGCTTGAATGCTGGGGCTGATGTACCACGCGTGGATCGTCAGCTCGACGGGATCCCTGTTCTCCGATCCTGATGGCGGTGTTTTGTCCGCATCGGATTCGTTCGTGTTGTTGGTTGAATCGGTTTTTCCGCCGCCACCACCGCCACCGCCGCCACTGCCGCTTCCGCCGCCCATGCAAGCGGACAACAGCAGCATGAAGGCCAGCAGCGCAATGACGGCATGCAGCCGTCTTCCCGTGAGGATTCCCATCTGACTTCCCCCCATAAAATTGCTTGTCTGAAGCGCTTTCCCGTTCCGGCTTCGCGAAAGGCGGCGACAAAGCGCCTGTTGGTTAAATTTTACCAAATGGTTTTTTCAAGTCAACAAATATTTTTCACATATGTTAAAAAAGGTGTGTGAATTTGAAGAAAACCTCTATCCAATTTGGTGGGAAATGGTTATAATTTCACGTATATAAACCTATTTCGTATTTATGACAGAAAAGTGGGGTGACTCCGTGGGAAGGGTCGACTTTCATCATGTGTACAAAGTATACAAAGGGGAGAGCAGGCCGGCGGTCAGCGATTTTCACCTGAATGTCGGCGACGGCGAATTTCTCGTGCTCGTCGGTCCGTCCGGCTGCGGCAAATCGACGACGCTGCGCATGCTGGCAGGGCTTGAGGACGTAACCGAAGGGGACATTTACATCGACGACCGGTTCATCAATTATACGCCGCCGAAGGATCGCGATATCGCCATGGTGTTTCAAAACTATGCGCTGTATCCGAATTTGACGGTTTATGAAAATATGGCGCTCGGCCTGCAGTTGCACAAGGTGGCCAAGCACGAGATCGAACTGCGCGTCAACCGGGCGGCGAGAATGCTGGAACTCACGCCGTTTTTGGAGAAAAAACCGGGGCAGCTGTCCGGCGGCCAGAAGCAGCGCGTGGCGCTGGGGCGGGCGCTCGTGCGCGAACCGAAGGTGTTTTTGCTGGACGAACCGCTGTCCAATCTGGATGCCAAACTGCGCACCCAAACGCGGATGGAAATCAGCAAGCTGCACAGCGAACTGAAAACGACGATGGTGTATGTGACGCACGATCAGGTCGAAGCGATGACGATGGGGACGCGAATCGTCGTCATGAAGGAAGGCACGATCCAGCAGGTGGCCCCGCCGCAGCAGCTGTATGACGAGCCGGCAAACCGGTTTGTGGCCGGATTTATCGGCACGCCGCAAATGAACTTTATCGAGGGATCGATCATCGAGGAGAACGATACGCTTTACTTTGCCACACGGCGGCTGAAGCTGAACATCCCGGAACATAAGTCGCACGCGTTGAAGCGGGTGAAACCGTCCGCCTGGCGGCACGTCGTCATGGGCATTCGTCCGGAACACGTATCCTGCGAGCCATGGGCGCTGGAACAGTACGGGCAATGGCGGGCGACCGCCCTCGTCGACATGCGCGAACCGACGGGAGCGGACACCTATTTGTACGCGCTGGCGGGTTCCCATCAGGTGACGCTGCGCACCGACCCCCATTCGCCGATCGGACCGGGCGACAAAGTCGACATCATTTTTCGCATGGACAAGGCGCATTTCTTTGACGGCGAAAGCGGCGTCAACATGGCGCTGCGGGAGGTTGGCGCATGAAGGGCTGGATGCGCGGAACGGCATGGTTGTGCGGCATCCTGCTCGTCGTCGCGGGACTGTTGACCGTTCGTTCCATGATGATCGGCACGCAAGTGTTTGAGCCGGTACCGGAAGAGGACTTGTTCCGGGTGTTGCAAACGGCGCAGGGAGAACCGCTGTCCTATATCCAATGGATCCGCGGCGAAGGCGTCCGCGATCTGGCGGCGGCGGACGGTGGGGAGGTCACCGTGCCGGCCGCCGGGTTCAGCGGGGCCTCTCCGGAAGCCGACGTCCGGGTGCGGTATGACGAAACGCTGCAGGCGGATGTTCTCGAATGGAGCAATGCGCGCGGATGGGTGGAATGGCGGGTGGACGCTCCGGAGGACGGCCTGTATGAACTGGCCTTTACATACGCCTCGTTGGGCGAAGGCTACGGAACGATCGTGCGCGGCGTCATGATCGACGGCGAATATCCGTTCCGGGAAGCGGAACGCCTCCGTTTCGATCGGTGGTGGAAAGACAGTCAGTATCCGTACAAGCGCAACAAGGCCGGAAATGAAGTGCGTCCGCTGCAGGTCGAAGTGAAAGGGTGGCAGACCGCCCGTCTGACCGATTATTCGGTGTCGCCGGAACCGCTCCGCTTCGCGCTGACCCAAGGAACCCACACGATCCGGCTGGTCGGCGTCAAGGAACCCGTCGCGCTGCATTCGCTGTCCGTCGTGCCGCCTTCCCGCCTTCCTTCTTACGCCGAGTACGCGGCGCAGCATGCGGATGCGCCCCGATCCGGCGAGTGGTTTCAGCGGATCGAGGCGGAAGCTTTCTCCGCAAAGACGGAGCCCGGCGTGCGCACGATCAGCGTTTCGGAAGCGTTTGCTTCGCCGGATCCCGAGGGGAGAATCGTGTACAACGCGCTGGGCGGCATGACCTGGCGCAATCCCGGGGAAACCGTCGCCTGGGAATTCACCGTGCCCGAAACCGGTTTGTACGCCATCGATCTGAAAGTGTTTCAGGGATACAACGGTCGCGCGAGCGTGCATCGGACGATCAAGATCGACGGCGTCGTTCCTTTTCGGGAAATGTTGAGCTACCGGTTCCCGTCAAACTCTTCCATGGAGATCGTGACGCTTTCCGACAGCGAAGGGAATCCGTACTTGTTCCATCTGACCGAAGGCGTTCACCGGCTGGAGTTGACGGCGGACAATTCCCCCATACGTCCGGTCATTCTGGCCTTGTTCCAAATCAACGAGAGGCTGACCGATATCGAACAGAAGGCCCGGGTCATCTCCGGCAACTACGGCTACGGCGGCGTCATGAATCTTGATGCGTCGCGGGTATGGGAGATGGAGCGGTACGATCCCGAAATCGGCGCGAAACTGGAACAGCTGGCGGAAGATTTGCGCACGGTAAGCGCTTATTTGAAAGGGGTGTACGGGAACACGACCGATTCCACCTCCGCCCTGGACGCCGCGGTCGACCAGTTGGAGAAAATGCGCGAGGACGTCAACAATTTGCCGAACGACCTCGCCGCCTTCGCCGAAATCAAGGCCAACATCAACAACTGGACGAACGCGATCGAAAATCAGCCGATGCATATCGATTATTTGGTCGTGCGCGCGCCGGACGCCGACCCCGGACATCGCATTCCGACGGTATGGGATCACACGGTGTTTGCGGTCAAAAACTTCCTGCGCACGTTCGTGCTCGATTACTCCGCGGCGCCCGAAGACGGCGAAGCGCTGACGGTCTGGGTGCATCGCGGACGCGATTATGTCGATCTCCTGCAGTCGATGATCGAGGAAGAATTCACGCCCGCGACCGGCATCGAGGTCAATGTGCAGCTGATCGCGAACCAGAACATGCTCTTGATGAGCGCGGCCGCCGGCAACGGGCCGGACGTGGCGCTCGGCGTCGGGATGGAAGTGCCGGCCGATTTCGCCATGCGCGGCGCGGCGGCCGATCTTGCGCAGTTTCCCGGTTTCGCCGAAGTGGCGAAACGGTTCAATCCCGGCATCCTGCGGTCGTTCGCCTATAACGGCAAAGTGTACGCCCTTCCGGAGACCGTGACTTACAACATGCTGTTCGTCCGCACCGACATCCTGGAAGAGCTCGGACTCGAACCTCCCGACACATGGGAAGACGTGCTGGAAATGCTGCCGACGCTGCAGGAGAACGCCATGACGTTCATGTACCCGAAACTTTCCGTCTATCAAGTGGCCGGCGCCTCTTTCATGACGCCGAAACCGGACTTTATCACACCGTATTACCAACACGGCGCGGAATTTTACACATCCGACGGACTGCTTCCGCAAATTGCGGACGAGGAAGGATATGCCGCCTTCAAAGAATGGACGGACTGGTACGGCAAATACAACCTGCCGCGGGACGTGCCGGAATTTTTCTATCATTTCCGCTTCGGCGACATGCCGGTCGGCGTCGGCGATATCAACACGTATATCCAGCTGATGACAGCCGCTCCCGAGCTGGCGGGCAGCTGGCAGATGCTGCCGGTTCCGGGTGTGGCTCGGCCGGACGGCACCGTGGCGCGCTGGTCGCAGCAAGGTCTGACTTCGGCGATGATTCTTGAGGCAAGCCGCAAGAAAGAACAGGCTTGGCGTTTCCTCGAGTGGTGGACCTCGGACGACGTGCAGACCCGGTACGCCAGGGATATCGAATCGCTGGCGGGCATCGCCTACCGCTGGCATACGGCGAATGCGGCCGCCTACCAAACGCTGCCGTGGGAGGAGCGGGAGCTGGCCGCGATCAACGAACAATGGCGATGGGCGAAAAACATGCCGTTCGTTCCCGGTTACTATATGCTGCCGCGCGTCATGGAATTCGCCTGGAACGACGTCCTTCTCAGCGGCATTCCGCCGCGGGAGGCGCTGGACGAAGCGCAGATGACGCTGATGCGGGAAATGCTGCGGAAACAGCTGGAATTCGGCATCGGGCCGGAAGACGATCTCGCCGTCGCGCCCTATGATCAACCATGGGAAGGGGTACAACCATGAAAACAATGCGGTCCGCCGAAATTACCCCCGTTCGGCGTCCCGGCTTCCTGCGGCCGGGAACGCCGCGCTGGGTGCGCAATGTCGTTCAATTTGCCAGGGAATGCTGGAAAACGCGGACGTCGTATTTGTTTTTGCTGCCCTTTCTCGTCTGCTTCGCGATCTTCATTGCGATTCCGGTGTTCCTGGCGGCGGCGCTCAGCCTGACGTCGTTTAACGGCATCGGATTTCCCCGGTTCATCGGACTGAACAACTTTGTCAACTTGTTCACCCAGGATTTCGTGTTCATGATGCATACGCTGCCGAACACGCTGCAATTTGCCGCGATCGTCGGCCCGGGCGGATACGTGTTGTCGTTCATATTCGCTTGGCTGATTCACCAGCTGCCGCGATCGCTGCGCGATTTTTTCACGCTTGCGCTGTATGCGCCGTCCATGGCGGTCGGCGTCGGGCTGTCGGTCGTCTGGGTCGCGACGTTCAGCGGCGACCGCGCCGGCTATCTGAACAATTTGCTCATGCGCTACGGGTTCATCGAGACGCCGGTGTTGTGGCTGCAGGATCCGCGGTATTTGATGTGGATTCTGATCATTGTCTCCCTATGGACCAGCATGGGAGTCGGTTTTCTCGCCATGCTGGGCGGGCTGCAGACGGTCAACCCGGAACTGTACGAGGCGGGCAAAATCGACGGCATCAAAAACCGGCTGCAGGAAGTATGGTACATCACCATTCCGTCCATGAAGCCGCAAATGCTGTTCAGCGCCGTCATGTCCATTGTCGGGACGCTGAAGGCGGGCGACATTTCCAGCCTGCTGACGGGGATGACGGTCACGCCGAATTATGCGGGACATCTGATCAGCAATCATATCGAAGATTACGCCTTTCTCCGGTATGAATGGGGGTACGCCTCCGCCTTGTCCGTGTTTTTGCTCCTGCTCGGATACGGTCTGATGAGATTGAGTTATGTGCTGTTCCGCACGAAGGAGGATGAGTAAGTGAATCGTGCGCTGCGGAAGATCGCGTTTCCCCGTCTCATGCTCGTGCTGTTCTTGACCGGCATCGGACTGTTCATGTTCATTCCGATCGTGTTTTTGTTCAACAATGCGCTGAAACCGTTGAACGAGCTGTACCTGTTTCCGCCGACCATTTTCGTGCAGAAGCCGACGTTCCAAAATTTCGCCAATTTGTTTTTGCGGGCGGAATCGGGGACGGTGCCGTTTACCCGCTATTTTTTCAACAGCGTCATCGTCGCGGCGGCGACCATTTTGGCGGTGGTCGTCGTCAGCACCATGGCCGGGTACGTACTGTCCAAACACCGGTTTCATTTCAAGGCGCTGATCATGGGCACGATCATGATTTCGCTCATGTTTGTGCCGGAGATGGTTTTGATTCCGCGGTATCTGGTGGTGCATGGACTCGGGCTGGCCGACACGTACTTCGCGCATATTTTGCCGTTTGTCGCTTCCCCCGTGGCGGTGTTTCTGATGAAGCAGTTTATCGACCAGATTCCGGACGCGCTTTTGGAAGCGGCCAAACTGGACGGCGCCACCGACATGCACATTTTCCTGCGCGTCGTCATCCCGCTGACCGCGCCGGCGGTCGCCACCGTTTGCATCGTGACGTTTCAGGCCGTTTTTACGGACATTACCACATCCACCTATTACGTTATGGACGAAACGATGCGGACGATGGCGTACTTCCTGACGTCCGTCACGGTCAACATTCCCGGTGTGGCGGCGGCCAGCCTCGGCGCGGCGATTTCGCTCCTGATGTTTCTTCCGAACTTGCTTTTGTTCGTTTTCTTTCAGCGCAAAATGATTCAGACCATGCTGCACTCGGGAGTGAAATAGGATGAAGGGAAGGAAAATGGCCTGCTTTCGATTGATGGCGAACTTCGCCGCCGCCGCTTGTCTCGTGTGCGCGCTCTTCCCTTCGGCCGCCCGCGCGCAGCTGCCCTACGACACCTGGTACGTCGACCGGGAAACCGGCGACATGACCGTTATCCAGCCGCTGTATGTGCCGAAAATGACCGTTGACGGCAGCGGGATGGATCGGCCGCTGTCGTCGCCGGAAGATTTGTTCATCGCCGCGAACGGGCATGTGTTTGTCGCCGACACCGGCAACGATCGCATCGTCGAACTGGATGCGTCCGGCCACTTTGTGCGCAGCATCGGCGAGGAGGAGGGGCCCGGCAAACTGACGCGCCCGGAAGGGGTGTTCGTGGCGGACGACGGCACGATCTACGCGGCGAACACCGGCGCGCGCACCATCGTGAAATACGATGCGGACGGCCGGTTTTTGCAGGCGTTCGGCAAACCGGAATCGGACCTTTTGTTCGACGATTACCATTTTCTTCCGTCCAAACTGGTCGTGGACCGGCGCGGCGTCATGTATATCGTCGTGAAGGACACGCATCAGGGGCTGTTTCGCATGAACGCCAAAGGCGAATTTACCGGTTTTTTCGGCGCCAACAAAACGAAACTCAGCTGGCTCGACCGGCTGCAGCGGGCGGTGTTGAACCGGCAGCAGCTGTCGAAGCTGGCGCCGAAATGGCCGAATGCGATCGGCAACGTCGCGCTGACCGACGACGGTTTTCTGATCGTGACCAGTTCGGGCACGGTCAGCGACGGCCAAATCCGCAAATTGAACCCCGGCGGGCTGGACGCGTTTCAGAACAAGGCGTTCGACCCGCAGCTCGTCGACACGGTGCCGGATGCGCAGGGGTTTCTGTACACCGTCAGCCGGCGTTTCGGGGAGATCGGCATCTACGATCCGACCGGGGAACTGCTGGCGCTGTTCGGCATGAGCGACACCGCCGCCCGCCAGCTCGGCGTGACGGGGTTTCCGGCGAGCATCGGCGTCGGCGCCGACAACGACCTATGGCTGCTCGACAGCGCGCAGAACTTGATTCAGGTGTTCCGGTTGACCAACTTCGGCCGGACGTTCATGAAGGCGAACGAATTGCACTTCCGGGGAGAATACGAGGCCGCCGCCCCGTACTGGGAAGAAGTCATCCGGAACAACGGCATGATGAACGTGGCGTTCAGCGGTCTCGGCAAATACGAGATGAGCCGGCGGAATTACGGCGAGGCGCTGGAGTATTTCAAGGAAGCCCGCGATTCCCGCGGGTATTCGAGCGCATATTGGTATATCCGTTACGACTGGCTTCAGAAATATTTGGTTCCCGTGCTGGCGGGCGCAATTGCGCTGTTGTGGGCATGTTCCCGGCTGCTCCGCGCGCGCCGGGCGCTGGCGGGCAAAATCGGCTGGCCGCCGCTGCTCAGGAAATACGGAACCGACCTTCGGGACGGGCTGTATGTGATGTTTCATCCGTACGAGGGGTATTACCGGTTGAAGGAACGCAAAGTGTCGTGGACCGTCATCGCGCTGGTGGTGGCGGCGGCCGTCGCCGTCAATCTGTATTCCGTGTTCGGCGCCAGCCTGCTCGCCTTTCCCGCCGATCCCGCCACGGTCAACATTGCCCTCCGCTTGGGGCTGTTGCTCGTTCCGTGGGCGACGTGGGTCATCGCCAATTATTTGGTCAGCGCGGTGAAAGGCGGAGAGGGACGGTTCCGGGAAATCGTCCAGGCGAGCGCGTTCGCGCTTCTGCCGTACATTTTCATGACGGTGGCGATGACGCTCATCTCCCATGTGCTCGTGTATGAGGAATGGGTCGTCATGGAACTGATGCGGCAGATCATGTGGATTTGGATCGTCGTGCAGTTTTTTGTGCTGACGCAGGTGACGCACAATTTCGAATTTATGGAAACCGCCAAAAACATCGGCATCACGTTGTTTACGATCTGCGTCATCTGGATTTTCGCCGCCATCATGATTGCGCTCGGCGCGAATTTGCTCGATTTCATCCGGCAGATCTACAGGGAGGTGGTCTTCCTTGCTTAAGCGGATTTGGCCGGAAAGCGCGACGCGGCGCCTCTTGCATCTCGCGGCGCTCGCTCTTTTGTTGTGTGCCGCCTTGGCGGCGGTGTTCAGCGCTTTGAACCGGCTGCCCGATCTGGCCTCGATGAACATCGGCGATCCGCCGCGCCCGTCGTTCCAGGCCGCTTCCGGGGACCCTTGGGTACCCGCGGCGCTACGCTCCGACGGGTTCGCCGAGGTGGCGGCCAACGATCGGTTCGTGCTGTACCTGGATCCGAAGACGAGCCAGATCGCGGTGGAAAACAAGCGGAGCGGATATTGGTGGCGAAGCAATCCGACGGCGGAAGAACTCGCGGGGGAGACCGCCAAGGGTTTGGTGCTGCAACATTTGCAGTCCCCGTTTATTCTGGAATACGTGTCCGGCACGCAAATTCGCCGCCTGCAGAGCAATGCGCTCGATCCGAAACTGGCGGTGAGCTACGTTCCGATCGAAGGCGGCGTTCAGGTGACTTACGATTACCCGGAGCTGTCGTTGTCCTTCGCGGTGCAATATCGACTGACCGAGTACGGTTTCGAACTGCGCATTCCCGAAGCGGCCATGCGGGAAGACGGGGACATGAAATTTGTCGCGCTGAATCCGCTGCCGTATTTCGGCGCCGTGTACGGCGCCGGGGAGGAAGGATATTTGTTCGTGCCGGACGGCCCCGGCGGCTTGATCCGGTTTGATCGCACGCATCCGTCCCATGTTCGCGGGTACGAATTTCCGATTTACGGAGAGGACCCGTCCCATCTCAAGGATCGCGCGGTCGCGCCGAAGCGGGAAAATATCGCCTATCCGGTGTTCGGTCTCGCCCGCGGAGGCGAAGCCTACGCGGCGATCGTCGACGAAGGCCGGTACAGCGCCAATATCAAGGCGGTGCCGGCAGGCGTTTCCACGTCCTTCCACTCGATCAGCGTCAATTTCATCTATCGCCAGGAGTACGGACGAAAGGTGAGCGGGCTGACGGACGAGACGGTGAGAACGATGGAACAAGAGCGGGTGAAGGCGGACCGACGCGTGGAATACCGGCTGTTGTCCGGCGACGACGCCGATTATGTCGGCATGGCGCGCGCGTACAGGCAATATTTGCTGGATAACGGCATGCTCGGCGCTCCGCTTGCGCCGGTCGAACATACACCGCTGTTGTTGACCATTATCGGCGGAGGGGAAAAGCGGAAATTCGGCGGCATGCGCTACGAAACGGCGACCACCTTCGCCCAGGCGGAAGAGATGGTGGAGGAACTGGAACAGCTCGGCGTGCGGAACTTGCGCGTTCACGTGCAGGGATGGCAGAGCGGCGGGCGCAGGAGCACCGACCGCCGATTTCCGATCGCCAAGGGGATGGGCGGTACGGAAGGCGCACGGCAGTTTGTCGACGCGATGAAACGGAAGGGCATTCAGGTGCTGTTTGAAGATTCGCTCGGATGGAAACACCCCGATGAAACCCGCTTTTCCATCAAGAAGGACGGCGTGCGCAGCATCGACTCCACCGTATTGCGCGGACGTTTCCTCTTCAGCGGCGGTTTCGAGGAGGCCCCGGGTCCGACCGACGAATTCATCGTGCATCCTGCGCTGGAAATTCGCGGGCAAAAAGAAGTGATCGACAAGCTGAAGGACATCGGCGTCGACGGCATCCATTACGCGGACGGTCCGGGCAATCTGCTGTTCAGCGACTACAACCCCGGTCAGCCGTTGTCCAGGGCGGATACGGCTCATTATTACCGGTCGCTGTTGGCGTACGCCCGCGAGACGCTCGGCGCGGTGAGCGTCGGCCGCGGCAACGATTACGCGCTGCGCGATGCGGCGCGGGTGGTGGAGCTTCCGTTGGATTCCAGCCACGATTTGATGGTGGACACGACCGTTCCTTTTTATCCGATCGCCCTGCACGGTTACGTCGAGTATACGGCCCGCCCCGGCAACTTGCGTGACGAATACGACGCGGATTTTCTGAAAGCGGTCGAATACGGCGCCATTCCGTATTTCCAGGTGACGCACGAACCGAGCCGCGTGCTGATGGGGACGGATTACGCCGACGTGTACAGCAGCGAATTCGCGGTATGGAAAGAGCGCATCGCCCGGGAAGCGGAGTCGTTCGACAAGCTGTCCGGCGTCTACCATCAGCCGATCGCCGATCACGAACAGGTGGCCGACGGCGTTTTTGTGACCACTTATGAGGACGGGACGAAAGTGATCGTGGACTACAACAAAATGGAATTTCATGTGGAAGGAGGAGGAGGAACGTGAAAGCCGATTGGGAGAGGCGCAAGCAGTACTGGCTGTTTCGCTGGAAAGATTACGGCGTCGGGTATTTGTTCATGCTTCCGTGGATCATCGGTTTTTGTTCGTTTGTCGCGTTCCCGGTCGGTTGGTCGGTGTTCAACAGCTTTCACAAAATCACCATTACGGCGGACGGGTTCCAGTATACGTGGGTCGGCTTGGACAATTACCGCCATATGCTGTTTGAAAACAGCGCATACCCGATCATCCTGATCACGTATTTTCAGCAAATGCTGATTATTATACCGCTGATCCTCATTTTCGCCTTCTTCGTCGCGCTGCTGTTGAACCAGCGTTTTCCCGGGCGCGGTTTCATGCGGATGGTGTTTTTTCTGCCGGTCATCTTTGCGACGGGACAGGTCGTCATCGAACTGTTCAGCCAGGGCGCCGGCGAACTGCCGTTCATGGAGCAATACCGCGTGAAGGAACTGGCCGAGCGATTCTTCGGCGGTTGGGTCGAAGACGCGGTCGTCAACGTGCTGCAGCAAGCGATTATCATCTTGTGGTACTCCGGTGTGCAAATATTGATTTTTATCGCCGGGTTCCAGACGATTCCCAAAACGCTGTATGAGGCCATCCGTGTCGATGGCGCCTCGCCGTGGGAAAGCTTCTGGAAAATTACGTTTCCGTGGATGATTCCGTTCATCGGGCTGAATGCGATCTACACGATCGTCGACCTGTTTACGTTTCCTTTCAACCCGGTGCTGGAAATCGTCAGCCGCAACATGTTTACCGCCACGACGGGTTACGGTTACGCAAGCGCGATGGCGTGGCTGTATTTTCTGCTCATTCTCATTTTGATCCTGTTCGCGCTGTGGTTCACGTACCGGGCGTCGAAGAAAGGAGGGTATGCGCGTTGAGACTAGCGGAGACGGCGAAACGGCTGAGGCTGGAAGCCGAAGATCGGCTGTCCAGCCGCACAGCCCAGCGGGTGAAACGATTCGTCCTCGGCCAAAACCTCAATGACGGCTGGCTGGCCAAAGTGATCATCCTGGCGATGCTGACGGTGATCGCCTATCTGTATCTGAACCCGCTGTTGGAGATGATCTCCACCAGCCTAAAAAGCTTGTCCGATCTGATTGACCCGGTCGTGGGGCTGATTCCGCGGGAAATCGATCTGCACAATTACATCGACGCTTGGAAGGGACTGCGATATCCGGAGGCGTTTGCCAATACGCTGTTTCTCGCGTCGATCGGTTCCGTGTTCCAGGTGTTTTCCTGCGCCATGACCGGTTATGCGCTGGCGAGGTTGAATTTTCCGGGAAAACGGCTGTTTCTGTTTTTGACCATCGTGACGTTTCTCGTGCCGCCGCAAATTACGATCGTGCCGCTGTATATGATTTATCACGAGCTCGGATTTCTGCACACGCCGTTCGTCATTTTTATTCCCGCGCTGCTCGGTCAAGGGGTGCGCGGCGCGCTGTTCGTTCTCATTTTCCGGCAGTTTTTCCTGGCCCAGCCGAAAGCGCTGGAAGAAGCGGCGAAGATGGACGGCGCGTCGGTGTTCCGGCTGTATTTCCGCATCATGCTGCCGTTGGCCGGCGCTTCCTGCCTCGTCGTGTTTTTGTTCTCGTTCATCTGGTACTGGAACATGCACTATGAGGCGACGTTGTTTCTCAGCCAGGGATTTACGCCGCTGTCCATTCGCCTGGAGTCGCTGGAAATGGAACTGATCGGCAACCGGGCGCTGTCGTTCGGCGAGGAAGGAGCCAAGGATCCGGTATCGGAAGGCCCGCGGATGGCCGCGGCGTTTTTGATCATTTTGCCGCCGCTCATCGTGTATCTGATCGCCCAGCGCTGGTTTACCGAGGGCATTGAGCGTACCGGTATGGTGGAATAAGCTTCGGGGGTTACGGCGCCGCGATTCAGCCGGGGGCGTTGGATTGGGAGGCGCCGTGCCCGGTCGTATCAGGTTTGCGGATCGGGGCACCGTGCCCGGTCATGCCGGAGATGGCCGGGCATGACGGTTCCAAGGCATGCCGTGTCCGATCATCGGGTCCGTCGGCGGCGCCGAAGGAAAGCCGTCGCCGCAAGACGATAGAGCGAGGAGGTAAGCTCGTCTTTTCGCCGCCCGCGACTCCCGGCGAGCTGCTCGGCGATACGTGGCGGTCAGCTACATGCCGATCTACCGGAGGGAGAGCGACCGTTCTCCCGGGGGAGAGAACGAAAGTAAGCTTGTTGCCGGCAGCGTGGAGATGGACAAAATCAACGTTCTTCCAACCTGTTACAAAAAACACCGCTCCCCCAAGGGAGAGCGGTGTTTGTGAAATCCGGTTATTGTCCGGCAATGGCGGCGTTGATGTCCGCTTCCGCGGCGGCCAGCATGTCGTCCACACTGGCGTGTTGGCCTGTGATCAGCTTGGAGAACTGCTTGGCGAACAGCCCTTGCGCGTCGACCGTAATCGTCGGATGCGGCTTGGGCGTCGGGGCCAACGGCAGACCGTACACGGCCATCACGTTTTTGCCTTTCAGCTTTTCCGCCTCGCCGAGCGCTTGGCGCACTTTTTCGTTCACCAGCGGCGTCACGACCATCAACTTGGCCAGTTCGATCTGGTTTTCTTCGGAGTAATACTGGGCCAATGCCTGGAATGCCTCTTCGGGATGCTCCGACTGGCTGCTGATGAAGTTGAAATTCAGACCGACGTCTTGGAATCCCGTGTTCGGCAGATCGGCAAAAGTCGGCGCGGTGACCATATCCCAGTTCACCGTCTCAAATCCCGGCCGGTTGACGGAGGACAACAGCGAAACGATCATGGCCACATCTTTCTGCTCGTAGAATCTCACCAAATCGTCGTTGCCGTTGCCGTCCGGATTGTAGCCTTCCGCGATGCCGGGAATTTGGTAGAAGCGCAGCAAGTTTTCCACGAGTTTCTTGAACCCGTCGTTGTTTACGGCGGCCTGGCCCGTTTCGTTGTCGATCAACGGCAGCGACTGCTGGTTGCTTCCGAACAAAAATGTGTGGAACGAGCCGAAGCCGATATATTTCTTGCCGTCCTTTTCCCCTGTCACCTGTTGAGCCAGTTCGTACACCTGATCCCACGTCATGCCGTCCGTCGGATAGGGGACGTTAAAGGCGTCGAAAATGTCTTTGTTGTAAAACAGCACGATCGGGTTGGAGATTTGCGGCAGACCGAACAGCTTGCCGTCGGAGAAGTTCCGGATCGTCTGCAGCGCCCCGGGGTCAAATTGGTTCAAATCGAAGCCGGCGGCGTTGGCGAGATCCGTAATATCGCGGCCGAGTTCGTATTTCAAAAAGCCGCCGCGATAATCGGCCAGGTTGGCGCCGTAGCCAATGTCCGGTGTAACCGCATCCACTTCAATCGTATCGACAAGATTCCGAATGGCCGAACTGTAATGCTTGAACGAGATGTGCGGATATTTGGCGGTGACGGTTTTCGCGAAACGAGCCTCAAAGTCCGCGTCCGACAGGTTGCTGTATGCGGCAAGTTCCACCGGTTCCGGTTCGGGCTCCGGTTCAGGCGTCGTTTCCGGCTCCTGTTGTTCGTTTGCCGGAGTGTTGTTCGTCGGCTCCGTATTCGTACCCGTGTTGTTGGTGTTTGTGTTTGTCTTGTTGCCCCCGGAGCAGGCGGCCAGCATTCCGCAGATCAGCATGATGACCACCAGCGCGATGAGGTGTCGATGCGGTTTGAACATAGTGCAAAACCCTCCCTGTTTTTCTTATGTTTGATGTTTCGGTTAGCGTCACGTGTTTCCCATTTTTTGTAACGCTGTTTTAAGTATGACAAAGCAGCCGGGCGAGGGTCTATGGACGAAAAATTTACGCATATGGATTTTTATTCGAAAATGTTTTATATATGTGAATAGGGGTGTGATTCGCCGATGGATTTTCTGGATGCTTTTTCTCCTCGTGTCCTGGACGTATCCCACACCGAATTGAACGGCACCCGCACGTGGACGAAAGCCTGCGGGGACCATTACTTGATCTATGTGTACAATGGGCGCGGCGTTATGGAACTGGACGGTGTCTCCTACGCGCTGACCGCGGGCAACGCCGTGCAAATTCCGGACGAGGGAACCGCCGTTCTGAGAAATTCCACGAACAAGCCGCTGCGATTTTACTGCGTCCGTTTCCGCTACGTCCAAGTAGAGTGGACGGGAGACGGCGCCAAATGCCGGGATTCCGGCGGACTGCTGCCTTTTGACATTGTGGTGCAGGTGCCGAATCCGATGTCGATTTTGGAAGACATCAAAATGATGTACGGGGTGTGGAGCGACAAGCGGGAAGGATACGCCGGCAAGACGAAGCTCGCGTTCATGAACGTTGTCCGGGATCTGTTGGATCAGCACCGGGACCGCCATACGGAAATCACCACCAAACGCGCCATCCTGGAATGCGCGCAATATATTGAACAGCACTACCAGGAAGCGCTGGAGCGCGATATGCTCGCCAAAAAATTTTCCATTTCCAGCAGTTACTTTTCCGTTCTGTTTAAAAAATATGTCGGCTGCACGCCGATACAGTACATTACCAAGGTTCGCATTGAAAAAGCGATGGAACTGTTGAAGGAAAGCAATCTCCCCGTGTCCGTCGTCGCCCTGGAAGTCGGGTTCAACGATCCGCTGTATTTCACGCGGGTGTTTTCGCGGCGCGTCGGCGTCACGCCGAGACAGTTCAGGGAAGCTTGAGCGACATCATGAGAACAATACGAATTCAGAAACGGGTGAAAACGATGAGCAAATCTACCTCTCCCAAAGTGAAGTCCGCCGACCGCGTGCTGGATATATTCGAACTGTTTACGGGCGAGAAGGACTCTTTTACCTTGACGGACATCGCCAAGGAACTGAAAATGCCGATCAGCAGCACATATCAAATTATCCAAAATATGCTGAACCGCGGTTATCTGGAAACGGACAGCACCGGCAAACATTTTCATCTCGGCAACAAAATTTTTGAAATCCGGGTGCAGCATCGCAAACATACGAATTTGCCGACGGAGTTTTTCAATATTGCGGGCAAAATGGCCGAAGATTTGAACGAGACGGTGTTGCTCGGCGTGCGCAGCGGCGACAAGGTCGTGTACATCGCGGAAAAGTCGCCGCCTCAACCGCTTCGCGTCACTTCGAGCGTCGGCTCCGTGCTTCCCCTTCACGCATCCGCTTCGGGGAAAATGCTGCTGAGCCGCATGTCGGATGAGGAACTGGAGGCGCTGTATCCTAATGAACAGCTCGAGCAGTTCACGAGCCGGACGATTTCGAATTTGCGCGACCTGAAACAGGAACTCGCGAAGGCGCGGGCGATGGGCATCGCCTACAATTTCGGCGAGTCCGTGGAGGGCGTGCACTGCGTGGCCGGCCCGATTTTCGACATGGAGGGGAACGTCGTCGCTTCCCTCAGCGTTTCCATTCCGGCCGTCCGCATCACGGACGATTTGTGGGAGCGGACGCAATATTGGATCAAGAAGGCGTGCGAGGATATCAGCAACAAGATTTACCGGCAAAATTGAGCGTCGGAAGCGATGCGGCCGCAAGGGTATGGAAGGCTGCCGGGAAATGGGACGGCGACGGCGAGGAGTGGGGAAGGCAACTGCACGGAATGGAACGAGCAAAGAGATCAAGGGAAGTCGACGCCCAACGGCGATTCGGCCGTCCGGTGACCATGCGGCACCGGGCGTTTTTTTTTGAAGATCCCTGAACGGGACGGTTTTACGGGGCGCGGCCTAACGGACATCGGTGTCCATTAGAAGCGATTTTTCGCCGTCCGGCCCGTGTAACGGACATCCATGTCCATTAAAACCGAAAAGCACCGGAATTTAGCCTTCAACAGGGTTTTAACGGACACCGGTGACCGTTACCAGTCTAAGTTCCAGAGGCCGATTTCTTGTTCCCGTCTAAGTTCCTGCGGCCGCTTTCTTGTGCCATTTAAGCTCCTGTACCCACCTTCTTGTTCCGCTTCGCTAAAACTCCTGCAGCTGCCGCATTCCTGATCAGCCCCGTTTCCCGCCCCAAAATTTCATAAATGAGAAAAAGTTAAATATACGTGAAAAAATGCATTGACGAAGTTTGGGTGGGAAGTTAGAATTCAGATCATAAGGTAGTTACTGGAAAGGCGTGGGGTGACGGAGTTGGCGAGCAATTTGCTAGCGGCCATCCCGGAAGCGCATACCCGGTTTACGCAGCTGCCGAACGATCTCGGGCACAATGCGGTATGGGATTTTGTGCGTTCGCCGGAAGGGCGTTTTTTTGTCAGCGTGTGCGGGGAAAACGAGAAACCGTTGACGGCGCTGTTGTATGAATACGAACCGGACACCGGAAAACTCCGGCTCATCCTCGACGTTGCCAAAGTGTGGATTGTCGATGCGCAGCAAATGCCGCCGAGCAAAATTCATACGAGCATCGACTTTTTGCCGGACGGGCGGCTGATTATGGCGACGCACAACACCGCTCCCGCTCCCGGGCACAAGCAGTGGATGTTCGAGCAGTATTACGAGCACACATGGGAAGGATACCCGGGTTCCATCGTCATGATCGTCGATCCGGACACCGGGGAAACGGCCGTGCGCGGCATCCCGGTGCCGAGAGAGAGCATCTACGGCGGCATGCTCGGAAACGATCCGCGGTATTATTATTTTCTCGGCTATATGCGCGGCCATTTTTACCGGCTGGATTTGGAGACGAACGAAGTCAAGGACTACGGCAAAGTGTCGGAATATTCGTCCTGCAGGCTGGTGAAAGACCGGAAGGGCCGATTCTTCGGCAGTTCTTACACCGGCGGCCTGTGGATGTACGATCCCGAGACCGACGAGATCCGCGATCTGAAGGCGCATTTCCAATCGCCGAACGGCACGAGGCCTCGCAGACAATTCATCTTTGCGCTGCTGTCCCCCAAAGGCACGATTTTCATGGCCGACAACATGGACAGCGAAATGATCGAGATCGATCCGGAGACGCTGGAGGTGACGCGCCACGGGCCGATGCATTTGCCCGAACAGAAGCCGAAAGAGCCCTACATTATCGGCGGGCTGGCTGCCGACGACAACTTTGTGCTGTATTACGGACTGAAAACGTACGATGAATATATGCCGATCCGGCTCGTCCGCTGGGACATCCTGAACGGCGGCAGGCCGGAAAACCTCGGGCTGATCTCGCCGCAGGGCAAGGATTCGCAATATGTGAGCGAGATGATTTTCGACGATCGCGGATGGCTGCACATGGTCGACGTATGCGGCCAGCACTCCCCTTACATCCTCGCCGTCGACGCGGGCAAACTGCAGCCGCCGCCGCAGGACGCGCCGAACGCCGAGCTTCATCCGTACCAGGAGCCGGACTATAACGGCGTCGGCGCCCCGGCGTTGATGCACATCCAGGCGAAGACGACGCGGGTGATGCCGCTGCACCGGTATTTGGATTGGAAGCATACCGCCGTCGTTCATCTGAGGCAGGCCAGGGACAAAGTGTATAGCATCGGCGGTCAAGACCGCGTCCTGCTGGTGGAGTCCGAGCATCACCGCCATGAGCCGACGCGCGTCGCGGAGCTGTATGCGGCCGGAGCGCCCGTCTCCTGCGCCGATGCGGGCGAGGGTATCGCCGTGCTGACGGCGGACGGCGCGCTGTTGTCGGTGGACCCGGCAAACGCGGCCGTCACGCGGCAGACGCGCATTGCGCGCGGCGTGTCTCTCCGCAAACTGCACGGCGCGCTGCGGGACGGATCGCTGCTCGCCAGCGACGAAGCGGGAAAGGTGTACGCCGTGGACTCGCATGGCGGCGGGGTGGAGCCGCTCGGGGATCTTGCGCTCGCGGAAGGCGCGGCCGTCATCCCGCTGGAGGGAGATCGGCTGCTGTTGTCCGGACCCAACGACGCGCTCGTCGTCTATGATGCCGCAACCGGAAGCCGGGACATGCTGCCGGTGCGCGCGGCGTCCATCCGCGGACGTTCGTTCCTCGCCACGGTGACCGGAGGCGCCGTGCTGGAAGACGGCACGGTCGTCGCCGGCACGCGCGACGGCATGCTGTTCACGCTGTCCGCCGATTTGACGCGGCGCACCAGTTACGGCCGGCTGTATTCCACCGGAGAGCTGCGCGGATTCGTGCCCGTCGGCGGCCGCGGTGTCATCGGTATCTATGGCGGTGAACGCGATGCGGGACACGTGTTTTATTTTTCGCCGGAAGCAGGGTTCGTCGATCTCGGCCGGCCGCGGGTCACGAGGGACAACGATGAGCTGCGGCACGTCGATACGGAGTGGGCGAGCATCCACTATATTTCCTGTTTGTCCTACTGTGCGGAAGACGACTGGCTCTGCGTCGCTTCCGGCGAATTGTACGGCTGCATCGTCCGCTATCAGGGCGCGGCGTTTCCCGGCAGGCGGCCTGACGGCGGGCAATAAGCCGACGGCAAGGAATCAAAGGAGGGAAGCGGCGCGATGAATGCGGCGGGACAAGGGAAGGCCGTCATCCATTCGGTGGAAGAAACGTATGATGTCGTCGTATGCGGCGGGGGATTGGCGGGTTTTTGCGCCGCCGTCGCCGCCGCGCGGCAGGGAGCCCGCGTCTGTCTCGTGCACGATCGGCCGGTGCTCGGCGGAAACAGTTCGTCGGAAATTCGCGTCCCTCCGCAAGGGGCGGCCAGCTACCACGCCTACGGGCGCGAAACCGGCATCATTCACGAACTGCTCGTCGAGGAGCGGGCGATCAACCATGAGCCTCCCGGGGTAGACAACGGCAGTACCAACAGCGTGTGGGACATGGTGCTGTACAACAAGGCGATGCAGACCCCCAATTTGACGGTGCACTTGAATTCGTCGGTGCTGGGCGTCGCGATGAAAGACGAGCGGACGGTGGAAGCCGTCACCGCCCGCGTCGGCCAAGCCGAGACGGATTTGACGATCAAGGGGAGCGTTTTCATCGACTGCACCGGGGACGGCGTTGTGGCGGCGCTGGCCGGCTGCGAATGGCGGATGGGCACGGAAAGCCGCGACGAATTCGGCGAGCCGCACGCGCCGCCGCAAGCCAGCGATGACGTGATGGGCAGCTCCATACACTTTCGGGCGAAAGATACGGGGCGTCCGGTCCCGTTTACCGCCCCCGACTGGGCCGTCCGTTACGACGATCCGGACTTTTTTTACAAACAGGGCCGATGGCCCGGCAACTTCCGAAACGGTTTTTGGTGGCTGGAGCTGTCCGTGCCGTGGCATACGATCTACGACAACGAGAAGCTGCGCCACGAACTGACCCGGCACGTGCTCGGCATTTGGGATTGGATCAAGAACAAAGATCCGGAGCTGAAAATCGCTGCGGCCAACTACGCTTTGGACTGGATCGGACAAGTGCCGGGCAAACGGGAAAGCCGCCGCATCATCGGCGAATATTTCATGACCGAGCACGATCCGCTGCGAAAAACCGTATTTCCCGACGAGGTCGCCTACGGAGGATGGTTTATCGATCTGCATGAGCCCGGCGGTCTGTTGGCGAAATACAGCGAGCGGTCGCTGGTCGAAGGGGAAAAGAGCGACTATTCCGCCAGAAGTTACGTCGGACCGTACGGCATCCCGCTGCGCATCATGATCGCCAAGGGCATGAACAACTTGATGATGGCCGGGCGGAACGTCAGCGTAACGCATGTCGCGCTCGGCACGGTGCGCGTGCAGGGAACGACCGCGGTCATGGGCCAGGCGGCGGGTACGGCGGCCGCCGTCGCGGTTCGCCGCGGGCTATCCGTGCGCGACGTTCCCGACAAGGCGATCCGCGAGGTGCAGCAAATTTTGCTCCGCGAGGACTGCTTTCTGCCGAACGCCGTCAATGAAGATCCGCACGATCTGGCCCGGCTGGCGGAAGCGAGCGCGAGCAGCGAGGCGGCATGCCGCGGGGCGGAAGCGCCGATGCCGAACCGGGACGAAGCGGATCGGCTCTCGCGCCGCCGCGGCCAGTGGGTGGCGGTCGGCGGCGGACGCATCGACACGTTGGCGTTGTGCGTGACCAACGATTCCGATCGCGTGCAGCCGCTGGAAGTGAAGCTGTATGCCGTCGAGCATATTTGGGATTACCGGGTGGAGCCGGGGGAGCCGCTGGCTGCGGCCGTGCTGAAGGTGGCTCCGGGGCGGTTGCAGTGGGTGGAATGGCCGATCGGCCTGGACACGACGTCTTTGCAAGGTTCTTACGTGCGCCTCGACGCGCTCGCCAATCCGCATCTGATCTGGCACGCGGCGGAGCGCGTCGAACCCGGGCAGGTCAGCGCGTACGACATGCTCAACGGACAAATGCGCCGATTCGAAAAAGGGCTGACGATGTGCTTCCGCGTTTCGCCGCCTCAGCCGTGTTACGGCGCCCGGCAGGTGCTGTCCGGCGTCAGCCGCCCTTATCGCTTCACCAATTTGTGGCGTTCGGATCCGACGCGGCCGCTGCCGCAGCATCTCGTGCTCTCCTGGCGGGAAAAAGTGCGCGTCGGGCGCATCGAGCTGAAGCTTGCGGGGCAGCTGCTGCGCGATTACCGCTCTTATCCGGAGTTATACGTTGATCCGCAAGTCGCGCGGGATTTGCGGGCGGAAGCGCTGGTGGACGGGGAATGGAAGGAAATCGGCGCGGTGACCGGCAACTATCAGCGCAGAGTCGTCTTCCAATCCGACGCTCCGGTGTCCACCGACCGCATCCGCATTACGGTAACCGCCACCAACGGCGATCCTTCCGCAGCGATCTATGAGGTACGCTGCTATGAACGATAGGATGTGAAATGATGAAACCACTGCAAGACAAAGTCATATGGATTACGGGAGCGCTCGGGATGCTGGGGCGATCCGCCGTGGCGATGTTTTTGGACCGGGGAGCCGTGATTTTCGCCAACGACCGAAAACCGCTCGAAGAGGCGCCGGACATCGTCCGGCTGCAGGAGCAGTACGGCGAGGAACGGCTTCAATACCTGCAAGCCGATCTTACGGAAGAAAGCCAGGTTATCGCGGCGGTCAAAACGCTGGAACGCAGCTTTGAACGCCTGGACGGTTCTTACCATACGGTGTACGCCAATGTATGGAAACCGGCGCTGGAACTGTCGTTGGAGGAATGGGAATACACGGTGCGGGGGACGCTGACGAGCACGTTTCTCGTCTGCAAGCACGCGATTCCGCTGATGATCCGCTCCGGGGGAGGATCGATTGTCAACACCTCATCCATCTTGTCGCAAATCGTTTCCCCCGGCTGCCTGGCTTACGGAGCGGCCAAGGCGGCGGTCAATCAGCTCACGCGCGTCATCGCCGCCGATTACGCGGAATGCGGCATTCGCGCCAACGTGCTCGTTCCCGGCGACTTCCGTTCGCAGGAATTGCTGTCGAAGCAGTCGGACAGGGAAAAAGAGTCGATACGCCGTCACACCTGGCTCGGCCGCAGCGGCAGCGCCGAGGAAATCAATGAAGCGGCGTGCTTTTTGCTGTCCGACGCGTCTTCCTATGTTACCGGCGCGCTTTTTACGGTGGACGGAGGGTTTCATCAATGAACCGATTCGAGATGCACTTGTTGACGCGGGAAGACATTTCCGACATGGCGGCGCGCGGATATGCCGTCGTGGTGCCGCTGGCGGCGACGGAGCAGCACGGCCCGCATCTGCCGGTTTATACCGACGCGCTGATTGTCGAACATATCGCTCGGCAAGCCGGGGAGCGCGCGGCGTCGCAGGTGCCGCTCTTGGTGGCGCCGGTGCTGCCGGTCGGGTGTTCGCAGCACCATCTTTCCTTCGGCGGAACGCTGTCGTTTACCTCCGCCACTTATTTGAGCGTGCTGCGCGATCTTGGCGAAAGCCTGGTGGCGGACGGTTTTCGCAAAATCATTTTCCTGAACGGCCACGGCGGCAACGACCCGGTCATGCTGCAGACGGCCAACGATCTCGCCGTCCGGCATCCGGTCTGGACCGCAGCCGCCTCTTACTGGAGCGTCGCCAGGGAGGCGCTTCGCGGCATTCGCGCGGACGAAGCGGGCATCGTGCCGGGACACGCGGGACATTTCGAGACGTCGGTCATCATGGCCCTGCGGCCGGAATTGGTGCGTTCGGACCGCATCGTTCGCCAACATGAGCGGCGAAGCTGGATCGGTTCCGGTCCCCCCGGCGCGTTTATCGGGAAGCACGGAGAACTGACCGGAGGCGACGGGTTCACGGACGCGGCTGCCGCGTCCACGGCGGAAAATGGGCGGAAGTATCTGGAAGTCATCGTCGAAAATGTCGCCCAATGGCTCGTGCGCACGGTGAAGACGATGGAACAGGGGGATCGCGAGCGATGACGGGAGCGCAAGCGGCGGCGGACGCCAAGCGGGTGGCCGCCATCGTGACGGAATACCGGTACAATTCCCACGCCGAAATGATTCTCGGGCGGCTGCTGGGCGCCTTCGATTACAAGCCCGAGGTGCGGGTCGTCTCCATCTATACGGATCAAGTGCCGGAGGGCGACATGAGCCGGGAAGCTGCTGCGCGGCTTTCCATTCCGATTTGCGGCACGATCCGTGAAGCCGTCCTCGCCCGGCACTGTCCCGAACCGATCGACGGCGTCATCATTATCGGCGAACACGGCAGTTACCCGATCAATGAAAAAGGCCAAATGCTGTATCCGCGGCGGCGCATGCTGGAAGAAACGCTGGCGGCTTTGGATGAAATGGGGCTCGTCGTGCCGATCTTTCTCGACAAGCACTTCTCGTACGATACGGATGACGCGTTCTGGATGTACGGAGAACTGAAGCGGCGCGGCATCCCGTTCATGGGCGGTTCCTCGATCCCGCATACGGACCCTGTACCGCCTTACGATCCGCGGCGGCTTCATTCGCTGCGGGAAATTTTGGTAATCAGCCATTCGACATTGCTGGAAGGATACGGTTTTCATGCGCTGGATGTGCTGCAGTCGGTGGCGGAACGGCGGCGGGGCGGCGAGAGCGGCGTCCGGTCGGTGCAGGTTGTCCAAGGACCTGATGTCTGGGAGGCCATGGACCGCGGTGAATGGCCGGAAGATTTGATGCTTCAGGCGCTCGCCGCGTATCCGGGACTGGGGCCTGAACATCCGCGCACGCTCGATCCGCACCCCACCCTGATGGTTATTGATTACGTCGACGGCACGAAAGGTTATGTGGTGCAGTTTCGCAGCCTGGTCGAACAGTGGGGGTTCGCCGTCCGCTGCGAAGACGGCGGCATCATCGCCGCCCGCTGCAACAGCGGCCTGGACCGGCCGTTCGACCATTTCGAGCGGTTGACCCGAATGATCGAGCGGATGATCGTCACGCGCAAGCCGCCGTTTCCGATGGAACGGACGCTGATGTCCACGGGACTCGTCAACGCGGTGGTCAACGCGGCGTATTTGGGACGGAAATTGGAAACGCCGGAACTGTCCGCCATCTCCTATCACCCGGCGGACGAAGCCTGAACGGATTCGCTTTTGTTGATTCGATCGTGGGCGCCGTCGCGGCGGATCTTCGTTTTCGATACACCAATTAGGCGGGGAAGACAGCATATGAGGTTCTCAAGTTTCCACGGCAAGGTCATGGGCGGGTTGGACCGGCGGATTTTCGGTTTGGCGCCGAAAAGGCGCGAGGGTCGATCGTGCAAACTCGGTTTCCAACCGGTGCCAATGAGACGGGCATGTTCGTTGCATAGGTTCCGCGCGGGTTCGTCGCATACGTTCGGTGACGGCATGACGCAACTTGGCAGGCGCTCGGGAGACCCGTGGCACGGGTCAGGTCGCGGTTGGTCGCCGACGAGACACGATGGTCCGTTGCGCAGGCTCGGTTACGGGGTAGCTCTGGGTGCGCTGATGACGGTGATCGTCTCCGGTTGCTCTTATGGCGACGCGGAGCCGCCCGACGACGGCAGAATGTGGCTGGCGGGCGATCATCACGTGCACAGCGAATTCAGCGGCGGGTATGACCATTCGACGAATCCGCCGACGTTCAACGATGGGGGCGACGGCACCTATCCGATCCTCCGCAATGTGGAAATGGCGCAGAAATACGGACTGAAGTGGATGGTCACCACCGATCACGGCGGTCCGCTGCATTCCGTCATTCAACGCGAGCGGGCGTATCCCGCGCTGCTGGAAGCGCGGAACGCGTTTCCCGGAATGAAGGTGTTTTACGGAATGGAACTGGATACGCCCAAAGCCGATCATTCCACCGTCTGGATTCCGAAGACGGATCGCGAGGCGCAGGCGCTTTTCGAAATCGAAAGTCAATTTGCGGTGAAGGATGCCTGGCCGGAAGATCCGGAACGGAATACGGAAGAACGAATGATCGAAGCGCTGCGGTACATGAGCGCCATGCCGGACGCGCCGATCGTGATCAAGAACCATCCGTCGAGAACGGCGCGCGGCCCCGGCCGATGGGGCATCGACACGCCGGAAAAGCTGCGGCGGTGGCACGACGCGGCGCCGGACGTTTTCATCGGATTCGAAGGGGCGCCCGGCCATCAGGCGGCTTCATTGAACAGCGATCCTTCCAGCCCGGTCTACGGGGTGCGAGGCGCCTACCACCATTCCCCGACGATGGGCGGTTTCGATCAGATGACCGCGGTCGTCGGCGGCGTGTGGGACGCGTTTCTCGGCGAGGGCAGGAGATGGTGGATCACCGCCACTTCCGATTCGCATCTTCACTACACGGAAGAAGGCGGCATCGATTTTTGGCCCGGTGAATATACCAAAACGTATGTGAAGGCGCGCGACGATTACGCGGACATTTATGCGCAAATTCGCGCAGGGCATATGTTTGCGGTCACCGGAGACTTGATCAGCGAATTGGACATTACGGCCCGTGAGAAACGGCCGTTCGGATGGATGAACCGGACCGATTCCGCCGTAATGGGACAGACGCTTGCGGTACGCTCCGGGGCGGATGTCGAGGTGACGATTCGCTTTCGCATCCCCGATCAACCGAATGCGAACGGAGATCGGCCGTCCGTGCGACGCGTGGATTTGATCATGGGAGACGTTGCGCCGGAAGCGATCGATACGGCTGCTTTCCGCAATCCCACCACCGAGGTGGTCCGGCGATTTTACGAGGGCGATTGGAAAGTCGACGGGGAGTACGCCGTCATCTCTTATACGATTCAAGATGTGGATCACAACGTCTACTTGCGGGTACGCGGGACGAATACGAATGAATTGGAACCGGAACCTGATGAAAAGGGCGAAAACCCTTGGGAGGATCTCTGGTTTTATTCCAACCCCATTTTTATCGAGGTGAACGGCGATGGGTAACATTCGCTTGGGTGTCATCGGCTTGGGCAAGCGCGGCACCGGTTGGCTTGGATTGCTGAATCAAATGGACGATGTCGACATCGTCGCCCTATGTGAAGTTTATGAAGACCGGCTGGCGGCGGGGGCGGAACTCGTGGCCGCTTCCGGACGGCCGAAACCGGCGGTCTATTCTTCTTACCGGGATTTGCTCGAACAGAGCGACTGCGAGGCGGTGCTGATCACGACGTCATGGACGAGCCATGTCGAAATTGCGGTGGCGGCCATGGAAGCCGGCAAGAAGGTCGGCATGGAAGTCGGCGGGGCGGTGTCGCTGGAAGAGTGCTGGTTGCTCGTCCGCACGGCGGAGTCGACCGGCGTGCCCTGCATGATGCTGGAAAATTGCTGCTACGGCCGCCATGAAATGGCGGTGCTGAACATGGTGAAGCAGGGGCTGTTCGGCGAATTGATCCACTGCCAGGGAGGATATGAGCACGATCTTCGGGACGAAATCGCGCTGGGCGATGAAACCCGGCATTACCGTCTGGAGCAATATTTGCACCGCAACGGCGAACTTTACCCGACTCATGAGATCGGCCCGATTGCCAAATATTTGGACATTCATCGCGGGAACCGGTTCATGACGCTCGTTTCCATGTCCTCGAAAGCGCGCGGCCTGCGCGAATGGATCGTCGACCGTTACGGGGAAAATCATCCCAAGGCGAAATGGGAATTCATGCAGGGAGATATTGTGACGACGATGATTCGCTGCGCCCGAGGCGAAACGATCTTGCTGATCCACGACACCACGCTGCCGCGCCCCTATTCGCGGGGCGGAAGAGTCCAGGGCACGAAAGGGTTGTGGATGGAGGACAACCAGTCGATTTATTTGGAAGGAAAAAGCCCCGCGCACACGTGGGAGCCGTTCGAACCGTATCTGGAGCAGTATGAGCACCCGCTGTGGAGGCATTACCGATCCATCGGCGTGCGCGGCGGCCATGACGGCATGGACTATCTGGTCATGCGGGCATGGATCGAGAGCGTCCGAAATCAGACGCCTCCGCCGATCGACGTGTATGACGCGGCCGCCTGGATGGCGATCACCGCGTTGTCCGAGCAATCGATCGCGCTGGGCGGCGCGCCGGTCGCGTTCCCGGATTTTACGAACGGCGGGTGGATGGACCGCACGCCGAAAAACACCGGCATGTATTCGCTGGACATTGTCAACGAAGCGGCGTTTGTCGTGTAAGCGCGCGTCCGGCTTCCCGGTTCGCCCGTCTCACGGTTTCGATTCGAGGCGGGCGATTTCCTTTCGGACGAGCGGCGCCACCTTTGTCCCGAGCAGTTCGATGGCGCGCAGCACTTCCCGGTGCGGCATCGTGCCGACATTGACGTGCAAAAAGAAGCGCGTGACGCCGAGCGTTCGGCGCAGCAGCACGATTTTTTCCGCGACATATTCCGGATCGCCGACATAGAGCGCTCCGCGCAGGCTGCGGGCGGCGTCGTAGGTTTCCCGAGTATACGGCGGCCATCCGCGCTCACGGCCGATTTTGTTCATTTGCGCCTGCGTCGGCGGATAAAAAGATTCCACCGCTTTTTCGGCCGTATCCGCGACAAATCCGTGCGAGTGTGTGGCGATTTGCAGCTTGTCGGGATTGTGTCCCGCCTGCCGGGCCGCTTCTTTATACAAGTCGATCAGCGGAGCGAACCGTTCCGGCATGCCGCCGATGATCGCGAAGGCGACCGGAAGGCCGAGCGCTCCCGCGCGGATGGCGGATTCCGGATTTCCCCCGGTGGCGATCCATACCGGAAGCGGGTTTTGGACCGGACGGGGATAAATGCCCAGGTTGCGGATGGCGGGACGATGGCGGCCGCTCCAGGTGACTTTCTCCGAGGAGCGGATGGCGAGAAGCAGCCGCAGTTTCTCCTCGAACAGCTCATCGTAGTCTTCCAGACGGTATCCGAACAGCGGAAACGATTCAATGAACGATCCGCGTCCGGCCATAATTTCGGCGCGTCCGTTGGAGATCGCGTCCACGGTGGCGAACTGCTGAAACACGCGCACCGGATCGTCGGACGACAGTACGGTTACCGCGCTCGTGAGGCGGATGCGTTTGGTGACGGCCGCGCCGGCCGCCAGCACGGTCGCCGGTGACGAGCAGGCGTAATCGGGGCGATGGTGCTCGCCCACCCCGTACACATCGAGCCCGGCCTGGTCCGCCACGACCATTTCCTCAATCGCGTTGCGCAGCCGTTCGGCGTGGTTGACGGGTTGTCCGGTAACCGGGTCCTGCGTCGCCTCGAGAAAGGTGCTGATGCCGATTTCCATCGGCTTCGTCGCTTCTGTCATGTGACTTTGCCCTCCATCCTGAACGAACGTGATGGGCGAGGCCGTATTTCCCGCCCGAATGATACTGGTTTCTTCCGCAAAGCCGCAGGAGCGCATTTCGCGCAAGCGTTCGCTCCATCAACGAAATTTTTAAACGGTGTGGATTGGAGTATAGTATAATGCACCGTCCGGAACGGTTCAAGGCGCTGGCCGCCCCGTACGGCGCCGGCGTACTTTTCTCGGCCGTGTATTACATATGAACGCCCCTAGCCAAACGCAAATCCGCATCGCGCACCAGAGACACGGCCAGCCACACCACCGAGTTTTTGAAACGCAAAAGTCCGGTCGTTCGGCGCCAAAGCCGCACGTTTTCCCATCTCCCCATGCACGGCCCATCCGAATGAAGGCGTGACGGAGAAGGCGGACGCGAACCGCCCCCACGCGCGTCCTTCTGTTGCAAAAAAACGCACGATAGGGCAGAATTGAGGTAACCATACGGACGGGCATTTCTGCCGGAAAGAGAAATCCGGAAACATCGAGCGGATGGGAGGCCGTCATGCGACCGATCGTGATGGAAGCGGTGGTTGCGCCATACTTTCAGCCGATTGTTTCGCTGCAGACGACGCAAGTGATCGGGTTTGAAGTGCTGGGCCGAATGTTGAAAGACGGCAGGGAGGAAAGTCTGGGGCCCTTTTTCCAAAATCCGGACGTCAGTGACGACACACGACTCGAATTGGACCGTCTTCTCCGCGAACGCGCGATCCGCAGCATTCCGCAGCTGGATGCGGATCAGCGGCTGTTTATCAACCTGAAACCTTCCTGGATTTACAGTGAATATAAGGCAAGCGGGAAGCTGACCACGCTGGAGATGCTGCGCCGACACGAGGTGGATCCGCAGCGCGTTGTCATTGAGGTTACCGAAGAGGCATTTTCGGGAGATCTGTGCGAACTGGTGGACATCGTGAAGCTGTATAAAGAAGCGGGCTGCGCCATCGCGGTGGACGATGTCGGCAGCGGCTTCAGCAGTTTTGAACGCATTGCGCTGATTCAGCCGGACATTCTGAAGATCGATCTGAATTTGCTGAAAAAAAGCGCGCATCACGCGGGCTTTCAGGCGCTCTTGCGATCTTTCTCCATCCTTTCGTCCCAGATGGGCGCCTCGCTGTTGGCCGAGGGCGTGGAAACCCGGGAGGATCTCTACAACGCCATGCAGATGGGCGCGCGGTATTTGCAGGGGTACTTGTTCTCGAAGGCGAAGCCGGAATTTCCGTCCAAAAACACGTATTCGGCCATGCTGCGGGAAGCGTTGTCGCGGTTCAGCAGCGAAAAGTTCGGCAAATTCCAACAGCTGATGGCGCTGGAAGAACAGTTCGACCATCTGTTTTCGCGGGACCTGACGTTGGAAGACCCCGAACGGGCCGATTGGCTGATCGAAAACGTCATCAAGATGGTGGACGACAACTGTATCCGCATGTACATCTGCCAGGAGGACGGGGTGCAGGTGTCTTCCAATTATTCCCGCGCCGCCGGGCAGCCTTGGCGGCGGGAGAGGAATTACCGGGGATCCAATTGGGCCTGGCGGCCGTATTTTGTGTCCAACATCGTCATCATGAAAAAGCGCGGCAAGGGCATTTTGTCCTCGGAATACACCGATTTGGACAGTCCGTGTCTCATCCAGACGTACTCGTTTCCGCTCGGCAACGGTTTCTACTTTTTTATGGATTTGATGGTATGAGCGCGGCGAGGCGTCGTCCGTGTCCGGAACCGGTTATTTTCTCCAGGAAATACAGAATAAGTATATGGTGAGCGAGCATCAAACGGGCCGCTCCGGCACAGCCGGAACGGCCGACGGTCAAAACGTGACGGCGACTTCCACGAGATCCTGCACGCTGCCGTCGCGCGCGCTGCGCGTGTACACCATAAGCGTACCCGACGCTGTCGAAGGCTTCCGCTCGAAGGCGACCGGCACCTGAAACGTGCCGAAGGCGGGCGCCCCCTCCGAAGCGGTGAACGCTCTTTCCCGCGTCACGATCTGGTCCGCGGCATCGCGGATTTGGTACAACAGCGCCGCTTCAAACGCTCGGGCGGCGCCGGCCAGCGTCATTCCCGGCGTCAGGCGGGTGCCGGGCAGCGGTTGGAACACGACCACATTGGCCGACGACGGCAGCGGGACGACAAATCGGAAGCCGGGATAAATCAGATCGGGCGAAAAGCCGATGCGGTTGCGGTTCGCGCTGACCAGTTCGCCCATCGTCGTTCCGAAACGCCGGGCAATGCGGTATAACGAGTCGCCCTCTTCCACTTCGTACACGAACGCCGGAATATACACGAGCTGGGCCACCCGGAGAATGTCCGGCCTTTCCATCCGGTTCAGGGCGGCAAGCATGTCGAGACCGACGGAATAGCGCTGGGACAGCCCATACATGGTGTCGCCTTCCGTCACCTGATGCTGCACCGCGCTCGTCTGCGACATGCCCGGCACACGAATGAGCAGTTTTTGGCCGGGGCGGATCAGATCGGGTTCCGTAATGGGGGGATAGAGCGCGTTCATCCGTACGATGGCTTCCACCGACGTGCCGAACCGGTTGGCGATATCGTACAGCGTATCCCCGAAGCGGATGGTGTAAACCACATGTGTTCCCGGTGAAATCGACATGAATCAGCCACTCCTATCGTAAGTCATGCTGCAGTCTATGCAGGCGCCGGCGGATGCGTGACGAACGCCTGTATTCGCGGCGGCGAACGCCATCATCGGGCAAAACCCGATGTCCGGGATCCGTTTTTACATGCGGGCGTTCGGGCGTTCATGAAAGCCGCACAAGAAGAATGCTTGAAGGGTTCATATGCTGCGATTGCTGCAATGATTTTTGCAAGCGTTCACATTGAAAACGGGAGGAGCGCGGGAAGATGGAGGAGATGCGCAAAAAGTCCGGGTGGATCAACAGTCCGGCCGCATTCGCGCTGGGCATGTTTGCGATGATGGTGCCCAGCCAGGCGTTCAGCGCTTTTTACAGCTTCTATTATGTCGACCGGCTCGGGCTCGCGGTCGGCCTCGCCACCGTGGCGCGGACGATCTTCATGATTTGGGACGCGGTCAATCAGCCGCTGGCCGGATATTTTTCCGATCGGACGCGAACGCGCTGGGGGCGGCGCAAACCGTGGATCTACGCGTCGATGCCGCTGTTCATGGCTGCGTTCATAATGGTGTATGCGGTTCCCGCAGGTCTTGAGGGAACCGGCCTGTTTGTTTGGTTTTTGACGGCGCTGATTTTCTACGAAGGCGTGGCGACGTTGATTTGGGTCAACTACGGGGCGCTGTTTCCGGAACTGTTCCGGGGCGATCGGGTGCGCGCGAAAGCTTCGGCGGTTCAGCAGGCGTTCCAAATCGTCGCACTGTTGATCGGGTCTGCGGCGACGCCGCTCGTGTACGCCGCGTTCGGATTCGGCTGGATGTCCGTGATGTACGCGCTGCTGTTTGCGGTGTTCATGCTTCTGTGCATGCGGTCCGTCCGCGAAGACGAGAGCGCGTCGCGCCAACCGCCGATGGCGATGAAGGAAGCGTTTCGGATTACGCTGAAAAACAAGGAATTTTGGGTGTTCAACATCGCCAACTCGTTCGCCCAGACGGTGAACGGGCTGATCAGCTCGATAATTCCTTTCTACGCCAAGTATGCGCTGCGCATCCAGGACGAGCAGGTGACGCTGCTTCTGGCCTCCGTGTTCGTGTCGGTCATCCCGCTGGTGGCCGTCTGGTATTGGATTATCCGCAAAACCGGCGGCGTCGCGGGCTGGCGGCTGTCGCTCGCCGCGTACGCGTTATCCGTCATTCCGCTGTGGTTCGCCGAGGGACTGGCCGGCGGAATCCTGGCGGGCATTGCGGTCGGATTCGGACTGGCGGGATTTCTCGTGACGCCGGCGGTGCTGAGCGGCCAGATCATCGACCGCGATCACCAGGCGACCGGCCAACGCCGGGAAGGGATGTACACCGCCGTCAGCGGCTTCATCACCCGCTCCAGCGGCGTCATTTCCGCGGCGGCCTTTTGGATTGTCGGCATGTTGTTCGGCTATGTCAGCGGTGACCAACCCGGCGAGCATCCGGAAGCGGCGTTTCGCACTTTGATCAGCCTCATTCCGCTCGGCCTGCTCGTGATCGCGCTGGCGGTGTCGCTTTTCTTGCCGAAAACGAACGAACGGCAGATGGGCCAATCCGGCGAAGCGGTGCGCCGTGCCGACCAAGACATCAACCGGGGGGAAAGCTTCCGATGAGCAAATATTTGATTATCAACTGCGACGATTTCGGGCAGTGCGCCGCCGCGAACCGCGCGATCATCCACCTGCTGGAAGCGGGCAAAGTGTCGTCCGCGACGGTGATGCCGCCGGCGCCGGGTTTCGAAGAGGCGGCGGAATGGTGTCGCAAGCAGCGGGAACCGAAGGTCGGCCTGCATTTGACGTTGACGAGCGAGTTTGCGGAATGGCGTTGGCGCGGCTTGACGGGGGCGGCGTCGCTGCACGACGGCAGCGGCTTTCTGCATATGACGGTGGAAGACGTGGAGAAGAAAGCCGCCACCCGCGATGTGCGCGCGGAAATTCGCGCCCAGTTCGAAGCGGTCCGAAAAGCCGGGGTGAACATCACTCACGTGGACAACCACATGGGCAGTCTGTACGGACTCGCCACCGGCCGAAGCCATTTGCCCTATGTGTTTTGGCAATGTTCGAAACGCGGGCTGCCGTTTCGCGTGCCGCGTTACGTGCATGCAAAAGACCGGTTTCTCGCTTCCATTCCGGACGCTCAGGCGAGATTGCGGAAAGTGTCCGCGCTGGCCGATGCGCTCGGCGTGGCCATCCCGGATTATTTGCTTTCCCATCCTTATGCGGTGCAGGAGGGGGAAACCTACGCTTCCTTCAAGCAGTCGATCATCGAGAAACTGTACGACCTGCCGGAAGGCGTGAGCGAAACGTACATCCATCCCGCGGACGACGACGCCGACATGCGGCGCATGATTCCCCATTGGGAAAAGCGCGTGTGGGAATACCGCCTGATGCTGGACGACGATATGGCGTACGCGCTGCGCGACGCGAAGGTGACGCTGACGGATTACCGGTTCCTGAAAGAGTACCGGAAACCGTCGAGATGGAGCGGCGCGTGGCGGTTGTTCCGATAGCGGACGGCCCGAAGCCGTCCTTTTTTTTCGGCCGGGGGAAGTGAGAAAAATTTTTGCATGCACCTATTGACTCTAACGTTGCGTCATCCTTTAGAGTGGAACTCGGAGGGGGGGTTGCTTCCATGGCCATGACCGTGAAAGAGGTCGCGGAACTGATCGGCGTCAGCGTGCGCACGCTGCATCACTACGACCAGATCGGCTTGCTCTCGCCCGGCCGGGCGGCCGCGTCGGGATACCGCCTGTATTCCGACGACGATTTGCGAAAGCTGCAGCAGATTTTGCTGTTCAGGGAAATGGGGCTGCCCTTGACCGAAATCAAGCGTCTGATCGACGATCCGTCGTTCAACCGGCTGCATGCGTTAACGATGCACCGCGAGTTTTTGCTGGAGCAGAAACGGCGTCTCGATCGCATGATCGAGACCGTGGAACGTTCGATCCGACACGAGAAAGGAGAGTTGGAAATGACCGGCAAACAGCATCTTGAAGGATTCGATTTCAGCCGCAATCCGTACGAGGAAGAGGCGCGCAAGCTTTGGGGCGACCGGGCGGTGGACGAAGCCAACGCCAGGGTCGGCGCCATGTCGTCTGAGGAGCAGGCTGCTTTCGGCGAAGATATGTACCGCGTTTACCGGAAACTGGCGGAACTTCGCGGCACAGACCCGACATCGGACGAGGCCCAGGCCGCGATCGGCGAATGGTATGAACTGTTGAACCGGTTCGGCCGTTATACGCCGGAAATGTTCAAGGGCCTCGGTCAGATGTACGTGGACGACGAGCGCTTCACGAAATCCATTGACCGGTTCGGCGCCGGTTTGGCCCGGTTCATGCGCGACGCGATGGCGGCCTTTGCGGACCGCCGGCAGCAGACGACCTGAGCATCATGCCCGCACGGGGATTCCCCGGCGGGCGTTTTGCTGTTTGGCGCAAGAGCGGCGAGTCAGACGTGCCGCAAGCATATGGAGCGGCCTGGATGTCGATCCCCGCCTGCCGGCAAAGCGAAAGCCGGCGCCGTCGTTTTTCGCGTTGACAGGGAGGGCCCACTCGGTATACAATCTATTTGTTACTTATAAAAAATAAGCAAATATGAAAAAATTCGTTGAGGAGGTTTTCGTCGTGGCGAAATCGAAATGGGCAGTGGACGCGGCGCACAGCACGGTGGAATTTACGGTCAGACACATGATGATTGCGAAAGTGAAGGGAACGTTCCACGAATTTACGGCATCGATCGAAGCGGACCCGGAAGATTTGACGACGGCGAACATCGAATTTGAAGTCGACGTGAAGAGCGTGGACACCCGCAACGCCGACCGTGACAACCATCTGCGTTCCGCCGACTTTTTCGATGCGGACCAATATCCGAAAATGACTTTCAAGGCAACCGACATCACCAAAAAGGGAGACGGAGAATACGAGGTGACCGGCGACTTGACGATCCGCGGCGTCACGCGTCAGGAAACGTTTACCGTCACCTTCGAGGGCGCGGGCAAGGACCCGTGGGGCAACGAAAAAGTCGGTTTCAGCGCCAGCGGCACGATCAACCGCAGCGACTACGGATTGACTTGGAACGCCGTGCTGGAGACCGGCGGCGTGATGGTCAGCGACGAAGTGAAGATCGCGCTGGAAATCGAAGCGATCAAACAAGGCTGATCGCGGACTACGAACCGGTGACGCAGGCGGACTGCGAAGGTCGCCTTCGCGGCCTTACGGACGCAAAAACCTCCGGAGCCCCGTATGGAGCGGTTCCGGAGGTTTTTCGCAAGCCATGGCCGCGCAAATCGCGGATCAATGCGAAGCTTCCTTGTGGTCGCGCATTTTTCGATCGACCATCTTTTCGATCCACGGCGTCATTTCCTCTTTGATTTTATCGACCAGCTCCTGTTTCGACATCCCGCGGCTTTCGGCGATTTCGGCGAGCGACCGGCCTTGCTGCAGTTCGGACTGCAGCTGTTCCTCCGTCATGCCGAGAATGGCCGCGAGCTTCTCTTTGCCGAACAGCCAAAACCCGCGGTGCATCAAGCGCGGCATGTGCACCGGCCGGTGGATCCAGCGCGCGATGCGGTCGTTCAGTTCCGCTTTCCACGTTTTCGCCGTTTCTTTGTTAAGATGGCCTGCGGACACTTCCCGGTTGATGCGCTGTTGCAGAGACTTTCGCAGTTTCCGCATCAGCTCGGATTCCGCCATTCCCTTTTTTTCGGCGATGTCCGCCAGCGATTCGCTGCGCAGCGTTTCAAAAAGCTCCTTCTTCTCCATTTCGAGCAGCTGTGCCGCCTCCTGAATCAGCAGCACGCCGAAAAACCGTTCCTCGTGCGGAAGCGCGCGTACATGGAGGCGAACTTCCGAGTCTTTTTCCGCCGTTGTCGGAGACGTCGCCGCCGCCGTTAGCGCGCTCGTGCCCCCTGCCGCCGCGGAGCCGGTCGCGGCCAGCGCCTCCGCGCCGGCGAACCATCCCGTCGCCAACGCCAATACGGAGCAAATCCAGGCGACCTTCCATTTATTCTGCATCGTTTCCACATCCTTCCTTGAACATCGTCCTTTTTAGTATGAAAAATGTGCCGCGGATTATGCGCGCAGGATGACAAAACCGCCAAAAAAACGCATAATGGGAACATGACGGGCCGACGTCGCATCGCGATCAAAGGCCAATGTACGGCAGTATGACAAAGGAGGAGCTTGTTGTGATTCGCGTGCTGTTTGTCTGTCTGGGGAACATCTGCCGTTCGCCGATGGCGGAAGCGGTTTTCCGACACAAGGTGAAGGAAGCGGGGCTTGCGGGAGTCATCGAGGCGGATTCGGCAGGCACGAGCGGATGGCACGAAGGCGAGCCGCCCCATCACGGAACGCGGCGCGTGCTCGATCGCCACGGGATCGACTACAGCGGGATCTTCGCCCGGCCGGTCGTCAGGGAGGATTTTCACAAGTTTGATTATATAGTGGCGATGGACGACCGCCACGTGCAAGATCTGGAGCACATCTTCGGCGGGAAAAAGCATCCGCGGCTGTTCCGTCTGCTCGATTTGCAGCCGGACTGCGAAAACAAAAACGTCCCGGACCCGTACTATCACGGCAATTTTGACGAAGTCCACGAGATGATCGACCGCGGCTGCGACCTGCTGCTCGCCCATATTCGCGAAAACGATGGGCTGTGACGATTCGCGGTCAGGCGCGAAAAGCGGGAAGTCTCTTGTTTTCCCGGTTCATATCCGGGAAACGAGGAAAACGAAAAGGGAGTTCATGAGACGGTCTTTCGGAGGCGCCCGCTTTCTTTTTCTCCGCGGAAATTCCTGCTATAATAAGAAAATATTTATGATCGAAAATGTTGAGCCGGGCCGCGGAATGTTCCTGCCGACATGTCGCTTCCGCTCGGAGGCAACCTTCTGCCCGGGGGAAAAGTGTTCACGGCGGGAATTTTTTTCGCTCGGAGAACCCGCGCGCGGCGGCGAAAAAACATTTGAAAATCTTTTGAAAAATCGGGAACATTGAAGGGAAAGGGCTACATGGCTGGAAAGGGTCGGATGGCATGAAGGAAGCAGTAAAATCGCCGGGATCGAATTTTATCCGGACCATTGTGACGGAAGACGTAAAATCGGGCCGCACGAAAACGGTCGTCACCCGTTTTCCTCCCGAGCCGAACGGATACTTGCACATCGGGCACGCTCGGGCGATTTGCACCAACTTCGACATCGCCGACGAATTCGGCGGCCGCACGCATTTGCGGTTTGACGACACGAACCCGACCAAGGAAGACGTCGAATATGTGGAGGCGATCAAGCGCGACATCCGCTGGCTCGGTTATGAATGGGACGGGCTGTATTTCGCCTCGGACTATTTTGAGGAAATGTACAATCGGGCGGTGCTGCTGATTAAAAAAGGGCTGGCATATGTCGACGACCAAAGCGCCGAAGAAATCCGCCTCACGCGCGGAACGCTGACCGAACCGGGGAAAGAAAGCCCGTATCGGAACCGCAGCGTGGAAGAAAACCTGGACTTGTTCCGGCGCATGCGCGAAGGGGAGTTTCGCGACGGCGAAAAGGTGCTGCGCGCCAAAATCGACATGGCATCGCCGAACATCAACTTGCGTGACCCGGTCATTTACCGGATTATTCATGCAACCCATCACCATACCGGCGACAAGTGGTGCATCTATCCGACGTACACGTTTGCCCATCCGCTGGAGGATGCGATCGAGGGCGTGACGCATTCGCTCTGTTCGCTGGAGTTCGAGGACCAGCGGCCGTTCTACGACTGGGTCGTCCGCGAGTGCGAGATGGAAAATCAGCCGCGCCAGTACGAATTCGGCAAGCTCAGTTTGGCGGGGGCCATTCTCGGCAAGCGGTACATCAAACAGCTGGTGGAAAACGGCGTGCTCGACGGCTGGGACGATCCGCGCGTGTACACGATCAGCGGCATGCGCCGGCGCGGGTTCACGCCGGAGGCGATTCGCGCCTTTATCCGCGAGACCGGCGTGTCCAAAAGCAACGGCGTCGTCGATCCGCGCATGCTGGAGCATTTTGTGCGCGAAGACTTGAAGCTGAAGGCGCCGCGCACGATGGCGGTGCTGCGGCCGCTCAAGCTCGTGATCACCAATTATCCGGAAGGCCAGATCGAATGGCTGGATGCGGAAATCAATCCGGAAAATCCGGACATGGGCGTCCGCAAAATTCCGTTTTCGCGCGAACTGTACATTGAACAGGACGATTTCATGGAAAACCCGCCGAGCAAATATTTCCGTCTGTTCCCGGGCAACGAAGTGCGGCTGAAGCACGCGTATTTCGTCAAATGCGAGGAAGTCGTCAAGGACGAGCACGGCAGGGTGACGGAAATTCGCTGCACGTATGACCCGGAAACGAAAAGCGGCACCGGGTTCACCGGACGCAAGGTAAAAGGAACGATCCATTGGGTGGAGGCGCGGCACGCGGTGCCGGCGGAGTTCCGCCTGTACGGCGACCTGGTGCTGCCGGGCGAGGAAGGGGAAGAAAGCTCGCTTTTGGACAGAATCAATCCGCATTCGCTGGAAGTGCTGCAGGGCTATGTGGAGCCGAATATGAAAGAGGCGCGCCCGGGCGACAAGTTCCAGTTTTTCCGCCACGGCTATTTCAATGTCGATCCGAAGCATACGTCGGCGGATAAGCTCGTGTTCAATTTGACCGTGTCGCTGAAAAGTTCGTTTTCGATTTAACAAGCCGACATACTCGCACGCTCATACAGCCGAGCGACTCCCGCGGCGGCCCGCCCGCCGGGACGCCGGTTCGCATTGCGGAGCATACGCCGCCGCCTTTGCCGTTGTTCGGTGAAAGCGGCGGTTTCGTTTTTGGCGTTTTGGATACCATGAAACGGCAACGACGGCGAGCATGGCAATCGTTGGGGTGCCGGGAGGACTTGTGGGTTTGGTCGATGTAAGTTAAAATCAGCTTAAGTTGACATAAAACGATATATGATATGTTGAACGCATGACGATCGGCGGGAGACGACGATCCCTTCAGCATGTGAGGAAGGACTGTGGGCAGTGCATATGAAGTTGAACAATTCCAGTCAAAAACCTCTTTATATGCAATTGAAACAGATTATTACGGAGGATATTGCGCGCGGCAAATACAAGACGGGCTCGCAACTGCCGCCGGAAGCGGAAATTTGCGAGCGGTACGGCGTCAGCCGCATCACGGTGCGCCGCGCCATCGCCGATTTGGTCAAGGAAGGCATTCTCCACCGACAGCAGGGAAAAGGAACCTTTGTCAGAGAGCACAAGGTGAAGCGGGAACTGTTTGAAGTCGGCAGTTTTTCCGAGCACACGACGGCCAGCGGCAAAACGCCGAGTTCCCAAATTTTGTCCAACACGGTGATTTCTGCTGACGAGGAATTGGCGAAGGTGTTCCGGCAGCCGGTCGGTGCGCCTTTGTTGAGGCTGCATCGGCTGCTTTTTATCGACCAGGAACCGTTCATCATTGAAACCTCTTACTATCCGCTGACGCTGCTTCCCGATCTGGAAAAATATATCGGGGAGTTCCCGTCCACTTATAATACGTTGAAGCAGCGTTACGGCATCAACATGACCCGGTTTGAGAAACGGCTGGAAGTTGTCTACGCGACGCCGTATGAAGCGGAACTTTTCATGTGTGACCACGGAACGCCGATGTTTTTGCTGGAGAAGCTGACGTTCGATCAGCAGGGCAGGGCGATCCATCTGTCCAAATCGCTGATGATGACCAGCAAAGTAGTCTTTACTTTGGAAGTGGACAAGAGCGGCGCGGGCCAGTGAGTTTCGAGCCCGGATATGTCCGCCTCTTGCCGCCGCATCTCCCCATCGAATGTTCCGCATTGATGTCCCCGGAAGGGATCACATTCCGTCGCCGAATTTCCGGTGTTGCTTGAGCCCCAAGCAATGGAACGCGGCCGTCTGTCCCCGGCGCCGTTTTGAGGAATCGAGACCGTTCTCGAAATCCGGTTCTTCTTGTGATCCCCGTCCAACGATTTTCCCGTCCGTAAAAGTTGGTTTCTCATTTGAGAAAAGACCTTTTTCCATGGAAATGAAATTTGTAGTTGCGCTGCGTTCCCTCAAATGATATATAATATAATATGACGATATATAACGTTAGATGTCGAAATAGAACAGTTTGAGCCTAAACCGGGAGAAGATCATATGGCCGACGTGTTGCTTCAAATCGAACAATTGACCACACAGTTCAGGACGGAGCGGGGAATTTTTCCGGCCATCAGCAACTTGAGCTTGACGGTTAACAAAGGTGAAATCGTTTGCATCGTGGGCGAGAGCGGCAGCGGCAAAACGGTCGCGTCCCTGTCGGTGATGCAGCTCTTGCCCCCGGCCGGCAGCATCGCTTCGGGGGAAATCCGGTTTGAAGGACGCAATTTGCTCGCTCTCGACCAAAAAGAGCTGCGAAAAATTCGCGGCCGCTCGATCGCGATGATTTTTCAGGATCCGATGATGGCGCTCGACCCGGTGTATCCGTGCGGGGAACAAATTATGGAAGCGATTCGCATCCACACCCGGACATCGCGCAAAGAGCAGCGCGCGCGGGCATTGGAACTGTTGGAACAGGTCGGCATTCCGCATCCCGAGCGCGTGATGAAAGCTTATCCGCACGAACTATCCGGCGGCATGTGCCAGCGGGTCGTGATCGCGATGGCTCTGGCGTGCAATCCGAAACTGCTTATTGCCGACGAGCCGACCACGGCGCTGGACGTGACGGTTCAGGCGCAAATCCTGGAATTGCTGAAAAAAATCCGGCGGGAATTCGGGATGAGCATTTTGATGATCACCCACGATCTGGGCGTCGTTGCGGAGATGGCGGACCGCGTGGCGGTGATGTATGCCGGTCAGGTCGTGGAAGAAGGGGAGGTGCGGTCGATTTTCCATCATCCGCGGCACCCTTATACGCAGGGGCTCATCCGCTCCATCCCGCACTTGGACAAGCCTTCCGACAAGCTGTATAGCATTCCGGGTACGGTGCCGGGCATTGCGGCGATGCCGTCGGGCTGCCGGTTTCATCCGAGGTGTCCGGAATGCATGGCGATTTGCGAGCGCGAGGAGCCGAAACCCGTCGCGACGAGCCCAACCGGCAGCGTGCGCTGCTGGCTGGCGGACAAACCCAAGCAGAACGGGGCGGAAACATGAACAACATAATGCTGGATGTCCAAAACGTCAAAAAACATTTTCCGTTGAAAAAAGGCGTGTTTTCGCGCGGCAAAGGTTTTGTGAAAGCGGTTGACGGCGTCAGTTTTTCCGTATATCAGGGAGAAACGTTCGGCCTGGTCGGCGAATCGGGTTGCGGCAAAAGCACGCTGTCCCGTCTCATCATGCGGCTGATCGCCGCCGACGAGGGCGAAATCCGGTTCGACGGCAAGGATTTGCTGAAGCTGAAGGGAGGCGAACTTCGCCGCCAGCGGCAGCATTTGCAGATGGTGTTCCAGAAGCCGTTCGAATCGCTCAACCCGCGCATGACCGTCGGCGAAATCGTCGGCGCGCCGTTCCGGATTCACGGGAAGGCGAAAGGCGCCGAGCGGGAACGGCGCGTGCGCGAATTGCTGGAAAAGGTCGGGCTCGATCCGGATTACGTGAACCGCTATCCGCATGAGTTTTCCGGAGGGCAGCGGCAGCGCATCGGCATTGCCCGGGCCATCGCGTTGAATCCGAAACTGGTCATTTGCGACGAAGCCGTTTCCGCGCTGGACGTGTCCATTCAATCGCAAATTTTGAATTTGTTGAAGCAGCTGCAGCGGGAATATCAGCTCACATATTTGTTCATTTCGCATAACCTGTCCGTCGTCAAGCATATGAGCGACCGCATCGCGGTGATGTACCTGGGCAAAATTGTGGAAATCGCCGGCGCGGACGAACTGTACGCGAGTCCGCAGCATCCGTACACGAAAGCGCTGCTGTCGGCTATTCCGCACGCGGACCCGGACGCCAAGAAAGAGCGCATCGTGCTGACCGGCGATGTGCCCAGCCCGGTCAATCCGCCGGCGGGCTGCCGTTTCTGCACGCGATGCAGCGAAGTCATGCCGATATGCCGGGAGCGGGAACCCGCGCTGATCGAGACGGCTGACGGACATGCCGTTGCATGTCATCTGTACACCAAAGAATAGGGGGGATCGGAGTGGCTCGTTTTCTCGTCGGCAAGCTTCTGGTGATGGTGCTGCAAGTGTTTGTGGTGGCGACCATCGTCTTCTCGCTTGTCCGGTTGATGCCCGGCGATCCCGCGGTGCTCGTGCTCGGCACCGAACGCGGCGCCGACCCGGCCGCGGTGGCGGAAATGCGCCACCGGCTCGGGCTCGATCAACCCGTGTTCAAGCAGTTTGCGGCCTGGATCGGCGACTTTGTCCGCTTCGACTGGGGAGAATCGATCTTTGACGGGACGAAAGTGACGGATTATATGGCGCAGCGGCTGCCGAACACGATCGAGCTGGCGGTCGTGTCCATTGTGCTCGCCGCCCTGATCGGCGTGCCGCTCGGGATGGTGGCGGCCGTCCGCCGCGGAGGATTTGTCGACATGCTGCTGTCCTCCATCGCCGCGCTCGGCATCTCCTTTCCGGTTTACGTGCTCGGCACGTTTTTGATCCTGCTGTTCAGTTTCAAGCTGGGCTGGCTGCCGGCCAGCGGATTCGCTTCCTTTTCCGATGATCCGGCGAAGCATATCGAACGCCTGGTGCTGCCGGCGTTCACGCTGGCGCTCGGTTTGGCCGCCGCGATCGCGCGCATGACGCGGTCGTCCATCCTGGAAGTGCTGAACAAGGAATTTGTGCTGACGCTGAGAGCGAAAGGGGTTTCTTCCGCGGGTGTTCTGATTCGTCACGTGTTTCGCAACGCGGTCATTCCCGTCGTCACGATTATTGGGCTGCAGCTCGGCAACCTGATCGGCGGCACCGTGCTGATCGAATACTTGTTCAACTGGCCGGGGATGAGCACGCTGCTCGTCAAGGCGATCTCGAACCGGGATTATCCATTGATCCAAGGCTGTATCGTCGTGATGTCGACATTTTTCATCGTGATCAATATGCTCGTCAATATGCTGTACGGGCTGTTGGATCCGCGGGTGCGATAAAGGGGGGCGCTAAGGGAGTGGGCGGCATGTGGAAAAAATGTTTTCGCAACAAGATGTTCGTATTCAGCTTTGTCGTGCTCGTTCCGATCGTCGCGATCGCTTTATTCGGACCGTGGATTGCGCCGCACGATCCGCTGAAAATCCGGCCGGATCTTACACTGCGGCCGTCCATGCCGGGATACTGGCTCGGCACGGACGAGTTCGGCCGTGATATATTGAGCCGGTTGATCTTCGGCATTCGTCCTTCGATGATCGTCGCGCTCGGTTCCACGGCGCTGGCGCTTTTGCTCGGCACCGTGATGGGCGTCGCCGCCGGTTATTTCAAAGGGTGGACCGAGCAGATCGTGCTGCGCGTCATCGACATCGTTTTGTGTTTTCCGCCGATTTTGCTCGCGCTGATGGTAGTCGGTTTTTGGGGCGGCGGCGTGCGCAATCTCATCATTATCATCGGTATCGTTTACGCGCCGCATTTCGGGCGGATCGCCCACTCGGCCACCCTCCAGGTGAGAAGCCTGGAGTATGTCGAGAGCGAATTGTCGCTCGGCGCGACGCATTGGCGGGTCCTGACCAAAAGTATTTTGCCGAATGTTTTGTCTCCGCTGATCATTCAGGTCAGCTTGACGGTGGCGGCCGCCATTCTGCTGGAGTCGGGCTTGAGCTTCCTCGGGCTCGGAGTTGTTCCGCCGGAGCCGTCCTGGGGTCAGATGATCGGGGACGCGCGCGGCTACATCCATTTGCATCCGATGTATGTCATCTGGCCATCGCTCTGTCTCGGCATCACGATTTTGGCGATCAACCTGATGGGTGACAGCCTGCGCGACATCCTCGACCCGAAGTTGAAGGGCCGTTGATCGTTGATCGCGAGCATGACCCGTATGAGATTCGTTGAAATGCCGTGAAGTCCCATGAAGTCCCATGAATGTATGTAATTCGGATATTTTTGTCCGATTTGCATAAAACAACTTAAGGAGGAATCCAGTCAACATGTGGAAAAAGTGGTCGGCAAAAGGGGCAGTCTTCCTGCTGGCGCTCATGATTGTGCTGGTCGGCTGCAGCGGCGGCGGAAACAACGGTGGCGGCAACGATGGCGGCGGCAGCACCACCGGCGGAAACAGCGGTAGTTCCGACAATGCGGGAGGAGGCGGGAAGACCCAACCGCAAAAACTCGTGTTCGGTTTGTCCGGCGAGCCGTCGACGATGGATCCGCTCATCCAGAACGGCACCGTCGGCCGCACGATCAAGCTGAACATTTATCGCGGGCTGCTCAATTATGACGCCAACGGCGAACTGAGCAAAGAACTCGCGGATTCGTACGAAGTTTCGGACGATCAGCTGACCTACACGTTTAAGCTGCGCGACGCGAAGTTCCACAATGGCGATCCGGTCACGGCGGACGACGTGAAGTTCACCTTCGAACGCATTCTCGATCCGGCCAACGGAGCGACGTTTATCAACGAGCTGTCGGTCATCGACTCGATCGAATCCGACGGCGACAAAACGGTCACCTTCAAGCTGAAACAGCCGTACGCGCCGTTCGTCCACTATTTGGCGTTGCCCGAATCCGTCATCGTGTCGAAGAGCTGGGTAGAAGCGGGCCACGACTTCAATGAAGAGCCGATGGGCGCAGGGCCGTTTAAGTATGTCAAGTGGACCAAAGGCCAGGAATATGTCGTGGCGAAATTCGAAGATTACTATAAGGAAGGCAAACCGCTTCTGGATGAAATCAAATTCGTGTTCTATCCGGACGACAATACCCGCGTGAACGCAATGCGCGCCGGCGACGTCGACATGATCGACTACGTGCCGTGGAAAGACGCCGGGCTGTTCGAATCCGACAGCAACTTGAAACTCGATAGCCAGAGCGGACCGTACATGGCGCTGCAGTTCAACACAAAATTCGAACCGTTCAGCGATCCGCGGGTCCGGCAGGCGATCGCGTATGCGATTGACCGCAACGCGATTATCAACACGGCTTTCAACGGGCGCGGAGAACCGATCTACGGTATGGCGATTCCGGAAGGTTATCTCGGATATAACGAAAAATACGCCAATTATTTTGAGCACAATATCGAAAAAGCGAAGCAACTGCTGACGGAAGCGGGTTATCCGGACGGCTTCAAGGCGCGCCTGCTGTCGACGTCCCAATATTCGTTCCATCAAAATACGGCGGTCGCCGTAGCGGCGGAACTGGAAAAAATCGGCATACAAGTCGAACTGGAGCTGCCGGATTGGGCGACCCGCATCAACAAAAACATGGAAGGCGACTACGATTTCCTCGTCGTCGGCACATCCGGCGACATTACGGACGCCGACTGGTTGAGCAACTTCTATTTGAGCGGCGACGTGCGTCTGAACAACTCGGCGTATTTCGGCGACGAAGAGATTGATCGCCTCTTGGCAGAAGGCCGCATGGAGTCGGACGAAACCAAACGTCAGCAAATTTACGAGCAGCTGAGCGCCCGCGCGATGGAGCTGTCTCCGTTCGTGTACTTGTCGTGGCGTGAACAAAGCTTTGGCATGAAATCAAATCTGCAAGGATTTACCAACATGCCCGGCTTCCTGTCGTTCCAGTCGGGTCTCACGCTGGAAAACGCCTATTTTGAATAATAGTTGGTCATTCGGAATGCCCCCTTTCAAAAAGAGACGTTTGCAAGGGGGCAATCCGCTTGCATGCCCGGCATCTCGGAACAACCGCATGGTCTCAAAGCATGTCCCGTCAGGACAGGAGGATCCTGAATGCCGCGGCATTGCGCGACATGCCGGGCGGTTCGCGGCGGCCGCCGCAATTTGCACGAGGGAGTATGGATGATGAAGCTGATCGGTCTGGGCGACAATGTGGTTGACGTCTATGAAGACCAGAACATGATGTATCCGGGCGGCAACGCGCTCAACGTGGCGGTGATGGCCAAGCGCAACGGCGCAGCGGCTTCCGCTTATTTGGGGATCGCCGGAAATGACGAAGCGTCGGAATACGTACTGTCATGCTGCCGACAGGAAGGATTGGACATCTCGCGCGTGCGCAGGGCTTACGGTCTGTGCGGGCGTGCCATTGTCAGGCTGACGCCCGAGGGGGACCGCGTCTTTGTCGGCTCGAACCGGGACGAGCGTGTGCAGTCGCTCCTGTCGGTCAAATTGACCGCGGCGGATTTGGAATACATCGCATCCTATGATGTGGCCCACACGAGCGTCAACAGCGACATGGACTATGAACTGCCGCGCCTTGGCGGAATTCGGGTGTCTTATGATTTTTCCACACGAAGCAAATGGAACGAGCGGCTGCTCAAGCGGGTGTGTCCGCATGTGACTTATGCGTTTTTCTCCGGAAGCGATATGGAACAAACGGAAATCGTCACGCTGGCCGATCAAGTTCACGGTTACGGCGTGCAGGTCGTTTGCGTGACGCGCGGCGAACGCGACGCGATTTGCTCATATGAAGGCCGAATTTACAGGCAAAAGCCATTTCCGACCCGATTGGTCGATACGATGGGCGCCGGCGATTCGTTCATTGCCGGATTTCTTGTGTCGATGTTGGACGGCGGTGACGTGGAAAGAGCGCTGGAACAGGCGGCGCGGTCGGCTGCCGCAACTTGCGCGCATTACGGATCCTTCGGCTGCGGCAAACCGCTGTGAAGTCAGTCGCGGACATGCCGGCGACGTCTCCGCACGTCGCCGCGGCCGGGATTCGTCGTCGATGGATGGGAAAGTGAAACGTTGACGGGTTGCGGCTTCGTTGGTTGGCCGCGCCTGATGGACGGTTCGCGCCTTATTTGATTTATAATGTTATAAAATGTTATATAATATCATATAACAAATAAGTACATTTAGAGTGGAGGATGCTGTCACCATGACTTATCTTGGAGCCAGTGCGAAAACCTTGGATCAATTGGAGCAAGTGTTCGGCGCCTTCAGAGAGCGCGAAATCCGCCGGGTGTTCTTCGTGGCGTGCGGCGGTTCTTCGGCGCTGATGTATCCGAGCAAATATGTGCTGGACCGGGAAGCGAAAACGATCACGTCCGATCTGTATTCTTCCAATGAATTCATTCACCGAAATCCGGCTACACTTGGACCGGATTCCCTGGTCATTTTGTGCTCGCACAAGGGTATGACGCCGGAAACGACCGAAGCGGCCAAATTCGCCAAAAGCAAGGGTGCGCTGACCGTGTCGCTCATGTTCGTGGACACTTCTCCCCTTGCCGAAGCTTCGGATTATGTCGTCAATTACAGCTGGGTGCCGGCAGGAGGCGACGATCCTCATCCGGAAATTATGAACTACGCGATTTTTTACCGGCTCGTCTTCGGGTTGCTGGAAATCAAGGAAGGCAATCCGAAATACCGCAAACTGCTCGACAGCCTGGATCATATGAAGACCGTTCTTGACAAAGCGCGCGCGCAGTACGCGGATCAGGCCAAAGCCTACGCGCTGGCCAACAAGGACGAAAAGCTGATCTACACGATGGCCAGCGGCGCCAATTACGGCATCGCCTATTCTTTCGCGATCTGCATGCTGATGGAGATGCAGTGGATTCATTCCCATGCGATTCATGCCGGCGAGTTTTTCCACGGTCCGTTCGAAATTTTGGCCCCGGACGTTCCGTTCATTTTGCTGCTTGGCCTGGACGAAACGCGGCCGTTGGAGGAACGCGCCCTTACATTTTTAAAGACTTATGGGGGCAAACTGCTTGCGCTGGATGCGAAAACGCTCGATTTGACCGGCATCGACCCGGAGATGAGAGGTTACATCGCCCCGATCGTGCTGAATTTTATCCTTCGCCTGTTCGCGGTGGAACTGGCGGAGGTCCGGAACCATCCGCTCACCACGAGAAGGTACATGTTCAAGGTTCCTTATTGATGAGGAGGTAAAGGCGATGCGCTACATGGTAGGTGTGGACGTCGGCGGCACGTTCACCGATGTCACCCTGGTGGACATTGAAACGGGAGACATTCGCAATCACAAAGTGCCGTCCACTCCGGACGATCCTTCCCGCGCGATTATGGCCGGTATTTCGCAAATTATGGAGATGAACGGCGTGCCGTTCGATCAATTGGCCTATCTCGCCCACGGCACGACGGTGGCCACCAATGCGCTGATCGAACGCAAGGGAGCGCCGACCGCGCTGTTGGTGACCGAAGGGTTCCGCGATCTGCTCGAGATCGGACGGCAGACGCGGCCGAGCCTGTACGATTTTTTCAAAGAAAAACCCGAGCCGCTCATTCCCGGCCATTTGCGGCTGGAAGCGTCGGAACGGCTGTATGCCGACGGAACGGTCCGCAAGCCGCTGGATGCGGAGCGCCTGCGCGAAGCGGTGCGAAAGATGAAAGAAGCGGACGTGAAATCGGTGGCGATTTGCTTTTTGTTTTCCTATCTCAATCCCGAGCATGAGAAGGAAGCGGAAGCGATCGTGCGCGAACAGTTCCCCGAAGCCTACGTGTCGAGTTCCCATCGCGTCGTGCCGGAGTTTCGCGAGTACGCGCGCCTGAGCACGACGGTCATCAATGCGTATCTCGGGCCGGTCATGCAAAAATATATGGAAAATTTTCAGAGGTCGGTGCGCGACGCGCAAATTCCGGTGGATCCGTATATTATCCAGTCCAACGGCGGCATCATCTCGATTCAGGAATCGGTGGAAAATCCGGTGCGCACCGCCGTGTCCGGACCGGCGGCCGGCGTCGTCGCCGCCGCCTATATCGGCGAACTGACCGGTTACCGCAACATGATCACGTTCGACATGGGCGGCACGTCGGCCGACTTCAGCCTGATCGAGAACGGTCAGCCGAAAGTGTCGATGGAGCGGGAGATTGAAGGATTTCCCGCCCGCATTCCGATGCTGGACATCCATGCTTGCGGCGCCGGCGGCGGTTCCATTGCTTGGCTCGACGCGGGCAACGCGCTGAAAGTCGGCCCGGAAAGCGCCGGTTCGGTGCCCGGTCCCGCCGTGTACGGGCGCGGCGGAACGCGGCCGACGGTCACCGACGCCAACGCACTGCTGGGCCGCCTGAATCCGAACAGCATTCTCGGCGGCCGCATGAAAATGGATCTCGACGCGGCGCGCCGAGCGGTTCAGGAACATATATGCGATCATACTCAACTGTCGGTCATCGAGGCTGCGATGGGCATTTTGTCCGTCGTGAACGCGAACATGACGCGGGCAATCCGGCTCATTTCGGTGGAACGAGGCTATGATCCGCGCGAGTTCACGTTTGTGTCGTTCGGCGGCGCCGGCGGTCTGCATTGCGGCGCGCTTGCACGGGAGCTTAGCATTCCGCGCATTTTGGTTCCGCCGTCACCGGGCACCTTTTGCTCCCTCGGTTTGCTGGTGACCGACATCCGCTTCGACTTCGTGCGCTCCATGCTGCGCGAGGCCGACGCGGTCGATATGCGGGAAGTGCGCGCCTTGTTCGCGGGCATGATCGAGGAAGGCGAAAGGAAGCTGGCGAAAGAGGGCGTCGCCAAGGAAAACATGCGCTTCAGGCTCGGGATCGACATTCGTTTCCGCGGCCAAAACTACGAGCTGGCCGTGCCGGTGGAATGGGAGATGCTCGAAGACAGCCGCGTCGACGACATCATCGCCCGTTTCCACGAGCAGCACGAGCGCAGTTACGGATACACGAACGAAGGCGGCCGCGTGGAATGGGTGAACTATCGGGTGACGGCGTTCGGCGAGCTGCCGAAAGCTTCCTTGGCCGCACAGCCGTTGCAGCGCGGCCGCAAGGCGGAGCCTGCGGACTACCGCGACGTGTATTTTTCGGAGACGGATCAACCAGGATTTTACCGCACCGCCATATTCAACAGGACCGATCTCGTTCCAGGAGACCGGTTCGAAGGTCCGGCCATCGTCGAGCAGATGGATTCGACGATCCTCATTTTGCCGGAGCAGACGGCGGAGGTCGACGCGTACCGCAATTTGATCATTTACACATTCGGCGAGGTGGATCAGGGATGAAGCCGATAGATCCGATCACACTGGAAATTGTAGGAAACCTCGTGTTGTCCGTCGCCGAAGAGATGGGCGTCACTTTGGTGAAAACCGCCTACTCGACCAATATCAAGGAGCGAAAGGATTGTTCGGTCGCCATTTTCGACGCTCGCGGCCAAATGATTGCGCAGGCCGAATATGTGCCGATGCATCTCGGTTCCATGCTCGACATCGTGAAGGCCGTATTGGACAAATATCCGTTGGAAGACATCAAGCCGGGAGACATGTTCATTACGAACGATCCGTATTCCGGCGGCGGTACGCACTTGCCGGACATTACGATGGCGATGCCGGTTTTCGTGGAAGGACGGCTCGTGGCGTTCGTCGCCAACATCGCCCACCATTCGGACATCGGAGGTTCGGTGCCGGGAAGCGTGTCGGCCAAATCCGATTCGCTGTACCAGGAAGGCCTGCGCATTCCGCTCGGTCGCATTTTGCGCGAAGGCAAGATTGTACGGGAGACGTACGATTTCATCCTGCTGAACACCCGCACTCCGGTTGAGCGGGGCGGTGACTTGGACGCGCAGATCGCCTCCAACATTGCGGGAGCGAAACGGATGGCCGAAGTCATCAAAAAATACGGTCCCGACTACTTCGCCGCTTGCACCGACGCGCTGCTCGACTATGCGGAAAAACTGATGCGCGCGGGCATCCGCTCGCTGCCGGACGGCACATTCACGTTTGAAGATTATCTCGACGACGCGGGGGAAAATGTGGACGAGCCGATCCCGATTCGTGCATCCGTCACTATTGAGGACGGTTCGGTGACCGTGGATTTCACCGGCACGAGCCCGCAGGTCCCCGGGCCGTTGAACTTGACCTATTCCGGCCTGATGACCACGGTGTTTTACTGCTTCAAAGCGGTGGCCGGGCAGAACATTTTTGCCAATCACGGCATTTACCGCGCGATCAAGGTTGTGGCGCCGAAAGGTTCGATCGTCAACTGCACGCTGCCAGTGCCGGTCGGTCAGCGCATCGACACCGCGCAGCGCGTCGTCGACGTCGTGCTTGGCGCGCTGGCGCAGGTGGCGCCGGAACGCGTGCTCGCCGCCTGCAACAGTGTCGTGACGTCGGCGATTTTCTCCGGCGACAACCCGGCGACGGGACAATACTTCGTATACCTGGAAACGATCGCCGGCGGCTCCGGCGCGCACAGCCGGGGAGACGGGCTGAGCGGCGTGCAGGTGCATATGACGAATACGTCCAACTTGCCGGTGGAGGCGCTGGAGCGTGAGTATCCGATCCTGGTGGAGCGGTATGAACTGATCCGGGATTCTGGCGGCGCCGGCCGATATCGCGGAGGATTGGGCATTCGCCGGGATTTTCGCATTTTGCACGACGGGCTGAGTTTCACCGGTCTCGGCGACCGGCACAAATTCGCGCCGTGGGGCATCGAAGGCGGCAAAAGCGGCGCGCCGGGCAGCTTTTGGGTGGAACGTCAAAATGAGCCGAGAAGGAAGCTGAAGTCGAAAGTATCCGGCGTCGTCTTGAACCGCGAGGACTTGGTGAGTATTCATTCGCCGGGCGCGGGGGGCTACGGCGATCCGTACTTGCGGCCGGAGGAGCTGGTGCTGCGGGATGTGCGGGAAGGCAAAGTGTCCGCGGAAAGCGCCAAACACGATTACGGCGTAGTGTTGGTGCGGAAGGACGGCGATTACGCGATCGATCATGACGCCACCCGCGTTTGCCGCACAGCCGCCCGTCCATAGCCGCCTGTTTCCGCACCTTCTTCTAACAAAACGGCAGCCTGCCGCGCGTAAGCGGCAGGCTGCCGTGCTATTTTTTCAGCCGCGCCATGATTTATCCGTGCAGCATGCCGTGCCGTTTTCCCATGTCGTTTCTACACGCCATTTTCGCACCATTTCGTGAACATTTTTGTGCCGGTTTTTCGCGCCGTTTTCCGTTTCATTTTCCTTTATCATTATCATTTTTTCCGTTCCATTTTCCGTACTGTTTTTCGTTCCCTTTTTTCTTGCGATGTTCATTGACGGAATTTGGGCGATTTGCTATATTGAAAATTAGTTCGATAAGTGAACAGTTTGATCATAAAACAAAACGGACAGGGGGATCGGCGTGGACGTCTGCGATGTGCGCGAATGGATCCGCAGGTACGAACAGGCCAACTTCATTGTGGAAAAAAAGATGCAGGCGCTGATCCGGGAAATGCTCGACGAAGATCTGACGCCCGAGCAGCTCTCGACTTTGCGGTATATCCACCGAAACGGCAGCTGCACCCCCACGGGACTGGCCGAGGCATTCTGCGTCGGGAAAAGCGCGGTGACCGCGATTATCAACCGGCTGGTGGAAAGAAGATATATTTCCCGCACGGTGGATGCGGCGGACCGGCGCGTGATCACATTGACGTTGACGGAAGAAGGCGTGGCCGTGCAGGAACGATTCGAGCAGAAAATCCACGAGATGCTGGCGTCGTTTCTCGGCCGTTTTGAAGCCGAAGAAGTGGAGTCGTTTTTGTCCACCTATGAAAAACTGGCGGCGATCGTTATGGAAATCGACCGGAGGGAGAGAGAACCGTGAAAACGATGCTGAGATGGGGCTGGGCGGTCATCTTGATCTGGATTGCGGCCGCGGCCGGATTGTTCTTTTCGGCGCCGGACATGGAGGAACTGGTGCGCGAAAAAGGGCAAATTTCCGTGCCGGAAGGGTATTCTTCCACGATTGCGCAAGAGATGCTCAACGAGATGAACGCGGGAGAGGAAGGCGGAGCGGCGACCGTCCTGGTGTTTCATGAAGACGGCGGGCTGGACGAGGCCGCGCTGGAAGAAGTGCGGCTCGCGGTGGAAAAGCTGGAACAACAAAAGGAACAGCTCGGACTTCTTACCGTCACTTCGCATTTCGATCTGCCCGAGCTGAAGGAGCGACTCGTGTCGGAAGACGGCAGCACCGTGTTGGTCGCATTGGAAGTCAACATCGGAGAAAGAACGCCGGCGGAAGCGCGCGATGCGCTGTATGCCTCGCTGGAACAAGTTTCCGTCGATCATTACCTGACCGGCGGCTGGCTGATCGACGAAGACGTTATTGTCAGTTCGCAGGAAGGGGTAAAGCGGACGGAACTCATTACGGTGGCGATCATTTTGATCATTTTGCTGCTCGTGTTCCGTTCGCCGGTGGCGCCGCTGATTCCCCTCGTGACGATCGGGATCAGTTACGCGGCGGCCCAATCGGTCGTGGCGTATCTGGTCGATCTGTATGATTTTCCGCTGTCCAATTTTACGCAAATCTTCATGGTGGCCATCATGTTCGGGATCGGCACCGACTATTGCATTTTGCTGATCAGCCGATATCGGGAAGAACTGGCCAATGGCGGCGGAAAAGCGAAGGCTGTGTCGACAACATACCGGACGGCGGGCAAGACGGTGCTGTTTTCCGGGATCGCGGTGCTCGTCGGCTTTTCCGTCATCGGGCTGTCGGAGTTTATTTTGTACCGTTCCGCGGTGGCGGTGGCGGTCGGCGTCGCCGTGTTGATGATCGCGCTGTATACCGTCATTCCGGTGCTCATGTACTGGCTGGGCGCAGGCTTGTTCTGGCCGTCCAAAAAAGCGATCCGGCACAAGGACAACAAACTGTGGGGCGGCATGGGACGGTTCGCGGCGGCAAGGCCGCTTTTGGCACTGGCGATCATTGCGGCGGTATCGGTGCCGCTGCTCTTGACGTACAGCGGCCGGACATCGTTCAACTCGCTGGATGAGATCGGCGAAAAATACGATTCGGTTAAAGCGTTCAACATTATCGCCGACCGTTTCGGCCCCGGGGAATCGCTGCCGGGAACGATCGTCGTGCGGACCGGCGAGCCGCTGGACAATGCGGACGGACTCGCCGCGATCGAAAAGGTGAGCCGGGAAGTGGCCGCGCTGGACAGCGTGGGGTCGGTAAGGTCGGCCACCCGTCCGACCGGCGCTCCGATCGAGCAGTTCCAGGTGTCGCACCAAGCGGGCTTGTTGGACGATGGACTCGGAGAAGGCAGAGAGGGGATTTTGCAAATCCGCGACGGCTTGGCGGAAGCGCGGGACGGGCTCGCTTCCGCCGCGCCGGAGCTCCAGAAGGCGGCCGATGCGGCCGGTCAGCTGGCGCAGGGAACGGAACAGTTGAAGCAGGGCGTCGCGGAACTCGGCGCAGGTCTCGCCCGGGTGGAAGAAGGCTTGAGGCAAGGTTCGGACGGCGCCAAGGAACTGCTGAACGGGCTGTCGCAGGCGGCGGACAGCGCGGCACAGCTGCAGGAGGCGCACGGCAGCCTGATGGCCGGCTACCGGGAGGCGGGCGCCGGATTGGAACTGTTGGCGGAGAAATACCGCGAGCTGGAAGCGGGAATGGCGAACATCGCGCAAGGATTGGGCGGTATTGACGGCAGCTTGCGGCGGGTGGCGGAGAAATATCCGGATCTCGGCGCCGACGCGGATTTCCTGACCGCGCAGCAAACCGTCGCGCAGCTTGCAGCCGGAGCCGACGAAATGCGCGCCGGACTCGGCGCATTGAACGACCAGCTGGCGCAGGTCGTCGGGGGAATCCGGCAGGCGAACGAAGGGTACGCCCAGGCGCTGGAAGGCCAGGCGCAGTTTGCCTCCGCGCTGGTTGAGATCCGCGAAGGGCTTGCCCGGCTCGCCGCGGGCATCGATCAGGCCGCCACCGGACAGGCGGCGCTGGCTGCCGGTGTGCCCAAGGTGACGGAAGGTTTGGACGGCGTGGCGGCAGGGCAGGCCCAGCTGGCGGAAGGCATGGCGGAATTCCATTACCGGATGGCCGAACTGCAGGAAGGGCTGGCCCAGAGTACGGACGGTCTGTCCCAGGTCGCGGACGGCATCGAGACCGCGCAGCAGTACCTCGGCGAGCTGCGGCAAAACGGGGCCGACGCGGGATTTCACGCGCCGCCCGAAGCGCTGGAGGACGAACAGTTTGCGCAGGCGCTGGACCTGTATTTGTCGAAAGACCGCCGGACGGCGAAGTGGGACGTGACGTTCGCCGATCACCCGTACTCCAAGCAGGCGCTCAACGAAGTCGAACACATCCGCGAAACCGTCGTTCGCGCGATGGAAGACGCCGGATTCCAGGACGCTGAAATCGCGATCGGCGGCGTTACCAGCGCGTACCATGACCTGGACACGATTTCCGGCCGCGACTACGACCGCACGGTGGCGCTGATGCTGGCGGGCATCGCGGTCATCCTGGCCGTGCTGCTGCGTTCGCTCGTTATGCCGCTGTATTTGATCGCTTCGCTGATTTTAACCTACTTTACGTCCCTTGCGGTCACCGAGCTGATTTTTGTCGATGGGCTCGGCTATTCCGGCATCAGCTGGGCGGTGCCGTTCTTCGGATTCGTCATGCTGCTGGCGCTCGGCGTCGACTACAGCATCTTTTTGATGGACCGGTTTAACGAATACAAGTCTCTTCCGGTCCGGGAGGCGATGCTGCTCGCGATGAAGAAAATGGGCGGCGTCGTCATCTCGGCGGCGGTCATCCTCGGCGGAACGTTTGCCGCCATGCTGCCGTCGGGCGTGCTGTCGCTCCTGCAAATTGCCACGCTCGTGCTGACCGGGCTTTTGCTCTATGCGCTCGTGTTTATGCCGCTGTTTGTGCCGGTGATGGTAAATTTGTTCGGATCGGCGAACTGGTGGCCGTTCCGCCGACGGAGGGAAAGGGAGGCGGACGAAGGCGGGAACATTCCCGTTGACAATAGCGGCGGCGTTGTTGTATAGATTAATTGTCGATTTGCCCAAAAACACAAATGGATAGGCCGTGGCCATCTTTGCGCATATCAATGAACGCGCGCTTGGGTGTTGTTTGGAAATTCCGCTAAGGTTCGTCCTTGGCGGTTTTTCTATGGCGGGGAACAGGCCGGCCGAAATGGGGAGAGGAATCGGAACCGTGGACGGGAATGCGGTGGCTGCTGTCTGCATTTTTTTGCTGACGCTGACGTTGGTTATCTGGCAGCCGAGGGGGATCGGGATCGGCTGGCCGGCGGCCGGGGGCGCTCTCCTCGCCCTTGCCTTCGGCGTCGTGACATTGGGCGATGTGCAGAACGTGGTGGCGATGGTTTGGAACGCGACTTTGGCGTTCGTCGCCGCCGTGGTGATTTCGATCATTTTGGACGAAATCGGTTTTTTTGAATGGGCGGCCCTGCATATGGCGCGATTTGCGCGCGGCGCGGGAAGGCGAATGTTCGTGTATGTCGCGCTGCTCGGCGCGCTCGTGACCGCGCTGTTCAACAACGACGGAGGAGCGCTCATTTTGACGCCGATTGTGCTGGCGCTGGTGCGGGCGCTGAAATTTCCCGATGCGATGGTGCTGCCGTATGTCATGGCCAGCGGATTTATCGCCGACACGACTTCGCTGCCGCTCGTGGTCAGCAATTTGGTCAACATCATGTCCGCCGATTATTTCGGCATCGGATTTGCCGAATACGCCTTGCGCATGGTTCCGGTGAATTTCGTGTCGCTTGCGGCGAGCGTCGGCATGTTGTACTGGTTTTTCCGCAAACAAATTCCCGCTACCTGCGACAGCGGGGCGCTCAAGTCTCCCCGGGAAGCCATTCGGGATCATCGGCTGTTCCGCCTGTCGTGGGTCATTCTCGGGATGCTGCTCGCCGCCTATTTTGCCGCCGGCCCGGCCGGCATCCCGCTATCGGCGGCGGCGGGCGCGGCCGCCCTGCTGTTCCTTGCCGCAGCCCGCGGCAGCGAAGCCGTCCGCGTGCGCAAAGTGGTCAAGGATGCGCCGTGGTCGGTGATCGTGTTCTCCATCGGCATGTATGTCGTCGTATACGGCCTGCGCAATGCGGGATTGACGGATGTGTTGGCCGGCGTGATTCAGGCGGCGGCGGACCGCGGGCTGTTCTGGGGAACGATGGGCATGGGGATGATGGCGGCGTTTTTGTCGTCGGTCATGAACAATTTGCCGACGGTCATGATCGACGCGATCGCCATCGGTAGCACCGCCACGGAAGGCGTGATCCGCGAAGGGTTGATTTACGCCAATGTGATCGGGGCCGATCTCGGCCCCAAAATGACGCCGATCGGATCGCTGGCCACGCTGCTGTGGCTCCAGGTGCTGGCGAGAAAAGGCGTGAAGATCACTTGGGGATATTATATCAAAACCGGTGTTGTGCTCACGATCCCGACACTGTTGCTCACTTTGGCGGGGTTGTATGTTTGGCTGATCATTTTGGATTGATCGCGATCGCGGCCGTCCCGGCGGGTCCGTTCATGAACCCGGGGGACGGCCGTATCTTTGTTCGCCGATGATCGCGGCCGCGCGGGAAGGATGTCCGCTTGATGACGTCGACGCAGCCGATGTGTCAGTTTCCATCGTGACGCCGGCCGTTTTCGGCGGCGGTTTCCTCCGTGCGGAATACCGCCGAGACGGTCATCCCTTTCAGTCCGCCGACGTGCACGGTCAGCCGTATGGTCGGTTGGAGCCGGCGAATTTCGATGCGCGGGTCGATCGCCACAATGTCTTTGGCGCTGCGGTTCAGCTCCAGATGGATGGCATCCGCGTTTTCCTGCGTCGGATCGGCGACGGATACGGCGATTTCCCCCGCGGATTCGCGGGCCATGACGGACGCCTTCCTGTCGCAGGAAACCCATTCGACGGTTTTGCGTTCGTCTTTCCAGAAGTTGACGCCGATGACGTTCAGCTTGTTTTCCCTGACCGCATGCGCTTCGCCGGAGTTTTCCAGCACGGTGATGTCCGGCTGTCGGGCGTACGCGGCCACCTGCTCGCGCGATCGGTTGGGCAGAAGGACATAGGCGTAGGCGCCGTCCTGCGGATCCGTGCCGTGGTCGATCCACAACGTCATGTAGCTTGCGGTCAAAACCTGCTCATTCTCCGGCGGAGTGCTGCCGTGCAAATCGCTCCAACGTCCCGTCCGCCGTTCCCGCAGCGCGTTCACCTGTGTCGGTTCCGGGAAAAAGTAACCGATATCCGCGCCTTTCACATTTCCCGCCAAATGCATCCACCGTACGCCGTCCATGGTTTCGCCCCAGCCGGCCGCCGAAGGTTTCGTTTCCCCGTTTACCGTCAAAGGCGTATCCTCGCCTGGCTTCAATTTGCGGTTTTCCACGATTGTCTCCACGGACTTGCCTTCTGCGCTCGAGATGTCGCTGCCCAACGCGACGATTTCGTCATCGAAGTGAAACCACGACTTTTTCGCTTGAAGGGTTTGGCCGTACGGCATCAATTCCATGCCGACCGCGCCGTAGGCGTGATCGAGATGGACTCCGCCCGCCCATGAACTGCCGTTGAATTTCGCCGGGGGAATCCGCGACTCCCGCACCGCCGTAGTGCCCGGAAGCCGGTAAGCATCCACCGTCGGCCAGAAATCGTTGCTGAATTGCGACAAATCCGCGTTATGCAGGTAGGTCATGCCGTCGGCGGTATGCCACGCTTTTACGTTTTCATGGTTGATCGATTCATAATTGGCGATTCTGCCGGAATGCATGCTGATGCCGAACGCGTAACCCGGGCGGTGGATGACCGCTCTGTCCATCGCCGCAAACATGCGGAATCCGTACGTTTCCGGCGCGGGGGCGACCGACGGATCTTCCATGAGCTTTTTGATGCGGGAGATGAACCAGACGCTGTTATTGTTGTTGATCGTGTCCAAGCCTTCGTAAATGCTCCGGCTCGTGTCCTGCGACACCCAGTATTTGACCAGCGACTGCAGCTCTTTGGCCGTGTCGGGCGGGGAAAGCTGCGACAGCAGGAAAATCGCCCGGATGACGTAGTGGCCGGTCAGATGGTCGCCTTCGTTTTTCCGCGCGATCGTCCGCCCTCTGACCATATCCATCATGGCGCCTTTATACATGACGGGGACAAAAGATTCGCGAATCCACTTGGCTGCCAGACGCAGGTTGTTTTCGCTGACGGCAAAAGGCGTTCCGTCGATGATATAGGCCATTTTCGCCAACGTTTCGAGCAGCGAAGCGCCGTAACTGCCGGTGTAAGGGTAATGGTAGTGCATCACGTACGATCCGTCCGGGTGGAAACCTTCCCTGTCCGCGGAATACCCGAACCAGTCGTTTTCCACGAGCCGCATGATTTGCGCGACCGCATCGCGGTTTTTGGCGAACGTTTCCGTCAGCAGGCGCAGGAACAAAATCCAGATCTCGTTGGCGTCGCCGGAGCCGACGGCGGTTTTGACGGGCAGCTGGCTTTTCAGCGCGGCGGTATAGCGATCGACCAGATGCCGCGGCAATTCGTCGTACATCAACGTGAGGCATTTCGTCAGTTCGATCGGCGTGCCGATTTGCCAATCCCACCAGTTTCCCCACGTTTTGACGCCTTCATGGTAAACATGGCTGTTCAGCCAGTCCAGGGCGTCCAGGATATCGTCGCGCATCGAAGGGCTGCCGTACCATTCCGATCCTTTGGTACGGTACACCGCGGACATGACGGCCAGCCGCTGAAAGGTGAGCGTCATGTCGTGGGTGCTCCGGCCGATCGGCAGATCGTTCCAGATCGCGGTGCGGTCTTCCGAATTGACCATGACTTCACGGTGCGAGCGGGCGACGGCGTCCATCTCCCGGATTTTCACGCGGACATCGGGATCGGTTGCGTCCAGCTGTTCCCCTCCGGTCAAAAACTCGAAAAATCGCAGACGAATGACATCAAGCATCCGGTCGTCTCCCATCGTTCTGTTTGACCCGGACGAATCGCCTTTGTCGGTCGACGCTTTGGCGACAACAGGTGGGAATGCGCCGAACAGCATGTTCAGCACCGGTATCAAACGAAACGACGGCCGCAGCGGTGAATTCACGAAAGATCATGCCTCCCGGGTTTTCGTTAATGTTTTCACTCCCCTTACATTGCCCCTGTTAGATGCGGTATGATGTGCTCGGAGGGGGAGCTTGCATGAACATCGACAAATTGAGCGTCAAAGGCAGCAGCGCCTGGAACGAGGATGCGCTCGTGGCTTTGGAAGACCAAGGCGTTTTTGCGGTGATCGACGGCGCCACTTCCCTGACGCCGTATGCCGGCCCGGCTGGGGAAACCGGCGGCTACCTGGCTTCGCGTATCGTGGCGGACGTCTTGACGCGCAAGCTGTCCGGTCCGGACGCGTCTTCCGTTTCGCTGACCGACTGCCTTCTGGAAGCAAACCGCGCGCTCCGGCATGAAATGCGCCGGGCGGGCATCGATACGAGCCGCAAGGAACAGCTTTGGTGCGCCGGCGCAGTCGTCGTGCGCATCCGGGACACCCGTGTCGAATACGCCCAGGCCGGCGACTGCATGTTGGTTGCGATGTATCGGGACGGCACGTTCCGGGTCGTCACGCGCGATCAGCTGGCTCCCATTGATCTGGAAACGCAGACGCTGTGGGCGAAAGCGGCGGCGGAACTCGGCTCCCGGGATGCGATTTGGGAGCGGGTGAAGCCGCAAATTGTGCGCGGCCGCCGGACGGCCAACACGCCATCCGGTTACGCGGTGCTGAACGGCGAGGAAATCTTCGCCGATTATGTGGAATACGGCGCGATCAACCGGCTGCAGCTGGACGCGCTGCTCTTGATGACCGACGGATTGTATGTGCCGAAACCGCCCGGCGAACGTCCGTTTGACGCGGAGGAAAGCGCAAAGCGCGTCGCTTCCATGGGATTGGAACCGTATGTGCGCTGGCTTATCCGGCGTGAACAATCCGATCCGCAGTGCTTGCGCTATCCGCGGGTGAAAATGTCCGACGACAAGACCGCCGTTTGGATCCGGTTCTGAACGGCGTCCCCGTTACGTCTGCCGCAAACCATATCATCGAGGGTACGCTAATAATCGCGTATAAGGTGCGCGCCGGCCGTTCCGGAGATCTTCGGGAGTGCCAAACAGCATGCGGAGGCTTGGCCAAATGAGGCCTGCGGCCGCCGGATCGGCGAGCCGCCCTTCAGGCCTCGTAACTGCGCCTTACGTTGCGATACAGCCGGTTAAGATCGGCCATGATCGCGGCGGCGTCCGCTGTCTGTCCCCGGAACTTGCGAAGCAGCGCTTCGTGCAGCCGGTCTCCCAACTGTTCCTGAAACGCGGGAAAGCACGGGATGCGCGGACGCATGAAGCTGAGCTCCAGCGTGGGCAGCGTGTCCCGGAAAAAACCGCCGGACTCCCGGTTGACCCTCTCGTCCCGCCAGGCAGACAGATGCCCGGGCTGGCCGCCGGCGTCGAAATAGACGGTGCGCTGCGTGTCGCCGCCGGCGGCCAGCATGGCGAAATCAACCGCCAGCGGCACCTGTTTGGTGCGGGCGGAGACGGCCAGCCCGACGCCGCCGAGCAAACTTCCCTCCGGTATTCCGGACACGGAAGGAATGTTCCCGAAGCGGAGTCTGGCGCGGGCGAATCCTTCCCTCGCGTAGTTGGAGTATCCGAACGCCAGCGGCACATAGGCGATCTCGTCGCTTTGGGCCATCATGTCGTACATCCGGATCGGGTTGGACTCGAGGGACGCCGGATGCAGCACCGGTACAAACGAAAACATGAGCTCCAGCGCGGATTGGCCGACGTCCGGCGCGATGCCGTGCGTTTCGTCAAACCAATTTTTCGTTCCGCCGCCTGCGCACAAGGTCAGGAAACTGCACATCGCATCGGTCGGACAAAGCGGCCACCCCACTTTGCGTCCGGCGGGCAGCGAGCGGGACAGTTCCATCACCTCATTCCAGGTGCGGGGCCACGGATGCGGCGCCATCAGTTCGGGGCGGCAGGAAGCGACTTGGGCGGCGGCGTCCACCGCCAGCGCCCATTGGCGGCCGTTCCAGCAGTAACTTTCATGGCTCGGCCCGACGGAATGTTTCCGCTGTTCGCGCAGCCATGTTTCCGGGATCCAGTCGTCCAGCGGCACGAGCGCCTGGCGGTCCGCGCACAGGCCAACGTGCGGATGGTCGATCAGCAGAAGGTCGTATCGCTCGGCCAGCTGCGGCACGGGAACATCGCCGAAATCTTTCAGCGAGCGTTTGTCCCAGACAATGCTCACCCGGGGATGCGTCTTGTGAAATTGCTCCGACAGCGCCAGCATCGGACCGTATCCGCGCACGTGGTTCCAGGCCATTCCGCGCAATACGACGGTATTCGCATCAGATAACGCCATGGCTTCTCAAACCTTCTATGAATTCGTCGGTATATCCGAGTTCCCGCAAAATTTCCTCGTTGTGTTCGCCGACGCGCGGCGGATGGCGGCGGATGTCTCCCGGCGTTTCGCTGAATTTGACGGGAATGTTCACCGTCCGCACTTCGCCCGCCGTCGGGTGCTTGTAGGATGTAATGGCCTGCAGATGCCGCACCTGCGGATCGTTTTCGACTTCCAGATGGTTTTTCACTTCCGACACCCACATATCGCGTTCGAGCATTTTTTCCACCCAATAAGCGGTAGGGCGGCGAATCACGCTGGCCTGGATGCGTTCAAACACCTCGTCGCGCCGGTCGTACAAAATGACCGGATCGTCGTATTCTTTCAACCCTTCGTCCTCGAGCACTTCCGCCAGCACCGATATCGGGTTGACCGAGATGCACATGTAGCCGTCCGCGGTTTGATAAATGCCGAACGGCGCGGATTGGCCCGGATGCGCGATGCCGGACAGCGGCCGTTCAAACAGGCGCCCGGAGTTCAGGGTGACGGTAAACTCCTGCAGTTGGTGCGCCATCAGACATTGCAGCAAGTTCACCTCGATTTTTTGCCCCTTGCCCGTTTTTTCTCGATAGTAAAGCGCCGCAAGGACGCCGTAAACGATGTTGAGCGCGCCGAGCTGATCGGCGATACCGGTGCCGAGCGGCGTCGGAGGTGCGTCCCCGCGCCCGGTCAGCGTGGTAAGCCCGCACAGCGCCTGGATCATCAGGTCCTGTCCGGGACGCGACGCATATGGGCCGTCCTGGCCGTAACCGGTGCTCGAACAGTAAATGATGCGCGGATTGATCTTTCGCAAATCCTCATAGCCGAAGCCGAGTTTATCCATGACGCCGGGGCGGAAGTTTTCCACCACGATGTCGCATTGCTCGGCCAGCTTCCGGATGATTTGTTTCGCTTCGTCCGTTTTCAGATCCAGCGCAAGCGAGCGTTTGTTCCGGTTAAAGGCGAGGTAGCAGGGCGATTCCGTGCCGCCGACCCGATAGTGGAAAAACGTCCACTGTCGATAGCTGTCGCCGGTGCCCTTGCGTTCGATCTTGATGACATCGGCGCCGAGATCGCCGAGCATCTGCGTGGCAAAGGGGCCCTGCAGCAAATGGGTAAAATCCAGCACTTTGATGCCTGCCAGCGCTTTTTCCATGAAATGATCCTCCCGTCTGCATGAGTCATTTTGTCATGTGCTCGTTTGCGACGGGTTTTCCCGTCATGAGGGCTTTTTGCGAGGATGCCGCAATTTTCGATTTCGTTGTTGCCGCCTTGCGGTGCCAAGCCTTGCACTGCCAACCCTTGAGATGCGAAGCCGTGGCCGATCCTTGCGGCTCCGGCTGCCTTGTGATGCCAGGCCGAGCGGTATCCGGTCACATGCCGCGAAATACCGGCTGCCGCTTTTCCACGAATGCGGCGATCCCTTCCCGGGCGTCCTCGCTGTGGAACAAGTGGGCGAGAAAAACGCGGTCGTACGCCTGCGCGGTTTCCAGACTGGCGTCGCGTCCTTCGTTGACGAGTTTTTTCAGCGCCAGAACCGCAAGCGGCGCCTTGCGCGCCAATTGATCGGCCAAGGCGAGCGCCGTGTCCAGCAGATCGTCCGGCGCGGCGATTTGATGCACCAGCCCCCACTCTTTGCATTCCGCCGCGGTCATGAAGCGGCCGGTCATCATCCACTCTTTGGCCCGGTAGGGACCGACGAGGCGCAGCACTTTCTGCACGCCGCCGCCGCCGGGAACGAGGCCGAGGTTCACCTCGGGCAGGCCGAACTTCGCCTTCTCCGACGCGATGATGATGTCGCAGGCGAGCGCCAGTTCAAGGCCGCCGCCCAGCGCGTATCCGTTTACCGCCGCCACGACGGGTTTGGCGCACTGCTCGATGGCGCGGTACAGTTCTCTGCCCCGATCCTGGAAGGAGAAAAACGCCCCCATGTCCAGCCCGTGATATTCCTCGATATCCGCGCCTGCCATAAAGGCTTTCCCTGTGCCGGTGAGCACGACGGCGCGCACGTGCGGCAGTTCATGCAGCCGCCGAAAGCAGTCGGTCAACTCGGCCATCATGCCGGAATTCATCGCGTTCAGCTTTTCCTCCCGGCGGATCGTGACCAGCATGACCAGATCTCGCGGTTCCCAGTGGACATAACGGTAATCGGGCAGTGTCATACGGTTGTCTCCTTTCACTGCAAGTGTAGATGCCCCGCGCGCCGCATCATCGGCTTTTCTCCATCATCATTCGCCGCGCACCATCTGGCCGCCGTCGATGACAAAGGTTTGGCCGGTGATAAATGAAGCGTTGTCGCTGCACAGGAAAAGCACCGCGTCCGCCACCTCTTCCGGCTGCCCGAACCGGCCCACCGGATGCGCGCGGTTCCACCGTTCCATCAGTTCTTGCGGATCTTCGGCTTCCGCAAAAATTTTCTCGTTCATCGGCGTCATGATCGTGCCGGGCGCGACCGCGTTGCAGCGGATGCCGCGGGACGCATATTGGATGGCGATTTGTCGCGTCAGGGCGAGAATGCCGCCTTTGGACGCCGCGTAGCCCGCCCATCCCATAAATCCTTTGAAAGCCTGGGTCGATCCGCAATTGACAATTGCTCCGCGACCTTGTTGCAGCATGTATGGGAGGGCGTGCTTGCAGCCGCGGAACACGCCGCCCAAATTGATGTTGATCACTTTCCGCCAGCATTCTTCCGACATGTGCGCCGCTTCGCCTTCGATCGCCACTCCCGCGTTGTTATACACGATGTCCAGACGCCCTCGCAGGGCGTAAGCGGTGTCCATCAGCCGTTTCACCATGGCGTCGTCGCCCACGTCGGTGAACACGAAATGCGCGTCCGCCCCCTGATCGCGAAGCTGGCGCACGAACGCTTCGCCCGCCTCCCGATTGACGTCGCCGATGACGACCGTCGCGCCCGCTTCCGCGAATTTGCGCGCCGTCGCGCCGCCGATGCCGGCCGCTCCCCCGGTAACGACGGCGGTTTGGCCTGAAAAGTCGTATCGAATGCTGCCCACTGTTTCTCGCTCCTTTCTTTCATGACATGAAAAACCGAATCGTATGCACCGTGCCGGGATGAACCGGACGCGAGCCGGAATTGGACCTTAACACCGGGACGTACCGTACCGAATATGCACCGGGCAACGGCGGATCGCGCCGAAATGAACGGGACGCCGTCACGGGGCGGGAATGATCCGTCTCCGACCCGAACCGTCAAGATCATGACCCGGCGCCGGCTGTGACATTTCGCTGCGGGCCGCGGTCAAGAGCCGCAGCGGTCCGGCTCCGTTCGGTACGGGTCGCCCGTGTTTTCCCGATCGGCGTCGTTCCCGCTTTCGCCGAGATGCGCCGCGCCGACCGCGTTCCAGTAGCGGTCCAGTTCATCCACATTGGCCGCGTCGACGAAAGAGTAGGGAATGGTGAGAGCCAGCACCTCCTTGCCGGGATAGTCGTGAACGATGTTTTTGCGAACCATGCCTCGGGGATGGGGCCGGCCGTGCGCCAGCGCAGCCGCCGCCCCGAGAACCGACCGGGCGGCTTCCACCGGGTGCTGGAACACGGTCGCATGCTGCTCTCTTTTCCGGATGAGCCGTACGGCGGATCGGTCCCCGTCTCCGCCGACGACAAACACTTTGCCGCTGCGTTTGTACCGGCGCAGCGCCTCGATGACGCCTTCCGCCATGCGGTCGGTGCCGGCGACGACGGCGTCGATCCGCTCGCCCCGTTCGAGCAGGTCGGCGATGGTTTGTCCGGCCTCATCGCGTCCCCAGTTGGGAATCGGCACCGATTCGAGCAGATGCAATCCGGGATGCCGCTTCAGCACATGATGATAACCGATGACCATATTTCGGGCGTTTTCGTTGTACGGGTCGCCTTCCAGGATGACCACGTTGCCGCGGCCTTTCAGCCGTCTGGCGACGTATTCCATTTGCATGACGCCTTGTTCGTAGGCGTCTCCTCCCACGTAATAGTCGACATAACGGCTGCGGGAAGGGCGCTGGAAGCAGATCGCGGGAACGCGCTGCCCGGCGCACAGCCGGAACACTTCATCGGAATGGACGGCGCTGACCGGGTTGATGACGGCGCAGTCCGGACGGAACGTGTCCAACACCCATTCCAGCAAAATTTGCTGCTTGCGCACGTCGTCCTGGCAGTCGGAAAACAGCCATTGCACCCCTTCGCGGCCCGCCTCCGCATCCAGCACGTCCAAATATACGAGTGCTTTCTGGGAATCGAGGTTCGGCAGGCTGACGTAGATCATTTTGTCCCGGCCGCCTTCACCGCTGGCGGGCAGCGATCGCGGCAGGCCGTTCAGTTCCGCCGCCAGCTCGAATACGCGATGCAGCAGCTGTTTAAGGCGCGAGTCCGACGTGCCGGCTTTGTCCGCGTATACGGCGACCGCCGCCTCGACGGCGCCGCCGCTGCCGACGACGGGAACGGCGATGCAGTAAAAACCGGGCAGTTCCTTGGCGTCGAAAGCCAGTCCCAGCGCCGCCGCCTCATCCAGTTTGCGGTTGAACACCGCCCACCGCTCGTGCCGGGCGCCGGCGTTTTGCCGCCGGCGATGCCAGAAGTGTTTGCGCTCTTCCTCGGTGGAAAAGCAGAGCAGCGCGTGGCCGAGGGCGGATTCGTCGGCAGGTACGCCGAGGCCGTAGGCGGATTCGGTCCGTTCAACGGAAGCGGGAAATCCGTGTTCCCGCACAACCAGCGCCCGGTCTTCCGACAGGACGCCGATGCGAACCGGCATGTGAAATTCCCGCATCAGCAAGTCGGCCAACTGCCGCGCGCGGGCGAAATCCGGAGCATCCTGCAAATAGCGGGCGGCAAGCGACAACACGCGCGATCCCAGCCGGTATGTTTTGGTGGCGGTATCCGCTTTCACATATTTGCTCAGCGTCATGGTGGTGACGAGTTCGTATGCGGTGCTGTTGGCGAGCCCCATTTTCCGCGCAATTTCCGAAAGCGTCAGTCCATCGGGGTATGCGGCCAGCAGTTCCAGCAGTTCGATCGAACGCTGCGCAGATTTGACGATTTTCATCGTGATGCGTCTCCTCAGTTTTGGTGCGTCCGCTCGATTTTGGTGCGTTCCACAGTTTCGGACGTCATTTCGCGATAGCGAAACATTGATGATGTAAGTTCATTGTATGACAAGGAAGAGGGAGATAAAATGAGGGGATACAATTTCTTTTTTCGCATATGCGAAAATTAGGAGAGTATTTTTCATAGGTTTGGGACACGCCGCGGACATCGGTGTTCAGAGCGCTCAATTACGGTCGTAGGATTGCGGTGATAGGCAACGAGCAACGGACAGCAACGGACATCCATGTCCATTAGAGCGAGTTTTTGCCATTTTGTTTCGTGTAACGGACATGTCCACAAAAGACCCAAAAACCCGGAAAACATCCTTCAAGGGGGCGCTAATGGACACCGGTGACCGTTACAATGAAAAAACGGCGAAAAACAGCTTCTAACGGTCACGCATGACCGTTAGATTTTTTGGGGAGTCGGGTCAGGGGCTCTTGTTTTTGAGGAGTCCGGTTCATGGCACTTGTTTTTGGTGAGTCAGGTTCTGGATACTCGATCTTGAGAGTCGCGTTCGGATACTTGCGACAGGGGATCGTCCCCATGCTTGTGTGCTCGGATCGGTTTCCGCAGGCTACAGGAACATGAAGGAGATACGGCGGCCCGCCGATCACATCGCCAAGAGCAAACAACAAACCCTCAACATCTCCCGTCGGGAAATGTGAGGGCGTTCTCGCTGGCGTTATCAAAAAGCAGAGCTTTGTTATAGGCCATCATAAACAACCGACTTTGAACAGGCACGGCTGCCAGGATCTTTGCCGCTTCACGAACGGGACTGGGCACGGCCCCGCCTTTGGGCCAACGGCAGCTCTCGGTTTCGCTGCAACCACCATTTGGATACGTCAAAGTACCCGATGAATTTGGAAATGATCCAACTCAAGATGCAGGTAGCGACAAAAATCCATGTCAAATAAAGAAACGACAATGCTTGATTGTCCAAAATCCAATTCCAGTGCCATTTTCGCATAAACCATTGATTCATGAAAATGATGATATATGGGTGTAAAAGATAAATATAGTAGGTGAAACCTTTTGAGAACGGGAGACTAAAGCGTTTCACGACGGACAAAAACAGCAGGACCAAGGTGACGGTCAAAATGGCCGTAAACAGTACGAAACGGAGATGGTTGGCGGTATACAGCTTGGTTGAAAGGGCAAAAAACGTGGTGCCGGCAACGGAGATCAGCAACAATCCGTACCGCAACGGCCGATGTTTCTGCAGGAAAGCAACGACGGAATGCCTGTAAAAATAAAACAAATGCCCGAGGTAAATGGTAAAAATCCACGTTGGCAGGAAATATCGCACGCCGAATCCGCGCCAGTAAAAATTGTAATCGATAAAAGCGTACTGAATCCCGATAAACGCAATCAAAAACCACCAAATATTTCTTCTCGTAATCCAATGTCGGAAAAGCAAAGCAAATATGTAGTATTGCATGATCATAAAAATAAAGTATAAATGCCCGCCGGTGCGCCCGACGGCAATATTGATCCAATCGTTTAAGGTTGCAGGAAATGAAGTTGTCGTCAATACGGAATGATAGAGCAGCCCCGCCGCGAGAAAAGGCAAATAGATGTAAAAAAACTTCCCAACAAGATAGGACGCAGCCGTTGTATTTTTCCCGATGAAACTGTGTGCCGTAAAAAAACCGGTCAACATCGCCAGAATCACCGTGCCAAACCGGCTTAAATGGTTCAAGGCGGTATCCCAGGCGGTGACGGTAGTATAACTTCCCAGTCCGGCGGTGTAGTGACCGGCGGTGACCAAAAAAGCGGCGACAACTTGAATCATATATAACGCTTTGAACAGCTGTTTATCGTCAGTCAATCGTTTACACCTCAACCACCCATAATGCATCAATGCATTTCAATTCAATTTTTTGGCCCTCTTCCAAAAATGGAAATATTCCGAAAATATTTACGAAAATCATATATCATGGCCTAAAAAAGTTCAACAGCGGGAATCCGCATATCCGGATCGGCCTGCGGCCCTGTTCCAGCCGCAATCCCAAACCTTCCGGCGTCCGGATATGCGTGCGCCCGGCTTAAGCCCGGTTTTCCGACAAGAATGCTTTGACCGCTTCCGCAAACCGTGACAGCCCTTCTTCCAGCAGCGAACGCGGGCAGGCGACGTTGATGCGCAAAAACCCTTCTCCTTCCTTGCCGAACATCGAGCCTTCGTTAAAGACGACGCCGGCGCGTTCGAACATCAGTTTCTTCAAGACCGCCGCATCGGCGGAAATCGCGCGGCAGTCCACCCAAACCAAATAAGTGCCTTCCGGCTTCATGACACCGCACTGCGGCAGATGCGCCGCAAAGAAATCGACCAGATAGTCGATGTTTCCCTGCACGTAGTCGAGCAGCGCGTCCAGCCACGGCCCCCCGTGACGGTAGGCCGCGTCGGCGGCGACGCCCGCGAAGCAGTTTTCCATGGTGAGCGAAAGCGCGCGCATCCGTTGTCTGAACCTCTGTCGGAGCGCCGCGTCCGGTATGACGGTGTACGAAGTTTGCAGACCGGGCACGTTGAACGTTTTGCTTGGCGCCAGGCAGGTGGCGGTGATCATCGCGACGTCTTCGGACAGCGAAGCGAGGGGAATGTGCCGGTTCGGCCGGAACACGAGATCGCAATGAATTTCGTCGGAAATGACGGGAACGCGATATTTCAGGGCGAGCCGTCCGACCGCCTCCAATTCCTCGCGTTTCCATACTCGTCCCCCGGGATTGTGGGGGCTGCACAACAGCATTACCTTCGCGCCCGCGGCCATATGCCGCTCCAAATCTTCCAGGTCCATGCGGTAAGTATTCTCTTCGTAGCGGAGCGCATTGTTGACCACTTTGCGGCCGTTCAGGCGGATTACGTCATAAAACGGATGGTACACCGGCGCCTGCAGGATCACGCCGTCTCCCGGCTCCGACAGCAGTTCCACCAGTACGCTGAGCGAGGTGACGACGCCCGGGGACGTGGTGATCCAATCGGGAAGAACGTCCCATTCATGTCTTTGTTTCAACCAGGCGCAAAGCGCTTCATCCGACTCCTGCGGACGGGCCGTGTATCCGTAAATGCCATGCGCGGCGCGTTCCTCCAAGGCTTGGACGACTTCCGGAGGCGACGGAAAGTCCATATCGGCGACCCACATCGGAAGCAGTCCCGGGTAGCCGAACAGCTTTTCCGTCTGATCCCATTTGAAGGACCGCGTCCCGCGGCGTTCCCGTACCCGGTCAAAACCGTATTTGTCCACATTTTGCCTGTCCATGGCATTCCACTCCTTCGCCGTTTCGCATGAAACCACCGATTTCGATCAAGGCTTTCGGCATCGTGCATGCCGTATTCGCGACAATTTCATTATATCGGTCCCGGATGCCGGGGGGCAAGAAACGGCCCGGCGCGCCTGAAGTCCCGGAACCGGGCGTAAAAAAGCGACGATGTTTGTCAATATGCATAACATATGCGCGCCGTGTTTCAGCCCGCGTGTTTCATGAACGGCGAGCGACGATTTCCGCGGGGCGATTTTCCCGGCAAATCCGCCATTTTTACATGACGAAGGGCGTCGTGATATGATATGATTCGGAGTGGATTTTTGTTGATTTTCACAAAATGAATGACAACACCGCACAAATAATGGGAGTGAAACCATGGTTTTCCGGAAAAAGGATCCGATTTTGGAAACACTATACCAAATTTCCGTCAACGTGTATGAAGCGGCGAAATATTTCCGCTCTTTCGATTTTCAGTCGGCGCCGGAAGTGGACAAGTTTTCGGTACGGATGAAGGAGTTCGAAAGCAAAGGCGACACTTTCATTCACGAGATCATCACGACGTTGAACAAAGTGTTCATTACCGCGCTCGAACGCGAGGACATCCTCAACCTCGCGGTCAGACTGGACGATGTGCTGGACGGAATGGAAGCCTGCGCGGCGCGGTTTTACATGTATGATATTCACCGGGTCGACGAGGTCATGCTCCAGCTGGCCGCCAATATCGAGGAAAGCGTCAGCCAAATTCTCAAGTCGATGGAGCTTCTGCGGGAGCGCAAATTGATGCCGATGCGCGAATTTACGGTGAAAATCAACACGCTGGAGTCGGAAGCGGACGAGATTTTGCGCAACGGCGTGCGCACGCTCATGCAAACGTCGAACGACGCCATTAACATTATGAAATACAAGGAAATTTACGAGGTGCTGGAAGGCGTTTCCGACAGCTGCGAAGACGTGGCGGACATGCTGGAAACGATCATCATGAGAAACTCTTGATGCGGGGAGCGCAATTTGATGGACGCTACGATGTGGTTGATTGTCACGGTCGTCTTGCTCGCTTTGTCGTTTGACTTTATCAACGGTTTCCACGATACCGCCAACGCCATCGCCACCTCGGTGTCGACCCGGGCGCTGCCTCCGAAATTGGCGGTCATGCTGGCCGCGATGTTGAACTTCATCGGGGCGATTACATTTACGGGCGTCGCCAAGACGATCGGCGGCAAAATCGCCGATCCGGCCGGGATGGAGCACGGCATGGTCGTCGTCGTGGCCGCGTTGATCGCAGCCATCGCCTGGAATTTGATCACTTGGTGGTACGGCATTCCGAGCAGTTCGTCGCATGCGCTGATCGGATCGCTGGTCGGCGCCGTGCTGGCGGCGGCCGGCATGCAGGCGGTCAACTGGAACGGTTTTGTCGATATTCTCGCCGCGCTGATTTTTTCCCCGCTCATCGCGTTCACGGTCGGGTTCATCGTTATGAGCCTGCTGCGCACGGTGCTGAAGATGTTCCCCGCATCCCCGCAAAAGGTGAACAACAAGTTCCGCGGGTTTCAGGTCGTTACCGCCATGATGCAGGCGTTCAGCCACGGAACGAACGACGCGCAGAAGGCGATGGGTATCATCATGTTCGCACTGGTGGCGGGCGGTTTCCATGCCGGCACCGACGAGGTGCCGATGTGGGTGCGGCTTTCCGCATCGCTGGCGATGGGGCTGGGAACCGCGGTCGGAGGATGGAAGATCATCAAGACCGTGGGCGGCAAAATCATGAAAATCGAACCGGTGAACGGGGCGGCCGCAGATTTGTCCTCGGCGATGATTATTTTTACCTTTACCAAATTGGGGCTGCCGGTCAGCACCACGCACGTCATTTCTTCGGCGATCATGGGGGTGGGGTCGGCCAAACGGTTCAAGGGCGTAAAATGGGGGGTTGCCTTCCGCATTGTTTTGACGTGGGTGATCACCCTGCCGGTCTGCGCGCTGCTCGCGGCGTTGTCGTACGCGGTGGCGCATCAGTTTCTGTGATTCCGCGGCGCTGTCAGGCCGTACCCATGGACCATGTCGGCAGTTGCTCGGCTTCCATACGGCTTCCCTCATAAATCGTTTTCAATTTTTACCGGAATAGCTATAATTGAGGTTAGTACACAGTGGGAGTAGGTGCAATGTTGAACTTTGTGCTGGTCTCCTTTGTGGAGAACTGTAGTGTCATGATGGCGATGCTCTCATTGTTCCGCTTTCATGTGAGAAATCATCTGCTGGCCGTGCTGGGGCTGTCGATTGTCCTGGCGTTTGTGTCCCATGCCCTTTTTGTCCAGTACGACGTGTCCATGGCTCCGCTGATTCAGCTTGTGCTGTTCATTTTGGCGCTGCGCTATCTGTTTTATATTCACTTTTTTTACTCCATCATCATGGCTGTGTTTTATACGATTTTCTATGTCAGCCTGCAGGCGCTGGTCATTGCGGGCAGCGTGCAATTCGGCATTTATTCGCAGGAATCGCTGCAAAATCCGACCAGCCCGCAAATGTATTCGATTCAAATCCTCACCTCGCTGATCAATTTCGCCATTGCGTTCTATTGCGCGAAGAAAAATTTGGGGTTTACCTTCGTCCCGACTTCCGATTCGGTCCCGGTGTCCTGGACCGGGTCGAACCACTGGCTGGCGTGGAGTTCCGCCGCCGGGCTGGTCATTTCGCTGCTGGCCTACATGATTTTCAAGGATCAGGTTTCATCGGTGTTTTGGCTGATCTGCCTGATCGGCATCATCATCGTCGTCTTGATTCTCCGTCTCATTATCCGAAAGGAAATGTCCGATGATTGACCGGGCGGCGGACTGGTTTGCGGGCAGACTGCTGGTTTGGAGCGGGCAGCGGGATGCGGACGAAGGAAGGCTGGCGTATCAGCTCGCGCTCTGGCTCAATACGCTGGCGATCGTGGCGGGAACCTGCCTTGTCAGCGTATTCACCGGAACGTTTCTCGAAAGCATGGCGGTGTTGATCGCGATCGCCGTCATGCGGAGCGTGTGGGGCGGCGTCCATCTGCCGAATCTGGATATTTGCGCCGTATTTACGATCGGATTGGCCGCAACCATCCCCCTCATCGCCGAGTTTGTATCCCAAAGCGCCAACATCTTTATTTCCTTGCTGTCATTAGGTATAATTATCTGGAAAATATTCCAAAATCGCTCAATGCAGAAATGGCTGTTGCTGTTCGTATCCATTCTCGCATCGGTGGCCTGGGATGGCGGGGTTCTGGCCTTATGTCTGTTGGTGCAGGCCCTGTCTTTACTTCCATCAGCATCGCATGAAAGGAGGGATCAGGATGAAAAAGGTGATTTCCAAATGGTTGGTGAGCAAACTGGGATCTTTGAAGCCGAGCGCCAGGACTACCGTTCATAAGTGGTGGTTTGGGTTGCCCAGACAGCGCAAAGGATGAGACAGACGACCATGCAGATTCCCGTATTGAAACGTGTGGACGGTAATACTTTTCGGCGTCATTTTCTCTCCATCGACGAGCTGCTGATTGTGAAGTGCTTCAAAAAACTCGTACTTTTCGTCTCTGCCACCGGAGAGGAGTACCAGTTGACCTCGGTGCTGGAAGAATGGAAGCTGCTTCTCGAGGGGTTCCATTTTCTCGAAGTGGACCGCGGGATTCTGGCCAACATGGAGAAGGCCGTTCTGCTGGACAGCGACTTACGGATACTGCATTTTCGGGACGGTCTGATCTGCACCGTGTCCGTTCGCGGAGCCAAATTGATCAAACAACAGTATCCGCATATTTTAATACGGGGACAATCGGTTGCCGCTTATTAGCGGTATTTTTTTTGCGAATATGGCGCCATTTTGCGCCTTTACGGCGCGCCGGTGAGGACGCGGCCCGTCCGACCGCGGGTAACGCGTTGCCCAATCGGAAAGATGCGGAGCATCTTTCGCGCCATGCCGCGCATGGGCATGGGCGCCGTTTCAGGTTTTTGCGGATCATGCCGGCCGTCTCGTCGTTGCTTGCCGTGACTGTTGAAGTTTGCGGGCATCCCCGCGCATTTCCCCTAAAGTTGGCCTCACCCATCGCTTCTCATGGATTGCGGCTATTCCCGTTCATCGGCCGGGCTCCGGCGCTTCTTTGCGACGTCTGCGTCGCAGCCACGGAAATTCGAAGCCGAATTGTTTGCACTCCGGTTTGACGCGTTTTTCTTTCATGAACTGCAGCGTGGCGTTGAGTTCCCCGCCCAACAGGATGACCACGCAGCTGATGTAAATCCAGATCAGCAGCACCATGATGCCGCCGATGCTGCCGTAGGTGCGCGTAAAGTTGCCAAAATTGTTGACATAAAAAGAAAACAGGAGCGACGCGCCGATCCATCCGGAGGTGGCGAATACGGCGCCGGGCCAGGCGTTTCGCGGCCGCACGGGGTAGTTGGGCGCCTGTACGTACAACAGCATGAACACGACGATCATCATGCTGACGGGGATCGTCCATTTGGCGAAGGACCACACCGCTTCAAAATTGTGGGGGAAATGCAGCAGGGTGAACATATATTTTCCGGCGTGTTCTCCGAATACGAGAAGAACAAAGGTGAACAGCAGCAGAACGGCGAACACGAGCGTATATATAATGGACAGGCTGCGAACTTTCCAAAACGGGCGCTTTTCCTCGGTGTCATAGGCTTTGTTGATGCCTTTGACGATCGCCATCATGCCCGAAGAGGACGTCCAAATCGTGGCGAGCATACCGAGCGAAAGCAGCGTCCGGTTGCTCGCGGCCACCGTTTCCCGAATGATGTCCACCACGACGCGGTAGGAAGTTTCCGGCAGGACGATCAGCAGCTGTTCCAACACTGATTCGCTGGCCAGCGGCGTGTAGCTCATCAGCGTAATAAGAAAGATCAGAAACGGGAACAACGACAAAATCAGATAGTAGGTCATCTGCGCCGCCAGAGCCGTTACGTCGTTGTCCTGATACCGGCAGTACATCTGGGACACGATGTAAACGAAACGTTTCCGCATCCTGAATCCCCCATGTTCACCCATGTTCCTTGCTTGCGGTCCGTCATAGTGTGCCCCATCGCCGAGGGAGGATGCGCACTTGAGAAGATGATGAACACAAAAAAATCGCGGATGCCATCATCCGCGATCGGTTGTTGATATGGATGGTCGAGACGACAGGATTTGAACCTGCGACCTCTTGGTCCCGAACCAAGCGCTCTACCAAGCTGAGCCACGTCTCGACACTTCGCTGCCGCAGCCATCCGTCAGGTCAGCAGCAATAGATATAATAACAGAAATTCGAGCGGTGCGCAAGCTTTTGGCATTATTTTTTTTGCTGGGAAAAGTTGGTGGCCTTGAACGCCCCGTGCCATCCTGTTGCTTGCCACTCCTGTTCCATGCTGAGTTTGTCGCTCTTACCGAGCGGTGAGGCGGCGATCATCGGATTGGATTCCGGTTTTCATATGGACAGAAACGATTGGAAGCGGCTACAATGGGAGCAAGCCATGGCTGGCTGTGCATGCGGAAATGGCGCCGCACACGTTGACATCGTGGTTGAGGATTTCCCCGACATGTGACGATTCGGCATTGGCCGGAGGCTGTCAAGTATTCAGCGAAAGGAAGCGGCTATGGAATACCGCGAAAAAGCACGGAACCGGAAGTTCGTCATGCAAGCACATCTTTCCGCGGAGGCGAGCAAGGATCCGCGCGTCTATGCGTTTCTCGTGAATCCGAGGGCGGGCAACGGGAAAGCGCTGCGCGTATGGCGGCGCATCGAACCTATGTTGAAAGCGCAACAGGTCCATTATCTAGTGGAGTTTTCGGAAAGTGCCGCGCATGCGTCGGCATGGGCGCGGGAAATCGTCGAACTGCGGCGGGATACGCCGACGGTGCTGGCCGTCGTGGGAGGGGACGGCACGCTGCAGAGCGTGGCCGGCGTCCTCGCCGGGCAGCACCGCGTCGCATTGGGCGCGATCCCTGCAGGTTCCGGCAACGATTTCGCGAGGGCGATCGGCATGCCCAGTCAGCCGGAAGAGGCGCTGCGCGCGCTGCTCGAAGGACAGGAGATGCTCATGGACCTGATTCGCGTCGGCGGCCGGTGTTGTCTGACGGTGGTCGGCGTCGGCTTGGACGGCGCTGTGGCGCAGGCGGTGAACGGAACGCGCGCCAAAAAATGGCTCAATGCGGTCCGGTTGGGCGGCCTCGTGTATGTGCTTGCCTTGTTCCGGGCATTGCTGCGTTACCGCAAAACCGGCGTGACGCTTGCGGTGGACGGCAGGGAGCACGCTTTCTCGGACGTGTGGCTGACGGCCGCGGGCAATCTTCCGTTTTACGGCGGAGGCATGCGCATTTGCCCGGCGGCTTCGGGTACGGACGGCCAACTGGAGATTTGCGTCGTGCACGGCATTTCGCGGATGAAATTTGTGAGGCTTTTTGCAAAAGTATACCCGGGAGAACATGTTCGTTATCCATTCGTCTCGTTGCTGCGGGGGCGGGAAGTGGAGATTCGCGCTGAGCGCGCGCTGCCGGCTCACGGGGACGGGGAAGTGATCGGAAGCACGCCGCTTCGGCTGACGACGCTGCCGGGTGCGGTCACGGTGATCGGTCGGCGGAGTTGAACTTTGGCGTTGTGAGAGCGCACTGGGCCGAGTTGGTGATCACGAAGGCGGCGAGAGCGGGCTGGGTCACCGGGTATACTGACGGCACATTCCGCCCGGATATCGTCCATTGACGCGTGCGGAAGCGGTGGCGCCGCTGGTGCGGATTGCCGAATATCTCGGCCTTATGGAATAGAATGAAGTAGCAGTTCGGCAGCAAAGGGAAATCCGTGAACCTGACCGAAGATGCCCAATTGGTAGGAACACGGATTTCCATATTTATTTCCGCTTGCAAGGGAACCGTGTACCCATTGTCACGCTGCAAAAAAGGGGGAGCTCCGATACCCGATAAGAACACTCCATTATCGCTATTTTCCCGCTGATGCCCTGAAAGGACCCAATAACAATGACGCAATATCGCTATTTTTCAAGAAAGCGATTACATTTTCCGTTTTTCGAAAAATAGCGATACTGGGTACGTCTTATTCGCCCCTTGCGAGGACTTTTGCCGAAAATAAAAATATTGTGATCGTCTTATTCTGCATCAAAACCACTTGAGGGACGTCGTTCGCAGGTATCCGGACATTCTAAAAGGAATAGAAATACAATCCGACCGGAGCTTCCAGTGACCCGTGCGGAATTCGCCGCAATCGTGGTGCGGGCGCTGGGCCTACCCAATGTGGATCATGCCGCGAACTTTGCGGATGTTGAACCGCAGGCTTGGTACGCGAAGGAAGTAGCAGCCCTACGACAATTCGGGATCGTTAGCGGCTATGAGGATGGCCCGTTCCGGCCGTATCGGAAAATTACGCGCCAGGAGGAGATGGTAATGATCGCGTGATCGATGAAACTGGCCGGATTGGACGTCGGGACGGATGATAAGTCCGCTGCCGCTCAACTGAGCCGCTTTTCCGACGGCGAACAAGCAGCCTAGTGGGCCAAAATTTCCGTAGCCGCGGCTGTCCGGCACGGTCTGGTCCAAGGTGCCAACGGGGAACCGCGTTTGTCCGCCGACATCACCCGGGCGGAGACGGCGGCAAATCATCCATCGCTTGCCCAGGCAAACGAAATTAATCGGTTCAATATTTGCATTCAAGCACAAAAGGCTGTTCCCCGCGAATATGCGGAGAGCAGCCTTGCTTTTTTGACAGTTCTCTTTATCCGGATCAAACCGTTCTCCGCAAACTTCTGTCACCAGCCCTTTTGCCGCGTCTTGCTCCATGCATGTGAAATTCTCTTCCTAATGCTCTTTTTCAGCGAAGAACATGCACTGAGATCGGAACCATGCAGGGTTTGCGGTTTTTCGACCTTTCCTTGGATCAGCGGACATAACAAAAACCCTCCTGTCAGAGTTTGATCTGAAGGAGGGCGTATTCGGTCCCATTGTTTGTCAGGCCAACAATCCGGGTCAAGTCCGACAGTTCACGTTTGTCAGAGGCCGGGACTGTGCGCCTTTCGGGAGCACAAAAAATTCCCGCAATCCCTGGCGGGACAAGTATTTTATGTAACTGGCGCGCCACGGTGGGACTCGAACCCACGACGCACAGTTTAGGAAACTGTCGCTCTATCCGGCTGAGCTACGGGCGCGCGAGTGCAAATATTAATATAACATCCTTTGCCCGCATGCGCAAGAGAGGGGATTGACCGGGATGAGATTGGCAGAGTTGGGATTGACCGAGGGGATTGCAGAGGTGAAATGGACGAGCGGGGATGGACGAGAGGGATTGACGCCAAGGAAGGATGGGCGTAAGATGGGATGGACGTGGGAGGAGTGTCGCTGAAATGGTGTCGGCGGGAAAATGGGCTCTTAACTTTCGGGCATAAATCCGGAGCAAATAGCGCGGTGAATGCAAACCATCCTGTCGACGGTACGGAAACGGTGCGCCGCTCGTCTTGGACGAAATCGAACGTGTCCGCATCACATCAGGCGCGGAGTTCAGGTTCATGGAACTTGCGGCACCGAAAGAAATGTCAGCGCCGAAAAACCACTATCAAATCGTTCGCGAGGGGTATACATGCCGGGTGAACTTCGCATCTTCTTTTTGTACTACTTCTTCATCTACATGAATACGGCGGTGTACGGTACGTTCGCGCCGGTTTACTTTGAACATATCGGGTTTTCCCACACGCAGGTCGGCATGCTGCTCAGCGCCGGACCGCTGGTCGCCATCCTCGCGCAGCCTCTGTGGGGGACGGTAACCGACAGGTCCAAAACGAAAAATCGCGTCCTGCTGCTGCTTCTGGCAAGCTGCGCCTTGTGCATGGCGGCGTTCCCGCTGTCCGTCCATTTTTTTTACGTGCTGCTCTTAATCTGCCTGTTCATGTTCTTTCAAACCCCCGCTTTTGCGATCGGGGACGCGATGACCTTGGAAACTCTCGACAAGCGCGGATTCGACAGCGGCACCTTCAGTTATATCCGAATGGCCGGCACGATCGGTTTCGCGTTGATGTCCGTCGTATTCGGCTGGATAGCGAGAGGTCATATCGAATGGATGTTTCCGGTCAATGCGGCCATATTCGCCATCAGCTGCTTGCTGCTGCTGCGCATGCCCCCCGTGGAGGGACATCAGAGGCACGGCCGCAAAATGCACATGGGCATGCTGTTTCGCCACCGCAAATTGATGCTGTATATGTCGGTATGTTTTGTCCTGCAAGTGACGCTCGGTTTTTATTACGCATTTTACCCGATCTACGCCCAGGAACTCGGAGCGGACAACGCATGGATCGGATGGTCGATGCTGATTTCTTCCCTGAGCGAAGTTCCGTTCCTGCTGTTGTCCGGGTTTGTTTTCCGCAAAGTTCCGATCCCGTATATTCTGCTTGGAGCGGGCGCGATCGCGGCGCTTCGTTGGTATTTGTATTCGGTCATCGAAAATCCGCTGTGGATTTTTCCGATTCAGCTGTTGCACGGCCTAATTTTCATTGTGCTGTCCGTTACGATGGCCATTTTTATTAACCGCGAAGTGCCCAATGAGTTGAAGGCGAGCGGACAAACGCTGCACGCGCTGTTGTGCATGGGGATTGCCCGCATCATCGGCAGCTTTCTCGGGGGAGTGGCGGCGGACGCATTCGGGTTGAAGCAAGTTTTCTTTTACAATTCGCTGGTTGCCGTCGCCTGTGTGGCGGTGTTCGCCGTCATTTTCCGGCTGTATGCGCGGACGGGTGCCGACTCATCGAAGGGAAAGGGGCATCCGGCTGAACCAGGGCAAACCCGCTGACATTGATCGGCCCCATTTCCGTGTATGCTAGAGCCCCTTAACGCAAATAAAAACTGGCTCCGTCGATCCGCTCCATGTCGGGTTCCCGCTCCAGTTCCCCGGCGAGGCGAAACAGCGCCTCGTCTTTTTGCTTGGCTTCAATCATGCAGTCGATCCGATCCACGGTGCCGCGAATTTTTCGCAAAAAGTCCAAAAACATGCCGGCATCCACAAAATCGTGATGGGCGCGGAAGCGCTTCTCGTCACGCGGACTGGAAATGTGCATTTTCACCGGCAGATCGCTATGCCGCCATGTCGCAACGATGCGTTCCCATTCCTTGTGCCAATCCTCGTGATCGTGGTTCGCCAAATGATGGTGCAGGTCGAACACGAGCGGAATTCCCAGCTTTTCGCACAGATATAGGGTATGGTGGAGAGTAAAAGTGGTGTCGTCGTTTTCCAGAAGGATCATTCGTTGCAGCTCTTCCGGGACCGTTCCCCAATTTTCGACAAACCGCTCCAGCGACTTTTCTTTGTCGCCGTATCCTCCCCCCACGTGAAGAACACAGCGGTGAGCAGGATTCACGCCGATGCCGCGCAGCAGTTTTTCGTGCATGCGCAGCGTTTTGACGGACGTGCGCAGGATATCCGGGTCGGGGGCATTTAGCAGTACGTAATGGTCGGGATGGAAATCGACGCGCATTTCGTTTTGCGCCAAAAAATCGGCAATGTCCGCGAGTTTGTCGCGCAGCGCCGCCATGTAATCCCAGTCTTCCAATTCCGGATGGGTCGCCAGCGGCACCAGTTTGGAGCTGAGCCGGAACAGACGGATGTCATGCGCTCTGTTATGTTTCAGCAGCCGCAAACAGTTGTCCAGGTTGGAGGCGGCGATGCGTTCCAGCTTGCGTACGGCCGCTTCCCGGTCCTGGATCGTGCGGAACTGTGTCAGCGTCATCGTTTGCGAGGGCGAGCTGTTCTGCAAGTGCACGCTCATGGCGACATATCCCAAGCGAACCAGGGTCATCGGGTCCACCTCATTCCATACCGGGTCGATTACCTATGGCGAAAAAAGACTGCCCGGGATGAAGATCCGTTTTATCATGCCCCGGCCCGATGCGTTCAATACCGGATCAGTTCCTGCAGGCGCCTTGGGTCGAGAATGCGAATTTTTTTCTTGTCGATGTCGATGACGCCTTCTTCCTGCAGTTCGTGCAGCGTTTTGGTCACGGTTTCCCGGACGGTGCCGCTCATATTGGCGATTTGCTGGTGGGTCAGCTTGATGTCGATCTGCGTTCCCGCCGGCCCCGGGACGCCGTACTCGTCGGCCAGCCGGACGAGATTTTTGGCAATGCGGCCGCGAACATCGAGAAAAGTCAGATCGTGGATTTGGTCGTTGGCTTTCCGCAGCCGGGAATAGGCGATTTCCAGGAGACGCAGACACAATTTCGGACTATTTTCCAGGAAATGAATGAAATCTTGGCGGAGCAGCACGTACAGCACGGACGGCTCGATCGTTTCGGCGGTGGCCGAACGAAGCGAATTTTTTTCAATCAGGGACATTTCCCCGAAAAAATCCCCGTCGCGAAACAATGCCAGCGTAATTTCCCGGTTTTGCTCTTGGCGGCTGATTTTCACGAGGCCGCTTTGAATCAAGTACAGCTTGTCCCCGACGTCTCCTTCCAAAAACAGAATCGCCCCTTTCGGAAACGTCTTTTTCTTGCACAGTCGGGCAACGGACTGCAATTCTTCCGGATCGAAATCTTCAAATAGGGGGACCTCGGCGAGCAGTTCGACGATCGGCTGCATGCTGTTCACCTCCTTGAGACTGCTGTGTTTTTTCCCCGAAACGGGTTCATCGGATGGAAAAATGCTGCCGGAATATGCCGCGAAAAAGGAGAAACCGATGCTGCCGACAAATGCGGGTTCCGGCACGCGGACAACGGTCACCGGTGTCCATAAGAGCGAGTATTTGGCCGCTTGTTTCCTGTAACGGACATTGTCATGTCCACAAAAGACCCAAAAACTCAAAATCGAGCATTCATAGTTGGGCTAACGGACACTGATGACCGCTAAAAATGGAGATACGGCAAAATATGGCTGTTAACGGACAGGCATGACCGTAAGAATTTGTCGGCGTCGTCGGGTGCGAATCATTTCGATCGCCGGCGTGCCCCCGGGCGCATGCGTGCGGATGGGCAAGGACCATTGGCGCTCACGATGTACAAGGAACCCTGCCGGAATCTCCCCGGAAATCTCCGATGAATGATGAACATCAGTCCCGGGTGCGCAGACGGCGAAAAAAATCGCTCAGCAGCTCGCCGCACGTGTCCCGCAGGACGCCGGCCACCACTTCGCAGCGATGGTTGAAACGGGGCTCCTGAAGCAAGTTCATCAGCGTGCCCGCGCATCCCGCCTTCGGATCGGGCGTTCCGTATACGACTTTTTCCAGTCTGGACTGCACGATGGCTCCGGCGCACATCGGGCAAGGCTCCAGCGTGACATACAGCGTGCAGCCGAGCAGCCTCCAGGCGCCGATCGCTTCGCTGGCGGCGCGGATGGCGATCATTTCCGCGTGCGCGGTCGCGTCGCGCGTCGTTTCCCGCAAATTGTGCCCCCGTGCGATGATTCGGCCGTCTTTGACGATAACCGCGCCGATGGGCACCTCGCGGATCGCCTCCGCTTTGCGCGCTTCCGCGATCGCTTCCCTCATCCAGCGCTCGTGTTCCGCCCATTCCCCGGAATCGGCGTCAATGGGAATCATCGGGTTCCTCCTTCGGTGTCGAATCTTGTCCAATCTATCCCCAGAACAGGCATTCGTTGTTAACAGGGTGTGGATAAATCTGTGGATAAGTGCGTGGACAACTTTCATTGTAACGAGTCGAAGAATCAAAGGCAACCTGTCGGCATGCGCGCCTGCGGCAGTTTCCACCCGGCCGGCAAGCGATGGCTTTCACTCCGAAGTCGTGCTCGGACGCCTGCGCGGCGAAGCCGTTTCGAGTCTCAAGCGGGAGGACCGCCCTAGCCCCGATGCTTCGATGGTGTTGTCCTGCCGGCGCTAGGCATCCTTCGCTCGCTGAAACCGCTTTGTTGTCGGATCCGTATGAAATGTAAAGAACTTCATCTAGCGGTATAATGGATAGAAGAACGTCTGAATTGCATCCCGGTCCGGAAGGCGCGGGTCGGCGATTTCGAAAGCGTGGCTAACACTCCGGCTCCCACATCCGTTTGATCCTTTCATTTAATCCCGGCAAAGGAGGCGGCGAACGTGAACTGTCCGGTTTGTGACGAAGTGAAAATGCGCGAAGTGGAAAAAGACGGCGTGCTGATCGACGTGTGTCCGAGCTGCAAAGGGGTGTGGCTGGACCGCGGCGAACTGGAAAAATTGATGCAGGGCGTGCGCGAGGTACGCCAAGAGTTTAACGAATGGTACTATGGGGGGCCGCAGTACAGGCAGGCGCCTCCCCCTCCGCAGCAGGGGTACGGCTACACGGGCTATCCGTCGTATGGACATGGGCACGATTACAAGTACCATAAAAAATACAAAAAGAAAAAAAGCGTGCTCGACGTGCTCGGCGATCTGTTCGACTGACGGATTGCCGCACGAAAGCGCGCACGCCAATCATGTGACGAGGAAAACGCCGCAAATCCCTCGGGCGAGGATTGAGCGCCCGGGGTTTTGTCCTTTATAATGGATAAGATGCCGGATTGAATACCATAAGGAGTTGTCTGTCTATGCTGTCTTGCGGAATCGTCGGGCTGCCCAATGTCGGCAAATCGACTTTGTTTAATGCGATCACGCAGGCGGGCGCCGAATCGGCCAATTACCCGTTCTGCACCATCGATCCGAATGTCGGAGTGGTGGAAGTGCCGGACGAGCGGCTGCACAAACTGGCGGAAATCGTGTCGCCTCAGCGCATCGTACCGACCGCGTTCGAGTTTGTCGATATCGCCGGACTGGTCAAAGGGGCGAGCCGGGGGGAAGGGCTCGGCAACAAATTTCTTTCGCATATCCGCGAAGTGGACGCGATTGCGCATGTGGTGCGCTGCTTCGACGATGAAAATATAACGCATGTGTCGGGAAAAGTGGACCCGATCAGCGACATGGAAACGATCAACCTGGAACTGATTCTCGCGGACATCGAGACGGTGGAAAAACGGTTGGAGCGCACGCGCAAAAATATGAAAAGCGGCGACAAAAAATACGCGATGGAGGCGGAACTGCTCGAGCGGCTGAAGGAGACGCTGTACGCGAACAAGCCGGCGCGC
>Ga0068700_100073_pt1 | contig 78845 bp, 76 predicted proteins | sample CeladaPassaD2F04_FD_62229 | JGI IMG/M metagenome (GOLD analysis project Ga0068700, IMG submission 62229) | Cellulose-adapted microbial communities from the Joint BioEnergy Institute, USA - Passage D2F04 | ecosystem: Engineered > Bioreactor > Continuous culture > Unclassified | place: USA, Joint...
CTCACAGGAGCTTCTTCCTCCTTTTTGGTATGTTGTCGCAAAGATCACTTTACCAAGGGAGAAGCTCTTTTTCTATATTCATTTTTCCAGTCCTTGCCCCCACGGAAATTTTACACTTACCAGGACGTTCGCAGCCTTGCCCGACCCGCGCAGCCTTGCATAACCCGCAATGTTAGGAGTCCGGATCGTTCACGTCGTGTTCTTCGAGAAACTTGATGTCGAAATCGCCGCGGAGAAACCGCTTGTGGTCCATCACTTTCAAATGAAAAGGAATCGTCGTGTGCACTCCGTCGATTTCGAACTCCGACAGCGCCCGCTTCATGCGGAGGATCGCTTCTTCACGGGTGTCCGCCCACACGATCAGTTTGGCGATCATGGAATCGTAATGCGGCGGAATCGTATAACCGGGATACGCGGCGCTGTCCACGCGTACGCCGATTCCCCCGGCAGGCAAATAAAACGAGATCCGGCCCGGGGACGGGATAAACTGCCGCTCCGGGTCTTCCGCGTTGATGCGGCATTCGATCGACCAACCGTTGAACCGGATGTCTTCCTGGCGAAACGGCAGCGGCTCACCCTGGGCGATCAGGATCATTTGCTTGACGATGTCGATGCCGGTAATTTGCTCGGTCACCGGGTGTTCCACCTGAATGCGCGTGTTCATTTCCATAAAATAAAACTGTCCGTCCGGCCCGAGCAAAAATTCCAGCGTTCCCGCGCCCGCATAACCGACGGCCTTGGCCGCTCTCACCGCGGCCTCGCCCATCCTGGCGCGCACTTCCTCCGTCAGCGTCGGGCAGGGCGCTTCTTCGATCAGTTTTTGCCGGCGGCGCTGCACCGAACAGTCGCGTTCGCCGAGGTGGACGACGTTGCCGTGTTGATCGGCCAAAATTTGGATTTCCACGTGTTTCATTCCGGTCAAATATTTTTCCAGATACACGCCTGCGTCGCCGAACGCTTTTTCCGCTTCCTGCTGCGCGGCGACGATCTGGGAGACCAGCTCATCTTCGTTGGCGGCGATGCGGATGCCTTTGCCGCCGCCTCCCGCGGTCGCCTTGATGACGATCGGATATCCGATCTGCCTCCCGATTTCGACCGCTTCTTCCACGCTTTCCACGAGGCCGTCCGAACCGGGAATGACGGGAACGCCCGCTTCCTTCATCGTCCGTTTGGCTTCAGACTTGTCGCCCATGCGGCTGATCGCCTCGGGGGAAGGCCCGATAAACGCGATATTGCACTGCTCGCAAATCTCCGCAAAATCCGCGTTTTCCGCCAAGAAACCGTAACCGGGGTGAATGGCGTCGACTTCGGTCAGCGTCGCGATCGACATGATATTGGTAATGTTCAGGTAGCTGTCCTTGCTCGCCGCCGGACCGATGCAGTACGCCTCATCCGCCATGCGGACGTGCAGCGCGTCGCGATCCGCCTCCGAATATACCGCCACGGTGGCGATGCCCATTTCGCGGCACGCCCGGATAATGCGGACGGCGATCTCTCCGCGGTTGGCGATCAAGATTTTCTGAAACTTCATCGCTTTCGAGTCCTCCCACACGAGATTAAGCCAGCTTAACCAAGAACAGCGGTTGCCCGAATTCCACGAGCTGGCCGTTCTCGACCAGCACTTCGACAATCTCGCCGCTGACCTCCGCCTCGATTTCGTTCATCAGTTTCATCGCTTCCACGATGCAGACGATCGTTTTGGGCGTCACCTTGTCCCCCTTTTGCACATAGGGAGGCGACGTCGGCGACGGCGCGGCGTAAAAGGTGCCGACCATGGGAGACGTGATCGTGTGCAGGTTGTCCGCGGACTCCGCCGGCGCTGCCGCGGGGGCGTCGGGAGTTTGGGATGCGGACGGCGGTTGGACCGCCGGTGCAGCCGGGAAAGAAGCCGCGGGCGGCTGCGCCGGAATGACGGTGGGCACCGGCACCATGGGCATCGTTTGCGCGGGCGCCTGATGCACCTCCGCCGTTTCCGGTTGGCCCGGTTTCCGGATGGCAAGGCGGAAGCCTTCTTTTTCAATTTCCAATTCGTGAATCGAAGTTTGATCGATCAGCTTGATCAGTTCCTTGATCTCGCCCAATTTAAACATGGATTGCGTTTCACTCCTTGCCAATAGGCAAATAGATTCGTCCTTTCCACGATTATGCAACCGCATAACTCTTGTATTATAACATAAAACCGACGCGCCGGACGAGTTTTGCATATTTTCATGCGGCATTTGCGGGCAGAAGGCGGTGTGTCGGCGATAGTGGGCGAGTGCGGCAAACCTTCCGCTTCCTGGGCGGCGGAAGGCGCCCGCACCGAGCGGTGGCATGTGTTCGTACCCGTGCGATGGCATGTGCCCGCCCAAGTGGTGACATGATCGCACCCGAAACGGCAGCAGGTGTCCGCGGCCGGGCAACGGAGGGTGCCCGCACCAGCGGCAGATGCCCGCAGCGCGGCGGCAGGTGCCCGCACCAGCGGCTGAAGTCCGCAGCCGGGCGGCGGCAGCCTCCCACACATACGCGTGCGGGTCGGAAATCTAAACGGTCATCCATGACCGTTAGCCGCCAATTTCCGCTCTCTTTCCATTCTAACGGACACCGGCGTCCGTTAGCGCCCTCATCATGGCTCTTTTCCGAGTTTTTGGGTCTTTTGTGGACATGGATGTCCGTTACACGAGCGCAATGGCTCAAAACACGCGCTAATGGACACCCGTGACCGTTAGGATTTCTAAAAAGAAAGCCACAGTCAACATTCTTCGCCGAAGCGGACCGCCGACGTTCCGGCGGAAAGAATGCTGCTGTGACTCTGCATGGCGTCCCCCGGCTTCTTCGCCGATCGGGAAAAATTTGCGCCTGATTCCCTTTAAACGGCCGTCAACGAATGTTGATGTTCGCGGCACCAAAACGCCGCTCCCATGGCTGCCGCTTTTTCGCCAAGGCTGCTTTCCGCAAACCGCACATGGCCTACGAGTCCGGGGATTCCATAACGGCGCACCGTTTCCAGCATCGGTTCGAACAACGGCGGACCCGATTTCGATACGCTGCCGCCCAGCACGACCACTTCCGGATTCATCAAATGCACCAGCGTAACCAATCCTCTTCCCAAAGCCGTGCCCGCTTCGGCCAACAGCCGCACCGCCAGGACGTTGCCGCTTTTGGCTGCCGCGGCGACATGCTCGGCGGTTACGAGATCGGGGTCGGAACCCGCCAGCGCCAGGATGTCCGACGAACCCGGAAGATGCTGGTGGATGGCTTCCCTGGCTTTTTGCGCGATGGAGTGGCCGGCCGTATACATTTCAACGCACCCGCGGTTGCCGCAAAAACACGGCGGCCCCTCGGGATCAATGCTGATATGGCCCAACTCCGCGGCGCTGTGCGTCGAACCGAGAATGAGCCGCCCGCCGCTGACCATGCCGGCGCCGATCCCCGTGGACACGCTGATGTAGATCATATCGTCCGAACCGGCTCCTTCGCCGAATTTCCACTCGCCCAACGCCGCGGCATTGGCGTCGTTCATGATCAACACTCGGCACGGAAACCGCTCCATGAGCCGGCGGCCCAACTCCACGTTTTTCCATCCGAGATTTGTGGCCAGCGATACAGCGCCGCTTTCCGGTTCGATGACGCCCGCCACCGCGACGCCGATCCCGCGCACCGCGTGCAACCCCTGTTCTCCCGGAAACGTTTCATTCATCAAAGACTGTCCCAAATCGATCAAACGACCGATCACGTCATCCGGCCCGCGCTCCGGCAAGGTGGGACGCTTTTCCTTCGCGAGAATCCGGCCGTCTTCATCCATTAACACCGCCAGCATTTTGGTCGCGCCCAGATCGATCCCCAAATAGACCTCTCTCATGTTGTCAAAAACCTCTCCCATTTGTCTCCTTCATCCGTCTTTCTCAGATACTTCACTTGTCTCTCTTACTCAATTATCTTTCTCGTCCACTTGTCTCTTATACACACTTATATCTTTCTCATTATTTGCTTGTCTCTCTTCTTCGCTTGTTTTTCCCATATTGCACTTGTCTCTTTTATTGCGCTTGTTTCTCTCTTACCTTCACTTACTCTTCTCATGCTTCACTTGTTCGCTCTCATGTTTTCCTTGCCTTTGTCTCTCCGTTGTCCCGCGTCACCGTTTTCCAGCTTTCCGCCAACAATTGCTTGATCCGGCGCACTTTCCCGGGATCCACCGGGGCGTCCGCCCGCATCCCGCAGCGCACTCCCCTGCCGAAATGCACTTCGCCCACGCCGGTGCGAGCGACAAAGCCGGCAACGCTCTCCTCGCTCAAACCGCTTCCGGCCATGATGCGAACGGCCGTTTCTCGGGAACGTTCAACCAAACGGGCGATGGTCTCTTCCGCTGCGAGCACGCTCGGCTTTCCGCCGGAAGTCAGGACGCGGTCGATTTGCGGAAATTCCAGCAGCTGTTCGAACGCTTCGTCCAGATCGCGCGTTTCGTCGAACGCCCGGTGGAAGGTGACCGGCATGTCTTCCGCCGCATCCAGCAATCGCTTGAGCGATTCTTTATCCACGCGGTTTTCCGCATCCAGCACCCCCAGCACCACGCCGTCGGCTCCCGCTCTTCGGGCGGCCGCAATGCTTGTCACCATCTCGTGCAAATCCGGCACATCATAACGGAACGATCGGCTGTGAGGCCGTATCATGACGCGGACCGGAATCGCCACGGAAGCTATCGTCTCCACCATCGTCCGGACGCTCGGGGTCAGTCCGCCCTCGTTCATGGCCGCGACGAGTTCGATGCGGTCCGCTCCTCCCGATTCGGCGCGCAGCGCGTCCTCCGCCGAAACGGCGATCACTTCCAACATCGGTTGTTGTCGGGTTGCCGTCATCCTTTGACCGCCCCTTGGGACAAGCCGGCCACGATGTAACGCTGCACGAATCCGAACATGAACACGACCGGAATCAGCGACAATATGCCGGCGGCGCTCATTTCTCCCCAATTGATGTCGAACTTCTGAATAAAACTGTTGAGTCCGACCGGCACCGTTTTCACCTTGTCGCTGTTGGCGAACATGACGCCGAAAAACAAGTCGTTCCACGCCGCCGTAAACGCAAAGACGAACGTCGCCACGATTCCCGGCAGCATGACGGGCAGGACGATCTGCACGACGGTGCGGAATCGTCCGCAGCCGTCGATCATCGCCGCCTCTTCCAGCACATAAGGGATTCTCTGAAAAAAGCCCGACATCATGATCAAACAAAAAGGAATGTTGATCGCCGTATACGTAATGATCAAAGCCGCCAGCGTATCGAGCAGCTTCAGTTCGCCGAACATCATAAACAGCGGAATCAGCATGACCATGACGGGGATCATCTGGGTGGACAAGAACACGAGCATGATCAATCCTTTGCCCCTAAAGCGATACCTCGCCAGGCCGTAACCGCCGAGGATGGAGACGACGATCACGAGCAGCGCCGTGACGATGCTGACCAGCGCGCTGTTCGCGAAATATTGCGGGAAATTGGAATTTTGAAACGTCGTCGCATAGTTGGCCCACGTCAGCTGTTTCGGCCAAATCGTCAACGTGTCCCCGTAGATTTCCTTTCTGGACTTGAGGGAAGTGACCAACATCCAGTAAAACGGCAGCAGCGTGCCGGCCAGAAACAGCGCCAGCGTGACGAACCGGATGAAACTTGACCCGCTGTGGCGAAAAAGTCTCATCAAATATCACCCGCTTCGTTATATTTGGTCGCCTTCAAGAAAAACACCGTGTAAACGGCCATGATGATCAGCATCATGACGCCCAGCGCGGACGCCTGTCCGTAGTCCGCGGAATAGCCGATTTTGTCAAACGTGTAGGAAGGCAAATTATGCGAACTGTTGACCGGCCCGCCATTTGTCATGACATAGATCAGCTCGGCGGAATTGAACACCCAGATGACTCTCAACAGCACCGTAAGAATCAGCGTCGGTTTGATATAGGGAATGACGATCGAGAACAATTTGCGCATTTTGCCGGCGCCGTCAATGTCCGCCGCTTCCATCATCTCGTGGGGAATCGACTGCAGCGCCGCCAAAATCATCATGCCGAAAAAAGGAACCCCGTACCAAACCATCGCGATAATGACGGGAATGATGGAGACGTTCATCATCGCCAGAAAAGCGACCGGTTTGTCCAGCAGTCCGATCTGCAGCAGCAGGTGGTTGATCAACCCGTTATGCTCGCTGAACATCCACTTGAAAATCATGCCGATCAAAAACGCGGAAACGGCCCAGGGCAAAAAGACGACGGCCTGGTACGCGTTTTTGCCCCGAAACGGCCGGTTCAACGCCAAAGCCAGCACGAATCCAAGCAGGAACTGCAATCCGACGGTGGCGACGACCCAGATCAAGGAATTCCACAAGATCCGCAACAAATTGGGATCCGTCAGGAGCGCGCGATAATTTTCCAGACCGGCAAATCCGATATCATTCGGTCTGTACAAAACATAACGCATAAACGACAGCTGAAACGCTTTGGCCACCGGATACGCGAAAAAAGCGAGAACGATCACGAACGCGGGAAGCAGCAGCAAATAAGGCTGCAAGGCGCGAAGCCGTCGCCTTCCGGTCAAACTGCGCGAAAACATGCGATGCCACCTGCCTGATTAAAACACGCATAACCGGTCGTGTCCGGTTATGCGCGTTTTTTGAATATGTGGAAACGATTATTGCGGGTTGTTTTTCAAATACTCGGTTTGCTCTTTCGTCAAATAATCGGCCAAATGTTCAACGGTTTCATCCAGCGATTGGGCACCCATCATGTATTTTTGGGTTTCCTGCACCGCGAAGCTGCCCGTGAACTCGCTAAGCGTGGTCAAATGGCTGGGAGGACCGGCAAAGACGATGTTCGAATCGGCCATGGATCCCGCATACCCCGCGATCGGACCGGAGCTGAAGAACGGATCCTCCAGGTTTTGCTTGAAAATCGGGATGCTGGTGCTTTTCTTGCTGTACTCCAGGTTGTTTTCCGGAGAGCTCAAAAATTCGATGAACTTCCAGGCCGCGTCTTTATGTTCCGAATTCGAGGCGATCGCGTAAGCGGCCGTGAATCCCCAGAAAATATACCGTTTGCCGTCGTCGGATTTGGGCATCGGCACCACATTCCATGTGCCGGGCTCCATATTTTCCTCGGCGACCGCGATCACTTCCGGCGTCTGGTTCAAGATGCCCGCCTGGCCGTTCATGAAGCCCTGCACCATCTCATTGAAGCCCCAGTTCACCGATTCCTTCGGCGCGTATCCGTTCAGGTACAAATCGTAAAATCTTTTGAACGCTTCTTTGGCTTCCGGACGGTACAAAATCGACTTGCCGTCTTCGTCAAACCAGCTGTCGGCATGAACGGCGGCCATCACGTATTCCATCGCGCGGATGATGCCGTGGGCGCCGCCCCGGAACGAAATGCCGTATCTGTTTTTGGATTCGTCGGTCAACACTTCCGCGAGTTTAAAATAGTCGTCCCACGTCTCGATCGTCTCCGGCAGCCCTTTTTCCTTGAACCAGTCGCTGCGGATAAACAACCCTTGAAGGAGAAACGCGTCCGGGATCGCGTACACTTCTCCGTTATACTTGTTTCTCGCCTGCTTGGCCGCTTCCGTCAGGTTCTCTTTCTCGGACCAATTGTCGTAATAGGATTGCAAGCTGGTAATGTAACCGGCCGCAGCTAGCCCGGCAAGCGAAGTGTCGTCAATGCTGATGACGTCGGGCAGCGTCTTGGATGCGCCCATTGCCATCCATTTGGTGTGGGCTTCTTCCCAGGGAACGGACATATATTCCACCTTGATGTCCGGGTTCTCGGACTCGAATTTGTCGATCAGGCTTTGCATCATTTCCGTCCGTTGGGGGCTGGGCAGCGGATCGAGATACGAGATTTTCACCTGCTTGTTGCTTCCGCCATTGTTTGTAGTGTTTTTGTCCCCGGCATTCTCCGAATTGCCGCTGTTGCCGCCGCAAGCCGACAACAGGGAGAAGACCGCCAGCAAACTTGCCAACAAAAGACTGGAAACGCGTTTGTTCATGTGTAATGTCCTCCTTCTCATTGTCTCGTTTGCAGCGTAAAGACGGGGCGGTTTTCGCCGACGACACGCTGGTTGTCATTGCGGATTTCGACGGGCTGCAATCGGCGCATGCGATCGATGGTTTCGCGGTTGGCGTACCCGATCTGCTCCAAAATGGACGCCACGATCAGCGGCCACTCCTCCTCCGATCCGTCCAGCACTTTCAGCGCGAAAGCGAGCCTCTCCCGCTTCAGCGCAAAGCAATACACTCCTTTCGCCCCGCCTTTGGCGACGATGTTCGGATCCATCAGCAGGCTGGAGCAGATGCGGTCGGTGCCCGCCACCATTTCGCCGTGGGCGTTCATCCGGCGAACGACGGTTTCCGCGGCGCTGCGGATCGAAGGATCGTCGATCAAATCGGGGCAGGCCAGTTTCAAATAGGCGACGGCGAGCGATCGCAACGGCATGGCGAATACCGGAAATCCGCAGCCGTCGGTGCCGAGACCGATTTTTTCCTTGGGCAGTTCCGCCAAATAGCTCAAGGTTTCCAGGATTTCCTGCTGCGCCGGATGCTCCGGCTCGAAATAGCTTTCCAGCGGATAGCCTTTCTTTTTGCACAAGGCCAGAATGCCCAAATGCTTGCCCGAGCAGTTGTGGTAGATGGACCGCTTCGGCTGCTGCCGGCGGAGAAGCTGTTCGGTCGCATACGCGCTGAGCGGATACGTCGGATGGCAAATCAGCTGGTCTTCGCGGATTCCGGTTTTCCGCATGATCGATTCCAGCGCCGCGACATGAAACGGCTCCGCCCGGTGCGAACCGATGAAAATCGCCGCCTCCGCGTCGGTCAAACCGAACTCCGCGTCAGCACCCGCCCGGACGACCGGAATGGCCTGAAACGGTTTTCCCGACGAACGCAAAAACGTCACCGTCTCCGGTTCGCCCGCCCAGTACTGCACCCGACCTTTTTCGTTCACACCGCAAATATGACCGCTGTGCGAACATTCCTCGATTCCCCCTCGGTACTCTTTGACCAGTACGGCTTCCATGAATCCCCCTTCTTCCCTTTCAAATGGATATGTCAAGGCCCTGATCGAACCGCTGCTGCAAAACGAGCCGGGCGGCTCCGATCATGACCGATTTGTCCCGAAGCTGCGAGCGGACGACTTGGAAAGTGCCGCCGAACGGTCCCCATACGAGTTCCGCCAGCTTTTGCTGGATCATTTCGAAAATGCCGGCATGGTCTTCGATGAATTCGCCGGTCAAGATAATCGTGTCCGGATTGTACACGCACACGACGTTGTTGATCGTCACCGCGGCGTACGTGCAGGCGCGCTCAATGATATTCCTCGCCCAGTGCTCTCCGCTGCGCATCATCTCCAACAGCTCGTTCATATCGGAAACGGGTTTGACCTGGTTCGCTTCTTGCAGCATCGCCAAATCGGTAATGTAGGTTTGCAGGCATCCGCGCTTGCCGCATTCGCACAACCGGCCATTCGGATCCACCGTCGAATGCCCGATTTCGCCGGCAAAATTGTTCGCGCCGCGATAAATTTGCTGGCCGATAATCAGCGCGGAACCGACGCCGCTGCCGATGCTGACGAGCGCCGTGGTGCCTTCGGTTCCGATGGAACGCGCCGCGCTTTCCGCGAGGGCTTTCACTTTCAGATCGTTGTCCAGGACAACGGGCAGATGAAGTCTCGCTTCCAGTTCTTTTGCGAAACGGGCGTTTCTCCATTCCAATTGGGCCGAAAACACGACCGTCCCTTCCGCAGTGTTCATAATGCCCGGCAGCCCCACGCCGACACCGATGAGCTTGGAAGATCCGAGCGGATGCCGCACCAAAAGCCGGCGCACAAGATCGGCGGCGTGATCGGCCACCGCGGACGGGCCGCTTTCCTCCTTGCGCATGTGCCGTTTTTCTTCCGCTATGATCTGCCCGTCCAGATTGACCAGCCCGACCTTCACCACATTTCGGTCCACATGGATGCCGATCGCGATAAACGCGTCGACATCGATATCGAGCATCGTCGCTTTGCGTCCGACGCCCGAGGAGTACTGCTCCGTTTCCTTGACCAGGCCGAATTCGATCAGGTCCGCCACAATTCGCCCGGCCGAAGCCGCGCTCATCCCGGTTTTCTTGGCGATTTCCGCCCGGGAAATCGGCCGGCATTTCAGGATCATGTCAAATACGAGCATCCGGTTATTCTTTTTCATCAGTTCCCGGTCGTGTTTTTCCAGCAGCAATCGAACACCAGCCCATTTCTTTCATCATGTTATTAATGGACGAAAAAAAGAAACAAAAAACTCAAATATAACGTTTAAAATCTCAAAAATTCACATCATTTATTTTCATGATATTAATAATATATTTCGGTCCGGAGTATCTGTCAAGAAAAGCCTTGATCGTTATTTTGAAATTTGCCATGTCCTTCACGTCCTCACCGGTGCATGTTTGGCGGGGAAGCCTCTGCTCCACTCGGAAATCCAATAAATTTCATCATGTCAGAAAAAAAGCCACAGCCGAGAGTTCCCGTCAGCGGGAATTCCATGCTGTGCCTCCAAACCGTATCGTTTGCCTGACGTCCACATGTTGTTCGGCCATACAGGCTGGTATGCTTCACTCATCCGCAATGGCAACTGCGTGGTAGGTGTACCGACTTCCTGCCCGTGCACACGGTGAGCTGGCACCAACGCGGGTACTGCCCCGCACTTCGGCGATTTCCGCTTGCGCACCGGTGATGTCGCCCGGGCGCATCATTCGCGGTCACACCTTCAGTTCGACGCGAATGTCCGAAGGATGCGCGCCGAGTTTGTCCATGACGAGCTCAATGATGCTGAGCGCCTCGCTTTTCTCCAGTTTTTCGGCCTGCACGACGACTTTCCACGCGTCGTTTTGCCGCAGCACGACGGCGTTGGCGTACTGGCTTTTCAGCTGGCCTTCGATCTCGTCGATCGCGTCCTGCTGCATCTGCAGCTCGCTGATTTTTTCCATCGCCTCCGCGATTTCCGCTTCGCTCTTTTCCGCGTCGTTGATGATCGCGTTCCATTCTTCCAGTTCCCGGGCGAACTCGTCTTCCTGCAGCATTTCCATCGTCAAAAACTCGTTCATGCCCGACACTTCCCAGGCGTCCACCCGTTCGAGAATGTCTTCGTCGGTCAGCGCGGTTTCCTCGGCGGCCTTGTCTCCCGTCGGATTCGCGTCTTCCAAAGCGGTCGTCATATCGTCCGTCCATTCCAGCATGCCCTCGTCGTTCAACAAGTCGACGACAATGCTGTTCGCGTCCCCGTTTGCGGCTTGGTCCACGTCGCCCCCGTCGTCCGTAAACAGATAGTACGCGGACAGCACCACCATGATGCTGAGCATGGACACAAGCCAGACGGTTTGCCGTTTCTTGTTCATCGTTCATTCCTCCCCTTATTGTTGTGACGGCCGGCCGGCCGCGGCTCACTGCCGCTTGCGCGGAGCGACGGAGATGCGGTGCACCGGCACCTCGAGTCCGCGCGAAACGACTTCCCTGATCCATTTCTGCACCGCCAAATTTTCGGCACCTTCGGCGACGATGATGACGCCGCGAATTTTGGGCCGGATTTTTTTCAACACGATCGGCTGCTGCTCGCCGGAAACTTCATACAGGACAATTTGGCCGCTGCGCGTCAAATTGGTGATGTGCCGGGTCGCCCCATAGCGGTCCGTTTCGTCGGTACGCTGTTCATTGGCCTGCACGTTGCGGTACACGACAATTTCCTCTGTGGAGTCGATGGTCACCATGACGTCCACCCGGCCCGTGCCGACGATCTGCTCCAGGATGCCGCGCAAACGCTGCTCGTAAGCCGACTCGTATTCCTGGAAAGGCGATCCTTCCTTGTCTTTGCCCATGAACACCTCCTGTTCGTTTCCGGACGCCGCGGCTTCGCCGGCGTTGTCGTAAGAACCGACGTTTTCGACGTGGAAAAACGAATTCAGGAGCATGAAGCCGATGCCCGCCAATCCGGCGATCAGCAGCCAGCGGAACGTTTGCGCGCGCTTCGTCCCCTGCGGCCCGCCACCCAACCATTTTTCCAGCGCCTGCAGCCATTTCCCCACAAAGGCCTCACCTCCTTCACGGCGTTCTCCCCCTTTTTTTGCGCCGTCCATGACCGTTCGCGGCGACGTTACGGGTTTGCAACGGGTTCAACTTGTCGGATCTGTCACGTGCCGGTCCGCCGTTCCGGCGAAATGTCACCGCTCCTCCGCGGACCGGACATGGATGTGTTCCTCCGCGAGTTCCCATCGTTCGGAAAGCCATCGGCGAATGGCGTCCGCGCTCTCCGTTTTCCTGCCGTCATCCGGACCGCTTGCCGCGGTACGTCGGGATTCGTTCGCCTCCGCATCCAGCCCGCCGTCTTCCTCCGCCCCGAACGGCACCTCCACGGAGATCGTCACCGGTTTGACCGGTTCGACCGGTCGGACGGGATCCGCCCAATTCCCGGCTTTCTCGTCCGCATCGGAATCGCCCCGCTCGGAAGCGGCGCTACCGGAACCGGTTCCCTGCGCGGTCCGTGCATTCGCGGTCAGACCGCTGTCGTCGACGACGAGATCCAGCGATCCCAGTCGCAAACGTCCTTCTTTGTCTTCCTCGATGCCGACTTGCACCTGCCGCACGTCCACCGCAAACCGCTGCTCCACTTCGGCCCGCACCGCGGCCGCCACCTGGGCGCGCACCATTTCCAGCGCCTCCCGCTCCCGCATCCCCCGCATCCGTTCCCCTTCCCGCAGTACGCTTTGCAGCTCCGGCAGCCGGGACGCTTCTTTCGTCCCCGCTCCAACCGCGGCAAACCACGCTTCGGGGTTCGCATCGGCGCGAATCAGCTGAATGACCGGCGTCAGAATCGTCAGCAGGATGAACAGGCTGACGACGACTTTCACGTACCGCTGCATCGACGAGCCGGGCAGCGCCAAATCGATGAAGGCGGCGATCAAGATGATGACGATGATTTGCTTGAGCCACCCGCCGAGCGCTTCGATCAATGCGCCTCCCCCCGTTACCTCATCATGACGGCGATGTTGCCGGACAGGATGATGATGGTGATCGCCAGAAAAAACAACAGACCGACGGCCGCGAGCGCGGCGAACACGTACAGCAGGCTCTTGCCGATCGTCTGCAGACAGCCGATGACGGGATTGTCTCCGAGCGGCTGCATGACGGAAGCGGCCAAATTGTATATCAGCGCCAGCGCCAAAATTTTCAGCGCCGGAAACGCGCACAGCAGGATGAGGATGATGACGCCGACGAGACCGACCGCGTTTTTGACGAGCACGGACGCGCTCATGACCGTATCGGTCGCATCGGACAGCAGTTTGCCGACGACGGGCACCAGATTGCCGGTGACATATTTGGCCGTGCGGAGCGTGATGCCGTCCGTCGCCGCGCCGGTGGCGCCCTGGACAGAGATGACGCCGAGAAAAACGGCCAGAAGGACGCCCAGCAGGCCGATGCCGACATTTCGCAACAGTCCGGCGAGATGGGTCACCTTGTATTTGTCCGTCAGCGAGCTGACGATATACAGCACGGCGGAAAAAAACAAGAGCGGGAACACGACGGTATGCACGAGCGTCCCCACGGTGTGAATCATGAACACGATCAGCGGATGCATGACGGTGACGGATACGACGCCGCCGACCGACGCGAGCATCGTCAGAAGCAGCGGAATCATCGCGATCATGAAATGGACCATGCTCTCGATCGCCGAGCGGGCGTAGCCGATCGCCACGCTGAAACTGTTGACGGCGATAACCGCCAGCACGATGAAGGTAACGCCGCCTGCGAGTTTGCTGACCGCGCTTCGTTCAAAGGCGCTCTGCAGCGTATCCAGCAGCATGCCCATCACGGTGATGACGACGATGGTGCCGAGCAGCCTGCCGTTGTACAAAATCTCGTGAAACAGAAACCGCGCGAGCCCGCCCAGGACGTCCGAAAGGCTGAAGCCGTCTCCTCCCGGAACGATCATGTCCATCAGCGTAGGATGGTGCCTGTCCGGAAAAAAACCTCCGTATTGCCGCAGCAGATCGTTCCAGTAACGTTCCACCTCGTCCGTATTCAGCTGCTCGGCCTGCTTTTCGATGAGGGCGGTTTCGGGAGACGCGGCGAACGCGGAATCCGCGCCAACGAGCAGCAGGAGAACGATGAAGGCGGCCGACGATATGCGTATTCCGGAACGAATCATTGGCGATCATCTCCCGCTCTGTTCACGCCGGCAACAGCTGCACCACCGTCTCGATGATGACCCGGATGATGGGGATCGCCATGAACAGGATCAAGATTTTGCCTGCCATTTCGATTTTCCCGGCGATCGATTCATGGCCGGCATCCCTGACGGTCTGGGCGCCGAATTCGGCGATGTAGGCGATGCCGACGATTTTCAAAATCGTTTTCAGGAAGACGGAGTCGATCTGGGAGCGGGCGGCCAAATCCTCGAACACGGCGATCACCGAACCGATTTTCCCGATCAGGAAGACAAAGACGGAGGCGCCGAAAATCAACGCCAGCAGCATGGCGAACACCGGCTTTTGCTCCCTGATCAGAAGCGCCATGAGGGCGGCGATCAGGCCGAGGCCGACGATTTGGATGATTTCCAAGCGTTCCACCTACTGAAACAAAAATATCGTGCGGATTTCCTGAAACAGATCGTCCAGTTTCTGGATCACCATATACAGGACGAGCACAAAGCCGATCACCGTCACCCATTGGGCGATTTCCTCCTTGCCCATTTGCTTCAAAATCGTGTGTATCATCGCCAAAATAAACCCGATGGCGGCGATCTGAAATATGGAGTTCACATCCAGATTCACGGGCTCTCCCTCCGCTTCGTTCACCGACCGCCTGTCGTTCGCCGCAATGGTCAGAACATCAAAATGACGACGAGCGCTCCCCCCAGCATCCCCAGGCTTCTCCACATTTTCGCGTATCGCCGCTCTTCTTCGGCGGCGTTCTCTTCTTCGCACTGAAGCTGGTTCATCGCCAGCCGCAGATGCTTGATCTGATCGAGACGGTCGGACGCGCCGAGACTGTGGCCGAGCTGCAGCACGATGTCCTGTTCGGATTCCTTCATCGCCGTTCTCCCCCAGCTTGCGCGGACCGACGTCTGCCAGGCGTCCGCCGTGCGCGCGGTGTGCGATTCCAGTTCCTCCGCCGCGCGGCGGAACATTTCCGCCACCGGTTCGGACGTTTGTCCGGCGATGCGCCGCAGCGCTTCCGGCAGCGGCGTATGCCCGAACGTGATCTCCGTCTCCAGACGCTGCAGCGCCTGAATCAGCGTGCGGATATGACGCGGCCGGTTCGCATACTGTTGCGACATGTACCAGCCGATCATCGTTCCCGCCGCGAACACCAGCACGGCGCCGATCCATTTAACCATGGCGGCGGTCTCCCCCGATGATCATGGAATCGGCCAGACGTCCTCCGGCATCGTAAATGCGAACGATCCGGCCGATGCTGTAAGCTCGGCCGATCGCCACAAAACGGGAAAAGAACCCGTTCTCGATGAGCTGTTTCAGCATCGGTCGCGAAGCGACATCGCGAAAATCGTCCCCGTGCGCGGTGGCGATGACGCGGATGCCGGCATGCAGCGCCTCGTGAACGGCGGCGACGTCTTCCTCGCGTCCGATTTCGTCGACGACGATCACCTCCGGCGACATGCCGCGGATCATCATCATCATGCCTTCCGCCTTGGGACATCCGTCCAGCACATCGGTGCGCGGACCGACGTCGAACGTCGGCACGCCGCCGACGCAGGCGGCGATTTCCGAACGTTCGTCCACAATGCCGACTTTGCAGCCGGCCATCGTGCGGCCGTTTGCTCGCCAGCCGCCGCGGCTGAGCAGGCGGGCGAGATCGCGCAGCAGCGTCGTCTTGCCCTGCTGAGGCGGCGAAACGATGAGCGTATGGTGGACCCTGCCCGAGACCGAATCATAGATTTTGGGCAGAACCGGTTCCGCACATCCCGGGATTTCCCTGGCGATGCGGATGTTGAATCCGCTGACGTCGCGAATTTGTTTCACCGCCCCCCGTTCCAGCACCGTTTTGCCGGCCAGACCGACGCGGTGTCCGCCGCGCACCGTGATGTAGCCGCGTTTGAGCTCTTCTTCGAACGTGTAGACGGAATGGTTCGTCAACAGCTCCAGCATTGTGCGGCAGTCGTCCCGTCCCGGGACGTACGCCCGCTCCGGGTCGCCGGTCAGTTCGCCGCCGCCGCCGACAAACGCGTAATCGCCTCCCAGCGATACTTCCAGCGGACGGCCCTCGCGGACGCGAATTTCTTCCAAACGCCCGAGCGTCTCCGGAGGGAGCGCGGCGACGAGCTCGCGGACGGCGGGCGGCAGCGCGGCAAGCACCGTTTCCAGCATGATCGGTTCCTCCATGTTTGTCCTGTCGCTTCATAACCATATGTATGCCTGGACGAACCGATTATGACTGGCTTGCCGCCGTCATGTCCGTCACTTTTTCAAAACACCGATAAACAGACAGGCGATGCCCACCGTAATCCAGGCCATTTTGCTCCAGGACAACCGGTCGGCGATGCCGACGAGACCGATCGTCGTCGTGCTGATCAGGATGACGGGGCCGACCAGCGCCAGCCCGGAGTTGACCAGCAGCGCTCTTTCGATGTCGTTCAGGCGCAGCATGACCAGTGCGGCCAGCAGTTCGATACTGCCCGACGCGAGGCGCAGGACGACCATGCCGAGCACATATTTGTCGATCATGGAACGAGCCTCCTTGTCCGAGTTCCTCGCTATACTCTATGCGGGCTTGTTCCTATTTAGGATTGGGCGGGCACTTCCGGGATGTCCGCCGCATATATTGCTCACGTGCCGGGCGTAAGCGCCGCACAATACCGAAGGAATCCTACGGACGAGGAGACTGGCCGCATGGAAAATGTCGCATTGCAATGGCCGCCGGGCCTGGAAGACCCCAGCGGAACACGCGCGCCGAAACCGAGACTGTCGGGCCGCACCATGATCATCGACAAGGGGATGGGGCTGCACGCGTTCGAGGACATGCTGCATATGGCCGGCGATTATATCGACATCATCAAACTGGGGTTTGGCACCGCGGCGCTGTACCCGGCGCCGGTGCTGCGCAAGAAAATCCGGCTGTGCCATGCCTGGGGTGTGGAAATTATGCCGGGCGGCACGTTTCTGGAGGCGGCGGTGGCCCAGCGGGACGCGGCGCGGTATTTGCAGACGGTCGCGGACTTCGGTTTCGGCTGCATCGAAGTGTCCGACGGCACGATCGACATGCCGCGGTCGCTGCGCCGATCGCTGATCCGAGAAGCGTTGAATTGCGGACTGAAGGTGTACACGGAATACGGCAAGAAAAAAAGCGGTTCCACCGTGGACGTGTCGGAGCTGTTGGAGACGGTTCACGACGATGTGCAGTGGGGCGCGTCGATGGTGACCGTTGAAGGCAGGGAATCCGGAGCGGGAGTCGGCCTGTATGACCGGGAGGGAAATTGCCGGGAAGAAGATGTGCTGAAAATCGTTTCGCAGGTGGAGGACCCGCGCCTCTTGATGTGGGAAACGCCGCAAAAGTCGCAGCAGGTCTATTTCATCCGCACGCTGGGCAGGGACGTCAATCTCGGGAACATCGCTCCCGACAACGTGCTGGCGCTGGAAGCGCTGCGAAGGGGCTTGCGTTCGGATACGTTTGTGCAGGAAAGCGAAGGCGGGGACGAACGTAAGTTGAAAAGCGTAAGGCCGATGGTCGAGGAAACGGGAGCCGGCAGGTGAAACCGCAGCGCTGCAATAAAGCGGCCGGGCCGCGCCGTCATGCCGCTTGCCGGCGAAGGAAGACGAAGATCGACAAACCGGTTCTAAGCGGGACAACCCCGTTCATATGAATGGATAGAAACAGTCCAACCGGCAGCGGGCTTGCGGTCGGGCGCCGCCATGCGCAAAAGCCGCGCATCGGAAACGGCGCTTGGGACGCGCCGCCGGCCGCCGCGAAAAGGAATGGAATCCATGGCCATCAACGGGGAAATGTTGCTCGTCATCCTGATCATTATCGGACTGATCGGCCGTTCGCCGATCATCACGACCGCGGCCTGCATCCTGCTGGCGATCAAACTGATTCAGCTGGACCGTTTTTTGCCGACGATCGAACGCCGCGGCCTTGAGTTGGGGCTATTGTTTTTGACCATGGGGGTGCTGGTGCCGTTCGCCAGCGGCAAAGTGGCCGGGAAAGACATCGTGTCCATCCTGACGTCGTGGCAGGGAGTGCTCGCGCTGACGGGCGGCGCGGTGGCCACCTGGATGAACGGAAAGGGGCTGGACCTGCTGAAAGTCGATCCCGAATTGATCGTCGCGCTGGTGATCGGCTCGATATTCGGGATCGTCTTTCTGCGCGGCATCCCCGTCGGACCGCTCATGGCCGCGGGCATTACCGCGATGTTGTTAAAAATGTTCAGCTGGCTGTTCGAACAATGGAAATAGGCGAACGCGCGATCCGGGCGCGTTTTTTCGTTTCACTTCGGCGATTTACCTGCGCTCTTTCGGTCCGCCGACGAAAGCTTCGGTGGAAGCGTCCAGACCGAAGGCGGAATGCAGCGCGAGGATGATTTCCGTCAAATTTTCGCCGCTGACGATGCACGACACTTTGATTTCGGACGTGCTCACCATCTGGATGCTGACGCCCTGCCGGTAGATCGTGTCGAACATTTTGGCGGCGACGCCCGGCGTGCTGACCATGCCCGCGCCGACGATGGACACTTTGACCAACCCCGACTCGGACCGGACGTCTTCGAAATCGAATTCGCCTTTCAGGCCTTTTACGACTTCGACCGCCTTCTCCAGATCCGCTCCGGACACGGTGAAGGAAAAATCGGCTCGCCCGTCTTTGACGCCGCTCTGCACGATCACATCCACATCGATCTTCTCTTCGGCCAGCGCCGTAAACACTTTCGCCAGCACGCCGGGGCGGTCTTCCGCACCGAGGATGCTGATTTTGGCGACGTTTTTATCATAGGCGATGCCGCGAACGGCCGCTCCCTGCTCCATGACTGCTTCCTCCTTGACCAGCGTTCCCTCGTGATTCGTAAAGCTTGACCGGACGACAAGGCGCACCTTGTAATGTTTCGCATACTCCACCGCGCGCGGGTGCAGCACCGCCGCGCCCAAAAACGCGAGTTCCAGCATTTCGTCGTAGGAAATCTCGTTCAGCTTGCGCGCTTTGCGGACGATGCGCGGATCGGTGGAGTACACCCCGTCGACGTCGGTATAAATTTCGCACAAATCGGCGCCGATGGCGGCGGCCAGCGCCACCGCGGTCGTGTCCGAACCGCCGCGGCCGAGCGTCGTAATTTCCTGATCCTCGGTCATCCCCTGGAAACCGGCCACGATGACGATGTTGCCCTTCGCCAGCGCCTCGCGGATCTTGTGCGCTTTAATGTCTTTGATTCTGGCCTTTCCGTGCGTGCCGTCGGTCATCATGCCGACCTGCCAGCCGGTATACGACACGGCTTCGTGTCCCAGCGCGTGAATCGCCATCGACAAGAGCGCCACAGACACCTGCTCGCCGGTCGTCAGCAGCATATCCATTTCCCGCGCGGGCGGCCGCTCGTTCAGCTGCCGGGACAAGTCGATCAGTTCGTCGGTCGTGTCGCCCATTGCGGAGACGACGACGACGCACTGATGGCCCTGCTGTTTTTTGTCGACGATGCGCTGCGCGACGTGCTTCATCCGCTCCACGGTCCCGACGGAGCTTCCCCCGAATTTCATCACTACCAATGACAAGTGTTTTTCACTCCTGTTCCCGCCATAACATACAGGATTATATTATAGCATACGGCCCAACGCCGTGAGTAGACACACGAGAACTGCAAAATTCAACCCAGAGCCCACTGCTGCGAGCAGACACCGCTCAAAATCGCGCGCCGCGTTCGCCCCCGTACACACGCCGAAGCCTGGCGTCTGCCGGGACAACTGCCCGCAGCGCCAGGCTTCCGGACGGCCGCGCCGAACCGCGCGTCGCGGCGTTCATGCGCGGGAGACGTATCTCCCTTCCGTCGTGTTGATCAACAGCACGTCTCCTTCATTGATGAACAGCGGAACTTGCACGTTGAAGCCGGTTTCCAGCTTCGCGTTCTTGGTGGCGCCGGTCGCGGTGTTGCCGCGGACGCCCGGCTCGGTTTCCACCACTTTCAGCTCCACCGTGTTCGGCAGGCTGATGCCGATAATTTCGCCTTCATAGCTTTGGATGTTGACGATCATGTTCTCTTTCAGGAAATTGAGTTCCCATTCCAGCTGGTCCGAGGTCAACGTAATCTGGTCGAACGTCTGCATGTCCATGAACGTATGTTCATTGCCGCTCGCATACAAGTACTGCATCTCGCGGTTTTCCACCATCGCCCGTCCTACGGTCTCGCCGGCGCGGAACGTGCGCTCCACGATGTTGCCGTTGCGCAAATTTTTCAGGCGGGCGCGCACAAAGGCGGCGCCTTTGCCCGGTTTGACGTGCTGGAAATCCTGTACGGTGAAAATCTCACCGTCCACTTCGATGGTCAGTCCGGTTTTGAAGTCGTTTACTGAGATCACTGTCCGTTCCCTCCTGGATCGTCAATCGATTACCCGATACGGGTCCAATGTTTCGGCGACGCGGTCAGGCGTTCCGCACCGGTATCCGTGATCACCACATCGTCCTCGATTCGGACGCCGCCGAATCCCGGCAAATAGATGCCCGGTTCCACGGTGACCGTCATCCCCGGCTGAAGCACCGTCTCACCGGTGACGGACAGCCGCGGCGCCTCGTGGATTTCCAGCCCGATGCCGTGCCCCGTGCCGTGTCCGAAATAATCACTATAACCATACCGCTGGATGATGTTTCTCGTCAAGGCGTCGGCCTCTTTGCCGGTCATGCCGGGCCGCAAGTTTTCGAGCGCGTGCATCTGCGCTTCCAGCACGATGTCGTAAATTTCGCGGTGTTTGCCGGTTTCCTTTCCGACCATGACCGTGCGCGTCAAGTCCGAGCAGTATCCCCGATAATACGCGCCGAAATCGAAGGTGACCAGTTCGCCTTCGGCGATCGGTTTGTCGCTGGCCACGCCGTGCGGCAGCGCGGAGCGCGCTCCAGAAGCGACGATCGTGTCGAAGCTGGCGGAGTCCGCGCCCTTGGACCGCATGAACGTTTCCAGCTCCCACGCCACTTCCTTTTCCGTCACGCCGGGCCGGACGAAGGATAGAATGTGCTCGAAGGCTTCGTCCGCGATGCGCGCGGCCTGACGCAAAATTTCCACCTCGCCGGCATCCTTGACCATGCGCAGCTGCTCGACCAAACCTTTCGCCGGTACGAGTTCGACGCCCGGCAAATCCCGCGCCAATTCCAGATACGTTCCGTAGCTCACATGTTCCTGTTCGAAACCGAGGCGGACAATTCGCTCCTCTTCCAGCGCCGCCTTGAGATCGGGCAGCACGTTAGGACCGTGCTGTCGGATTTCGCAGTTTTTCACCTGCCCGGCGGCCTGTTCCATGTAGCGAAAATCCGTGAAAAACACCGCCTTGTGCAGCGTCACCAGCACGTAGCCGGAAGTGCCGGTAAATCCGGTCAAGTAGCGGCGGTTGGCCGGGCCGGTCACCCAGAGCGCTTCCAAATCTTCCTCGTCCATTTTTGCGCGAAGCGACGCAAGACGCCGTTCCGTGTCCATGTATCGATCACCCGCCGTTCAAGTGTAAGAGCAGGGCGCGGACGCCCAACTCATAAGAAACGGCGCCGAACCCGCTGATTTGTCCGACCGCGACCGGAGCGATGACGGAAACGTGCCGGAACGATTCCCGCTTGTGAATGTTGGACAGATGCACTTCCACGACCGGCAGCTGCACCGCCGCGATCGCGTCGCGGATCGCGATGCTGTAATGCGTGTAGGCCCCCGGATTGATCACGATGCCGTCGACCGTTCCGTACGCCCGGTGAATCGCATCGATGATCTCTCCTTCGATGTTGGATTGGAAGAAAGACAGTTCGGCGCCGAGTTGTTCGCCCAATGCGCGCAGCCGGTTCTCGATGTTCTGCAGCGTATCGGTGCCGTATACGCCGGGTTCGCGGATGCCGAGCATGTTCAGATTCGGACCGTTGATCACGAGAATGCGTTTCATCGGTTCACTCCATCCCTGGGGGTTGGCCGCGCTGCCTGCGCGGGCGCAAGCGGCGCGGATGTCCGTCGCGCGACGCTGCCGCGCGATCCGGGAAAAGCGGTCTGTCAGCCATTTTACCATAAAACGGGGATGGATGGCGAATGTTTCTTCACGGCCGCGCGGCCTCTCAGCCGTTGTCCGCCGGGCTGTGCCGCTCTTCGTTGAACTCCTCGGAGATCGTGTACCCGATAAACAATCCCCAGAGGACAAACAGACACAGTTCACTGACCAGTGTGGTCGGATTCATTTCCGCAATGGCGGGCGTCACGCCGCCTTCCCCCGCCAGCAAGAAGGAGACGAGCCACCACGCCGCGCCGTACAAGATGCCGGGATACGGGCCCTTCACTTTCCGCAGCACGGCGGTGTACAGCAGCGCCGCGGCGATCGAAGCCGCGATGATGAACGCCCACCCGGTCAGGAGGCCGCGCCAGCTTTTCATAAACTCGTGCTTGAACAGCGGCTCCACCATGAACCCCGGCAAGACGGACGTAAAACGCAGGTAATACAGGACGATTTTCGCCGCCCCCCAGATCAAACCCGCAAAAAAGCCGACATACAGCGCAAACGCCCACGGATTCGTCCGCCGGATGTCCGACTCCACCACTTTCATCCACCGATCCTCCTTTCCATTTGCCGCAATCGACGCAACCAATGTTGGCATCGGCATTGAAAGAACGACTGAATGCCGCCACACAATGTGCAATTTTCAATAATGAAAATAGCCTGGGAACCGGTAAAGGGTACCACCCATGTTAGTATCCGATGAACGGCCGATGCGCATACGTCCCGGCAGGAGGGAATGTTTCAGAAACCTTTCTTGCTCCCTAGCATCCACACCCAGCATCCTCATCCAGTGGCAAAACCTACGGGAATCCGTTAAAATAAAAGGATAGTGAAGCTGCCAGACCGAGGAGAGGAGTGGCCACGTTGCCGCAATCCGTTCGCCCGGCGTACGGCGGACAGGCGGTCATCGAAGGCGTCATGTTTGCCGGCAGGACCGTCAACGTCACGGCCGTTCGCCGAAAAAGCACCAATCAGATCGAATTTTTTGAAGTTCCGCGCAACGACCGCCGCTGGGTCGTCGCGCTCAAAAAAATTCCGTTTGTCCGGGGCATTGTCGCGATCATTGAATCCAGCGCCAAAGGGGCGCTCCACCTGAATTATTCGGCGGAAGTGTTCGCCGAGGAAGAGGGTGAACCAGCCCAACCCGCTTCCGGACGCTTCAATTTGACGATGATTCTCGGCGTCGCCGTCGTCGGCGTGCTCTCGTTTTTGTTCGGGAAATTCGTGTTCACGCTCGTGCCGGCTGCGGTGGAGTCTTTTTTGTTCGGCCGCTTTTTCGAGGAATGGCAAGTGCTGCACAATCTGATCGAAGGCATCATCAAGATGGTGCTGCTGCTCGTGTACATCTATGCCATCTCCCTCACCCCGATGATCAAGCGGCTGTTTCAGTACCACGGCGCCGAGCATAAGGTCATTTCCGCCTTCGAGGCGGGAGAGGAACTGACCGTGCGCAACGTGCAGAAATACAGCACGCTGCACTACCGGTGCGGCAGCAGTTTTCTCGTGTTCACGGTCATCGTCGGCGTCATCGTCTATTCGTTCGTGGAGTACGGTTCGGTGTGGGAACGCATGCTGCAGCGCATCGTGCTGTTGCCGATCGTGATCGGCGTATCGTATGAGGTGCTGCGCTTTACCAACAGTCTTCGCAATGTGCCGGTGCTGAAATATCTCGGCTACCCCGGCTTGTGGCTGCAAAAGCTGACGACCCGGGAGCCTACGGACGATCAGGTGGAAGTGTCGATCGCTTCTTTCAAGCGCATGCTGGAACTGGAACAAGCGGCGTCAAAGCAATCCGCGCGCGTATCCTGAAGCGGGGGAGGTTGGGACATCGATGAGCCAACGCATCGTGTTGACGGGAATCCTGATCCTTGCCGGAATCGGCTTCGTATGGACGCTGTTGTACGAGCCCGGACATTTGCTCGTTCCGCTCGTCGTCTTTGGCATCATCGCGCTCTTGATCAAGTTTCCGCCAACCCGGTGGAGCAAAGGTCGGACCAGCCCAGGCCGAAAGTACGGGCCCGCCTCCGTCCGAAACCACCGCGTCGCGGCCAAGTCCGCCGCGAAACGCGCCAAATTCCGCGTCATTCAAGGTGCCAAAACCGACAACGACGCGCAGCCTCCCAAATATCATTGAAGTCGCCGTTTTCGCTGATGAAACGGGAATGCGGAAAGCTCGAAAAAGCCGGCTGGGACAGCCGGCTTTTGACGGTGAAAGCCGCAGGCAACCATTCTGCTCGTTCAACAATTCTCCGCGTCGCCTGCGGATTTCATGATCAAGCCTTTTCCTTGATCACTTTTTGAATGCGTTCGCTAAAATGTTCGATGTTGTTTTCATCGTAAAGGGCTATCGTGATTTCATGCTCATAAGTCCAATCATTCACATGGGCGTGTTCGTTCCTGTTTTCCAGGAGAAAAGTCAGATCCTCGATCAATTCCCTCGCCTCATGTTCTTTTAACAGCAGCGTGACTTTGCTGAGAACCTTCCGGTTGTCTTCGTCAAAGATCCGCATATGATCACCTCTTACCGCCTCTCGTACATGACGTGGATATCTTCGCCCAGCCTTGACCTGTTTCCCGTCCTCGATTGCCTCAATAGGTTCATGTGGACTTTGATGCGAAGTTCCATATCCTCCGCGTGCGAAGCAGCGAGGGCTCGTGGGGAAGGATTACCGCTTTTCGCCGATGGCGTGCAAATGGCGCAAATATTGGACGAACAGCTTTTGATACGCGTCCGGCGACCAACGCGAAAAAAATTCCCTGCCCGCTCTCAGGCCGGCCTCGTACAGCCTCATGCTTTTCTCTTCGGAAATGTCGAAATCGGTCGTATGCACGCCGAGCGTCGGAATTTTGATCGAGCGGAACCGGTTGTGTTTTTCGATATACCGCTCGTCATGCGCCTCCATCATCGTCGCAAACAGCGCCTGGAACATCGACAGCGGGCCGTAAATCTCGCGCGCTTTGCGCTCGTGCCGCCCGACCAGATTGAAGCCGATGGTGGGCATAATGCGAGGGGCGTCCCGGCGCCAATCGGAAACGCCGGCGCGAACCGTTTCCCGGTCAAAAATCCAGAGCGGATAATTGCTCAAAATGCCCCCGTCAACGATGTAGATGAACTGCTGCCGAAACGGCTCTCCCGGTTTTCGCTCCTGCAGCGGCTTGCGCAGCACCACCGGATCGAAAAAGTAGGGGATGCTCGTACTCATGCGAACCGCGCGCGCGATTTCAAACTTGGACGGATGGATGCCGTACTGCTCGATGTCGTCCGGCAGCACGAGCAGCTTTCCCTGGGAAATGTCCGACGCGACGATTTTCAGTTTGCGGCCGCCGAGATCGCCGAACGTCCGCACGCCTTTTTTCAGCAGTGTCGTTCTCACCCATTCTTCCAACAGGTCGCCCGAATACAAGCCTTTCTTGACAAACAGCCGGAACGTCGGTCCGAGCCATTTCAGACGATGCAACACGCCCCGCTTCAAAAACGACGAAAACCGCGTTTTCCGGATGATCTCCCGCAACTCGTCCGCCTTGTAACCGGCAGCCAGATACGCGGCCACAATGGCTCCGGAGGAAGTGCCCGCAAGCCCTTCGAATTCGATGCCGTGTTCTTCCGCCGCTTTCACCGCGCCGGCCAGTCCGATCGCCTTGACTCCGCCGCCTTCAAAAACCGCATTGACTTTGACCGCCATTCGTTCGCCGCTCCCCGTGCGAAAATGGTATCACTGCAATGTATGCCGGGCGGGTTTGTCACTATGTAAAAAAAGAGGGCTGAACCCTCTTTTTCGGCGCTTTTTTGGCGGTTGTATTTTCGCTTACTCGCTCTCCATCTCCTGGCGGATGGCCGCCAGTTTTTCCACCTGATCAGGATGGCGGCGAAAATATTCAAGCAGCACTTCGATGCAGGTGATCGAATCCCAGCTCAAATGGTGCTCGATGCCTTCCACGTCTTTATAGATGTTCTCCTCCTGCACGCCGATCAGCCGCAAAAACTGCTCCAGCAGCTGATGGCGTTCCAGCAGGCGTTTGCCCATCTTTTTGCCCTTGGGGGTCAGCACGAGACCGCGGTATTTTTCGTATATCAAATAGCTGTCCTTGTCCAGCTTCTGGATCATCTTGGTCACCGACGACGGATGCACTTCCAGGCCTTCCGCAATGTCGGAAACGCGGGCGTATCCCTTTTTGTCGATCAGCTTATAGATTTTTTCCAGATAGTCTTCCATGCTGGGCGTCGCCAAATCGTGCTTCCCCTTTCGGATGGTCTGTTTCCTAGTATGATACATGGTTTTCCCTTGCACACGCAAGTACGGAACGCCCGCCATCGGCCAAAAACTTTCAGATGATCATCCAGTCGGGCGTAATGCTTTGCAACCAAACGGACAATTTGTTCAGCTTTCCGGTGAACAAGAGCACGCCGATCGCGATCATGACGGCGCCGCCCACTTTCATGACCGCTCCGGAGTAGCGGGCGATCCAGCGGGTTTTCCCGATAAAAAACGACAAAACGAGAAACGGCACCGCAAAACCGAGCGAATACGCGGTCATCAGCGGAATCCAGCTGCCGGGCTCCTGGGCGGCCAAAGCAATGATCGCGGTCAAGATGGGGCCGACGCAGGGCGACCAGCCCGCCGCAAATCCGATGCCGATCAGGAACGTCCCGAAATACCCGGCCCGGCGCATGATGCTCGGCTTCCATTCGCGCATGAGCAACTGCGGCTGGAAGACGCCGAGCATGATCAGGCCCATGGCGATAATCAGCACGCCGCCGATGCGGCTGATCAGTTCGCGCTGGGTGACGAACAGTTCGGCCAGCGCGTTGGCCGTCGCGCCGAGCACGAAATAAATGACGGAAAAACCGAGTATGAAAAAGATCGAATGCGTCATGACCGTCCGGCGCGTGCCGCCGTCTTTTTGCTCCTGGATGGTTTTGACCGACAACCCCGTTATATAGGAAAGATAGGACGGATACAGCGGCAGACAGCACGGAGACACGAAGGAAACGAGTCCCGCCCAGAACGCGATCCATACATTCACATGAACATCCACAGGCTTCTCCTCCCGGGCTGCGTCATCTCTTTAGTCTGCGGACGGCCAGCAGGACGACCAGCATTACAATCAATAATAACACAATCGTGCCGCTCGGCGCCAAATCCCATACCCAGGCAAGACACAGGCCGCCGACGACGGCGATTTCCGCAAACAGCACCGATGACCATACCGTCGTGCGAAATCCTTTGCCGAGCGCCAGACTGCACGCGACCGGCACGGTCAACAACGCGCTGACGAGCAGGCCGCCCATCGCCTTGATCGCGATGCTGACGACAAGCGCGGTCAGCACGGTCAGCAGCATGTTGATCCCAGCCGTCGGCAGCCCGCTGACCGCCGCCGCTTCCTCGTCGAAGGCGATCAGAAACAATTCCTTGCGGAACACCATGACGGCGGCGAACACCAAAACGGCCACCGCGGCCATGAGCCCCAAATCGACGGCGTCCAGCGACAAGATGCTGCCGAACAGGTAGCTGGACACGTTCATGTTGAACCCGCGTCCGTAGGTGAACAAGATGGACGCGAGCGCCACGCCGCCCGACATCAGGATCGCGATGGACAGTTCCGCGTAACCGCGGTATGCGCTGCGCAATTTTTCGATGGCGAGGGCGGCGAGCAGCGCAAACACGAGTCCGACGCCGAGCGGGTACATGTTGATCAACAGCCCGAGCGCGGCGCCGGCGATGGTGACGTGCGCCAGCGTGTCGCCGATCATCGACAGCCGCCGCAGCACGATCGGCACGCCGACGAGCGGGGCGACCAGAGCGACCAGCACCCCGCCGACGAGTGCCCGCTGAAAAAACGAATATTCGAACAAATCGGTGATCATCGTCGGTCCCACGTCCGTTTCCGCGTCAGTTGTATACGGGGGACTCCGGCCGCTTCCGCGGATTTTGCGTATCCGGTTCCTCCGATTCGTCCGGCGGGTTCGCCGGCTCTTTCGGCGAATTCGCCACCCCTTCCTGCAAGTCCATCGGCTCTTCCGTGTTCGCTGTCCCTTCCAAGTTCGCCGGCTCATTCGAATTCGTCGGCTCATTAGAGTTCGATGACGTTTCGGAGTCCGTCGGCGTCTCCGGCGATAGCGCGTCCATTTGGCGATCAAAGGCGCCCGCACGCTCTTGCGCGCGCAGTTGGCGCAGCGTATGGGTCCAGTTGTTTTCCGAGCACACATCGGCGTCGTGGGAATGCCGCACATAAAACTCCAGCCCGCCGTTCCTGTAAACCGGCACGTCGCCCAGCCAATTCGTCCACTGCGGCAGGTCGTGCGACACCATCAAAAACGTGATGTTGTGATGCCGGTGCATGTGGCGGATCATATGGAAAAAGGCTTCCTGCGTCTCCGTGTCGATGCCGACGGTCGGCTCGTCGAGAATGAGCAGTTCCGGATTGCGGATGAGCGCCCGCGCGAGAAGCGCCCGCTGCTGCTGGCCCCCGGACAGTTTCCCGATCAGACGGTTATGCAGGTGTTCGATCCCGAGCGCTTCCATCGCCTCTTCGCATTGGGTATGCTCCGCGCGGCCGAAGCGGCGGAACATGGCGCCGCGCCCGTACAACCCCGACATCACCACTTCTTTCACCGTGGCCGGAAACAGCGTGTTGATGGCGCTGCGCTGCGGAACATAGCCGATTTTGTTCCAATCCTTGAACTGACCGATCGGCTGTCCAAACAGCCGGATTTCCCCGCGATCGGGCTTGAGCAGCCCGACGATCATGCGCAACAGCGTCGTCTTTCCGGCGCCGTTCGGTCCGATCAGCCCGACAAAATCCCTCTGCAAAACGGTAAAGTTCACATCTTTCAGCACCGTTTTGCGGTCATACGAAAAATGGAGATCGTGTATGCTGACCACCGGTTCGTGGCAGCCGACATCCGTCCGTACCGCTTGCATCCCACCGTTCCCCCTCGATCACGCCGTCGGTCGGTCGCGTTCTTCCTCGTCCATCACGATCTTATTCATGCGGCGGAGGTTTTATCCGAAAAAATGGCGGCGCCATCCCCGCAGCGGGACGGTCACCGGTTCAAGCGCGATAATTCCCCCGGTTCAAGCGGGACGTCCTCCTCGGACGCCCACCCCGGGATTTCAGCCGTTATTGCAGCGCTATAGCCAATGTTTCCATATTTTTTCGCATCATGGAGAAATAGTCTTCCCCGTTTTTCTCCTGCTCCTCGGTCAGCACTTCCAGCGAGTGGAAAGGCAGCGTTTCCACTCCCGATTCCCTGGCCATCGTCTCCGCCAGTTTCGACGATTCGAGTTGATCGAACAAAATGTAGCGGACATCGTGTTCCTGAATAAATTGGATGACGCGCTTCATCGCCTGCGGCGTCGGTTCCGATTCCGGGTTGATCCCCAGCACGGCCAGCTGTTCCAAACCGTAGTCCCTGCTCAAATACCCGTATGCGTGGTGGGACGTGACGATCTGGCGTTTGGGCGCGGACGACAGCGTTTCCTCGAACTCTTGGTGAAGCCGTTCCAGTTCGGAGGAAAGCTGCGCGTAATTGGCCTCATAATCATCTTTGTGCTGCGGATCCGCTTGAATCAGCCCGTCGCGAATGTTGGCCGCCATCTGCTTCGCCCTGAGCGGACTTAACCACACATGCGGATCGAGCGCCCTGTGATCGTGATCGTGAGCGTGCTCGTTCTCGTGATCCAGTTCGTTTTCATGAGCGTGCTCGTTCTCATGTTCATGTTCTTGATCAAGCTCATGCTCGTGTTCGAAATGCACTTCCTCCGCCGCCTCTCCGTCGACATCACCGGCAATCGGCTCGATGCCCTGCGACGCTTCCACGACGACGAGTTCCGATTCATTATCCAATCCGCGGAGAAAATCGTCAACCCAGCCTTCCAGCCCCAACCCGTTGTACACAAACACCTGCGCATCGGCGATCGCTGCCATCTCGCGCGGTTTGGGGGACCAATCGTGGGGTTCGACTCCGGCAGGCACCAAATTGTCGACGTGAACATGTTCTCCGCCGATTTTGGACGCAAAATCGTAGAGCGGATAAAACGTGGCGATGACATGGATTTTCCCGTCCCCGGCGCCGCTTTCCTTGCCGCCTCCGCATCCCGCGGCCGACAGGGCCACCAACAAAAAAATCATAATGGCTGCGGCCGTGCGAATCCGGCGCATGAGCGTTCCTCCTCCCAATACGGGCTCGACCTTGCGTTTACGCGAATGCTGCGAGCAAATCGTCCTCAAGTGACCACGCATATGGTACAATGCTTTTGTACAATGCTTTTTTGGTCAATCGTCGAGTTCAATGCCATTTCCCGTATGTAAATCGTAATGATTTCTATTTACAAAACAAATTATATGCGTCGTCCGCCTATTTGTCAATGATCTTGTTCCGCATGATCTTGTTCCGCATGATCTTGTTCCGCATCATCTTGTTCCGCATACAAGTATCTCCGGGATGCGTCGAACGGAACTGAGAGCCGTTATTTTGATGATTCCGGACCATTTCCCCAGCTTAACGGAACTGAGCGCCGTTATCGACCACATTTTGGTATTTTATGGAAAGTATTTGTTCCATAACGCCTCCCAGTTCCGTTTGACCTCGCAAAAACGGGTTTTTTCCGCAAAATAAGGTCTTCCTGTTCCGTAACGACCCTGGCCAAGCCTGGCATAAGCGAATGCGGGTCTGCCTGGTTAAAGGCCATCCCCACCTGCGGCCAGTAATATGATTTTCCCTCAAAAATCCGATTCGTTCTTGCTACTTTCCCGTATTTTCCATGAAAACGGGGAAAGACCGCAAAACTTGCGGTCTTCCCATCCCATGCGATCATATTTCGAAAGCCATTTCCCCGTTGCTTCGACTATTTGACCACTGCGCCGTTCGGGATGTCTCCGGCCACGGTGGCGAGCGTCAGCTTGTCGCCTTCCGAAGCGGCCAAAATCATTCCGTGCGACCATTCGCCGCGCAGCTTCACCGGTTTCAGATTGACGACGCAGATGACCTTTTTGCCCACGAGCTCCTCCGGACGGTAATGCTTCGCGATGCCGGAGACGACCTGCCGGCGCTCGCTGCCAAGATCGAGCTGGAGCTTCAGCAGTTTGTCCGCGTTTTTGACCGGTTCGGCCGCGACCACTTCGGCGACGCGCAGCTGCACTTTCGCAAAATCCTCGATGCCGATTTCACTGGAAGCGGCATTGGAGGCTTCCCCATTGGAGGCCCCCCCACCGGTTCCGGCTGCGCCGGATGCTCCAGTGCCGCCGGCAGCGCCTCCTTCCGCCGCGCCGCCCCCGGATGTGCCGCTCGCTGCGCCCGCTTGTCCTGCCGCGGACGCCTGCGCCGCCGCCCCGCCGCTCATCTGGCCGGCGATGTATGCCGCTTCTTTTTCGATATCCAGGCGCGGGAACATCGGAGCGCCCGGCTGCACCCGCACGCCGGCGGAAATGGCGCCGAACCGGTAAACGGAATCCCATGTGAGCAGCTCCGTTTTGCCGTCCAGGCCAAGCTGCCGCCACAGTTCACGCGGCGCGTTCGTCAAAAACGGCTGCAGCAAGATCGACGCGATGCGCAGCGATTCGGCGAGGTGCGTCATCACCGAGGCCAGTTCCGGCTTCTTCGCCTCGTCTTTCGCCAAATTCCACGGCTGCGTCAAATCGATGTATTTGTTGGCGTGGCCGATCAGCTTCCACAAGGCGGCAAGCGCGACGGAAAATTCCATGCGATCCATCGCCGCCTCGTATTCCTGGATCGCATCGGACGCCACCTGCTCCAGTTGGCGGTCAAAGTCGGTCAACGTTCCCGCATACGCCGGAATCTCGCCGCCGAAATATTTGTCGATCATGACGACGGTGCGGTTCAGCAAATTGCCGAGATCGTTGGCCAGGTCGAAGTTGATGCGCTCCACAAAATTTTCCGGCGTAAACGTGCCGTCGGCGCCGAACGGAACTTCGCGCAGCAAATAATAGCGCAGCGCGTCCAAACCGTAGCGGTCAATCAGCACGTTCGGATCGACGACATTGCCTTTCGACTTCGACATTTTGCCGTCTTTCATCAGCAGCCATCCGTGCCCGAACACTTTTTTCGGCAGCGGCAGCCCGAGCGCCATCAGCATGATCGGCCAGTAAATCGTATGGAAGCGCACGATCTCCTTTCCGACGAGATGCACGTCGGCCGGCCAAAACTTGCGGTACTTCCCGTCGTCCTCGGAACCGTAACCGAGCGCGGTGATATAGTTCGTCAGCGCGTCGATCCACACATAGATGACGTGCTTCGGGTTGCCCGGCACCTTGATGCCCCAGTCAAACGTCGTGCGCGATACGGCCAAATCCTCGAGCCCCGGCTTGATGAAGTTGTTGATCATCTCGTTTTTACGTGACTCCGGCTGGATAAATTCCGGGTTGTTTTCGTAATACTCCAGCAGCCGGTCCGCATATTTGCTCATCCGGAAAAAGTAGCATTCTTCCTGCACCTTCTCCACCGGCCGGCCGCAGTCCGGACAGTTGCCGTCCACCAACTGGCGCTCAAGGAAAAACGACTCGCACGGCGTGCAGTACCATCCCTCGTAGGTGCCGAGGTAAATGTCCCCCTGTTCGACGAGGCGCGCGAAAATTTTTTCCACCGCCCGTTTGTGGCGCTCCTCCGTCGTGCGAATAAAGTCGTCATAAGAAATGTCCAGCCGCTCCCACAGCGCCTTGATGCCGGTGACGATGTGGTCGACAAACTGCTGCGGAGCGACGCCTTTTTCCCGGGCTTTCCGCTCGATTTTCTGGCCGTGTTCGTCCGTGCCGGTCAAAAACATGACGTCGTATCCGCGCAGCCGCTTGTAACGTGCCAGAGCATCGGCGGCGACGGTCGTGTACGCGTGGCCGATATGCAGTTTGTCGCTCGGATAGTAAATGGGCGTGGTGATGGAAAACGTTTTGTTTTGCTGTCCTGCCATACTTTGCATTTCCTCCTTCAGACCATACATGGTTTGACGTATCGAACAGCGCCGACAGCCGAAATCGCGATAGGGTCAATACCGCAAACGGCCGCCGCGCCATCCGGGACAAGCGTGCAAAAGATCCCCCGGGAACAAGCGATCTGCAACAAAAAAGACTCCTGCCCCCAGGGATCAAGCGTTTATTCCGAAAATACGGGACGCTGATTCCGTGGGACGAGAGTCTTGCGCTCACGTGGTACCACCCACATTCCCGGCACCCTCGCGGATGCCGGCTCATGAAGTCCGCAGACGGGACTTCCCCGTTATCGCCGGGATGCGCCGCGGCCTTGCGCCACGCGAAAAATGCGCATGGGCGTTCGAACGCGGAGCCTCGGGGACCATGTTCCGGAGGGCGTTATGCCGGCTTGCACCTGACCCGGCTCTCTGGAAATAACGCGCAATCCGTACTCATCCTGTCATCGGCCGTTCCGGTATTCATCAAACCGTATGTACTCGGTGCAACGTTAAGCAAACTATACCCAATTCCCATGCGCCGTGTCAAGCGGCGGATGCAGACGACGACAAGAATTGAAAAAGAAGACGACGAAAAAGGAGAGCCCGCAATCGATACGCTGACAAGAAAAGCCGGCAAAGAAGCCGTCGACAAAAAGACGGCGAAGTAAGCCGCATTTGAATACGCCGATCAAACGCAGAGCGTTCGTGCGTCCGTTACCGGCCGCGCCGTTCATCCGCGCCGGCCGCTCTGTTCCGGGCCGGCGGCACCGGATCATAGCCGCCCGGATGAAACGGATGGCATTTGACGATGCGCCTGGCCGCAAGCCAGCTGCCGCGAAACGGGCCGTGCGTTTCGATCGCTTCCAGCGCATACTGCGAACAGCTCGGATAAAAGCGGCACGTCGGCGGTTTCAACGGGGAAATGAATTTCCGGTACCCGCGGATGGGCGCCTGCAGCAAGCGCGCGAGCCATTTCACCGGCAAAGCCCCCCTGCCTATTGCGAGTCCTGTTCGCGGTTGCAGTCTTCACAGTAGCCGAACAGTTCGAATTTGTGCCGGACGACGCGAAACGGTTCGGGCGGATCGGGCACCTGATCCATCGGACAATAGTCGATCGGAATCGTTTTCGCGCACTCCAGGCAGATCAGGTGATGGTGGTGGCCGCCGCCGTCGAGGCAGTGCAGGCGGAACTTCACGCCGTCCTCGAACACGAATTGTTCAAGCACGCCCAATTCCTGCATCAGCCGCAAATTGCGGTACACCGTGTCGAAACTGAGCCCGGGATAAGTCGATTCCATGCGGTCGTACACGTCTTTGGGCGCCAAATAGCCGCCGTCCTCGACAAACAGGCGCACCAGCGATTTTCGCTGCTCCGTAATCCGCAGTCCCCGTTCCGACATCGCGCGCACGATATCCTCGACGTTCACCGGCCATCCTCCTCGCACGAACATCTGATACGTCCATGATAATCCATGAACCGACAAGATGCAAAACTTTTCCCTCTCGATGCGCCGGAAATCCGTGATGCCGTAGATGCGCCGGGAATCCGCGATGCCGTACACGCACGCGCCGTCTGCGCACAAAAAAAAAACAGCGCCCTTTTCACCGGAACCCGGCAGCGGCCGGACGCTGTCTTTTTCCAAACGGAACGCAACATTTCTTTGCGCGGTGTCAAATAAAGGCGAACGGCAGCAAAAACAGCAGCGTAATCAGGGCGAGATCGAGCGCAAACACGCCCCCAAAGGGAGGACCGAACGGCGGACCGAAAGGCGGGCCGAAAGCGGAAGTTTTCAATTTCCGGCGTCTGGCCGTTCGTCTGTTCGTCTTTGCCTTCCCGTTCCGTCCGTCGCTGTCGTCTTCAAACGTCTGCCGGACCGGCGCATCCAGGCGCAGCCACAGCTTGCCGTCTCTGACATCGTCCAGGTAACCGTAGCAGGGCGTGCCATCGTGCAGCACCGCGCACACGGGCTTGCCGATATGCTTCCGTACCGTGGATTCGTTGATCGGCTGAATGATCTGCAACGCGCGCACCTCCCTCAACCATGGTGTTTCCCTACTAATGTATGACACCCGTTGAAGAAGGTATGGATGTTTGTCACGGTGCCGTCATATTTCTCCGTGCTATTTGCTTTTCGGCACGCCAAGCAGTTCGGGAATCGTGACGAACGTCATGCCCTGCTCTTTCAGCCTCGGAATGATCCGGTCGAGCGCCTCGACCATGCCCGACAAGTCTTGGTCCCAGTTGCCGCCGCTGTGCATCAGGATGATCGATCCCGGCCGCACGTTGCTGACGACGTTGGCCTCCACCTGGTCGGCGGGCAGCTGTTTCCAGTCCAGCGAATCCACATTCCATCCGACCACGGTGTAGTTCATGGCGCTCAATTGGGTCAACAGTTCTTCGGTAAGGGCGCCATAAGGCGGGCGAAACAGTTTGGGCGCGTAGCCCGCCACTTCCAAAATCGCATGGTCCGTTTCCAGCGCCTCCCAACGGATGCGTCCCGCGCTCTGTCGCCACAATTTCGGGTGCCAGTACGTATGGTTGCCCATCACGTGCCCTTCGTCGGCGATGCGGCGAGCGACGCGCGGTACGCCTTTCACCCTTGATCCCATCACAAAAAACGTCGCCTTGACGTTATGTTTTTTCAAAACGTCCAGCACCCGCGGCGTGAACCGGCTGTCCGGCCCGTCGTCGAACGTGAGCGCGATGCGGTTTTCGTCTTCCGGAGCGTGCAGCACAAACACGTTCGGATATTTTCGCTGCAACAAGTAATTGTCCATCGGTTTCAGCACCCGCGCTTCCGACTCGCTGCCGCCGGCGAGCGTTTTCCAGCGGGGCACGGCGGAACCGTCCGCTCTCTGTCGCGCCGATGAACGCTTCCCGTTCCCGCCTTTTTTCCCGTTTCCGCCATCGTCTTCCCGGGCTTTGGACTGCGCCTGTCCCGCGCCCTGATGCCGTCCGTCTTCGTTGTCCCGCTTCCCCGTTCCTCCGCACGCCGTCAAACCCAAACATAGAATCAGCAGCCAAACGAGCGGCGCCAACCGTTTAGTATTCATATCGCTTCCTCCATACTGGTTTTCGATCGTTTTGTTTCCTATGGCGTAGTTTGTCCCGCAACCCGCAAAAAAACGCGCGGCGGCGCACACGTACGCCGGGCGACCGCCAAGCCGCGAATCGTTCGACGGGATCGGAAGGGCGGAAGCGGACAAGCGCAACACCACGGCATGGTTTGAATGGCGGGTGACAGCGCAAAGTCGCTCAAGATCGGGAAGCTTTTGGCGATCGAAAGCCATAACCAGCGGATGGTTCGCCCCGGGAGGTGAAGGCGAACATATATGCAAAAAACCGTGCATAGGTCGCCCGCATTCGGCAATACTAGTACAGGTTTTTAGCAAAACCGGAAAAATTGAGTTTTCGAGGAGGAATTTGCAAATGGCAGCTTCGTACGGCGCTCACGAAATTATGGAAATTCACGAGGTGCTGACGGACGCGATCGACGGCATCAACCAGTTTCAACTGTACCGTCCGCACGCGCGCGATCCGCAGCTCCTGCAAATCCTGGACCGGCAAACGCAGTTCATCGTCAACGAATACAACGCGCTGGTGAATATGGTGCAGCAGCACGGTGCGGGTCAGGCGGTGCCGTATCGCGCGCCGAGACAATTCCAACCGGTGTACGGACTGGACCATCCGGCTCCCGCGGCGCCGAACACGTCCGCGCAGCAAATGGACGATCGCGACGTGGCGAGCGGCATGCTCGGCTGCCACAAGGCCAGCGCATTGATGAAAATGGTCGCCGCGCTGGAGTGCGGCAATCCGGAAATTCGCCGCGCGCTGCAGCAAGGAGCGGTCAACTGTGCGGAAATGGCGTATGAAGTGTGGCAGTACATGAACGAAAGAGGGTACTATCAGGTGCCGACGATGAAAGAAATCACGACCAATACCGTGGTGAACATGTACCAGCCCGCCGCCGCGCCGATGGCGCAACCTTCCGCCGGGGAGACCGCGAACTTCCAATAAGCCTCGCGCATGTCGCGCACTCCCAATAAAAAACGGTCGGTTCGGGAGCGATGTCCTGACCGACCGTATTTCATGTTTTCATACAGCCCAATATTCCTATTCCGCATCTTCATGCGCGGCGTCCACCGGGATCGCGTCGTCCATCTGCGGCAACCGGTCAACGTAGGAGTCGGACCATTCCAGCAGCTTCAACACCCGCCGGAAGTCATCGCGATACGACTCCTTGTCGGGAAGCGGGGCGCCCGGGTCCAGCGGCAGCGCGTAGCCGTCGTCGAACGTTTTTCCCGGAATGAACATCACTTCTTCATTGATAAAACTGCCGGTCGGCAAATAGAAGCGCTGTCCGAGCACATTGCCGCCGTTGTTGAGCAAATCCTGGCCGAACACGACCATGTCGCTCGTGTCCACCCCGAGCAGATTGGCGACCGTCGGCATGACATCGACCTGGCCGCCCGTGCGGTGGATCACCTCGCCTTCCACGCCGGGGACGCGGATAATGAGCGGCACGTTGAACATCTGCACTTTTGTATAGGACGGAATGCCCAGCCACTCGGCCGCCAAGCGGCGCTCTTCTTCCGGCGCGTTGTCGGGAAACCCGAAATGGTCGCCGTACACGACGATCATCGCGTCGTCCCACAAACCTCGCGCCTTCAGTTCCTCGATGAACATCCCCAGCGCGTAATCCGCGTAATGGCACGCCTGGATATATTTGCCGAACAGCGTGTTCTCCCACTCTTGCGGCAGCCGAAGCGCCGGCTTGTCTTCCGGCAGATCAAAAGGGTTGTGGCTCGACATCGCAATGAGATGCGCGTACACGGAGGATCCCCGGCTTTTGATTTCCTCGAACACCGGCATCGATTTCCGGTACAGCATTTCATCGGAAGCGCCGAACATGATGACGTCCTCTTCCCCGAAATACGACTTGTCGTAATAACGGTCAAATCCGAGGGCGGGATACATCAGGTCGCGGCTCCAAAACTGCACCTCGTTGGTGTGCAGCGTCACGCTCTCGTATCCGAGCGGCCGCAAAATCCGGGGCAGGCTCGGCACTTCGCGCCCGGCGGTCAATTTGGACATCGGCAGCGAGTTGGTCGGGTACAGCGACGTATTGACGGCGAATTCGGCGTCCGAGGTGTTGCCTTTGCCGATCTGCTGGAAAAAGCGGTCGAAATACAGCGATTGCTCCACCAGTTCGTTCAAGTTCGGCGTAATTTCCTGACCTTCGACCGTTCTGCCGATCACAAAATTTTGAAACGCCTCAAGCTGAATGACATACAGATCCTTCCCCTTCGCCGCGGCCCAATGGACGGGCTCCTCCGCCGCTTCGATGCGTTTCAGGGCGCGAATTTTCGCGGGAGAAATGTCGCCTCCGGACCACGCGTGCCCGCGTTTTAGATCCGCATACGCCACGTACGCCTGATAGGTCAGCACCCCCATCTCTTCCGCTTTCTTCAGCTCGTTGACGATGCCGGCGGACACCGTGCGGTACGTGTTGCCGAGGGCGAATGCCGCAATGGCGAGAAGCAGCGCGGCGTATCCCCATCCGGACATTTTCCGTTCGCGAACTTCGCCGCGGCCGCGGCGCGCCCGCTGAAAAACCGCCAGCACCAGCACCCAAACGGGCACATCCGCCACCAGCAGCAAAAAGCGTTTTTGAATGAGCGACGCGATGCTGTCGGCGACTTCCCCCGCCTGATGCAGTTCCAAGAGCGACGTGTACGTCACCAGCGTTCCGAAATATTGATAATACAACACCATCGCAAAAAACAGAACCGAGATCAGCGCGTATATGGCCAGCATGACCCAGCCGCATACGCGGGGGAACCGCCTGAGCAATAGGCAGGCCGCTCCAAAAATCAGCGCGATGACGGGCAGTTCCGATACCGCCGCGGGCGAAAACCGCCATTCGTTGTAGATGACCTGCCGCACAAAACAAATTTTGAGAAATGTGAGGCCAACCGCCGCAAGAAGCACGTGGAAAACCGGGGTTCGCCACAAATCGCGTATGTTCATGAGCATCCCTTTTCTAACAGTTCCGCGCCGATTGGCCTGCCGACCGGAAGACGGCGCCGACTGACAAATCGTTTACATTCTTTCCATTTCATTTTACATGAAAACGAACGCGTTTTGTCGAGAAAAATGCTGGCGGCGGCTTTTCCATAAAAAAACTGCAAAGCGCCGTCGCTTCGCCCCATCCGCCAACAACCGCCGCTCAAGCGCAGCGCGCATTTCGGATGGAACAACAGCCTTCACGGCCTTTGCAGCCATAACGGAATGTCACAACGGATTCGATATCGATGTCCGCTACTCTTTCAGGAAAAACTGCATCGTCTTGTCAAGAAAGCCGGGCAAATGTTCGTGTCCGAAGTCCGGGTACACTTCCAGCCGTTTGGGTGCCGTGATCTTGTTGTACGCCGCAAACTGGGTGGAAGGCGGACAGATGGTGTCCATCAACCCGACGCCCATCATCACCTCGCCGCGAATGCGCGGCGCAAGATACTGGATGTCGATGTACCCGAGTTTCGTGAAAATCTCGTCTTCCCGCGCGTGCTGCGGATCGAAGTGACGGAAAAACGTCCGCAGCTCCTGATACGCGTCCTTCGCCAGATCCATTTCCCAAACGCGCTTGTAGTCGCACAAAAACGGGAAAATCGGCGCCAATTTGCGAATTCTCGGCTCCAGCGCCGCGCACGCCAGCGTCAATGCTCCGCCCTGCGATCCGCCCATCGCGTAGACGCGGTCCGGATCGACTTCCGGCATGTTCATCGCGATGGAAGCCAGCTGCGCCGTGTCGAGAAAAATGTGTCTGAACAGCAAATCGTCGGGATTCCCCTGCAACCCGCGAATAATGTGGCCGTGGTGGGTCGTGCCGACCGTGCCGCCGGCATCGTTCGAGCGGCCGCCCTGCCCGCGGCAGTCCATGGCGAACACGGAAAATCCGAGCGCCGCATACTGCAGCTTGTCCTGCCAGTCCCCGCTCGATCCGGTGTAACCGTGGAACTGCAGTACGGCCGGATGCGGTTCGGCCGCATGTTTCGGCTTGATGTACTTCGCGTAAACGCGGGTGTTGCGCACGCCGGTGAAGTACAAATCATAGCATTCCGCAAAAGGAACCTGAAACGGGCTCGGTGTCATTTCCACCGCCGGATCCACCGTCTTCAGTTCCGCCAACGCCCGCTCCCAGTAGTCGTCAAAATCCGCCGGACGCGGGTTCCTTCCCTGATACTGCATCAGCTCGGACAGCGGCATGTCGATCAATGGCATAACGTCGTGAGTACCGTCCTTTCCTCGGCAATTCTCCACCTCATTATATCACCGCCCCGGGAGGCGGACTACAGTTTTTTTCGGACGTGAAGTCGAGGCGTCGACGAAACCGCTCATTTTGGCACCGAAATCGTCCCTATAGAGGCGGCGCGGGCCGCCCTCTTCGCCGAGGGCGGCCCGCCGGACGCCGCGTTCCGCGACGCCTTCACGCGCATCGTTCCCGATAATCTGCCGCAGCAGGAATATCCGGGCGACGTCCGTTTAGTTTTGGCCGTTCAAAATGTGCTCGATCCGCTCCAGCACGTCGCCGGACAACGTCATGCCGGAAGCTTTCACGTTTTCTTCCACCTGCTCCGGCCGGCTCGCGCCGATCAGCGCGCTCGCCACGTTCGGCTGCCGCAAAATCCAGGCGAGCGCGAGCTGGGACAGCGTAATGCCCAATTCATCCGCCACCGCGCGCAGCTGTTCCACTTTCTCGAGCCGGTCGTCCGTCAGCAAATTCTTGATCATCGATCCCGCTTGGGGATCCGCCGCGCGGCTGTTTTCCGGCACGGGCGCGCCCTTCCGGTATTTGCCGGTCAACAGGCCTTGCGCCAGCGGCGAAAACACGACCTGGCCGATGCCGTTTCGTTCGCTGAGCGGAATGACTTCTTTTTCAATATACCGGTTGAACATGTTGTACACCGGCTGGTTGACGACGATGCGGTCGAGCAAATAGCGGTCGGCGGTTTGCAGCGCTTCCTGGATTTGCGCGGCCGTCCATTCGCTGACGCCGACATAGAGCACTTTGCCCTGGCGGACGAGATCGTCGATCGTGCGAAGCGTTTCGTCGACCGGCGTCTCCGGATCGTAGCGATGGCAGTAGTAAATGTCGACATAATCCGTTCCGAGCCGCTTCAGGCTCGCGTGAGCCTGTTCGAACACGTGCTTGCGCGACAGCCCCCGGTCGTTCGGCCCGCTGCCCATCGGCCAAAACACTTTCGTTGCCAGCACATAGCTGTCCCGCGGATATTTGCGCAGCGCTTCGCCGACGACGCGCTCCGCCTCGCCGTGGGCGTACACGTTGGCGGTGTCGAAGAAATTGATGCCGAGCTCATAGGCTTTGTCAATCGTCGCGATCGCCCGCTCCTTTTCAACGGACATACCGTATGTAAGCCAGCTTCCCAGACTGATTTCACTCACCTTGAGGCCGGTTCTGCCCAGTCTCCGGTACTGCATTCCATTTTCCTCCCTTTACGGTATGATGTGCTGTACCTGCTATTATACCGTTCGCTTGTGGAATTGAAAATGTTTGCGCATGAATCGCGGCAAAGGGCGCATGCTAATCCATATGTTGTCCGATCCGCCTCGAACGCGCGATCAAACCATTTGCTCCATCCGGCAAGTTGGCCCGTTGATCATTGATCGTGCCGGCATCGCCCGATCCGCCCCGCCACGCCTCTCGACACATTTTTTTGGGGAAACTGGAGGTGACAACGTGAGCCGTCTGACGGAAATTATTGAAAATCACCAAAACCTGGACCAGCTGTTCGCGATCTTGAAGCATTACGGCGTCAGCGCGGAATTCGTGTCCGCCACGCTGTTGAATGAATTCCGCGAGCTGCAGGCCAGCCAGGACGAAGCGAAAGAGTCGGAAGCGGCGGAAGACGCCGATCTCGCTCCGCTCATTGAAGATCTGACGCAGTTCGATGCGAGATTTTGACCAAAAAACGGGACCCGCTCCGCGAAAGAGCGATCCCGTTCTTTCCTTTGTTCTGAAGCATCCATCGCAAGATCGTTTCCAAGATCTTGCCGCGATCCGCCGCAGCATCGTCCGATCTTCATTCGCCTGCGCAAGATCGCGGGACTTGGCGCAAGTCAGATCACGCGTTTGGACGTCACGTAACGGTTTTTCCAATACGAGCTGAAATTGGTGTATTTGACGCCGCCTTTTCCGTACGTGTGAAGCAGCTTGTTGTTTCCGGCGTAAATCGCCACGTGGGTGATGCGATTGGATTTGGAGCCGGCGCTCTTGAAGAAGACAAGATCGCCTTTTTTCAGATTTTTCATGGAAACGTAGGTGCCTTTTTTGGCTTGGTCTCTGGAAACGCGGGGAAGGGAAATGCCGTGTTTGGCATAGACGTATTTGACGAAGCTTGAACAGTCGAAAGTCCGCGTCTGCCCGTATTTGGCGCCGAATTCATACGGCGTCCCGAGATATTTGTTGGCGGTCCGGATGATCGCGTCGGCCTTGGACGCAGAATACGCGAGCGCCTGGCCGGTAAACAGGGCGGTAAATGCGAAAACGGTCAATAACAGTGCAATGGAAGCTTTTCTGAACATGAGTATCCTCCTTGCCTAGTAGGATCCTCTAGCCGGCTAGGATAGTCCTCATGTTACCATACGTTTTCCATGACCATCACCCAACAATTGTTGGAAACCGCCGATTTTGCCGTTTCGCGAACGTCTTTAGCCCTTGCGGCGGAACGATCAAACCCTTGCGCGCCAACGGTTTTACGCATTTCGGAAAAGGTTGCGGTCAGCGGGCTAGAAATTTCTGCAAAATCGCTTCCACGTGGCGCAAATGGGTGTCCATGCACCGTTTTGCGCGGCGTCCGTCCCGGTCCCGCACCGCTTCGTAAATGGCGAGATGCTGTTTGTACAGCTTTTGCGATTCCGACGGATTCGCGTACATTTCCACCCTGCGCGTGCCCAATATGGCCGCTTCCACCCGCGAAGCGATGCTGTCGAACAGGAGCGCCATCACGCTGTTGCGCGCGGCCTGCGCCAGCGCGGCATGGAACGACATGTCCAGATGCGCGCTCACCTCTTCGTCGTCTTTATATTTATCCATATCTTGGATGATGCGCCCGAGCCGTTCGAGATCGTCGTCCGTTCTTCGGTGCGCGGCCAATTCCGCGTTCGCGGTTTCCAGCGCTTTGCGCGCCTCCAGCAGTTCGAACACCGCTCCGTGCGCGAGCAAGCGCTCGAGCTCCGGGGCCAGCGCGCCGGCCTTGGCCGGGTCGAGCACGGTGCAGCAGCCGCCCTGGCGAATGTCGATCAGCCCCATCGCCTTTAAGGCGCTGAGCGCTTCGCGCGTCGTCGAGCGGCCGACGCCGAACGCTTCCGACAATTCTTTGGTGGACGGCAGTTTGTCTCCCGGCTTCCAATGGCCGCTCAAGATGCGCTGGCGCAGTTGTTCCGCGATATGCTCATATTGGTTTTTTTTCGTCAACCGGGCAAATTCCAAAGCTTTCACCCCACCAACAGCGCGTGCACGACGCCCGGGCCGTGGACGCCGATCGTCAGGTCGTTTTCGATGTCCGCCGACCGGCTCGGCCCGGAAATGAAATGAATGCCCGCCGGCATGCGTTCGCGCGCCATTTCAGCGAACCGTCCGAGAAAATCGCCCATTTTCGTGTGCAGCCGTTCGACCGGCACGACCGCGACGAGCACGTCCGGCAGCAGGCTGACCGAACGCCCTTTGTCCGGCGAAGACGTGACGACGATGGAACCGGTGTGCGCGGCGGCGTATTCCGCCATGACGACGCCGATGTCCGCTTTCGCCGCCGCTTCCAGCCTTCCGGGCCGATCTGCGGCCCATACCAACACGTCGTGATCCGGCAGCGCTTCATCCAGCCGCCAGAGCAAAAGTTCCGGTTCGTTCTGGCAAACGAGCGACCGCGCCCCGCGTTCCCGCGCCAAGTCGGCGACATATTGTCCCGCCGCGCGCAATTCCGGCAGCCGTATCGCATGTCCGCCCGCGCCTGTCCAGTTGGCCATGAACAAGGCGATGTTGTCCTCCGCGGAAAGCGAATGTTCCCGCCAAAAATCCGGCGCCCCCCGGAACGGATGCCGCGGCGGCTCGGCCAGCGGTTCTGCCCGGCCAAGCCGTCGGGCGATGTTTTGCAAAAAGGCCGCCTCATCCTGCAGCGACTGCCGATATAAGCGTTCAAGCCATTGTTCACGATCAGACGTCGTCATTGGGAATCCCTCCCTTCGGGCTGGCGGGAGCGGGCGAACCGCTCCAGTTTTTGCAGCGCCTCCGCTTTCTTCGGCGCGGCGGTTTGGGCGAGACCGCGGCGCAGTTCCTCCCACGACGCGCGGAACGGACGCGCCGCCAAACTCGGCGCGTGCCGATAAGCGGTCCAGCCTTTGAGCGGACCGATTTTCGCGCGAATCGCCCCGTCCCGGACGAGCGGAATTTGCCCGATCCGCGCGAGCGCCAGCGCCGCCTCCAGCCGTTTGCGGTTGGACATGACGACGCGGAACCCTTTCATGGCCGCGGCTTCCCAGGTATTTTTGCGGCCGCGCTCCACTTTTTTGCGGCGAAGATAGACGAGCATGTCGTGCAGCGGAATTTTCACCGGGCAAGCTTCCCAGCAGGCGCCGCAAAGGCTGGACGCGTTCGCGATGTCGTCCCATTCCGCCACGTTGCGGTTGAGCGCGGGCGTCAGCACCGCCCCGATCGGGCCGCTGTAGGTGCTGCCGTACGCGTGGCCGCCGATGTGCCGGTATACGGGACAGGCGTTCAGGCAGGCGCCGCAGCGAATGCAATGGAGCAGGTCCTGAAACTCCGGGTCGCCGAGCTGCAGCGATCGGCCGTTGTCGACGATGATGACGTGCATTTCCTCGGGTCCGTCCCCGTCGCCATCGCGCCGCGGTCCGGTGATCCCCGACATGTACACGGTCAGCTTCTGGCCGGTCGCCGACCGCGGCAAGAGCGTCGCCATCACCTCGAGATCTTCCCATGTCGGGACGATGCGCTCCATGCCCATCAACGCGATGTGAATGCGCGGCACGGTCGACACCATGCGGGCGTTGCCCTCGTTTTCAAACACGACGATCGATCCGGTTTCGGCGACGGCGAAATTGCATCCCGTCATGCCGATATCCGCCGACAAAAACTTTTCCCGCAGCCTGCGCCGCGCGAACCCGGCCAGCGCCTTCGTGTCCGGCGGCAGTTGGGCGCCCGCTTCCTTCGATAAAAGTTCGGCGATCTGCGCGCGGTTTTTGTGAATGGCCGGAATGATGATGTGGGACGGAGCCTCACCGGCAAGCTGGATGATGTATTCCCCGAGATCGGTTTCGACGGATTCGATCCCCGCCGCTTCCAGCGCCTCATTGATGTGCACTTCCTCGGACAGCATCGACTTCGACTTGACGACCGTCCGGGCGCCCGCGCTGCGCGCGATGTCCAGCGTGATGCGCACCGCATCCGCCCCGGAGGCCGCAAAATGCACGTGCGCTCCCCCGGTGCGAGCGTTGTCCGCAAACTGTTTCAAATAATAGTCGAGATGCGCGATCGTGTGCAGGCGAATGCTCCTGCCGCGCTCCCTCCATTCTTCCCACCGGCCCTGCTCGAGAGCGGCCGCTTTCCTGCCGCCGCGCAGTTTTTCCGTCGTGTACCGGACGGCGCCGCGCAAAAAGTCGTCCTTCAAGGCGATGCGCGCCCGTTCTTTCACGCTGCCGCGAACGACGCCGCTTCCGCCGGCGCTCCGCCGTACCGTTCCGCTCACAGCCGATCCCCTCCCAGTCGTTCGGAACCCGCCATTGTCGGCCGCTCCGCGGCGGCCATGCCTTCCTCCAGCAGTTCCGCCAAATGCATGACGCGCACCGGCCCGCCGCGATAGCGCAGGTGACCGGAAATGTTCATCAGGCAGCCCATGTCCAGCCCGGTGAGCACTTCCGCTTCCGTTTCCAGCACGTGGTCCGTTTTTTCCATCACCATCGCGCCGGATATGTCGCTCATTTTCACCGCGAACGTGCCGCCGAATCCGCAGCAGTCCTCCGCATGGGGCAGCGGCACGAGCTCGAGTCCGCGCACGCCGGAAAGCAGCTTCATCGGCTCCTCGCGGACGCCGAGCAGCCGGCTGCCGTGGCAGGACGGATGATAGGTCACCTTGTGCGGAAACACCGCCCCCAAGTCCTCGATGTCCAGCACGTTGACGAGAAATTGGGTGAATTCGTACGTTTTTTCCGCAAGCCGCTCCGCCCGCTCCCTTTTTTCCGGATCGTTTTCAAACAGTTTCGGATAGTAATGATGAATCATGCCGCAGCAGGAACCGGACGGCGCGACGACAAAATCGCTGTCATGAAACGCTTCCAGCAGCGTCTCCGCCGAAGCGGCGGCTTCCGGCCAGTAGCCGCTGTTGAACGCCGGCTGTCCGCAGCACGTCTGAACGGCGGGGAACTCCGCCTCCACGCCGCAGCGGGCGAGCACTTTCGCCATCGCCTCTCCGACCCGCGGATAAACGGCGTCGCACAAACACGTGATGAACAGGGACACTTTCATTCCGATCACCCGGCCTCATAGGAAATATCAGCTTATCAGACATGTTACCGGATAACGGCCGCCTTGGCAATCTTATTTTTGCTTCGTCCCAAGTTTTACGCCGCGGGCTGCCGCCATTGCGCTTGGCGGCAGCCCGCGTCGTGCCGTTCAAGCAAACCGCCACGCCATGTCGTTCCAGCGCAGCTCTTTGCGAAACGCCTCCACGGTCGTGTGACGATCGATGACGACACATTCGACGCCGGCCATTTCCGCCCAATCGCGCAGCTGCTCCGACGTCACCCGGTAGGAAAAACCGGTATGGTGCGCTCCTCCGGCCGCGATCCACGCTTCCACCCCGGTCGTCAGATCGGGGAGCACTTTCCAGAGCACGCGCGCCACGGGCAGTTTGGGCATCGCATGCGGCGGCCGAACCGCTTCCACCTCGCTCACCAGCAGGCGAAAGCGCGTCCCCAGATCGACGACGGACGCGTTGACGGCGGCGCCGGGCAGGCCGTCAAACACGAGCCGCGCCGGGTCTTCCTTGCCGCCGATGCCGAGCGGGTGCACTTCCAGGCGAGGTTTGCCTTCCGCGATCGTCGGACACACTTCCAGCATGTGAGCGCCGAGCACCAGCTCATTGTCCGGGTCGAGGTGGTACGTGTAGTCTTCCATGAACGAAGTTCCCTCGTTGCCGGCCATGATTTTCATCAGCCGGACGAGCGCCGCCGTCTTCCAGTCTCCTTCCCCGCCGAAACCGTAACCCTGGCTCATCAAGCGCTGCACCGCCAGTCCGGGCAGCTGCCTCAGCCCGTGCAAATCCTCAAACGTCGTCGTAAATGCGGTATATCCGCCTTCTTCCAAAAACGCCTTCAACCCGAGCTCCACGCGCGCCTGGTAGCGGATCGCCTCGCGATACGCCCCTTCCCGTCTTCCTTCGGGAGCGATGTCGTACAGCGATTCGTATTCTTCCATCAGCCGGTCGACGTCCGCGTCGGATACTTCCCGGACGCGCGCGACCAAATCGCCCACGCCGTATCCGTTAACCGACCAACCGAACCGGATTTGCGCTTCGACCTTGTCGCCCTCCGTCACGGCGACCTGCCGCATGTTGTCGCCGAAGCGGGCGACTTTCAGGCAGCGGCTTTCCGCAAAAGCGGCCGCCGTGCGCATCCAGCCGCCGATGCGCGCGCGCACGCCGGCGTTTTCCCAATGTCCGAACACGATTTTGCGGGCCGCGTTCATCCGCGCGCCGATATGTCCGAATTCCCGGTCGCCGTGCGCCGCCTGGTTCAGATTCATGAAATCCATGTCGATCGTGTCCCACGGGATGTCGCGATTGTACTGCGTGGCGAAATGCAATAAAGGTTTGCGCAGCTGCGCGAGCCCGGCGATCCACATTTTGGCCGGCGAGAAAGTGTGCATCCAGGCCAGCACGCCGGCGCAGCTGTCGTCCGCGTTGGCCTCGGCGGCCAGCTGGCGGATCGACTCCGGCGTCGTCATCACCGGTTTGCACACGAGTTCGTACGGAATCGCGGCATCCGCATTCAGCCGTTCGACCATCTCGCGGACGTGCGTTTCCACTTGCGCCAGCGTCTCGGGTCCGTAAAGATGCTGGCTTCCGGTGACAAACCAGAACCGGTACGGTTTTGGATTCAACATGAAACTTCCCCCTCCTTGACTCGTCGTCGGCGTAAAAAGCCAAAAACTCGCGCGTCAGCGTCGAGCCGCATTCAAAAAAGCCGAAGCTCGGCGTCTGCCGGGACAAAAATTCCAAGACCGTGCCGCGGCCATGACGGCGCCGTTGCGGCGAAATATCGACCGTTTGCCGCGGATGAGGCCAATCCAACTTCAACCTTGCAGATGAGGATGCCGACACGAAAAATGGCCGGCGATCACGCTCCGCTGCGGACGGTATCGCGAATGTGTTTCAGCCGGTACATGCATTCGTTTCCCCCGCGTCCGAAGTAGTCGTGCAGCCGCGTGTATTCTTCATACAACCGGTTGTATACCGCCGCATGCTCGGGGATGGGCTTGAACGATTCCTCGCGGACGCGCGCCATGTTGTTCGCCGCCTCCACGATGGTCCGGTATCCGCCGTTCGCTTCGCCGGCGGCGACCGCGGCGAACATGGCGGCTCCGAGCGCGGGCGTCTGCTTCGAAGCGGCCACCTTGATTTCACGGTTGGTGACGTCGGCGTAAATTTGCATCAGCAGCCGATTTTTTTGCGGCAGGCCGCCGCACGCGTACAGTTCGTCGACGGCGACGCCGCCGGAATGAAACGCTTCCACGATTTTGCGCGTGCCGAAGGCGGTCGCTTCCAGCAAGGCGCGATAAATCTCCTCCGGCTTGGTCAGCAGCGTGCAGCCGACCAATACTCCGCTCAAATCCGCGTCGACGAGCACCGACCGGTTCCCGTTCCACCAATCGAGCGCCAAGAGCCCGGATTCCCCCGGTTTCAGCCTTGCCGCCCCTTGTTCCAGCCACTCGTGCAGGGTCATCCCCGCCCGGTCGGCCGCCTCTTTCACGTAGGCGGGCACCGCCTGTTCCACAAACCATTCGAAAATGTCCCCGACCGCCGATTGCCCGGCCTCATAGCCCATATATCCCGGGATAATGCCGTCTTCGACGACGCCGCACATGCCCTCGACGTGCGCTTCCTCCGTGCCGAGCAGCATGTGGCAGATCGACGTGCCCATCGCCATCACCATTTTGCCCGGCGTCACCACGCCGCACCCCGGCACCGCCGCGTGCGCGTCCACATTGCCGACCGCCACCGCGGTTCCCGGGAGCAGCCCCATGCGTTCCGCCATGCGCGGCGTCAGTCCGCCTGCTTTGGTGCCCAGCGGAACGATCGGCCCGCGCAGCTTCGTTTCGGTCAAGCGTTCCAGCCGCGGATCCAACGCCCGGAAAAAATCGTTGGACGGATATCCGTCCCGCTTGTGCCAGATGGACTTGTATCCGGCCGTGCAGCTGTTGCGGACGATGCTGCCGGTCATCTTGAACACGACCCAGTCCGTCGCCTCGAGAAAAAGATCCGCCGCCTCGTAAATTTCGGGAGCTTCATTCAAAATTTGCCAAATTTTCGCGATCATCCATTCCGAGGAAATTTTGCCGCCATACCTCGGCAAAAACGCCTCTCCCCGCGCCGCCGCGATCTCGTTCAGCCGGTTCGCTTCATCCTGCGCGGCATGATGTTTCCACAATTTCACCCAGCTGTGCGGGTTTGCGGCATATTGCGGTAGCAGGCACAGCGGCTCGCCGGAAGCGTCGACCGGCAGCATCGTGCACGAAGTGAAATCGATGCCGACGCCGATGACGTCCGCCGGATCGACGCCGGACATGCGCAGCGTTTCCGGCACGGAGCGCTGAAGCACCTCCAAATAGTCGAGCGGATGCTGGAGCGCCCATTCGGGTTCCAGCCGAATGCCCGATCCCGGCAGCTCTTCATCGATGACCGAATGCGGATACGGCGTCACATGATCCGCCACTTCCGTGCCGTCCGACAAATCCACGAGCACGGCGCGGCCGGACTGCGTCCCGAAATCGATGCCGATCGCGTATTTTTTTCCCATTCATTCTGCTCCTTTCGGTTGGTTTCGTGTGGACATGATGAAGCGCGCAGTTCGGTTTTTAAAGCGCTTACATTCGATTTATTCAAGTTTTACGGCTCATGCGGAGGCGCTACACCGCGCCGGCCTGGCCGTAATACGCGTTCGGTCCGTGTTTGCGCAAAAAATGCCGGTCGAGCAGCGTCTGCGACATCGGCTGCACATCCGCGCTCAGCGAACAGGTGATCGCGGCGAGCTTGGCCACCTCTTCCAGCACGACCGCGTTGTGCACCGCGTCGGATGCGCTCGCGCCCCACGAAAACGGCGCATGGCTGTGCACGAGCACGCCGGGAACTTGTGCCGGATCTTTCCCGCGGAACGTCTCCACGATCACGTTTCCGGTCTCCTCTTCGTATGCTCCGCGAATTTCTTCGGCGGAAAGCGGACGTGTGCAGGGAATTTCCCCGTAAAAATAATCCGCGTGCGTCGTTCCGAGCGCCGGTATGCCTTTTCCCGCCTGCGCCCAGCTCGTCGCCCAGGTGGAATGCGTATGAACGATGCCGCCGATTTGCGGAAATGCCCGGTACAGCACGAGATGGGTCGGGGTGTCGGACGAAGGTTTTCGTTTACCTTCCACCACGCGTCCGTCGAGATCGACGACGACAAGATCTTCCACGGTCATCTCCTCATAGGGAATACCGCTCGGTTTAATGACGACCAATCCGCTTTTTCGGTCAATGCCGCTGACGTTGCCCCAGGTAAAGGTGACGAGACCGTATTTGGGCAAATCCAAGTTCGCTTCCAGCACTTCCCGCTTCAACCCTTCCAGCAACCCGCTTCTCCCCTTTCCTCCCGGTTCCCGTATGGCGCATAACCATAAGGCGTCATATTGCCCACAATCCTTTTTCCCATCCTGGAGTCACCATAGAGTCATGCTCCCTTGAAGGAACCTTGTGCAATGTGCGACGGCAATCCTTTTGGTGAAGTGCGGGAACAAAACCATGATCGCGCCACACCTTGGTTTCATTATACACTTGTACGTACAATTAGTCTATACACCTAGGAGAAGAAAGGGTGGAAAACGAGTAACTTGTACATACATGTTAACCGGATTTCCATTCCGCCGTCGAGTTTCGCACCACCAGTTCGGGTTCATAGACGACCAGTTCGTCCTGCGCCGTCCCCTCGGTATCGGCATCGCCGGAGTTGGAGGAACGCTCCATCAGACGAAGCAGCGTTTCCGCCGCACGAACGCCCAATTCCGACTTCGGATGCGTCAGCGTCGTCAGCTTCACTTCGGTCGCCGTGGCGAGAGACGAATCGTCAAAACCGACGACGGACAAGTCCGACGGCACCGACATGCCGGACTGTCTTGCCGCTTCCAGCAGCCGGATCGCCAATTCATCGTTGTAACATACGAACGCGGTCGGACGGTCCGGTCTTTTCAGCATCTCCAACGCGGCGGCAAACGGCTTGTCTTCTTTTTCTTCCGTGCTGTAATGTACGACCCGCTCGGGCGCCAGCGGCACCCCGTATCGGCGGTGGGCGCGAAGAAATCCTTTCAGCCGGTTGACCCCCTGCAGATCGTCCGTCTTGAAAAATCCCGCCACCCTCGTGTGGCCCAACCGCAGGACGTGCTCCGCGGCCTTGAAACCGCCGGCTTCATCGTTGACTTTGACGCACGGGCAGTTCAGCTCCGGATACCGCTCGTTGATCATCACAAACGGAATGCCGCGATACTGCAAAGACAAATAATAGGACAAATTCGGGTTGCCCTGCGCGCTTTTGGTCGGTTCAATGATCAGGCCGCGCAGCGGCTGTTCGAGCAGCATCATCAGCTGCTCCTTTTCCTTGCTTTTGTCGTTGTCCGTGCTGGAGAGCAGCAGGCTGCAGCCGTGCCGGCGCAGCTGCGCCTCCGCGCCGCGGACGATATGCGGGAAAATGTATTCGGAAATATACGTCGTCAACATGCCGACCGTCGTTCTTTCCGCCGGCGGATCCACGGGCGGCCGCGATACGAACGTTCCCTTGCCCTGCACGCGGTACAGCCATCCTTCGTTCTCCAGCTCGCCCAGCGTCTGCCTGACCGTCTGCCGGCTCATGCCGAACCGCTGCGCGATTTCATGCTCCGACGGCATTTGCTCGTCCGGTTTCCACCGGCCGGATTTGAGCCATTCCAAAATTTCCCGTTTTAACTGCAAATATTTCGGAAGCGGTTTGTTCGTCATTGTGCACCTCGAAAATCCGTCGAGTTTCCCCGTCCTGAAAATAAAGTTGTATTTACAAGTCCAATATCACCATTTAACCACGACTATTCCCGCATTTTCAAGCGCCGAGATTGCCCGCCCCGGTTGGACACGCCATCGGCTGCGTCGAGACCAGTACATCACAATGGCTTGAACTACCGTCTACTGTGCCACGACGGCCCGTAACCTCCATCGACTGCACCAAAATCGACTGCTGCCACCATAGCCCGCGATGACCTTCGTTCTTGCCGCCAACGATTGCACTGGCCTGCAGCCACCATCGACCGCGCCAACATCGACTGCGCCAATATCGACAGCGCCAACATCGACCGCGCCCACGCCAATAAAAAATCGGGGTGAACGCACCCCGAAACGCGATCAATTCTACACAACTACCGCTCAACCACACCGATCCGCAGCGTGAAAGGTTTCGTTTCCCCGGGCTGAATCGCAGCGGCGGAGCCGTTGCGCACCGCTTCCTCCAAACCGTGCGTCGGATAGCTGGTGAACGGCTCCAATCCGATGTTGTAATGCCTTCCGTACCACGGGTAATCCTTGGTGCCGCCGAACTCCTGCCAATACCAGAGATAAGGGAACTGTTCCGCATCCCAGGCCACTTTGACCTCGACACCCTTGTTCGGGTTGTATACGGAATACCATCCGTCTTTGCCGAATCCCGTCAAATAGACGATCTCGGACGGCGTGTTTCGTTCCGGCAGCACGGACAAATCCACCGGACCGCCGTCGCGGCCTTCCGCCATCGGCCAGGCGTGGCGCACGCCCCTTTTGATTCTGCCCGGCGCGGTCACCGGCGAATCTTCGGCTTCCGTGATCACCTGTACACCGTCCGGCAGCTTGATCGTACATCCCGGCTCCAGAAAAGGTTTCCCGTAAGCCAGATGATGCCCCCACATATAGCGCACCGAAGCTTCCCCGACGTTGGTCAGTTCCTCGCTGACCGAAAGCTCGGACGAACCCGCCGTCAACGTCAGCGTTTTGCGCAGCAAGAGCGGGTATTTTTGGGTGCGAACCGAAAGCCGCACGCTGACTTCTTCGGGCGTATCGCGCACGATCTCCATATCCCAGGGCATCTGGGCCACTTCTCCGTGCTGGCCGAACTGAGCGCCCATGGCGGTGGAAGGCGGTCCCCCGTTGGGCAGCACTTCCTGCCACCCGCCTTCATAATAATCGATAAAAGTTGCCGTCGGGTCCGGAGAGGTCGACAAGTACCGATTCGGATTTTGCACGCCGTTGGCCGTCAGCCACATGATGTCGAGATCGCGCGGCTTGTACAAAAATTCATAAATATCGCTGCCTTTGTCCAACAAAATGGAGATGCGCAGTTTGTCGTTTTCCAGCACCAAGGTGCGCATGCCGAAATAGCGGTACTGGTCATGAACCCGGCACCCATAATTGCGCTGCGGACGGTATAGCATAGAAACAGCTCTCCTTTGCCCACGAATTCGCTTACATCATTTGTCGATTATTATATATGCCGGTGGAGGTAGAAGTCCAGCCGTCTGTGATCCGGTTCGTGCGAAAACCAACATGTGAAAACACAAGTTGCGCAATGTAGAGGTGCCATCCCAGTTGTGTCATCCCAGCTGCGCCATCCCAGCTGCGCCAACCAACCCGATGCCTTAAATCAGGTGGGGGGATCGGAGCCACCGACACACCATGCCCCATTTCTTACGGTCACGCATGTCCGTTAGCGGCCATTTTTCGCGTTTTGGCCATTGTAACGGTCACCTGTGTCCGTTAGCGCCCCCACGCAGGTTCATTCCCAAGTTTTTGGGTCTTTTGTGGACATGGATGTCCGTTACACGAAACCAAATGGCAAAAACTCGCTCTAATGGACACCGATGTCCGTTGCCGGCTCCTATTTTTTGTCTGCCATCCGAAAACCTATAATGGCGTCGGCAGTCGTTCGAGGAATGGCACGAAAAAACCTCCGCCGCGTGATGGGGAGGCTGAAGCGTCAATCGCCGATATGATAAAGCGAGAAAAAGGAGCCACGGACAAGATCAGCCGGAAGACGACGGCACCGCCGGCATTCGATCCGACAGACATTTCTGCGGCCCATCGGACGGCCGGCGGACGGCCATGTATAACGAAAACGACGGCTGAGCTCGTTCACCTTCACTCGATGTATCGGAGAAACGGTTTGTTCGGCAAATAATGCAGCGATTTGATATAGCGGATTGTGCGCGTCTTGGCGCGCATGACCATGGAATGCGTCTCCGCGCGCTGGCCGGGCAAATATCGTACGCCGCCGAGAAAATCGCCAGGCGTCACCCCGGTCGCCGCAAAGATGATATCTTCGTCGCCGACGAGGTCCCTGATTTTCAGGACGCCTTCCGGATCCTTCAGTCCCATATGCCGGCACCTTTCCCGTTCTTCCGGGCTGGAAATCATCAACCTGCCCTGGAACTCTCCCCCGAGGCATGACAGCGCGGCCGCCGCGAGCACGCCTTCCGGCGCCCCGCCGGAACCCATGTACAGATCGATGCCCGATTCGTCGAACGCGGTCGCGATCGCCCCGGCCACATCGCCCGCCGCCAACAGCTTGATGCGCACGCCGATGGAGCGCAGTTCCGCGATCAGATCCGCGTGGCGCTCCCTTTCCAGCACCATCACGGTCAAATCGCGCACGCTTTTGTTCAGCGCCGCCGAAGCTTTGGCGATCGTCGTGCCGACCGGGTCGTCCAGACGGATGACGCCTTTCAGGGCCGGGCCGGCGGCCAGTTTCTCCATATAAATATCCGGGGCGTGCAGCAGATTGCCCTTCGGCGCGACGGCGATGACGGACAGCGCGTTGTTCAGCCCCTTGGCGACAATTTCCGTCCCTTCCAGCGGATCGACCGCCACGTCGACTTCCGGACCGTTGCCGGTGCCGACTTGTTCGCCGATGTACAGCATCGGCGCTTCGTCCATTTCCCCTTCCCCGATCACCACGGTGCCGCGAATATCGACCGAATGAAACATCGCCCGCATGGCTTGCGTCGCCGCATCATCCGCGGCGTCCTTGTCCCCGCGTCCCATCCACGGCGCGGAAGCCAACGCGGCCAGTTCCGTCACGCGCACGATTTCCAGCGCAAGCTCACGTTCCATCCCCGCTTCTCCTCCCCATGATGTTGATCCGGCGATGCGGAAGATGCCTCCTGCCGCCGAAAGCGAATGCTCCTCCATAGCTGCCGATGTCTCCTCGGCCTATGGCGGATACTCCTTGTGCCGGCAGGCGACTGTTCAATTCTGGTAAATATCGATGATCATGCCCGCCGTCTCTTCGATCGCCCGATTGGTCACATCCAGCACCGTGCAGCCGAGCGATTTCATCAGATTTTCGGCGTATTCCAACTCTTCCAACACCCGCTGCATCGACGCATACCTGGCGTTTTCCGCAAGCCCGAGCGACTTCAGCCGTTCGGTGCGCACTTTGACGATCGAATCGGGGTTCATCGTCAGTCCGAAAATGCGGTGTTTCGGAATTTGCCGCAGTTCCGGCGGCACCTTCACTTCCGGCATCAGCGGAAGGTTTGCGACCTTGTACCCCTTGTGGGCCAAAAAAATGCTGAGCGGCGTCTTCGACGTGCGGGACACCCCGATCAGCACGATTTCCGCCTGCATGATGCCGCGGGAATCTCTGCCGTCGTCGTATTTGACCGCGAATTCGATCGCTTCGACGCGGCGGAAATAATCTTCGTCCAACCGATGCAAGAGGCCGGGTTTTTCCACCGGTCGGTCGTCAAACGTGTCGATAAACGCCTGCATCATCGGGCCCATAATGTCCACCGTGCGAACGCCCATCCGGATCGACTCTTTCTTCATCATTTCCCGCAGTTCCGGCTGGACGAGGGTGAACGCCACAAAAGCGTGTTTCTCCTGGGCTTCGCGAACGACCATGCGAATGTCGTCCTCGTTGGCCAAATGCGCAAAGCGCTTGATTTTCACCCGATTGTCCTGAAACTGGCGAATCGTGGCGCGGACGACCGCTTCCGCCGTTTCCCCGACCGAGTCGGAGCAAACAATAATCCAGTAATCCCTGTCCTGCTCATTCAATGTCTTGTCCCTCGCTCCCCAGTCCGTTAGTGATGGCGCCTGTCGCCCATTCCAGCAAAAGACGGGTCATCGTCGTCTTGGTCACCCTGCCGGCGACGGCGCGTTTGCCCTTCTCATCCCCGGCCATGACCGGCAGGCAGTCCACTTCATGCCGGATCATTTTTTCCGCGGCTTCCAGTACGCTGTCTTCCGCGTCAACCGTCACGATGTTCGGCTTCCGTGTCATGATCATGCTGACCGGCATCGTCGTCGCGCCCGGATTGCCCAGCGTCACTTTCAGCAAATCTTTGCGGGACACCATGCCGACCAATTCGCCTTCGGCGTCCACCACGATCAGCGTTCCGACATTTTCCATAAAAAGCGTCACGACCGCGTCATGGACCGTTGCCGTATCCCGGACGACGATGGGAACGCCCTGCACGGTTTTCACTTTCAGTTCGCGGAGTTTTTTCAGGTGGCCGGCATCGGAATGGGCTCCTTCCCCGAGAAAATAACCCACCTTCGGCTTGGCGTCGAGAATGCCCAGCATGACGAGCACCGCCAAATCGGAGCGGATCGTCGGGCGGCTGACGCCGAGCGTTTCGGCGATCGCTTCACCGGTCATCGGCTCGTTTTTGGTGACGAGTTCCACAATTTCCCTTTGCCTAGCAGTGAGATGGATAATCCATCCCTCCTTCAGCCGATATATGCCGTCATCTTCAGTTTACTGTCGCATAACATGACGGTATTTTTTTTAGTATGTTGTATCATATATTTGGAGCGAATTCAATATCCGGGCCAAAAAAACAGGCAGGTGCTCCCGGGAGCAAACGTCCCGAAAAACCTGCCTGTACCGCCGCCCAGTCCCTCGAACGGCCGATACGGCTCCCTGTAACGTAGGAAACCGTCGCACGGCCACAAAATCCGCCGGTTACGCGCCCGGTCACTCAAAAAACCGATACCGGCCCCCTGTAACGTAGGGTACCGTCGCACGGCCACAATCATCACCGGTACATGCCCTGTCCATCGAGAGTACCATTCCGACCCCCTGTCACAAAAGCCACCGGTATCGCCGCTTCATCACAACAACGACCGGGTCATGCCCCCGTCCACCTGCAGCGTCACGCCGGTCAAATAGGAAGCCGCGTCCGAGCAAAGAAACGCCACCGCATGGGCAAACTCCTGCGGTACGCCGTATCTGCCGAGCGGTATGGCGGATTGGTTGCGGCGCACAATCTCGTCCACGGACACGCCGGATTTTTCCGCACTTCCGGCGTCCAGCGAGCGCACGCGGTCGGTATCGATGCGGCCCGGCGCCACATTGTTGACGCGAATGCCGTACGGGCCGAGCTCCTCCGCCAGCGTTTTGGCCAATCCCGTCACGGCCGCACGGTACGCGTTGGACAAAATCAAGCCCGTGATCGGCTGCTTGACGGACGTGGAAATGATGTTGACGATCGCGCCCGCGCGATTTGCTTTCATATGCGGCAGCACGCCGCGGATGAGGCGGACGACGCTCATGACGATCGATTCATGGGCGGCCAGCCAATGTTCGTCGCTCATGTCTTCGAAACGCCCCGCGGGGGGTCCGCCCGTGTTGTTGACCAAAATGTCGATGCCGCCCATGGCGCCGACCGCTTCATCCACCAGACGGCGCACGTCCTGTTCGCTGGACACGTCCGCCGCCAGGTAGCGAGGACGCCGCCCGGTTTCCCGTTCAATTTCGGCGGCCGCCGCCTCAATGCGCCGTTCGTCCCGGCTGCAGATCATCACATCGGCTCCCTGCGCCGTGAGCAGCGACGCGACCGCCTTGCCCAGTCCTTGACTGGCGGCGGTGATCAGCGCCCGCTTTCCCCGCACCGGATAAACACCATCCGTTTGCATCCCGTTTCCCTCCACCCTGCACCGTAAAATGTCGTTCCTCATCGCCGCACATTCGTGCGGAAAATGACGCCCCTGCCGCCCGCGTCGCCTTGTCGGCATGCGCATGCCCAATCATCTGCAGCGAATCCGCTTATACCACAATGACGTTGATGCCGAGCGCCTGCAGGGAGGACAGCGCGGCTTCGTCGATCGCGCGGTCGGTGATGATCTCGTCCACCCGCTCCAAACCGGACACGTGCGTGAACGCGCGCACCCCGAATTTCGTCGCATCCGCCAGCAGAATGACCCGATCGGCGGCGCCGATCATGATTTGTTTGATTTTCGCCTGCAGTTCGTTCGACTCGCTGAGCCCCGCTTCCGGATGCACGCCCTTGCACGAAAAAAACAGCTTGTCCACATGGTACGCTTCCAGCGACCGTTCCGCGAGCGGACCGACGAAAGAAAGCGATCTTCGCGCCAGCCGGCCGCCGACGGAGATAACCTCGATGTTTTCCTTGGGAGCGAGAGCGGTCGCCACGCGAATGGAATGGGTCAGCACGGTCAGCGGGATGTCCGGCAGCGCCTGGGCCACATACCAAGCGGTGGAGCTGGCGTCCAGCAAAATCCGCTCCCCCGCGCGCACGCTCGCCGCCGCCCGGGCGGCGATGCTGCGCTTTTGTTCCGCCTGCATAATCTCCCGCTCGGTATAAGGGATTTCCTGCTGGCGCGGATCCCTGACGCTGACCGCTCCGCCGTGCGAACGGCGCAGCCGCCCCTCCTGCTCCAGCCGGTCCAAATCGCGGCGGATCGTTTCCTCGGTCACTCCGCAAATGCGGCTCAACTCCGTCACGCGGACGCTGCCGCGCTCGTTGACGATGTCGACAATTTTGTCATGGCGTTCCGCCTGCAGCATGCGAATCCTTCTTTCTAATCGGTCTTCTGCGCTTTTTCCCCGCTTGTGACGCGGCAATACCGTTCATAGGCTTCCGACCAAACGTCCTGCCGGCGCGGCTCGTACGCCTTCACCGGAAACGAAGCCCGGACGGCCGCGCGCGCCTCGCGGATGCCGGAAAACTGCCCCCGCGCGATCCACTGCACGATCAAGTTGCCGATCGCGCTCGCTTCCACGGGCCCCGCCCATACCGGCCTGCCGATCGCGTCGGCGGTCCACTGGCAGAGCAGTTCGTTCCGGATGCCGCCCCCCACCATGTGCAGTCCGCCATAGCGCGCGCCGGTCAGCCGCTCCAGACTCTCCAGCACCCGCCGGTACGTGAAGGCCAGGCTTTCCAGAACACACCGGACGAACTCTCCCCGCGCGGCCGGAACCGGCTGGCCCGTTCGCGCGCAGTAGTCCCGGATGCGCGGCGTCATGTCGCCCGGCGGCAAAAAGACGGGATCGTCCGGGTCGATCCACGAAACGAACGGGCGCGCCTCTGACGCCAATTGTACGATTTCGGCGTGGGAGAGCGCAAATCCTGCCCGCTCCCATTCCCGCGCGGTTTCCTGCAAAATCCACAGCCCCATAATGTTTTTCAGCAGCCGGTACGTGCCGAAGGCGCCGCCTTCATTGGTGAAATTCAGCGCCAACGCCTCGCTGTCGATGACCGGCTGCCGGACCTCGGTCCCCATCAGCGACCAGGTGCCGCAGCTCAAATACGCGAACGGCTCTTCCGACGCCGGCACGGCGGCGACGGCCGAACCCGTGTCATGTTCGGCGACGGCGATCACCGGCGCAGGCGATACGCCCAGCTCTCGGCGGACGGATTCGCGGAGCGCGCCCGCTTCCGTGCCCGGCCGTACGATTTGGCCGAACCAGCGGTCCGGGATGCCGATGAGGCGGAGCAAGTCCCGGTCCCAATCGCCGAGCGAAGGGTTGAACAGCTGGGTCGTCGTCGCGTTGGAAAATTCGTTGGCCGCTTCTCCCGTCAGGAAATAGCGCAGCAAGTCCGGAATCATCAAAAACCGTTCGGCTTTCGCCAGCAGCGGGGAATCCGCCTTTTTCATCGCCGCCAGCTGGTAAATCGTGTTGAAGGGGAGAAACTGGATGCCCGTCCGGCGAAACAGTTCCGATCGGGGCACGACCGCAAACAGCTGTTCCATCACGCCTTCCGTATGGCGATCGCGGTAATGGTACGGATTGCCCAAAAGTTCCCCGTTGGCGCCGAGGAGCCCGAAATCGACCGCCCAGGAATCGATGCCGAGGCTTTGCGGCTGAACGCCGCGATGTTTGGCCTTGAGCAGCCCCTGTTTCATTTCATGGTACAAACGCAAAATATCCCAATACAACCGCCCGCCCACCGACACGGGATCGTTGGGAAACCGGTGGATTTCCTCCGCGACGATGCGCCGCCCGTCCAGTCTTCCGAGCAGCGCGCGGCCGCTGCTTGCGCCGAGATCATACGCCAAAATGGTGGACACGTTGCGTCACCCGCCTTCATATTGCATCATCTGCGCCATTGACCAATCCTCTTGCCGCTTGGCGGCATCGGTTTGCCGCCGACGCCGATTGCGCCGCCCATCCTCGCCGCGCATGCGCCGTCATCCCCGCTTGGCCAGCACGTCCCGCTCGTACGCCTTCACTTCGGAAAGCCACCGCTCGCGCACGGGCACGCCGGACATTTCGCAGTAGTAATCCCACACGGCGCCGAACGGATACGTCTTGAACTCCTCCATCAGCGCGAGACGCGTCGTGTAGTCGCCTTCCCGTTCCGCCTGGCGCAGCCGGTCGGCGGGCAGGAGCAGCGCCCGCAACAGCGCCTTGAGCGTATTGCGCGTGCCGATAACCCAAGCGGCGACGCGGTTGATGCTCGCGTCGAAGAAATCGAGGCCGATGTGCGTTTTGTCGAGCAGGTCGCCGTGCACCAGCTCCCGGCCGATTTCCAGCAGCTCGTCGTCCAGAATGACCACATGGTCGCTGTCCCAGCGCATCGGGCGGCTGACGTGCAGCAAAATGCCGCTGGCGAACAAGGACAACGCGGACAGCTTGCCGGAAATCGTCTCCGTCGGATGGAAATGGCCGGCGTCGAGACAAATCAGCTTGCCGTTCTGCAGCGCGTATCCCATGTAAAATTCATGGGAGCCGACAACGTACGCCTCCGAACCGAGCCCGAACAGTTTGCTTTCCACCGCGTCCAAGTTGTGGGCCGCATCCAGCGGTTCCGCGAACACTTCGTCGAGCGCCTCTTTCAGCCGCACGCGCGGCGCCAGCCGGTCCGCCGGGATGTCCTTGTACCCGTCCGGAATCCAAATGTTGGTAACGCAGGGGATGCCGAGCTGCTCGCCGAAGCGGGCGCCGATGCGCCGCGACGCCTTGCAGTGGTCGATCCAGAACCGCCGGATCGCCGGGTCCGCGTGGCTCAGCGTGAATCCGTCCTTCGATTTTTCGTGGGAAAAACACGTCGGGTTAAAGTCGAGTCCGATCCGCATCTCCTTCGCCCAATCGATCCAGGACGCATAGTGTTTCGGCTCGATGCGGTCCAGTTCCACTTTTTCCGTCGTATCCGCATAAATGGCGTGAAGATTCACCTTGTGTTTCCCGGGGATGAGCGAAAACGCTTTCTCCAAATCGGCGCGCAATTCCTCCGGCGTCCGCGCCGCTCCCGGGTAGTCGCCGGTGACCGAAATGCCGCCCGTCAGCTCCTGCTCGCGGTTCAGAAAACCGCGCACGTCGTCTCCCTGCCAGCAGTGCACGGAGACGCGAATGCCGGCCAGCCGCTCTAAAGCCTTATCGGTATCGATCCCGTGCGCGGCGTACAATTCTTTGGCCGCCTCGTAATTTTTCATGATGTCGCTTGACATGTTCAATCCCTCCCGGATGCGGACGACCGGCGCCGCGGCGGCGGAAGCGCGGCTTCCCCGCGCGGAATCCGGTTGATCCGACAAATCGATCATATGGCCTTTCGGCTATCTTGTAAACGCCGCCGGCACCCCGCCGTCGACCGTCAGCATGCAGCCGGTCGTTTTGGCCGCGCGCGGCGAGGCGAAAAAGGCGATCGCTTCGGCGATGTCCTTCGGAAACACGTTGACGAGCAGCGTCGTCCGCTGTCGGTAGTATTCTTCCAATTGGTCCGGCTCGATGCCGTACGCCGCCGCCCGCTCGCTGCGCCAACGGGAGTTCCAGATCGCCGAACCCTGCAGCACGGCGTCCGGCAGCACCGTGTTGACGCGAATGCCGTACGCTCCGCCTTCCGTCGCGATGCAGCGCGCCAGATGCGCTTCCAGCGCTTTGGCGGCGCTGTAGGCGGCCGCGTTTTTGCCCGCGTAAATCGAGTTTTTGGAGGCGACGAACACCATGCTGCCGCCGGTGCCCTGTTTTTTCATCAGTTTGAACGCTTCGCGCGCCACCAGGAAATACCCGGTGCCCAGCACGCCGAGATTCAGGTTCCACTCGTCCAGCGTCGTCTCGTCAAACGGGCTGGAGGTGGCGAGTCCCGCGTTGTTGACCAGGATGTCCACGCCGCCGTATTCGAGACACGCGAATTCGAAAGCGGCCCGCACTTCCTCCTCTTTGGTCACGTCCATTTTGACGGCGACCGCGCGGTGTTCCCCGTACTCGGCGTTGATTTCGGCGGCGACGCGTTCCGCTCCTTCCGCATGCAGGTCGGCGAGCACGACGTGCGCTCCTTCGGCGGCGAGCCGTCTCGCCGTTTCGCTGCCGATGCCGCCCGCGCCGCCGGTAATGAACGCGACCTGGCGGGAAAACTCCGCTTCCGGCGGCGCCAGCGACAATTTGTACAGTTCCAGCGGCCAATATTCCACGTTGTAGGCTTCGTTTTCCGACAGCGACACGAACCGGCCGAGAGCCGTCGCCCCGCGCATGACCGCGATCGCCCGGCGGTACAGCGCGCCGCTCACCCTGGACATCGACCAGTTCTTGCCGGTGTTGAACATGCCGAGTCCCGGCACGAGGATGACGCGCGGCGCCGGTTCGAACATGACGTCGCCTTCGATTCGGTTGCGTTCAAAATACGCCCGGTACCGCTCCTTGTACGCGGCGATGCCTTCGCGGAGCTTCGCTTCCAGCTCCGCGGCGCCGTTTTCGTCCGGCGTCCAGTCGATCCAGAGCGGCACGACTTTCGTGTGCACGAGATGGTCCGGACAGGCGGCGCCGATCTGCGACAAATGCGCCGCGTCGCGCGCGTTGACAAACTGCAGCACGTCCTCGCCGTCGTCGAACGTCACCAGCATTTTTGTTCCTTCTCCGACCGCGCCGCGAATGAGCGGCATGACTTGCGCCGCCAGGCGTTTCCGCGCCTCCGGCGCAAGCGGCTCGAACCGGGCGCCGCCGTACAGTTTCGACGCATGGACGCGCGCTTCGATGAACCGCTCCGCTTCGTTGATGATCGCGATCGTTTTTGCGTAGCAGGATTCCGACGTGTCGCCCCAGGTGACGAGACCGTGTTTCTCCATCAGCACGAGTTCCGCCTTCGGATTGGCGAGCACGCCCTGCGCGATCATTTTGGACAAGGCGAACCCGGGACGCACGTAGGGCACCCAGACGAAGCGGTCGCCGAAAATTTCCCGCGCCATCTCCCGGCCGTTGTCCGCGCAGCAAATGCTGATGATCGCGTCCGGATGCGTATGGTCGACGTGCGCAAACGGCAGAAACGCGTGCAGCAGCGTCTCGATCGAGGCGCGCGGATGGCGGGCGTCGATCATGCAGTGCGACAAATACGCGACCATCTCCTCGTCCGACATCGCGTCCCGCTCCATCAGCGGACGGATGTCCTCCATCCGCAGTCCGGTGAAGTTGCCCGACTTCGCCGCGGCCAAGTCGGATCCGCTGCCTTTGACCCACATCACTTCGATTTCGCGCCCGCGAAAGTCGGTGATCGTCGTCTTCATCGACGTGTTGCCGCCGCCCCAGTTGCACACCCGCCGGTCCGCGCCGAGCAGATTGGAGCGGTAGACCAGTTCGTCCAGGCCGCTTTTGCATTGGTTTGCTTTTTCCCGATTCCACAAAAATTCGACCATACTTTTCCCCCGTAACAAAAAGATTAGGACATCATTCAGTGTATCATATGTTTGTTTATTTTTGAATATGTCTGTTTTTATCGCATTTTCAATTCCGACTCCAACAAAAAAACCGAAACGCACAGTTGCGCTTCGGCGATGCGGCATCTAAAGGGGGAGACGCCTCCGTGGTTCGTGATCAAATCCCATGAGTGCCGCCGGATGACGGCTCGTACGCGCGCATCAATTTGTTGGTCAATCGGCGCAGTTGCTCGACTTCCAGCTGGCGGGTGGCGGTCAGCTGACGAACATTTTGCGAGCGGCTCGCCACATTGTCCAGCACGCCTTCCAGCATCAAATGATATTTCGCGTTGACGGGATACAGCTGTTTTTCGATCAGGGAAGCCATGCTGAGCATATTGGCCAGATCGTCGGCTTCCTCCGGCCGGTCCGCCCAATGTTCGGTCAGCCAAACGTACAGCGACGGATGGAAGTTCGCCATGACGCCGCTGTATCCGTGGACGCCCAGCTTCAGCGTTTCCAGCAGCGTCGCCGAGTTGGCGTTGTAGATGCGCAGCGGGGTGTGCCGGACCGCGTCCAGTTTCGCCTCGATCTGGCGCACGTCGCAGCTCGTATCTTTGAGAAACCAAAACCGTCCCGTTTCCGCGCACCAGGCGAGCAGTTCCGGCGAAAGCAGCCGTTTGTACGGGTACGGGCATTCGTATAGTCCGAGCGGCACGTCCGGCGGCAGTTCCGCCATCACTTTTTCCATATTGCGCCGCCACACGTCGTCCGATTCGTTCGGCTCCGCCAGCCGGTTGGTGATGAACACGAGCGCGTCGACGCCGGTTTCGGCCATCTTGTTCAATTCCGCGATTTGCGATGAGATGGCGTCGGAAATATGTCCGGAGGCGATGACCGGCACGCGTCCCGCCGCTTTTTGTTTCACGAAGGCGGCCAGATGGACGCGCTCTTCCAAACTCAGATAAAACATTTCGCTCGACTGGCATACGGCAAACAAACCGGACACGCCGCGTGCGATATACCAGTCGATCAACCGCTCCAGGGCGGCATCGTCGATTTCCCCGTTATCGGTAAACGGAGTGACCATCGTCGGCCACACGCCACCCGGTAAATTCGCGTTCATACTCGTCCCTGCTTTCCATGTGTGGAGATGAAGGGGGGAAACACAGTCCGCCGCCCCGGCGCGCGATGCAACGCAAGACGCCCGCGGCAGCGGCCGGAAGCGCATCCGAACCTTGCGCCTAATGGATATTCGGCGTGATATGGCGCTTGTTCTCGCGCAGAAACTGCTCGACATACCGCTGCGCGTTCTTCGTCTCCCGTTCCACCGCTTCCGGATCGCGCCGGAGCGACGCGCCGTTTTTCAGCAGTTCCTGCTGCAGCTCCCTGTAATCCAGCTCTCTCGGTTCGACGCCCTTGTTCGCGCACAGCCCCGCGGCGGTACCGGCCGCCTGACCGATCGCCATCACGCTTCCCTGCGTGCGGAACGAACCGTGCGCTTCGCTCGTCGCGGAAATGCAGCGTCCGGCGACGACGAGGCCGTCGATTTTTTTCGGCACCAGGCAGCGGTACGGCACGTCGTAGGAATCTTTGATGTCGATCCAGGCGCCCGCCGACTCCGGATCGCCGTACCCGGCTTTTCCGGCCATGTTGTGCACGTCGATCGGGAAATAGCCGCGCGTGATGACGTCGTCGAATTTGCGGCCTTCCAGCACGTCGTCGGCCGTCAGCACATACTCGCCCACGATGTGGCGCGATTCGCGGACGCCGATTTCGCTGCCGGTCGTGCTCAAAAATGCGGACTCAAATCCGGGCACGTATTTGTTCATAAAGCGAACGATGGATTCGACCTGTTTGCGGCCGTCCACTTCCGCCGCGGTGCGCGAGTACGCGTCCGTGCCGTCGGTGTTGATGATGCGGGTCGAGTTGAAATGGACGACGCCGGGAAACACGGTGTTCAACAGCAAAATGGAGTCGCGGCCGATGTACAGTTCGCCTTTTTCGATCGCTTCCGCCACGAATTTTTTGAACCCCTGGGCGACGAAGTATTTTTTCACCAGTCTGTCGGAGAAGGGGCGAATCGGAATGACGTCGGATTTCCATTCGAAATCGTCGGGATGTTCCAAAATATATTGATACAGCCTGTCCGTGTCAACGTTGCTCATCTCGAACATCAGCGTCGACGGCTGCATTTTGTTGTCCTTGGCGCGGCCGAGCGTAAATTCCGCCCCGGCGCCGGCGGCGACGTCGCCGTCCCCCGTGGCGTCCACGACCACTTTCGCTTTCAGCACGTTCAGCCCGCTTTTGTTGACGACTTTCACGCCCGCAACGCGATCGCCATCCATGACCGTTTCGTAAAAAAAGGAATGAAACAGCACTTCGGCCCCCGCTTCCAGCACCATTTGCAGCGCGATATATTTGTAGCGCTCCCGGTCGTAAAAGCCGAGATACGCGCCGCTGCCGTACGGATCGAGCACTTTGCAGTGACCCGGGCTCGCGCCGTATTCCACCATGCGGTTCATGAACTCCTGCGGAATGCCCTTGACCACCTGTTCATCCCGAATATGAAAAGGCGATATCGGACCGAGCGCCGCAGCGGTCGCCGCCCCGCCCAAAAATCCGTTTTTCTCCACCAGCAGCGTCTTCGCCCCCGTCCGTCCCGCGGCGATCGCGGCCATGAAACCGGACGGCCCGCCTCCCATGACGATGACGTCGTACTCTTTGGTGATCATCGTTCTCTTCCTCCTACCTGGCTGTGATGTGTAGAAGCAGGACGGCCGCGCCGCGTCGCGGCTCGCCCTGTTCTCCTTTCCCGCACCGGCCGCCCGTCATTCGTTCCCGGTCGTTCGCGCTATTTTGAAAGTCCCGGCACCGGCCGCACGTTTTCAGCGGAAAACCGTTATTTTCCCTGATTGTACTGCGCGGCGACCTTGTCCAGCGTTTCCTTGACCGGCGCGTTCTGGAACACCATCTGCTGCGCCGCCTTGGCCAGCTCCACGCTCAGTTTGGCGTAATCTTCCGGGTAGAACACGATTTGACCGCTCTTGCTCGCTTCTTCTTTCCAGCTGATCATTTCGTCATACGTCGCCAGTTCCTTGACGGCTGGATCTTCGTACGCCGAGGAGAGCACCGGCATGACTCCGGCTCCCGCCCACTTGATTTGCGACTCCTTGGTGAGAAAATATTTGATGAATTCAAACGCCTCATCCGGATATTTCGTATTCACGCCGATGGACAGCGTCTGGCCCGCCACCATCGTCGGCGACGGCTGCCCCTCTTCCGCGGGAGGAACCGGCATCGTCTTGATATGCTGCCCGATGTCGGAGCCGCGGATGGCCGACGCGCGCATCGAACCGGAAATCGCCGTCGAAATGCTGCCCGCTTTCAGCCCGTTGGTGACATCGTCGGCGGTCATGGAAACCGCCTGCTCGTTCATGGCGCCGGATGCGACCATGTCCTTGATGAACTCGATCGCTTTCACACCCGCTTCGCTGTTGAACGACGCTTTGCCGTCGGCGTCGAACATTGCGCCGCCGTACGCGCGCAAGAGCGGAATGAACGTTTCGACGAACGAGGCGGCGTTCGCCCCTTCGGACAGCCCCACCGCGAAACCGAGGCGGTTGTCGCCGGCGGTCTGTTTCGCCACTTCCTGCCATTCCGCCAACGTTTTCGGCGCCGAAAGCCCTTTCTCATCCAGCAGATCTTGCCGGTAAAAAACGGTGAACACCCTCGCTTCCCAAGGCAGCGACATAATCTCGCCGTTCAGTTTCAGCTGGTCCGCGGAGTAAATATAATCGCCGCCCGCCTCCCGGATCCACTGCTCCGCGTACTTGGTCATCGGCTGAACCGTCTTCGCGTCGACGTGCAGGTTCAGCATGTCCGTGTACACGTTCAAAATGTCCGGCCCGCCTCCGGCGGACACCGCCTGGATGACCTGGGAATCGATTTTCGAGTAATGGATGCTTTCCACTTTCACCCGGATGTTGTCCTGGCTTTCGTTGAAGCTGTCCACGATGTTCTTCAACGCCACCGAACGGGGATCGTCCGTCTGCTGGGGATTCAGGAAAATCCACAAGCTGAGTTCGACCGGTTTCTTGCTGTCCGATCCGGACCCTTGGCCGCCGGACCCTTGGTTTTGGGTTCCTTGGCCGCCGGATCCGGAATCCTTGCCGCCGCCATTGGAACCGCCCGAAGCGCAGCCGGCCAGCACCAACAGGACAGCCAAACCAATTGCCAACCATTTCTTCATCCCTAACACCCCTCAATTTTGTAAGATGGTAATATGGTGAACGCGAGAATCAGCCTTTGACGGCCCCCGCGGACAACCCGTCCACAAATTTCGACTGCAGGCCGATGAACAGGGCGACCACCGGCAAGATGGAGATCATGACGGCGGCCATCAGCTGGCCCCAATTGATTCCGTACTGCGTGATGTAGTTGTACAAACCGACGGACAGAAGGCGCAGTTCGTCTTTGGTGGTGAAAGAAAACGCCACGAGAAAATCGTTCCACACATAAACGGCCGACAACAATGCGCCCGCGGCCAGTCCCGGCTGCGAAACGGGAAGAATGAGCTGGTAAAACGCTCTCCATGGCGAACAGCCGTCCACCTTGGCCGCTTCTTCGATTTCCCGCGGGATCGCGTCGAAAAATCCTTTCAGCACCCAGGTGAGCATCGGCGTCCGCCACGCCGTGTAAATCAAGATCATGACGAAAAACGTGTCGTAGATGCCGACTTTCACCGAGGTGAGGTACAGCGGAATCAATACCGCAATGCCGGGGATCATCGACGTCATGAGGATGAGAAACAGAAGCAGGTTCATCCCTTTGAAGCGGAACCTCGACGCCGCATAGGCCGCGTGCGAAGCGATAAACAGCGATACGACAATCGAGATGGCCGCCACCAGCATGCTGTTCAAGAAATACGTCGGAAAATTCGACCGGAACAAAACGTTGTAGTAGTGGGTCCACGTATAGGAAGAAGGCAGCCAATTCGGCGGGTACTGCAAAATTTGCGTTTCCGGCTTCAGCGACGTCCCGAACGCCCACAGGATAGGAACCAGCGCGAACGCGGAAAATAGGATCAACACAGCGTAAGCGGAAAATTTGGCACCGGCGGTCATGTTTTGCATCCGGCTCACCCCCTTGTCAATGCTCTTTGCTGCGCAGCAGTCTGATGTAGATCAGGCTCAGCAAAATGTTGAAGAAGAACAGGATTACGCTGAATGCCGAACCGAGCGCGACGTTCCAATAATCGAAACCTTCCTTGAACGCTCTCAGGCTCAACGTTTCCGTCGCGCTGAAAGGACCGCCGCCGGTGAACACGTAAATCAAGGTCACCATGTTGAAGTATTCGAGACTGAGCGTGATGACGGCTACCATAATCGTCGGTCGGATCAACGGCAGCGTGATGTGGAAAAACGATTTCCACCCGGACGCGCCGTCGACGCGTCCCGATTCGTACAGTTCCGTTGGAATCGTTTGCAAAGCGGCCAACACGAGTACGAGCGCAAGCGGAAACGTGTTCCACACGTTGGCGACAATGAGCGACAAATTCGCTCCCAGCGGCGTGCTGAGCAGATCGGTCTTGATGCCCGCGACCCGCTCCAGCATATAGGTGATCGGACCGTAGTTGGCATTGATCATCCATTTCCACAAGAGCGCGGTGACCGTCTGCGAAATGACCCAGGGCAAAATGATCATGGTGCGAAACAGCGTGCGCAGTTTCAGGTTCAGGTTGAGCAGAACGGACAGCAGCACGGCGACCGGAATGACGATCAAAATGGAGCTGAACACGTAGACCGCCGAGTTGACGATATTCTGAACGCCGTTCTCCGATGTAAACAGAGCGACAAAGTTGTCCAGCCCGACATATTTCACCGCCCGGACATAGGACGTTTCATACAAACTCCAGTTGACGGCCACGAAGATCGGATAGATCGAAACCAGGGCGACAAGCAGCAATGCCGGCGCCATGAAGGCTAACGCGACCCATTTTTCTTTTCCTTTGGTAACCTCCATCGTGCTCCCTCCCGGTGGCGTTGAACGCCGATTTGCGCTCGAACTTCGTCATGAAAGGAAATGAATGTTCTACAATATGGAACATTGTTCTAATTTTATGGTAAAAAAAGAGGGGATGAATGGTTTCTCCCGCGCATCCCGTTCCATCACGGTATCTGTTTGCGAATTTCGGCGACATGTTTTTTCAAAATGCCGGCGAAATATTCGATTTTCGTATCGTCGAACCGCAGCGACGGTCCCGCGACGCTGATGGCCGCGATCGGGTATCCTTCGGAATTCAGGATGGGCACGCCGACGCCCTTGACGCCGTACTCATGCTCCATGTTGTCGATGGAATAGCCGCGTTCCCTGATTTTCTCCAGTTCGATCAACATGAGTTCTTTTCTCGTAATCGTGCGGTCGGTCAGCGCCGGAAACGGCGCGTTCCAAATTTCGTCCAGTTCGTGCCGGGGCAGGTAGGCCATCATCGCTTTCCCGGTCGCCGTACAGTGTACGGGCGCGGTGGCGCCCATCCGCGAAATCTCGTACATCGTTCCGGTGGACACATTGTTGGTCGTATGCGCATAGTCGAGGTACAACACCGACCGGCCGTGCAGCACCCCGTAATAGACGACCTCCTCGGTCTCATTGGCGATCTGTGTAATGTGCGGGAGGATGAAATCCCTTTCACGAAGCGTTTTGGAAATGATGTGGCTGAGCCTCAAGATGTGCATGCCCAGTCGGTATTTGTTGGTCTGCGGGTTTTTCATCAAATATCCGTGTTTCTCCAAGGTGGACACGATGTTGTGCACATTGCTCTTATACAACCCCAACATGTGGCACAGTTCGGTGATCCCGAGCTCGGGGCGTTCCACCGAAAAACATTCCAGCAGATTAAGCGCCTTGGACAGCGACTTAATCTTCGTCTCCACTCGAACCCACACCTTTCTACTATATAGAACAACGTTCATAATTGCTTTGTCCTATTATGTCAACAATCCGACAAAATTGTCAATGCCCAATTTGCGAGAGTACGATCGGTTTGACAAGTCGCGGCAAAATTACATGCAAATCGAATCGCAACATGATAGAATGGTGGACGGATACCAAATCATGGGGAGGTCACCGAATGTACGGTTTCTTGCTGTTTTTGCATTTGGCGGGACTGGCGGTGTGGCTCGGGACAACGGCCATGTCGGCGTTTTTGCTGATGAAGGCGAAACAAAAGCTCGAGTCGAAGGATGTGGCGGACATGTCCGTGGGCGTCGTGCGCACGTTCAACGCGCTGACGCACACGAGCGCGTTTCTCGTGCTGCTGAGCGGCATCCTGCTTTTGATGCGGCTCGGCATGGAAAACCACGACAGTTTTCCGTTCTGGCTCTTGTTCATGGAACAGTTCGGGGCGATCGTCATTTTGCTGTTCATCATCCTGCTGTCCATCCTGAGCGGCAAAGCGAGAAAAGCGCTGCAGTCCGGCGACGCGGCGAAAGCCCGCAAAAGCGTCAACAACTTCATCGCCGCCTGCTTTGTGATGGCGGTGCTCGTGCTGGTCGTCATTTTCGTCGTCAGCGGAAAATATTGAAGTCAAACGCGCACGCCCGCCTTGTTTCAAGGTGGGCGTTTGCATGGGCGCGATTATCTTTTCGTACGGCGACCGTCACAGTTCCGCGATGATGTCGCCCGCAATGACGGAGTCCGGTCTTCCCCGCCCGGCCGCGGCCTTGTCTCCCGCTTCCCCGTGGCGATATACGCCCAGCGCGGCCGCCTGTTCTCCCGACATTCCTTGCGCGAGCAGCGCGCCGATGAAGCCGGCCAGCACGTCTCCCGAACCCGCGGTCGCCATGCCGGGATTGCCGGTCGGATTAATGTAAGCCTCGCCGCCCGGCGTGGCGATGACGGTGCGCGCCCCCTTCAGCACGAGCGTCACCCCGTGTCTCGCCGCAAACTCGCGCGCGATTTCGATACGGTCGCGCTGCACCTCGGCCGTGCTGCGGTTGGTCAGCCGCGCCATTTCGCCGGGATGCGGCGTCAACACGACGGGAGCGTTGCGCCGCGGCCACTCGCTGAGCCCGCCGGCGTCCGCCATCGCGTTCAGCGCGTCGGCGTCGACGACGAGCGGCACATCGACGCCGGCCCAAATTTCGCGCAGCCAGCCGCCATCGCCGTTCCACCGGCCCATGCCGGGCCCGATCACCAGCGCTTGCTTCCGTTCGGCCAGCGCGACCGCCTCTTCCGCGCGAACGCGGCTCCAATCGCCGCTTCCGGCGTCTTCCAGCGCGGCCAGCATCAGCTCCGGCCGGCGTCCGGCCAGCGACGGCACGAGGGAGGCGGGGAGCGCCCAGGTGACGAGGCCGCAGCCGCCGCGCAGCGCCGCCGTCGCGGCGAGCAGTCCAGCCCCGCTCATCGGGCGGCTTCCCGCCATCACGAGCACGTGGCCGAACGTGCCTTTGTGCGCATCCGCGCGCCTTCGCGCCGCCGGGTCCAAAGCGAGCTTCGCCGCAAACACATCCCGATTCAGTTCGTACGTACGCACGCCGTGCTCTTCCGCGAGGCGCGCCGGGATGCCGATCGGCCGGACGACGACGTCGCCCGCATAGTCCATGCCGGGATATTGCGCGAGGCCGCGTTTTTTGAACGCCAGCGCGACCGTTTTCGCGGCGCGGATGCACGGGTCGTACGCTTGGCCGGTATCGGCGTTGAGCCCGCTCGGAACGTCCACGGCGACGATCGGCTTTCCGCTGCGGTTGGCCTCCTCGATCAACTGCGCGTACGCGCCGCGGGGAGCGCCGGAAGTTCCCGTGCCGAGCAGCGCGTCGATGACGCCGTCCGCCTCCCGCCACGGAATTTCATCGGCGCCGTACTGCAGACAGCGGATGCCGAGCCGCTCCGCAATGTCTCGCTGCAACGCGGCGGACCCGGCCAGCGAACGGCGGTCGGCGGCGTAGACGACGGTGAGCTCAAGTCCCGCTTCCTGCAAATGGCGGGCGGCGACGAGCCCGTCGCCGCCGTTGTTGCCCTTCCCCGCAAGCACCAGCCAGCGGCGGCCGACCGCCGCCGACATCGCCAGCACTTCCTCCGCCACCGCCCGCCCGGCGTTTTCCATCAGCACCGGTTCAGGAATGCCCAATACGCGAATCGCATGCTCGTCCAACCGGCGCATTTCTTCCGACGTCAGCACATGCATGGCCTCTCCACCCTCCTAAAACCGCGTCGAGAACACGATACGGATCTCGATGCCCGAGAAGCAAGTTTTTCGATCCCCGAGAAAATTTCAGCCGATTCCCGCAGGGAACCATTTCCATATCCCCGGCATCTCCACCGGTCATCCTTATGCGCGGCACCGAACGGCAACCCAAAAAGCTGCTAAACACCTACAGCGCCGCCAGGGGACGAAGCCGTTCCGGGTCGACGGCCGGAACGAGCCCTTCCCGCGCCGCCCGGCCGAGCAAAGTTTCCACCGCGGCCAATCCGTCTTCGCCCAGGCTGCGCGTATATTCATTGACGTACAGATCGATGTGCGCCTGCGCGACGGCGGGATCCATTTCCTGCGCATGGCGGAGCACATATTCCCGCGACGCGTCGGGATGCGCCCACGCGTAGTCCACCGAAGCGCGAATCCATTGCGCGATCCGTTCCGCATCGAGCGACCGGCGGGCAATGATCGCCCCAAGCGGAATCGGCAGACCGGTGTCTTCCTCCCACCAGCTGCCGAGATCCTGCACGAGCCGGAGTCCGTACGAACCATAGGTAAACCGCGCTTCATGGATGACAAGTCCGGCATCGACCCGGCCGTCGCGCACCGCCGGCATGATTTCGTGAAACGGCATCACGACAATGTCGCCGACGCCGCCGGGAACGTGGCGGGCCGCCCAGAGGCGAAACAACAAGTATGCGGTCGAACGGTCGCTCGGCACGGCGACCCTTTTGCCGGAAAGGGAAGCGGCTTCCGCCGGCGATCCCGCATCGTCCGAACGGCTTCCCGCCGTCAGCACCAGCGGCCCGCAGCCTCTGCCCAACGCCCCGCCGCAGGGCAACAGCATATACTCCGAAAGCACCCACGGCAGCGCGGCGTACGAAATTTTGAGCACGTCCTGATCCCGGCCTTCCGCCGCCATCCGGTTGGTAATATCGATATCCGCATAGGTGACGTTCAACGCAGGAGCGCCGTCTACGAGTCCATGCACCCAGGCGTGAAACACGAACGTGTCGTTGGGACACGGAGAAAACGCTATGTTCATGAGAGCACCTCCGCCAAAATCGCGCTTGCCCGCCGCAACAGCTCAAGCGCCTCGCCAATTCGCCAGGAAGCGCGATCCCGCGGTCCGACCGCATTGGAAATCGCGCGCATTTCCAAAACGGGAATTCCGCAAGCGCGCGCCGCTTCCGCGACGCCGAAACCTTCCATCGCCTCGGCCACCGCCCCCGGCGCCAGCGCGGATCGCCGTTCGGCCGTCTCGGCCGTTCCGGTCGCAGTCGACACCGTGAGAATCGGTCCGTACCGGACCGGGATACCGGCTGCCGCCAGCGCATCCTGAAACGGCTCCGTCCATTCGGCCGCGCAGGATACGCGGGAAGAACCGAATCCCAATTCGTCGACGCTCAAAAAACCGTCCGGCGATTCCGCACCCAGATCGGCGGCCACAATTTCGCTGGACAGCGCCAGCTCCCCCACTTTCGCGCGGCCGGCGAATCCGCCGCCGATGCCGGCGCAAACGACCAATCCATAGGACGCGCCTTGCCGCGCCAGCATCCTGGCCGTGCCCGCCGCGGCCGCCGCAGGGCCGACACCTACCGCCACCACATCAAAGGCCGGCGATTCGCCAAGCCCGCGCAGCACCGCCTCCCGTTCCGCTTCCACGGCGGTGGTCACCAAGATGCGCCGTGCGTTCCGTCCGTTCTCGAATGTCATCGACTTCTCCCCTCTATTCGCCAGCCGTCGTATCAAAGAAATCCATTAAAAATTATACACGATCGCGGACGGCTTGCCATAGACGCCGCTGCGGACAGACCGCGGCTTCACCCTTTTTCGCCGGAAAACGGAAAAAGCGGCCGCTCCGCGGGGGAGCGGCCGCAGTCCATGGTTCCGTCGCTGCGGCGAAACGCACCACCGTCAGCGTGTCCGCACGAGACGCAAGGCGTTCAACGTTACGATCAGCGTGGCGCCCATATCCGCGAAAATCGCCATCCACAACGTGAGCCATCCCGGCGCGATCAAGGCCAGCGCCAACGCCTTGATTCCCAACGAGAACGCGATGTTTTGCCGGATGACGGCCAGCGTTCGGCGTGCCAGGCGAATCGTGTAGGGCAGTTTGGACAAATCGTCGCCCATCAGCGCGATATCGGCCGTCTCCAGCGCGGAATCCGAGCCGGCGCCGCCCATGGCGATGCCGACGTCCGCCGCCGCCAGCGCCGGCGCGTCGTTGACGCCGTCGCCGACCATCGCCGTCCGTCCTTCCGCCTTCAACGCGCGGACCGCCGTCAACTTGTCCTCCGGCATCAATTCCGCTCTCGTCTCATCGACGCCGATCCGGCTGCCGATCGCGCCGGAAGCTACGCGATTGTCCCCCGTCAACATGACGGTTTTCGCGACGCCGAGCCGCTTCAGTTCCCGAACGACGCGGATGCCGCTTTCCCTCACTTCGTCCGCCGCGGCAATGACCGCCAGCACCGCGTCTTCCCGCCCGAACAGCATCACCGTTTTTCCCTGTTGCTCAAGGCGTTGGATTTCTCTTTGCAGCCCCTCGTTCACGGCGTTCGGCACACTCTCCGTCCACATGGCCGGGCTGCCGATCCGATACGGCGCCCCGTTGACGACGGCGGCCGCCCCTTTCCCGGTGACGGAACGGACATGTTCCGCCTGAAACTGTTCCGGCGCGATCCCTTCCGCTTCCGCTTTCCGCACGATCGCGGACGCCAGCGGATGATGCGACATGCGCTCAATGGCGGCCGCCATGCCGAGCAGCTCCCGCTCCCCGGGACCGTCCAGGCGGATGAAATCCGTCACTTCCGGCATCCCTTTCGTCAGCGTTCCGGTCTTGTCAAACGCGATCGTATGGATGTCCGCCGCCTGCTCGAGATAAATGCCGCCTTTGATCAGCACGCCGTTGCGGGCCGCGTTGCCGATCGCCGTAACGAAGGACACCGGAGTGGAAATGACGAGGGCGCACGGGCAGCCGACGACCAGGAGCGCAAGCCCGCGGTAAATCCAAGTTTCCCAATTCCCGCCAAACCATGGCGGAATGACCGCAACCCCTATCGCGGCGGCCATAATCGCCGGCGTGTAATACTTGGCGAAACGGTCGACAAACGCCTGGGACGGCGCTTTCTCGGCCTGAGCTTCTTCCACCAGATGGATGATCCGCGAAATGGTCGTGTCTTCGGCCCGCCGGGTCACTTCCACTTCCAGCACGCCTTCCCCGTTCAGCGTCCCCGCAAAAACACGATCGCCGGCCGCTTTCTCGACCGGTATCGACTCGCCGGTGATCGCCGCCTGGTTGACCGCGGACACTCCGGACACGACGTTTCCGTCCATGGCGATTTTTTGTCCCGGCTTGACGATCATGATGTCGCCGATGTCGACGTCCTCGACGGGAACGACGAGCTCCTTGCCGTCGCGGCGGACGAGGGCTTCTTTCGGCGCGAGGTCCATCAGCGCGCGAATCGACCGGCGCGCCCTTTCCATCGAATACGACTCGAGCGCCTCGCTGATCGCAAACAGGATGACGACCACGGCGCCTTCCACCCATTCGCCGATCGCCGCGGCGCCCGCGATCGCGACGGTCATCAGCGTGTTCATGTTGAAATTCAGCTTGACCAAACTGCGCAATCCCTTGATGAACAGCGAGTGCCCGCCGATCGCGATCGAAGCGGCATACGCCAGCGTCGAAACGGCGCTGTGTTCCCCGAACCGCATGCCGAGCAGCCATCCGGCCGCCAGCAACAGCGCGGAGATCAGCGTGATCGCGGCGGCTTTGCGGCTCCAGAACGGTTGGGACTCGACCGTCCTCCGCTCCGATTCCGGGTACACTTTCAGTCCCTCGAACGCGCCGGCCTCCTCAAGCTGTTCGATGCTCGCCTCTCCGATCACGGTAAGTTTGGACGCGCCGAAATTGACCTTCGCATCGCGGACAGTGGAAATTTTTTTGACGTTTTTCTCAAACTTGGCGGCACAATTCGCGCAGCTGAACCCTTGGACGCGATATACCGCGCGTTTGTCCGCCGCTTCATTCATGCGGAAACCTCTCCTTCATGTGCGCCAGGGCGATATCGATCAGCTGACGCACGTGGTCGTCGTCAATCGAGTAAAACACCATTTTTCCTTCCTTGCGGTATTTGGCCAAACCCATCTGTTTCAGCAGCCGCAGATGATGCGAAGCGGTCGCGACCGTGGAACCGATGATGTGGGCGACGTCGCACACGCACAGCTCGTCTTCCCGGCACAAGGCGTAGATGATCTTCATGCGCGTTTCATCGGACAATGCCTTGAACATTCGGGCGATCTCCGGGGTGTCGACGTTTTGGAGCGCGGCGCTGACGCGGGACACTTTTTGCTCGTCATGACAATATATTTCACAAACCTCTTGGGTCATTCAAATCACCTCTTGAATATGATCATATCACATATGACATCATATTCAAGCGAAGATTTGATTGTTCCCGCATAGAAAATGCGCCGGATGGCGGCGCCAAGTGGATGGGATGAGCCGGCACTTGCCCTTTGGAAAACCGACTCCGCTCAACATAATTCACCGAAAAAAAGGACAGGCCGCGGCCTGTCCGCCGTTTCCTCCAAATCGGGCTCAAAGGCACACCGGTTTCAAAATGTCGGCAAATTGTCCAGGTTGTTGTCTTCCCTGCCGTCGGGATCGGAACGCAGATGTTCCTCGCCGTCGCGTCCGCGGAAAACGTTCAGGTTGCGGATTTCGTTGTTTTTCACCATCACCTGGGCCGTTTTGTAATCCACGACCCTGCCGGAAGTCAGCTTCAGTTCGACGATGTCGCCGTCTCCGTTTTTGCGCACGGCCACCACTTCTTCCTGGGCGTGATTTCCGGTTTCCGTCATCTTCATCCCTTGCGGCATAACGGCGTCGTTTTGCCCAAATGCTTGCGCCGACGGTTGAACCGGCGGTTGTTCCGCCATGTACGCCTGGATCCGCTGCGGTTCCGCGCCTGTGTTGTTCCCGTTGTTTCTTGGTGTGTCCATGTTGATCGCCTCCCGGTTTATAGGATGAGTTAACCGCCGGGAAAAGATGCGCGGCCCCGCATGAACGTGGATTTTGCCGCTCGTGCCCCGCACTTTTTGGTTTAGGAGGTCGATCTGGATCATTTGCACAAACAACCCCCGTCTGAACTACGCCATTCGGTCCATCGTCCTTCACACAATCTTTAAATATTAGCTGTGTTTTGGTTCATTGTTGAAAAATTGCATTATACGAACGAATGTTCTATACTGATAATAAGAACATTTATTCGTAGAGGTGTGCTATGGACTTCAAAGATATTACGCGTCT
>Ga0068700_100088_pt1 | contig 71928 bp, 64 predicted proteins | sample CeladaPassaD2F04_FD_62229 | JGI IMG/M metagenome (GOLD analysis project Ga0068700, IMG submission 62229) | Cellulose-adapted microbial communities from the Joint BioEnergy Institute, USA - Passage D2F04 | ecosystem: Engineered > Bioreactor > Continuous culture > Unclassified | place: USA, Joint...
AGTCGTCTATGAATTCGCGTCGGCCGCCATCGTACTGTATTCCGCGTTTCTCATGTTCATGATGGTCAAAGAGATCCACGGGTACGAAATCGGGCAAAGTTTCAAAAACATTTTCCTGACCCTTGTCGGCATGGCGATCATGGCCGTGCTCGCCTTTATTCTGTTCGGGCTGTCCAATCAGGTGACGGACTTTGTTTACTCCATTTACCAGGAGGTGAAGTTCCGTGTCCAGGACGCGTAAATGGGCTTGGGCCGCCGCTCTGGCCGCTCTGTTGTTTGCGGGCGTCATGCAGTGGGCGACCGGTCGGGAAGGCGCCGGCGAAAGCGCCGAAGCGGGTGAGCGCGCTGCCGCGGAAATCGTCGAGGACCGGACGATCCAGTACCGCATCAACAGCTTCACCTCTCCGGAACCGCCGTCAGCCGGCTTGCCGGCGGCGCCCGCCATACCGGCGGACGCCCGGCTGGCCGCGCGAAGCGAAAGCCTCGAACTGTATGTGTCCGACGGGGCGAAGCGCATCTTCGTCAAGGACCGGCGCAGCGGATACGTGTGGACTTCCTCGCCGGAGGAGTCGGCGCTCGCCGAAGACGAGCTGAACAACGAATGGAAGTCCGCGCTGCGCTCGCCGTTTCTGGTCGAATATTTCGACGAAAACGCGATGCTGAGGAGGGGCAGCTACGATTCGCTCGGCGGAACGACCGCGTCGGTGGAGGCGATCGACGGGGGAATCCGCGCGGTTTACGTGCTGGAATCCGTCGGCGTGACGTTTGCGATGGAAGTGAAGCTGGAGGAAGATGCGCTCGTCGTCCGGCTTCCCGATAGCGACATCGCGGAGGACGGCAAGGCCAAACTGGCGTCGATCCAGCCGCTGCCGTTTTTCGGCACGGTGCGAAAAAACGAGGTTCCGGGCTATATGTTCATTCCCGACGGCAGCGGCGCGCTGATCCGGTTTCAGGACATGCATCCGCGCTACGATCAGGAGTATATCGGGCGAATCTACGGCGTCGATTATTCCGTCGAGTACGTGGAAACGGAAACCGTCAACGAACAGCCGGTCCTGATGCCGGTGTTCGGCATGGTGCACGGGGTGGGGGGCAGCGCGTTCGTCGGCGTGGTGGAAGACGGGAAATACAACGCGCGCATCGTCGCCTATCCGAGCGGCGTCAACACGGATTATTATTGGATCGCCCCCAAATTCATGCTGCGCTTCGCCTACTTTCAGCCGACGAGCAAAAACATGGGCGGGTTCAACACGTATCAGAAGGAACGCGACCGCCAGGACCGCCAGGTGCGCTACATGTTCCTGAACGAAAGCGGCGCGGATTACGTCGGCATGGCGAAAGCGTACCGCGAATATTTGCAGGAGCGCGGCGTGTTGGCTCCATTGGCCGAGTCGCGGGAAAACATCCCGCTGAGCCTGGAAGTGCTCGGCGCGGACAAAGAGCCCGGACTGCTCGGCAACCGGATCGTCAAAATGACGACGTTCGCGGACGCGGGCGAAATCGTCGACCAATTGTTAAACGCGGGCATTCGCGACATTTCCCTGGTGTTCAGGGGATGGAACCGCGGCGGGATCAACGGGAACAACCCCGACAAGTTTCCGGTCGAGCGCAGGCTGGGCGGGCAGGACGGGTTGGCCGACCTGAAAAAGAAGCTGGAGGCGCAAGGAGTGCCCGTCTATTTGTACAACGATTACCTGATCGCTTACGGAAACAACGGCAATTTCAGCCCGAAATCGGACGCCGTCCGCTCGGCCAGCAACCAGGTGATGGAATTTACGCGGTATTTGTGGTTCGATCGGGAAAGCAGCGGCGACTTGGACTTCTGGTTCATCCATCCGGGCAAGGCGAAACGGATCGCGGAAGACGACGCCCGGCAGTTCGGGAAGATCGGCATCGACTCCATCGCCATCGACGGAACGGCCTGGTTGCTGTCGGACCACCATCCCGGACGGAAAACGTCCCGTCAGCAAGCGGCGGAACTGTACAGGCAGGCGGTGGAAACGCTGCTCGGTTCGGTGGACCGGATCGCCTTATACCTCGCGCCCGACCATATGTGGCCGTACGCCGATCAGCTGCTGTACATGCCGCTGTATTCGTCCCAGTACATGTTTGCCACGGATACGGTGCCGTTCTTGCAAATCGTCCTGCACGGTTTCGTCGACTATTTTGCGCCGCACGCGAACTATGACGCCAATCCGCGGGAATATTTGCTCAGGATGGTCGAGTACGGGGCTTACCCGTCCTATATCGTCACCAAGGAACCGTCCTGGAAATTGAAAAACACGCTGTCCAACAGCTTGTACACGTCGTATTTCGACGATTGGAAGGACGAGATCAAGACGACGTACGACAAGATGAACGCCGCGCTGCAAAAAGTGCAGCACGCCGCCATCGAGCGGCGGACCGTGCCGGACTGGGGCGTCGTCGAAGTCGAGTATTCCAACGGCGTCCGCATCATCGTCAATTACCGGGAACAGCCGTACCGGCACGGTGACCTGACGGTGCCGGCGGCGGATTTCGCCATCACGGGAGGGGAATGACCGTGCTAGCCAAATGGTTCCGAAAACGGCGGGAAATGTGGACGGGATACATGTTCGTCCTTCCGTGGATCATCGGCTTTGTGCTGTTTATGGCGTACCCGATCTATTTTTCGCTCGATCTCAGCTTCCACAAGGTGAACATCACGTCGGAAGGAATACGCAAAATTCCGCTGCGGCTCGACAATTACAAGTACGCGTTCCTGTCCGATCCGAAGTTTGCCGAAGAGCTGGTCATGTTCGTCAAGTCCGTCGTCATCATGATCCCGATCGTCGTCGTGTTCGCGATGATGGTCGCGCTGCTCATCAACCAGCCGATCCGCGGCAAAGGGCTGTTCCGGGCGCTGTTTTTCCTGCCGGTCGTCATCACGAGCGGCCAGGTGGTCAACGAACTGTTCGCGCAAGGAGCCGCCTCCGTGCCGATCGTGGAGCGCTACGGCATTATCGCTTATATCGAGAACAATTTCAGCCGCGCCTGGTCCGAACCGATCATCGGCATCATCGAACAGCTGATCGTCATTTTGTGGTATTCCGGCGTGCAAATCTTGATTTTTCTCGCCGGGCTGCAGAAGGTGAACAGCCAGATTTATGAAGCGGCCGCGATCGACGGGGCGTCGCCCTGGGAAATTTTTTGGAAGATTACGCTTCCCGGCATCAAACCGTTCATTATGGTCAATTTGATCTACACGACGGTCGATCTGTTCACCAATTCGCTGAACGATGTCATCGCGCTGATCAAAGAGCACATGTTCAAGCTGGATACCGGGTTCGGGTACGCGACGGCGCTGTCGTGGATTTACTTTTCGATGATTTTGGCGATTTTGCTCGTGCTGTTTCTCATTTTCGGGCGGAATGAAGACTACAATCCGCGGCAGGCGGGGAGGTGACACCGATGAAACCGGCAATCGCATCGATCAAGCGGGCCGCCGGTCGGCCGGACCGGGCGGCGCTTGTGAAATACGGCTACAAACTGCGGAAAATCGCGCTGGGCAAACAGGGGAACGACGGCGTCATTTTCAAGGCCGTCGTCTACGGGCTGTTGATCAGCATCGGTTTCGTCTATTTGTATCCGGTGCTGTACATGATTTCGCAAAGTTTCAAGAGTTTGCAAGATTTGCTGGACCCGACCGTGCTGTGGCTGCCCAAATCGCTGCATCTGGACAATTATGTCCGCGCGTGGCACGCGCTGGATTTTCCGGCTTCGTTCGGCGCGTCGGTCCTCAATTCCGTGCTGCCCGCCGCCGCCCAAACCGCTTCCTGCGCGTTGGTCGGCTACGGCCTGGCGAGGTTTCGCTTTCCCGGAAAAAGCGTGATGATCGGACTCATGATGCTGACGTTCGTCATTCCGGTGCAGGTCGTCATGATTCCCTTGTTTCTGTTGTTCCAGAAATACGGCATGCTCGGTTCGCCGCTGCCGTTCATCGTCCCCGCGCTGTTTGCCGGAGGCATCAAAAGCGTGCTGTTTATTTTGATTTACACGCAGTTTTTCCGGACGATCCCGAAAGCGCTGGAGGAATCGGCGCAGCTGGACGGGGCGGGCGCGCTGAACATTTTCGTCCGCATCATCCTGCCGATCACGGTTCCGGCGGTCGTCGTCGTGTTTTTGTTTTCGCTCGTCTGGCACTGGAACGAGACGTATACGGCGTCGCTGTATTTGAGAGACAGCATGCGGACGCTGCCGATGATGCTGCAGGCTTTTGAGCAGGCATACTCGCAAATGTACTCGTCGAGCAGCGCCGGCTCCACGTACGTCAACATCAACGAATCGATCAAGCTGGCGGGCACGATGCTGATTATCCTGCCTTTGCTCATCTTGTATTTGTTTGCGCAGAGATGGTTTGTGGAAGTGATCGACAGAACCGGGATTACCGGGGAATGAGCGGCCGGCCTGCGGCTGGACAAAAATACAACAAGCGCCTTACGGCGCAGGGGAGAGGAGAAAAAAACCATGACGCATTCCACTCGGCCTTTGGCTGTACTGCTGCTGATGGCGATCGTGCCGCAAGCGGCGCTGTCGGGCTGCGCCGGCGACGGAGCCCGCGGCGGAAATCCGGACGGAGATCGGGAACATCGGCAGGCCGCGGAGGAGCCGCTGTTGGAGACGGAAAGCCGCGCAAGCTTCGACTTTTTCTGGAAGGAGGCGAATACCGACCCGGACAGCAAAGGATACGGCCTGATCCGCGATCGCGCGCCGGGCAATCCGCAGCTGTCCAGTGTCGCTTCCGTCGGTTTCGGACTGACGGCGCTGGCGATCGGCGCCGAACGCGGCTGGGTGACGCGGGAGGAAGCTCGCGAGCGCGCGCTCGGCACCCTGCGGACGCTGTGGGAACACGCGGACCATATCAACGGCTTTTTCTATCATTTTCTGAACATGCACGACGCGTCGGCGGCGAAAGGAAGCGAGGTGTCGGTCATCGATACGGCGATCGCCGTTTGCGGCGCCATTACCGCCGGGGAATATTTCGGCGGGGAAGTGCGCGAACTGGCGGACCAAATCTATCGCAGGGTCGATTGGGAGTGGTTTCGCGACCCGGCTCGCAACATGTTTTACATGGGATATCATCCGGGAAAAGGGTTTCAGGGGCATTGGGATTTTTACGCGGAGCAGCTCATGATGTATTTTCTTGCGGCCGCTTCGCCGACGCATCCCGCGGACCCGGACATGTTTTACCGCTTCACGCGGCGCGTTCGATCTTATGGTGACGGCGAGCCGTTCATCCATTCCTGGTTCGGCTCGATTTTCACTTACCAGTTTTCGCACGCCTGGTTCGACCTGCGCGGCAAACAGGACCGGGAAGGCGTCGATTGGTGGGAAAATTCCGTGCGCGCCTCCATCGCGCACCGGCAGTTCGCGATCGACCAGTCCGAAACGTTCCGCACCTACGGCCCCGACGCCTGGGGGCTGACGGCTTCGGACGGCCCGCGCGGGTACGAGGGCAGATACGGAGCGCCGCCGTCCGGGTTCGCGAACGACCAGCATTTCGTGGACGGGACGCTGCCGCCGGCCGGGGCGCTCGGCTCGATCGTGTTTACGCCGGAAGAGTCGTTGGCGGCTTTGCGGCATTATTACTCGATTCCCGGGCTCGTCGGGGAATACGGATTGAAGGACGCGTACAACACCGCGATCGATCCCGTCTGGATCGCTTCCGACGTGATCGGCATCGACAAGGGCATCACGCTGCTGATGATCGAAAACTACCGTTCGGAATTCGTCTGGAAGTGGTTCATGAACAACGAGCACGTGCAGGCGGGACTGCAAAAAACCGGCGTCACCGCCAAAGTACCGGCGGAGGCCGTCCAATAACAGAAAGAAAAGGAGAGGAACCCCTCCATGGCAGTGGTCATGAATCGAGGAACGTTTGTCATCGACGGAAAAGAGACGTTTCTGTACGGCGGGGAATGCCATTATTTCCGCGTGCCGCGCGGCGAATGGCGCGACCGGCTGCGCAAGCTGGAACAATCCGGCTGCAATTTGGTCAGCACGTACGTGCCGTGGATTTGGCACGAACCGGAGGAAGGCGCGGTCGACTTGACCGGCCGCACCGAGAGGCGGGATTTGCGGGCGTTTCTCGAACTGGTTGCGGAGTCCGGTCTGTACTGCATCGTTCGCCCCGGTCCTTACGTCATGGCGGAAGTGCGGAACGAAGGCATTCCGGAATGGCTGCTCGAAACGTATCCGGACGTCATGGCGCGCACGCGCACGGGCGGAATTCATCCTGCCAAAGTCGTTTCGTACCGGCATCCCGTGTTCCTGTCCAAGGTGAAGAAGTGGTACGAAGCGGTCAACCGCGTCATTGCGCCGATGCAGGCCACCTGCGGCGGGCCGGTCATCATGTATCAGCTGTGCAACGAAATCGGCATGCTGCATTGGGTCACGAACACGTCCGATTACCATCCCGAAACGCTCGGTCTCTTCGAGCGGCATTTGTCGGAGAAATACGGCTCGGTGGAGCGCTTTAACGCGGAATACGGCGTCGACGAACCTTCCTTCGCCGAATTTGTCCGCAAATTCCGCGACGGTCTGCCGGACCATTATCCGTCGTTCCACTACGAATGGGGGGAATTTTGGCGGGAGCACATCCGGCGCTATGTCGGGGACCTGCGGGAATACGCGCGGGAAACCGGAATCCGGGTTCCGTTCATCGTCAACGTTCACGGGTTCAAGGATTATTCCATATACAGCCGCGGCACGGAGTATCCGATCGGCGTTTCGCAGCTGTACCGCACGGCCGAGTTTGACGATGTCGTGCTGGCGGGCGACTTTTATCCGGGACATATCGGCTACGACAACTATCACGACCTGGTGCTGGCTTCCGCTTACACGAAAGCGGTCAGCTCGTCGGATCAGCCGCTGTTTTCCGCGGAATTCCAATCCGGCCGGCTGGCGGACCGGCCGCGGCTGTATCCGCACGATCTCGATCTCAACACGCGCACCTGCGTCGCCCACGGGATGAACTCGCTCAATTACTACATGTTCGTGGCCGGCGAAAACGGCGGAGACATCGGGTTGTTCGGAAGACGGCACGAATGGCAGGCTCCCGTCGATTCACGGGGCCGGTTGCGGCCGAATTATTTCACCGCCCGGCACCTCGGCCGCGTGCTGCGCGCCATCGGCGGTCATCTCGTGCGGGCGCCGAAAAAAATCCATACGCATATCGGGTTCAATCCCGACGATTACATGACGGAAGTGGTGGAGGAGCGGGACCGCGGCCTGCTCGGAGAAGTGATCGCCAAGCGCGAACATTTCGCCTTTGACGGCGTCTTCCGTCTGCTTGCGGCGGCGAACATCCATTTTGAAGCGGTCGACCTGCTCAAGCCGCTCGATCCCGCCGCGGTCCCGACATTGTGGGTGTTTTCCACCGAGAAGATGGACAGGAACATTCAGGAGAAACTCGTGCGGTACGTCCGCGACGGCGGCAAACTGGTGCTGTTTCCGCAAATTCCCATTAAGGACAAGCTGGGGATGGACTGCACGGTGCTGCGCGACTCCCTTTCGCTCGGCGAATGGGAGGTGATCGGCGGCATCGACACCGTCGACGTGCTCGGCATCGATTCGGTCAATGTCAAACAGCGCCTGCGTTTCCGCCGCTACGAGGGAGAACCGGTGGCGCGCTTTACGAGGCGGGGGGCCGATGAGGTGGCCGCCTACAGGAAAGCGTACGGGCGCGGGGAAATCGTCGTGCTCGGCATCGCGATCATGCACGACTACGGCTACCAGCTGGAAGTCATCCGCCGCATCGCCGCCCTCGTCGGCGTCCAGGGGCACCTGACGTCCACGAACGGCGACCTGTCGCTCGTCGAGCGCACGGACGGCTCCGCGTCGTTTATTTTTGTCGCCAACTACGACGAGGTGCCGCAAAGCGGCGTCATTTACGAAAACGGTACGCCGCTGTTCGGCGGAGAACCGGTGCGGATCTCTCCGCGCTCCGGTGCCGTGTTCGTGCGCCGATTCCGCGTTCATCCGGAAGTGGAGATCGAATACGCCACGGTGGAGCTGACCGGCATCCGGGAGGAAAGCGATCGGGTAGTGCTTTCGGTGCATCCGGCGGGCGGTCCCGGTACCGTCAAGCTGCGCGCGGCGGGATGGAAAGCGGCGCTCGCGGAGCCGGCGGACGGCGGCCAATCGGAGGGCGGAGATGCATCATCGTTCTCCGGCGCGGGCGGGCCGGAAATTGGCGGAGCGCTTTCGCGGCACGCCGGAGTCGGGCTGCAGGTTGACGCGCGGCCAGCCGGTGGCGGCGAAGTGGAAATTTGCGAAGACGGCGGCGTCCACTCGGTCCGCGGCATCTCTGAACCGGCATCGATTGTACTGACAAGAATTTGATAATATGGTGATAGATTTTTAACGTGCGAGTGCGCACAGGGGAAAGGGGGGGACCATTGGCCACCATCAAAGACGTTGCGAAATTGGCAGGGGTGTCGATTTCCACGGTTTCTTACGCCCTGAACAACAGTCCCAGAATCAGCAAAGAGACGAGGGACAAAATTCTCCAAGCCGCGCGCCAGCTCAACTATCAGAAAAACGGCATCGCGTCCGACTTGAAGCGCAACAAAACGCGCACCATCGCGCTGCTGGTCACCGATCTGGCCGGACCTTATTACGCCGAGCTGGTGAGGGGAATCCAGGACGTGGCGGTGTCCAAGGAATACGACCTGCTGGTCTGCAGTTCCATGGGTGGGGAAACGTCGACCGCCGTCAAATTTTTGGCGGAAAAACGGGTGGACGGCGCCATCGTAATGGCGCACAACATCAGCGAAGAAATCATCGCGCAGTCCGCGCGGAAAAAGTTTCCGATCATATTGTTCGATCGCTGCGTCACCCACGAGCATGTGGTGAGCATCGAGGTGGACAACGAAGAGGGCGCCTTCAAGGCGGCGGAACATTTAATCGAGAACGGGCACCGTTCCATCGCTTACATCAGCGGTTTGGCCGTCAGCCAGTTGCACCAGATGAGGCTGCGCGGATACGAGCGGGCGCTGCGCAATTACGGTCTGGAGGACCGCATGCGGCTGAACCAGTTCGGCACTTTTACCCGCGACAACGGGTACCACATGACGAAAATGCTGATCGCGCAAGGGCACCTGCCCAGCGCCTGCATGTACGCGAACGACGAAATGGCGATCGGCGGCCTGGAAGCGTTCAAGGAACACGGCGTGCGGGTGCCGGAGGACGTGTCGGTCGTCGGCTTCGACGACATCGAGCTGGCCAAGTACGTCCGGCCCGCGCTGACGACCGTCATGCAGCCGAAATATGAACGCGGCGCGTTGGCGGCCCATCTCATTTTTCAGATGCTGGATGGGAACACACAGGATGTTCAACCGTACTACAAGCTGCCCACACAGCTCGTGCTGCGGGAGTCCGTCGCGCGTCGCACCCCTTGATTCGACGGCCGGACGCCGCCGGACGACGGCCGATCGGACGGCGGCGCAAACCGCACGTCTCCCCCGTTTGCGGACATCATCGGCGAGAGGAAAACGCGTTCGGAACGCGTACGAAGGGAAGGAGGAGAACGGATGATCCGGATCGTCAACAAGAGGATCGTCATCGACGGCCGGCCGACCCTCATTTTGTGCGGGGAAATTCATTATTTCCGGCTGAACCGGTCCGACTGGCAGGACCGCATCGACAAATTGAAGGCGGCGGGATGCAACGCGGTCGCATCGTATATTCCGTGGCTTTGCCACGAACCGTCCGAAGGGAACGTCGACCTGGACGGCAGAACGCGACCCGAGCTTGATTTGGGCGCATTTATCGATTTATGCCGGGACAACGGTCTGTATTTTATCGCGCGGCCGGGCCCGATGGTGATGGCGGAACTGAAAAACGAGGGGCTGCCCTACTGGGTTTACGAAAAGCATCCGGAAATCGTGCCGGTGTCCTGGGACGGGCGGACGGTGCCGACGCGGACGGTCGATTACACGGCGCCCGCGTTTCTTGCGGAGGCGCGCAAATGGTACGGCGCGGTCATGCCCGTGCTGGCGGCCCGGCTGCACGGGAAAGGCGGCAACGTCATCGCGGTGCAGCTGGACAACGAAATCGGCATGCTTTCCTGGGTAAGCAACTGTCCCGATTTGACGGACCATGTGCTCGCCGATTTTGCCGGATGGCTCCGGCAAACCTATGACGCCGCCGAACTGGCGGCAAGATATCCGTTTGATGTGGATGACGAAGAAGCGCGACGGCTGGCGGTGCGCTCGCCCGCCGAGGAATACGCCCTCGCGCTGCGCCTCGATTTGGGGCGCTACATGCGCCGCCGTTTCGCCAAGTACGTCGCGGAGCTCCGCCGCTACGCGGAAGAGTTCGGCGTTAAGGACGTCCCGTTTCTGATCAATATTCACGGCACCGGCGGCGGGAGGGGGATGACGTTTCCGATCGGCATCAGCCAGCTGTATGAGTCGTACACCCAAAGTCCCGGCTATATGTCCGGATCGGACATTTACTTCGGCGACCTGGACATGAACACGTTCCAGGATCTGTATTTGATCAACGCGTTCATGGACGCCGTCCATTTGCCCGATCAGCCGCTCGCTTCGCTGGAGTTCAACTGCGGGGACGGCAATTTCGGGGAAACGTACGGCGGCCGTTATGACCCGTCCGCGGTCGATTTCAAGACGCGCATGTGCATCGCCCAGGGAAACCGCCTGCTGAATTTTTATTTGTTTTGCGGCGGAACGAATTACCGCATGGATGAAGCGCGCGGCGACGGCAACGACCGCATCGCCTTCACCGGCGAGCGCCACGGTTTCGCCGCCCCGGTCAGCCCGGAAGGAGAGCTGAACTATACTTATCCGCGAATGGCGCGCGTCAACCGCACGATCATGGCCGTGGCGGATAAACTGGCGGCGATGGACGAGGAGCGCGACGATGTTTCCTTCGCTTTTCTCCCTGATGATTACATGACCGAGTACCGTTACCCGAATAGCGAGGCGATGAGCCGCATCGACGGCAATTTGCAGGCGAACCGCGCCCATGGGGCGTGGGAAATTTTGGCGCGCGCAATGCTGCTCGCCGGATACCGTTTCGGCGCCGCCGACGTGCAAAACAAGCCGCTGGATCCGCGCCGCACGCCGGTGCTCGCGCTTCCTTCCGCGAGATACATGCACGCGCACGTGCAGCGGAAGCTGGCCGATTACTTGGCGACGGGCGGCGGGCTGTTGCTGTACGGGGAAGTGCCGCAGTACGACATGGAGGGCAAGGATTGCACGATTTTGGCGGATGCGTTGGGCGTCCGGCCCATCGGATTTCGCGAGGGCGGCAGCCGGTATTACCTGTCCCTGTATGCCGACGGATGGGCGGCGCCGCGTCCGGAAGTGCGTTCCCATTTCGCGCAGGTGTTTGATCACGGCGAGGCGCAAGCGCTGATGCGCGTATACGGCACCGATGAAGTGTGCGCGTTCGAAAAGAAGGTCGGCGGCGGCAGGGCGGTCGTGTTCGCGGCGGCGTACCGCTGCGACATCGCGCTGTTCCGCGAAGCGCTGGAGCGGCTCGGGGCGAAGGCGTCGCTTGTGCACGACTGCCCGCATCACGGCGTGTTCATGACGTCCACCGCCTCGGACGGCGGCGAGCGGTTTCTCCATATGCTCAACCTGGACGGTTTTGACAAACCGCTGCATGTGACCGACCGGGGAACGACGCTGTTCGAGGGGCGAACTTTTGTGCTGCCGGCCAAAGACGGGGTCATGCTGCCGCTGAACGTGACGTTCCACGGTGTGACCGTCCTTTGGTCGACGGCGGAGATCGCGCGCGTTGCGGAACAGGAGTTGGAGTTCCGGCTGACCCAAAGCGAGGATGCGATCGCGCTCCAAACCGCGAGAACCGTACTGCCCGATGCGCAGTACAAAATCGAACATCGCGGCGATCACGTCCTGCTCGTCTCCCGCAAACACGCCCGCGTGGACGATCGGCTGGTCGTGCGCTTCCGCTAGGGTCCCTTCGCGCCTCCGCGGCAAGGACGGTTTTGGGACGTATCCGCTCCGAAAAGATTCAAGATCATCGAGATGGCTGAGCAAATCGCATTACATCCCGCGGGCATGCAAAAGCGGACGGCTTTCGGAACATTTCGGGCATTTGGCCTTTGGACAAATTTTGGTTAAGATAGGGGTAGTCAAGGCGAAGGAGGAGAACAAGCGTGGATTGCATTTTCTGCAAAATCGTCGCCCGCGAACTGCCGTCCAATATCGTGTACGAGGATGAACATGTGCTGGGCTTTCACGACATTCAGCCGCAGGCGCCGGTGCATCTGCTGTTCATTCCCAAAAAACACATCGCGTCCATGAACGATATGGGCGAAAGCGATTGGCCGCTGCTGGCGGAACTGCACAAGGCGGCCGTGCGCACGGCGCAGCAGCTGGGACTGTCGGAATCCGGGTATCGTCTGATCAACAACTGCGGAAAAGACGCGGGGCAGGTCGTCTTCCATCTTCACTACCATTTGCTGGGAGGGGCGAATCTCGGACCGCTTGTGGCGTCCGGCGGCCGGTAAGCCCCGTTTGGCGGCGTCGTCACCGGACGGCAGCGCGTCAGTTTGGCGCGAAAGCTGCGGTAAGAACCGATTGCGTGCCGTATCGCCACGAGAATCGTAGATCGCTTTCAGACCCGGCGGCAGCCGATTCCAACCGTCCGATATGGTGCGGCTCACGATCATCCGAAACGGTTGCGCGGAGTCGCCGGGCGGCCGCCGTCCGAAACGGCGGTTTTCATCGTCTTTACGCCGCTGCCCGCCGCCGGCGCCGCGGTTGACACTGGCTTTCCGAATAACATATAATGTGGTTTGATATACCGTTTTTTCTGCGATCGGTCTGTTCGGAGGGAGGGAAAATCCGGTGTCTGAAACGAAAGTACGCAAAAACGAATCCATCGATTCCGCTCTGCGCCGCTTCAAGCGATCCATCGCGAAGGACGGAGTGCTTGCCGAAATCAGGAAGCGCAAGCATTACGAGAAACCGAGCGTAAGGCGCAAGAAGAAGTCCGAGGCTGCCCGCAAAAGAAAGTACTAGGAGGATATGCAGCGAATGAGTCTGATCGAACGATTGAACGAAGACATGAAACAGGCGATGAAAAGCCAGGACAAGTTCAGACTTTCGGTCATCCGAATGGTGCGCTCCTCGATCAAAAATGCGGAAATCGAACGGCAGAAACCTCTGGACGACAGCGAAGTGATCGACATTTTGCAGCGGGAAGTCAAGCAGCGGAAAGATTCCCTCCAAGATTTCGAAAAAGCGGGCCGCAGCGATCTCGCCGCAGATGCGAGCAAAGAAATCGCCATCCTTCAGGAATACCTCCCTCAGCAGCTGAGCGAAGAAGAAATTGTGGAGATCGTTAAACAGACCATGCAGGAAACCGGTGCTGCCACCAAGGCGGACATGGGCCGCCTGATGGGCGCGCTCATGCCGAAAGTCAAGGGCCGCGCCGACGGCAAAATTGTCAACCGCATCGCGCAGCAGCTGCTGCAGTAAGCAACTTCATACGGTATTCGCACGACACACTCCCGCGTCCGCGGGAGTGTTTTTTGTTTTAGTTTCGGCGGAAGTTCCGCTTCATGAAACGGTTTTCTCATTCGTTTCGTAAATACTGGTATAATAGTAATTATGGGATGTCAGGAAGTTCCGCAACCCTTCGAAAGGTGGACTGCGATCGTGCGAAAGGACAGCAGGAATGGAACGGTTCGGTACGGTGCGGGCTTGTTTGCGGTCATGGCGCTATTGTGGCTGGTTATCGGAACCGGCATTCCGGCGGCCGCGGAAACGGAAAATTCGCGCGCCGACGCTGCGACGCAAGGCGAATCCGGGGGTGACGAGAATTACGGCCGGCTTGTGTACGTGATCCCGATCGAGCAGACGATCGAGACCGGCCTTGCGCGATTTCTTTCGCGAGCTTTCGACGAAGCGGAACGGCATCGCGCCGCCCGCATCATTTTGCGCATCAACACTCTCGGCGGCGGCGTGGATGCCGCGCTGGACATCGGCGAACGAATCCGGACCAGCGATGTGCCCACGATCGCTTATATCGAGGGCAAAGCGCTTTCCGCCGGCAGTTATATCGCCTTGAACGCGGATCAGATCGTCATGGCGAAGGGGAGTTCCATCGGAGCGGCGGCGGTCGTCGACTTGGCGGGCAACCGCATCGAAGATTCCAAGATCGTTTCGTCATGGGTGTCGGCGATGACGGCGGCGGCGAAGCTGAACGGCCGCAATCCCGAATATGCCGCCGGCATGGTGGACGATCAGCGGACGGTGCATGTGGCGGAAATCGACCGCACCTTCGGCCGCGGCGAGCTCATCGCGTTCGATCATGACGAAGCGTTGAAAGCGGGATATGCGGAGGCGGTGGCCGCCAATCTGGACGAAGTCGTGCGATGGACCGGCATTGAACAGCCGAAAGTGGTGGAAATCGAACTGACGGCAGCGGAGAAGCTTGCCCGGTTTTTGACGAATCCTTACGTCATGACGCTGCTGCTGCTCGTCGGCCTGGGCGGCATCGTGTTCGAGCTGTTCGCGCCCGGCTTCGGCGTGCCGGGAATCGTCGGCCTCATCTCGATCGGCCTGTATTTCTTCGGCAATTATGTCGCGGGTTTTGCGGGGGTGGAGCATATCATTCTGTTCGTCGCCGGAGTCGGTCTGCTTGTCGCCGAACTGTTCGTCCCGAGTTTCGGCATTTTGGGCATTGCCGGATTTGTCAGCCTCGGCGCGGGTATCGTGCTTGCCGCGTACGATTACCGCGACGCGATGGCCGCCCTCGGCATCGCGCTGCTGGGCTGCGTCCTCGTGTTGATCGTCGTGTTCGTCTGGTTCCGCCGGCGCGGGGTGTGGAACCGCTTCGTGCTGCGCGATGAATTCAAGACCGAGGCGGGATACGTGTCCGCGCCCGTGCGCTCGCAGCTGGTCGGCAAACGGGGCGAGGCGCTCACGCCGCTGCGGCCTTCCGGCGCCGCGCTGATTGAAGGCCAGCGCGTCGACGTGGTCACTTCCGGCGAATTCATTCCCGCCGGCGAAACGGTCGAAGTGATTCAGGTGGAAGGAGTCCGGGTCGTCGTGCGCAGGGCGGAGCGGTCCGGTTGATCCCGGGCCGCGGCAAACCGGCGTGCGCGTTGGCCCGCGAAGCGCCGACGGACTGCCGAACCGAGAAGTGCTTTCCCCACGCGGCGGGAAGGCCTAAGCGCGGAATTGCGGCATTTGCCCGTCCGTTTTCATGTCCCGATCACGGCAGAAAGAACACCTGTTGACCAGGATAGTCTGTTAGCCCACAAAGGAAACCAAGGAGGAAATGATTCGATGCCCGATTTCAACCTGTTCGTGTTTTATGTGATTTTGGCGCTGATCTTGGTCGTCGTCCTGTCGCTGTTTTTCCGGTTTGTGCCGGTCATGCTCTGGATATCGGCGCTCGCCTCCGGCGTCCGCATCGGAATCGTGACGCTGATCGCCATGCGCATCCGGCGCGTCATTCCGCACCGGATCGTCAACCCGTTGATCAAGGCGACCAAAGCGGGACTCGGCCTCGGCATCAATCAGTTGGAAAGCCATTACTTGGCGGGCGGCAACGTCGACCGCGTCGTCAACGCGCTGATTGCCGCGCAGCGCGCCAACATCGACCTCGTGTTCGAGCGCGCCGCGGCCATCGATCTCGCCGGTCGCGACGTGCTGCAGGCGGTGCAGATGAGCGTCAATCCGAAAGTGATCGAAACGCCGACGGTGGCCGCCGTCGCGAAAGACGGCATTGAGGTGAAAGTGCGGGCGCGCGTCACCGTGCGGGCCAACATCGACCGGCTCGTCGGCGGCGCCGGCGAGGAAACGATTATCGCGCGCGTCGGCGAAGGCATCGTCACGACCGTCGGTTCGTCCAATTCCCACAAGGAAGTGCTGGAAAATCCGGACACGATTTCCCGCACCGTGCTGGAAAAAGGGCTCGACGCGGGCACGGCGTTTGAAATTTTGTCGATCGACATCGCGGATGTCGATGTCGGCCGAAACATCGGCGCCCAGCTGCAAACCGACCAGGCGGAAGCCGACAAACGCATCGCGCAGGCGAAGGCGGAAGAGCGCCGCGCGATGGCGGTGGCGCAGGAGCAGGAAATGAAGGCGCGCGTGGTGGAAATGCGCGCGAAAGTTGTCGAAGCCGAATCGGAAGTGCCGCTGGCGATGGCGGAAGCGCTGCGCAGCGGCAAGATCGGCGTCATGGACTACATGAACCTGAAAAATATCGAGGCGGACACGCAGATGCGCACCTCGTTCGGCCGGGCTTCCGACACCGCGCCGGGCGCGGGCAAAAATCCGCAGGATGCCGAGTGATCCGTCATGGCGGAACAATTGATGGAATTTGTGTTCGGCAACCTGGTGTTCATCGTCATCGTCATCGGCGTGATCACCTCCTTGCTGTCCAGGCTCAGAGGCGGCGACACGGCGGGAAAGAGGCCGTCGGGAATGCCTCCCTTCGGGGGAGAAGGCCCCTTCGGCGCGCCGGACTTGCCGCGGCGCACGCCTGCCCGGCCCGCGGCCGCCCCGCGGCGGATGCCGGATGCCGGCCCGGTTCGGACGGACGGGGAAGCGCCCGGCATGCCCGCATATCCGCCGATGGTCGAACGGCCAAGTCCGGCGACGTTCAAACCCGAGCCGGCGGACACGCCGGCTGTCCGCCCCGTTCCCGCTGCATCCATGGCGGGAAGTGCGTCGGACCGCGGTCCTCGATCGGAAGTCCGGTCTGCGGAAGTCGTGCGTAAAACGGTATCCCCCCAATCCGTCCGATCGCCGGCCGTCGCGAAAACCGCGTCTCCGCGCGAGACAGTTGCGTTCCAGGTAGAACGCGATCCGCTGCGGCAGGCGCTGGAGGGCATGATTTGGTCGGAAATATTGGGCGCGCCGCGCGCGCTGCGTCCCCATGCGTCGGTTCGTATGCGACGCGGCAGATGAGCACGTTGTCATGACATCCTCCGGACCGGCGTCCGGAGGATCGTTTTTTGGCGCGAACCGAGGTTTTCCGTGAACAACGAACGTCCGCCGACAGAGAATGGAACTGTTTCTTTCGTGTGGATCACCGTCTGCGGCGTCTCAAACGGGCATGGAATCCATATGGTGCATTTTTACCGTATATTTGTACAGATTCCTCCGATTTTTGGCGAATGTAGTGTAAATTTGCATTCTATGAGGCGGTTTCGGCGTTTCATTCTCGAAATGGGGTGTATTTTTGCAGTACATCCCCCATCCATCCCGCTCCATCGGTTGGCAGCTCCATGATCGGCTATTCACCGTTCATCGACATCCGCACGAATGACGTTACGCCGGTGGGGATGCGAATCGTTCGCATCCCGCCGATGCGCTGTACGCCCTTGCGCGCGTTTGCAGCCGTCGGCGCGCTCCCCGCTTTCATATTCGTCCCCGTTTCCGCATATGGTGTTATGAGCCAGTCATTCGTACGCACCAGTTTTCGGGGGAGGGAGCCGCGCAACATGTTTCGCCGACTCGGCCGGAAAGTGCGCAGGCTTGCGGCGGGCGTGCTCGACCTGCCGCAGGATGTCGTCCTCGATTTGCCGCGCATCACGATGATCGGAAACGCGCAGATGTACATTGAAAATCATCGCGGTGTCGTCCATTTTTCCGACCGTCAGCTGATCCTGCGGCTCAGCGTCGGCGCGCTGGACATTACCGGGCAAAATTTGGCCATCCGCGCGATTCTCCCCGAAGAAGTGATGGTCGAAGGCAGCATTGCCGACATTCACTATTTGCCGCACGTTCAAGGGGAGGGATAACCATGGAATCGCCGATACTGACCTGGTTCCGGGGCAGCGTCCGCGTCGCCGTCCGCGGGGAACGAATCGAGGAACTGCTGAACGCGTTGAACCGCAAAGGGACGCTGATCCGAAACATCCGGCGCCTTCCGGACGGCAGTATGGAATGGGAGATGCACCTTGCGGATTTTTTTCGCCTTCGCGCGCCGTTAAAGGAGACAGGCTGCCGTGTGCACGTCCTTGCGCGGTTCGGGCTGCCGTTTCTCATGAAGCGGCTGGCGAAGCGGAAATGGTTCGCGGTCGGCTTTTTTTTGTTTGTCTTCGGATTGTACATGCTCTCCAATATCGTCTGGCAGGTGGAGGTGACCGGCAACGAGCGGGTGGACACCGCGACCGTGCTGGAAACCGCCCGCAAACTCGGCGTGCATCCGCTGCAGTGGAAATTCCGGATGAAAGACCCCGCGGAGTTGTCCAGAGAGCTGCGAATCCGTCTGCCCGGCGTCGCCTGGGCGGGAGTGACCGTGCAGGGCGGAAAGGTGAGCATCGAGATCGTCGAGGCGGCGCTGCCCGAACCGAAACCGCTTCTCAATCCGCGGCATCTCGTGTCTTCGTCGGACGCCGTCGTGACGGACATCCTGGCCGAACGGGGACGTCCGCTCGTCCAGCCGAACACGCGGGTGAAAAAGGGCGACATTCTCATCTCCGGCATTCTCGGTGACGGGGACAAGCAGACGGTGGTGGCCGCGAAAGGCAAGGTGTTCGGCCTGGTCTGGTACGAATACGCGGTGGAAGTGCCGCTTTCGCTCACCCGCAAAGTGTACACCGGCGCGTGGCGAACGAAGGAATATGCGGTGATCGGCACCCGCGCGCTGCAGCTGACGGGATACGGAAAAACGAAGTTCGAGCGCGAGGAGTCCGTTCGCGAACGAACCCAGTTGCAGTGGCGGGGCTATGTGCTGCCGTTCGGGTGGATGAAGGAAAAGGTGATGGAAGTGCGGTTGGACACGCAGCAGCTGTCCGTCGAAGAAGCCCGGAAAGCCGGACTGGAACAGGCGCGCGCGGACGTTCTGCAGCGTGCCGGCAGCGGCGCGAACATCGCCGGACAAAAAATTTTGCATGAACAGTCGGACAGTGGTAAAGTTTATATGAAAGTGCTTTTTGAGGTGAAACAGCAAATCGCGGTGGAGCGGCCGATCGTTCCGGATCCGGCGCTTCCTCCGGACAGTCAAGGAGAATGATGGCTGTTGATCGATCAGCAGATCGTGGCGAAAATCGCCTTGGGCAGCGCCGAAGAAGGCCTGTCCTTGTTTGGCCCGCAGGACAAGTTTCTCAAGCAAATTGAAGCGCGCACGGACGCCAAAATATTTTCTCGCGGCGCGGAACTCGTCGTACAAGGCAGCTCCGGCCAGGTGGAGCGGCTGCAGCATTTGTTCCAAGTGCTTTTGCAGCTCGTGCGGAAAGGGTATGCGCTCAGCGAGAGGGATGTCGTCTACGCGTGCGAGCTGGCGCAAACGTTTCGCGCCGAAGAACTGCTCGATCTGTTTCACGGCGAAATCGCCACCACATACAAAGGCAAACCGATTCGGCCCAAAACGATCGGGCAAAAACATTATGTTACGACCATCCGCAAGAAAGATATCGTGTTCGGTATCGGCCCGGCCGGAACCGGCAAAACGTATCTCGCGGTCGTCATGGCCGTCGGCGCGCTCAAGGAAGGGAAAGTCAAGCGCATCGTGCTGACGCGCCCCGCCGTGGAAGCGGGAGAAAATCTCGGATTTTTGCCGGGAGATTTGCAGGAGAAAGTCGATCCTTACTTGCGCCCGCTCTATGACGCGCTGCATGACGTGCTCGGCGTGGAGCAGGTGGCGAAGTCGATGGAGCGCGGGCTGATCGAAATCGCCCCGCTGGCCTATATGCGCGGCCGCACGTTGGACGATTCGTTCGTCATTTTGGATGAAGCCCAGAATACGACGCCGGAGCAAATGAAAATGTTTTTGACCCGGCTCGGATTCGGATCAAAAATGGTGATCACCGGAGACATTACGCAAATCGATCTTCCGCGCGGCAAAACGTCCGGCCTCGTGCAGGCGGAGCAAGTTTTGCGCGGCATCGAAGATATCGGTTTCGTCTATTTCGCGGAGCAGGACGTCGTGCGTCACTCCTTGGTGCAGCAGATCATTTTGGCCTATCAGCGCGAACAGGAGAACAAGGATCAGAGAGGATGACTCTCCATGGCTCCGAATCCGAACATGTCCATCCGAGGAAAATGGAAGTTTCGGTCCCAAAGCTGGAAGCACAGTCCGCTGTTGCGCGCGCTCCAGTTTTTGTTTCTGGCGGTGTTGTTGTATGTTGCGCTGGCGGACCACATGCTGACGGAAACGTACGACATCGAACCGAACACGTACAGCAAGGTGACGATCTACGCCAAGGAACGCATTTTGAACGAGGCGGCGACGGAACGGGCCAGGGAGAAGGCCGCCACCGAGGTGGAACCGGTCTACACGTTTGTTTCCACGGATTACAACCAGCTGATTGAGCGGGTGTTCAACAAGCTGGAGTCGATCAATCCCGACCCGAATTACACGAACGCGGAGAAGGCGGAAATTTACCGCATTTTTTTTCAGAACGAGTTTGAAACGCACGTTCAAGGACTGCTGAGCAAATACGAGCGGGAAGGATTTGCCGAGCAGCTGCTCGGCGAGATGAAAAAACAGCTCGAAAGCCAGCGGTATCGCATTCCGGAAGAGGCGTACTTTTTGCTGCCGAGGCTTTCGCCCGAAGACATCCAGGAGATGGAGCCGGTCGTCAAATCGGTGGTCGGCCGCCTCATGGCGGAGTCCTCCGCCAACGCGCAGCCGCTGCGCGACAAGGTGGCCGAGCTCGTGAACGCTTCCTCGCTCGGCAAAAACAACGTGCGGGAAATGGTGAAAGAGATCGCCCGGTACACGATCATGCCGAACCGGTTTTACGACGAGCTGCGGTTCCAGGAGGCGATCGAGGAAGCGAGAAACGCCGTGCAGCCGATTTATATCGAGCCGGAACAGCCGATCGTCAAGGAAAACCAGCTGATCACGCCGGAAATTTATCACATTCTCGAATCGCAGGGAATGTTGAAGGAGAAGGCGAATTACGGCCCGCAGACCGGCCTTGCGTTTCTCGTGGCATTGATCGTTTTTCTCATTTACCTGTTCATCCGCCGCAGCGATCTTCCGCTGCGCCAAAACAATGCGCTCCTGCTCATGTTTGTGCTGATCTTCACGCTCAATTTGCTCGTGCTGCAGTTGATTTCGTACGGTCGGCATCTGGAATTTCCGTATATCGGATTTTTGGCTCCCGTCGCGATGGGCAGCATGCTGATCGCCATCCTGCTGGACGACCGGCTCGCGTTTCTCGCGTCCGTCGTTTTCGCCATCGCGTCCAGCGTCCTGTTCAGCGGCGAGCAAAATCCGCTGTTGTTCGATTTTCGGTACGGGTTTGTCGCGCTCGTCGTCTGCTTCGTCTCGATTTTTGCCGTCCGCAAAGCGAGCCAGCGCTCCGGCGTGTTGAGGGCGGGCATCACGGTGTCGCTGTTTTCCGCGCTGTCGATCGTGGCGATGCTGCTTCTCGGCAACGAGACCGGCGTGCGGGAGGTGCTGTACGCGCTGTCGTTCGCCGCGGCGTCCGGCATCGTGACCGCGATTCTCGTCATCGGGCTGCTGCCGTTTTTTGAAGAGGCGTTCGGCATTTTGTCGCCCTTGCGTCTGGTGGAACTGTCCAATCCGAACCATCCGCTCTTGCGCAAGCTGTTGACGGAAACGCCGGGCACGTACCACCACAGCGTCATGGTCGGCAATTTGGCGGAAGCGGCGGCGGAAGCGATCGGCGCCAACGGGCTTCTGTGCCGGGTCGGTTCGTTTTATCACGACATCGGCAAGACGAAACGGCCGAGCTATTTTATCGAGAACCAGGGCAGCATGGAAAATCCGCACGACTCCATCGACCCGATGCTGAGCGCGGCGATCATTGTCGCCCACGCCAAGGACGGCGCCGAAATGCTGAGGGAGCACAAGATGCCGAGGCAAATATGCGACATTGCCGAACAGCATCACGGGACGACGCTGCTGAAATATTTTTACCATAAACAGTTGAAACTGAAAGAGGCGCATCCCGACGGGGACGCGGAGGTGCGCGAGGAAGATTTTCGCTATCCCGGCCCGAAAGCGCAGACGAAGGAAGCGGCCATCGTCGGCATCGCCGATTGTGTGGAGGCGGCGGTGCGCTCGCTGCGCAACCCGACGATCGAGCAAATCGATTCGATGGTGGACAAAATCATCAAAGACCGGCTCGAGGACAACCAGTTCAACGAATGCGACCTGACGATGAAAGAGCTGGACAAAGTGGGCAAGGCGCTGAAGGAGACGCTGCTCGGCATTTTCCACTCGCGGATCGAGTATCCCGAGCTGCCGAACAAGCAAAGACCGGGACAACCGGCGTCGGCGAACGACGCGGCCGAGCGCGGCGAACGGCTTGCGGAGGGCACTTGAGGATCGGCGAGGAAAACTTCAAGATGATTCATGTACGGAAAGAAGGGTGAACCGGACGTGGCTGTGATGCTGCGCTGGACCAACGAACAAAACGTGTGGGATGTGTCCCGGTTGGAGGCGACGCTGGAGCGGCTGCTGGACATTGCCGCGCGTTCGGAGGGGATCGAAGAGGGCGAAGTTTCGCTCACCTTTGTGGACGACGAGGCGATTCGCGAGTTGAACCGGGAATACCGCGGACTGGACAAGCCGACCGATGTGCTGTCGTTTCCGATGTACGACGCCGACGAATGGGAACGCGATGGAGAAGGGACGGAAGTGACGGCGGGGGAAGAAGCCGCGGCGGAAGTTCCGCCGCATGCCGACGACATGGCGACTTCCTCCGCGGAAGACGCTCCGTTTCCCGAACTGCTGGGGGACATCGTGATTTCCGTGCCGACGGCGTTGCGGCAAAGTGAGGAATACGGCCACACGCCCGAGCGCGAAATCGGTTTTTTGTTTGTGCACGGTTTTCTGCATTTGATCGGATACGATCACATGGACGAAACGTCCGAACGGGATATGTTCACGCGCCAGGAACGCATTTTGCGGGAAGCCGGGTTGACGCGATGAAGGTACCGGCGCTGATTGAGGCGTGGCGAAAGTGGAACCGCAGCGTGGCTGTCGCCTACGAAGGCATCGTGAACACGATCCGCGCGGAACGAAACATGCGCATTCACATGGCGGCGGCCATCGTCGTGCTGGCGCTGGCGCTCGTGCTGCGTCTGCCGATCGGTTCGCTGTTGTGGGTGCTGCTCGCCACCGCATTGGTGATCGCGGCCGAACTTTTCAACACGGCGGTGGAACGCGCGGTGGACCTGACGAGCCCGAGCACGCACCCGCTGGCGAAAGCCGCCAAGGACGCCGCGGCGGGCGCCGTGCTCGTGCTGTCGCTGTTTGCCGCCGGCGTCGGCGCTGCCGTGTTGTATGCGCCGGTGCGGGACATCGTCCTCCACGGCGCCGCCGGCCTCCCGCCGATGGGCATCGGGGAACGCACGTTGGCGTCGGCCGCCTGGATCGCCAGTGTCATGCTGGCGATCCAGGCGTGGACGCGGCGCGGCGGACGGACGGGCTTCGACGCGATCAGCGGCCTGTTGGCCGGCGGAGCGCTGCAGCTTCTGCGGTTCGGCGCGGACAGCGCCTTCGTCTGGATCGTATGGATACCGCTGGCGGCGTCGGCGCTGTCCGTGCGCAGCTGCCTTCCCGTGCGCCGCGGCGGCACCGCGTTGGGCGTATGTGCCGGCCTGCCTATAGGCGCGCTGGCGAACTGGTTTCCGGAATGGCTGTAACCACGATGGGTGACATCTTCAGGTTTCAGGAGGGAATGCCGTGGACGGCATAGACATCGCAACGCTGATCGAACAGGCCGAGAGGGCCCGCGAGCGCGCTTACGCGCCGTACTCCGGTTTTCGCGTCGGCTGCGCGCTGGAGGATGAACACGGCGCAGTCCATCTCGGCTGCAACGTGGAAAACGCCGCTTACGGCCCGACCAACTGCGCGGAGCGGACCGCGCTGTTCCGCGCGGTGGCGGACGGCTGCCGCCCGCGTACGTTCCGGGCGCTCGCCGTGACGGCGGGAACGGCGGAGCCGGTCACGCCGTGCGGCACGTGCCGGCAGGTCATGGCCGAACTTTGCGCGCCGGACATGCCGGTCATTTTATGCGCGGCCGACCGTTCTTACCGGATCACGACGGTCGCCGAACTGCTTCCCGGCGCCTTTCGGCTGCCCGCCGACGCCGCGGGAAAGGGGGATCGGTCATGAGCCGTCCATCGACCCGGCCATCGTTCCGCTCGGGGTTTGCGGCGATCATCGGCCGCCCGAACGTGGGCAAATCGACGCTCTTGAACCAGCTGGTCGGCCAAAAAGTGGCGATCATGTCGGACAAACCGCAGACGACGCGGAACAAGATTCAGGGCGTATATACGACGGAGAAGGAGCAGATCGTATTTCTCGACACGCCGGGCATCCACAAGCCGAAGTCGCGGCTCGGCGATTACATGAACCAGGCGGCGCTCAGCGCCTTGAACGAGGTCGACGTCGTGCTGGTGATGGTGGACGCCACGATGGAGCCGGGCGCGGGCGACCGGTTCATTATCGAGCAGTTGAAAAAGGTGGACACCCCCGTATTTCTCGTGCTGAACAAGATCGACCAAGTCCATCCCGAAGCGCTGCTGCCGATCATCGCCACCTACAAAGACATGCACGATTTCGCGGAAATCATCCCGGTGTCCGCCAAGCTCGGCAGCAATGTGCAGACGCTGCTGGATGAAATCGTCAAGCGTCTGCCGGAAGGGCCGCAGTATTACCCGGCCGACCAAGTGACCGATTATCCCGAGCAGTTTATATGCGCGGAGCTGATCCGGGAAAAAATTTTGATGTTGACCCGCGAGGAAGTGCCGCACTCCGTCGCCGTTTATGTGGAGGACATGCGGCGGGAGGACAACGGCGTCGTGCGGCTTTCCGCCGTCGTCGTCGTCGAGCGCGATTCGCAAAAACGCATCGTCATCGGCAAAAACGGCTCGATGCTGAAGGAAGTCGGAACGCTGGCGCGGCAAGATATCGAGCGCCTGCTCGGTTCCAAAATTTTCTTGGAGCTGTGGGTCAAAGTCAAAAAAGATTGGCGCAACCAGGAGGCCGCGCTGAAGGAATTCGGCTTTCGCCACGATTCCTATTGACGCGCGGGCATCCGCTGAACGTACCAGCATTTGTCTCGGATAAATGTCGCCGCCGAATCCATCCTAATAACTGCATGATGCAGTTTCATATCCTTGGAAAGGATGGGTGGACCATGCGGGATTTTTCTTGGAAATATTTCGCAATGACGGGGAATATCGACGCCTACATGCTTTACAAGGAGATGGATCGGGATCATGAGGAATGGGAGCTGGAGGAAGAAGAGCGGATGATGGACGAAGAACGGTCGGAAGCGTATTATTGACGATTCCGGCACCGTTTTTCGCTTCCAACGGGGCTTGCGCCCCGCGGCGTCCGGAACTTACGCGCCCCACTCCTGCTCGACCCGAAAGAAGGAAGAGATGGGGACATGCTGTACAAGTCGGAAGCCATTGTCATACGCAGCCTGGATTACGGCGAAGGACATAAAATTTTGCTGCTTCTGACCGCGGAGTCGGGAAAAGTCAGCGTCATGGCGCGCGGGGCGAAGAAACCGCGAAGCCGCCTCGCCGCCGCAGCCCAAATGTTTACGCATGGCGAGTATACATACTACCAGCAAAATGCCGGCAAAATGGGCACATTGAATCACGGGGAAATCATCGACGCTCACCAGCCGCTTCGGGAACATCTGCTTTTGGGCGCGTACGCCGCCTATTTGGCGGAACTCGTCGACCGCCTGGTGGCGGACCAGGAAGGCCGCGCGCTGTTTCCGCAGCTTGCGGCGGCGTTGGAAGCGCTGGAGCGGGGCAAGGATGCGGCCATTGTGGCGCACCTGTTCGAGCTGCGCGTGCTGGAGGAGACCGGATACGCCCCGATGCTCGACGCGTGCGTCCAGTGCCGCCGCGACATCGACGTGGAGCGGGCGGCGATCAGCGCCGGCGCGGGAGGCGTCGTGTGCGCGGACTGCCGCAAGAGCGTGCAGGACGCCATCGCCGTCGGCGCGAAGCCGTTCAAGCTGTTGCGCCTGTTCCAGCGAACCGATCTGCGGAGACTCGGCAATGTGTCCGTATCGGAGGAGACGAAGCGGGAACTCGCTCGCATTTTGGATTTGTGGATACGGCACCATATCGGCATTCCATTCAAGTCCCGGCATTTTATCGAACAGATGGAAAAACACGGGCTGTAATCTCCAGTTTCCCGAAACAGGATCCCGACCGGTTACCCGGGTCATCTCCGACGAACGCATGTTCAACACAACGCACGCCAACTGTTGCACCTTGGGCCAGGTTTTGCTATAATATCACACAATTGAACAACAGCGCGATGACGGAAAGGAGTAGTCAGCGCTTGGCCGCGAAGCGAGCCGGGGACGGTGGAAGCCCGGCCGGCCGAACTGGCGAACGGCGTTCCCGAGCGTACGAACGAAACAAGCGGGCGTACTGCGAGCAGCGGACGCCAAGTAGGGTGGAACCGCGGGATCAGGCATCCCGTCCCTATGTTCTGGGTGGACATAGCGCGACGGGATGTTTTTTGCGCTGTTTTTGACGCTTTCCGTCAAAGCGGCGCGGCGCGTGTCGCCCCATATTTTGATGTCAAGGAGCAGGCGCGATGAATTTTCAAAACATGATTTTGACTCTGCACCAGTTCTGGGCGGAACAAAATTGCATCATCATGAATCCCTATGATGTGGAAAAAGGCGCGGGCACTTTCAATCCGATGACGTTTTTGCGCTCCATCGGCCCCGAGCCCTGGAACGTCGCCTACGTGGAGCCTTCGCGGCGTCCGACCGACGGCCGCTACGGCGAAAATCCGAACCGGCTGTATCAGCACCACCAATATCAGGTCATTATGAAGCCCTCGCCCGACAACATTCAGGAGCTGTATTTGCAAAGCCTCGAGCGGCTCGGCATTCATCCGCGGCAGCACGACATCCGCTTTGTCGAGGACAACTGGGAATCGCCGACGCTCGGCGCCTGGGGGCTCGGTTGGGAAGTGTGGCTGGACGGCATGGAAGTGACGCAGTTCACGTATTTCCAGCAGGTCGGCGGACTCGACTGCCGCCCGGTGTCCGTGGAAATCACTTACGGCATGGAGCGGCTGGCGTCCTATATCCAGCAAAAAGAAAACGTGTACGACCTGGAGTGGGTCGACGGCGTCACCTACGGCGACGTCTTTTTCCAGAACGAGTACGAACAGTCCAAATATACGTTTGAAGTGTCCGACACCCGGATGCTGTTTACGCTGTTCAACATGTACGAGGAGGAAGCGGGCCGCGCGCTGGAGCAGGCGCTCGTGCTGCCCGCATACGATTACGTGCTCAAATGCTCGCACACGTTCAACCTGCTGGACGCTCGCGGCGCGATCAGCGTCACCGAGCGGACCGGTTACATTGCGCGCGTTCGCCATCTGGCGCGCCGGTGCGCGCAGGTGTATTACGAAGCCAGGGAGCGGCTCGGATTTCCGCTGCTGAAGCAAACCGACCGGAAGGAGGCGAACGCCAGTGGCTAACGATCTGCTGCTGGAAATCGGCTTGGAAGAGCTGCCCGCCCGGTTTGTGCGCGCGGCGATGGAGCAGCTGAAGGACAATATGGACAAATGGCTGCGGGAGGCTAGGCTCGCTTTCACGCGTATCGACGCGTACGCGACACCGCGCCGGCTTGCGGTCGTCGTAACGGGGCTGGCGGACAAACAGGAGGACGTGCAGGAGGAAGTGCGCGGACCGGCGCGACACATCGCCCTGGACGAAAGCGGCGCATGGACGAAAGCGGCGCTCGGTTTCGCGCGCAGCCAGGGAGTTTCGCCGGACGAGCTGTTCCTGAAAACGTGGCAAAATACCGAATACGTGTTTGCCGTCAAAAAGAACGCCGGCCAAGAAACGGCGTCCGTGCTGCCGGAAGCGCTGAAAGCGATCGTCACCTCGCTGCATTTTCCGAAAAGCATGCGCTGGGGCGACCACGATCTGCGCTACGCGCGGCCGATTCGCTGGCTGGTCGCGCTGTACGGAAGCGACATCGTGCCGTTTGAGATCGCGGGCGTCCGCTCCGGCAATGTGACGCGGGGACACCGCTTCCTGGGAGACGAGGCGGCCATCGGGCACGCTTCGGAATACGTCGATTTGCTGAAACGGCAGCATGTGTACGCGGACGTGGATGAACGCAAATCGATGATCGTCGATCAAATCCGCAAGCTCGCGGAACAGCGCGGCTGGACGGTGCCGATCGACGAGGATTTGCTGGAAGAAGTGCTGTTCCTCGTCGAGTATCCGACGGTGCTGTTCGGACAGTTTGAACCGGAGTTTCTCGACATTCCGCAGGAAGTGCTGATCACCTCGATGCGCGAACATCAGCGGTATTTCCCCGTATTGGACGACGGCGGAAAGCTCATGCCCTATTTCGTCACGGTGCGCAACGGCGGCGAGGAATCGCTCGATGTCGTCGCCAAAGGCAACGAGAAGGTGCTGCGCGCGAGACTGTCGGACGCGAAGTTTTTTTACCAGGAAGATCAAAAGCTGAAAATCGACACGGCGCTCGCCAAGCTGGAAAAAGTCGTGTTCCACGAAGAGTTGGGCACGATGGGCGACAAGACGCGGCGCATCCGGCACAACGCCGAACGCATCGCGCGGCTGTTCGGCGTGGACGGGCAGGATCTCGCGCATGTCGACCGCGCCGCGGCGATTTGCAAATTCGACCTCGTTACGCAAATGGTGTACGAATTCCCCGAACTGCAGGGCGTCATGGGGCAGGATTACGCAAGAAAAGCCGGGGAACCCGAACCGGTCGCCCGCGCGGTGTTTGAACATTATCAGCCGCGGTTCGCCGGCGACGCGGCGCCCGCATCCACCGTCGGCGCGATTGTCAGCATCGCGGACAAAATCGACACGATCGCCGGCTGCTTTGCCATCGGCATCGTGCCGACCGGCTCCCAGGACCCTTACGCTCTGCGCCGTCAGGCGGCGGGCATCGTGCAAATTTTGCTGGAACAAAAGCCGCCGCTCGGCCTGTCGGAGCTGTTCGCGATTGCGCTGGACGCGCTGAAAGCCGCGCAAGTATTGAAGCGGAGCGAAGACGACATCCTGCGCGACCTGTTCGCCTTCTTCGAACTGCGCATCAAGCACGTGCTGCAGGAATCGGCGCGCTACGACGTGGCGGACGCGTGCTTGGCGGCGGGGTTTGACCGTGTGCCGTCGACGGTGCGTCGCTGCGCGGCGCTGACCGCGTTCCTGGAGCGGCAGGACGCGAAAACGGCGATCGAATCGTTGATACGCGTCAGCAATCTGGCGGCCAAGGCCGAAACGCGCGACATTGACCCTTCCCGGTTCAGCGACGACGCCGAACGCGAGCTCCATGACGCGTTTCAGCGCGTGCGGCCGCAGGTGGCCGCGCGGATGGAAGCCGGGGAAGAACACGCGGCGCTGGAACTGCTTGCAGAGCTGCGCGAGCCGATCAACCGCTTTTTCGACGCGGTCATGGTGATGGCGGACGATGCCGCCGTCCGCGACAACCGCCTCGCTCTCCTCGCCGGCATTGCCGATATGACGTCCGCTTTCGCGGATTTTCGGAAGCTTGTGCTTTGATCGACGGAGCAGGACTTTGGAGGGAGATGTCGAATTTCTATCGACATAGGACTTAAGTAGGAGTAGGTGAGCGGCATCGAGGACGGACGAATTCGCATTGTGGTGGACGCCGATGCTTGCCCGGTCAAAGACACGATTGTCGAGGTCGCGGCCCGATTCGGGGCGCACGTCGTCATGGTCGCCTCCCATAACCACCGGATCGAGCCCGCCGAAGGGGTCACCGTGGTGCAGGTGGACGCTTCCGACCAGTCGGCGGACCTCCACATCGCCAACCGCTTGCGCAAACGCGATGTTCTCGTTACGCAGGATTTCGGGCTGGCGGCCATCGGACTGGCGAAGGGGGCCGTGGCGCTTTCGTTCCGGGGGCAGCGGTACACCGCAGAGACGATCGAGTATTTGCTCGCGCACCGGCACGCGTTGTCGAGGCAGCGGCGGGGAGGGGCACGGATCAAGGGACCGCGCGCGATGACCGACGAGGACAAGCTCCGCTTTCAACACGCTTTGACAAAAGTTTTGACACGGTTGCAGGAAAATCGCAATCTGTAGAGAATTATAAGTCTTACGCAAAAAGGTGGTCGATTTGAACCGCGGAAGCATACCCGAATATGTCATTGACGCGGTCTTGAAAGGGCATGATCTGGTCGAGGTCGTCGGCCGCCACGTATCGTTGACCAAACGCGGGAAAAACTACGTGGGGCTATGCCCGTTCCATTCCGAAAAGACTCCTTCTTTCCATGTATCCAGGGAAAAACAAATTTTCAAATGCTTCGGCTGCGGAAAGGGCGGAAACGTGATCCAGTTCGTCATGGAGGCGGAAGGATTGCCGTTTCCCGAAGCGGTGCGCATGCTGGCGCAGCAAATCCGTCTGCCGTTCCGGTGGGAAGAAGGCACGGATCGCCTGTCCCCCGCCCAGCGGGACAAGTTGAGGCTGTTCGAGGCTCACGAGCTTGCTTCCAAATGGTATCATAATATTTTGCTTAATACGGCGGCGGGGAAACCCGCCATGGAATATTTGATCGGGAGGGGATTTTCCCAGAAAGCGATCGAAACTTTCCGCATCGGATACGCGCCTCCCATGCGCGACACGTTGGCGCGTTTTTTGGACAAGCGCGGATTTCCGGCGGATCTCATGTGCAAAGGAGGTCTTCTTCGTTCTACGGACAGCGGAACGGCCGATCTGTTCCGGGACCGCGTAATGTTCCCGATCTGCGACCCGGCGGGGAAAGTGATCGCCTTCGGCGGCCGCGCCGTCGGCGGCGGCGAGCCAAAGTATCTCAACACGCCGGAATCGCCCGTGTTTCGAAAGAGCCGGGTGCTGTACAATCTGGATCGGGCCAGACCGGACATTCGCAAAAAAAACCAGATCGTGCTGTTCGAAGGTTACGTCGATGTGATCAGGGCGTGGGAAGCGGGCGTACCGAACGGCGTCGCCGCGATGGGGACGTCGCTGACGGACGAACACGCCGCCGTCCTGAAACGCTATGCCGACGAAATCGTATTGTGTTATGACGGGGATGAAGCGGGACAAAAAGCGGCCCTGAGCAGCCTTTCGCTGCTGGAAAAGCACGGATTCACCGTGAGGGTGGCGCTGCTCCCCGACGGTATGGACCCCGATGAATACATCGGGCGGCACGGACCGGAGAAGTTCGTGAGGGACGTGGTGGAAAGCCCGGTCGCTTCCGTCCGCTTCCGCCTGCTGCGGCTGCGGAAACAGCACCGCCTCGATACCGAGGAAGGGAAGCTCCGGTATATGCGCGCCTCGCTGAACGTCATCTCCTCATTGTCGTCCGCGACCGAGAGAGAACATTATCTTCGCGAACTCGCCGCGGAGTTTCAATATACATTTGAATCGTTGAAGCAGGAAAGCGACGAAATCCGCAGCAATTTGGAAAAAAGCGGCCGTCGCGGGGATAATCCGCCATATTCGTGGAATAATGTTATGAATGACGGCAGGCGAACCGAGCGGATACCTGCCCTGTTTCCGGCGTACCATCAGGCGGAGCGCAATTTGCTCGCGATCATGATGCATGAACCGGAAATTGCTTCATATGTTGAAGTGAACCTCGGTGACGCCTTCAACGTGGACATCCATGCGGCGATCTCCGCTTACATTTACGCTTATTACGCACAAAACGGGGAGCCGGATCCCGGCAAGCTGATCTCGATGATGGATTCCGATCTCGGAAGCATTGCCGCTTCCATTGCGCTCCAGTATTCGCAAGGAGCGGTCGCTCCCCAGGTTATCGACGATTATATTCGGGAAATCAGAAAAGCGCCGATTCAACGCACGATCGAACAGAAAAAAAAGGAATTGTTGGGTGCGGAACGCGCAGGCGACATCGAGCGCGCGCTGGCGCTCGGCAATGAAATCATCACCCTGGAACGGCAGCTGAAGAATATGCAGGGGCACTCATTCCAGGGAGGAGGGAGCTGAATCCATGACAAATGAACAGCAGTCCGGAACGGAAACCGAACTGACCTTGGAACAGGTCAAAGAGCAATTGATTGAGCTGGGGAAGAAACAGGGGTCAACCTTAACTTACAAAAATATCATGGATCGACTCGGCACCTTTGACCAGGATCCGGAACAGATCGACGAATTTTTCGAACAGTTGGCGGAACACGGCATTGCCGTCGTCAACGAAAACGAGGAAGACATGCATCTGGAGGGCGACGAGGCGCACGACCATGACGACTTTGCCCTCGACGACGATTTGTCGCTGCCGCCCGGCATCAAAATCAACGATCCCGTCCGCATGTATTTGAAAGAGATCGGCCGCGTGCCGCTCTTGACCGCCGAGGATGAAATCGAACTGGCGAAACGCATCGAGCAGGGGGACGAGGAAGCGAAAAAGCGGCTGGCGGAGGCGAACTTGCGGCTTGTCGTCAGCATCGCCAAACGTTATGTCGGCCGGGGAATGCTCTTTCTCGACCTCATCCAGGAAGGCAATATGGGGCTGATCAAAGCGGTGGAAAAATTCGACCGCACCAAAGGGTTCAAATTCAGCACGTACGCCACCTGGTGGATTCGTCAAGCGATTACGCGCGCCATTGCCGACCAGGCACGCACGATTCGCATCCCGGTGCACATGGTGGAGACGATCAACAAGCTGGTGCGGGTGTCGCGGCAGCTGCTGCAGGAACTCGGCCGGGAACCGACGCCGGAAGAAATTGCGAAAGAAATGGATTTGTCGGTGGACAAAGTGCGGGAAATCATGAAGATCGCCCAGGAGCCGGTTTCGCTGGAAACGCCGATCGGCGAAGAGGACGACTCCCATCTCGGCGACTTTATCGAAGACCAGGAAGCGCTCGCTCCTTCGGACGCCGCCGCTTATGAACTGTTGAAGGAGCAGCTGGAAGACGTGCTGGACACGCTGACGGAACGGGAAGAAAACGTGCTTCGCCTGCGGTTCGGGCTGGACGACGGGCGTACACGCACGCTGGAGGAAGTCGGCAAAGTGTTCGGCGTCACGCGCGAACGCATTCGCCAGATCGAGGCCAAGGCTCTGCGCAAACTGCGCCATCCGAGCCGCAGCAAGAGATTGAAGGATTTTCTGGAATAAACCTTTCTCTCGCGGAAGGTTTTTCTTTTTGATGCCACATTCCAGGGAGTGAGTCGCGTGCATCCGGAAAAGCGCAGGCTGATCGTCAGAGAAATCGAGCGTTGGCGTCGCAGCAGGCTGCTTCCCGAACAATACTGCGACTTCCTGCTGAACCTGTACGCGGACGAACTGGCGGCAGGCGCGTCGGGCGTCCGGTCGCGAGCCGCCGAAGCGATTGAAAACAGCCACTGGAAATATTGGCTGTTCGGCGTGCTCGGACTGGCAGCGATCGCCATGCTTGCCATTCATTTTAACGATTTTCCGCTGCCGATGCAAATAAGCACGGCCGCACTGCCGCTCTTGGCCGCATTTGCCGCCGCCCACGTGTACAGGAGCGCAAAACCCGTGCTCGCGCACGTATGCGCGGGGGCCGGAAATGTGCTGCTGCTCGTGCTCGGTCCCTATTTCATAAATGCGCACGGACCCGCGGACAGCCATTGGATCGGCGTCTACATCGGTGTCTGCAGCCTGCTCTGGATCGTTCAGGGCATCGTGTGGCGCATGGGATTGTTCCATTTTTGCGGCTGGATCGGCCTGGTGCTCGTTTACGCCTGGAGCGTGCAGGTGTCGTTCACGGACCTGCTCTGGATTCACGCGCAGTTGATGTGGATTCCGCTGGCGGTGCTGTTCGCCTGGTTCGCCTGGCTGTTCCATCGTAAAAACAAGGGCGTTTCGCGCATTTTCATGGCCGTTGCCGCCGTCCAGTGGTTCGTGCCCGACGTGCTGGCCTTTGTGTTGCACGGGGCGGGCGCTTGGGAACAGGTCGGGTTGGTCATCAAAATCGTTGCCGCCGGAGCGCTGTTGTATGTGTCAAGGAAGCATTGGGTGGTGTGGATCGCTTGACGGTGACGTTATCGGAAAGGCTTGGCGCCGTAGCCGCCTGCGTCCCCCGGGGCAGCCGGCTGGCGGACATCGGCTCCGATCACGCGCTCCTGCCGGTATGGCTGGCGGCACACGGCATCATCGTGTCCGCGGTGGCCGGCGAACTGAATCGGGGACCTTGGGAAGCGGCGCGCCGGCAGGTGGAGACGTCGGGCTTTAGCCGGCTGATCGACGTTCGCCAGGGGGACGGACTGTCGGTGCTTCGTCCGGGAGAGGCGGACACCGTGGTGATCGCCGGCATGGGCGGCGCGCTCATTACGCGGATTTTGACGGAAGGAGCGGACCGGCTGGCCGGCGTAAAACGGCTCGTGCTCCAACCGAATGTGGCCGAGGATAAAGTGCGGGAATGGATGCTGGAACGCGGCTGGTATCTCGACCATGAGCAAATCGTGGAAGAAGACGGTCATTTCTATGTCATCTTGAGCGCGGTGCCCGAATCGCCGTCTTGCCGCAACGCCGAGTTGTACGCCCCGTATTCGCTGAATGGCGTCGCCGTCGGTCGCGAACTTCTGCTCCGGATGGGACCGCGCCTGGTGAAGCGGCCGTGCGCGGCCTTTTTCCGGAAATGGGAGCGCGAACGGGAACAGATGAGGCGCATCGTCGACAGTCTGCGCCGCTCCGACACGGAGGAAGCGGCGGCGAAGCGGGCGGAACTGGAAAGGCAGATCGGGCAAATCGGGGAGGTTTTGCGATGTTTGTCAACGGACATACCGTAATGCGCTGGATGGAAACGTTCGCCCCGGCCCGCCTGGCCGTTCCCGACGATCGGATCGGACTCCAATTGGGGACGGCGGACAAGGAAGTCAGGGCGATTTTGGTCGCGCTGGACGTGACGGAGGAAGTGGCGGACGAGGCGATTGCGGCGGGGGCGAACTGGATCGTCGCGCATCACGCCATCATTTACCGGCCGCTCAAAAACTTGCGCACCGACACATCGGCGGGACGGCTGTATGAAAAGCTGATCAAGCACGACATCGCCGTTTACATCGCGCACACCAATCTGGATGCCGCCGAAGGCGGCGTGAACGATTTGATGGCCCGGGCGCTGGGGCTTCACAACTGCCGTGTCCTGGAAACCGTGTACGAGGAACCGCTGTACAAATTGGTCGTTTTCGTACCGGAAACCCATCTCGAGCCGGTGATGGACGCGGTGTTCGACGCGGGGGCGGGAGCGATCGGCGAATACAGCCGCTGCGGGTTTTACGCGGCGGGCACCGGCACGTTCCTGCCGGGAGAAGCGGCGAATCCGTTCATCGGCGAAGCGGGACGGACGGAGCGGGTGGCGGAGTACCGCCTGGAAACGATCGTTCCGGAACCGCTGGTCGCGGATGTGGAGCGGGCGATGCGACAAGCCCATCCGTATGAAGAACCGGCGTTCGACTGGATTTCGCTGCGGCAGACCGGCCGCCGGTACGGTCTCGGGCAGTGCGGCGACCTGCCCGGGGAAGTTACCCTCGCGGAACTGGCGGAGCAGGTGAAGAAGGCGCTCGACGTCGACCGCGTCAGGGTCGTCGGGCCGCTGGACCGCCGAGTGCGCCGGGCTGCCGTTCTCGGAGGATCCGGATCCAGATACATCGGCCGCGCGCTGTCCGCCGGCGCCGACGTGCTGATCACCGGCGACATCGACTATCACTCCGCCCACGACGCGCTGGCCGCGGGTTTGTGCCTGATCGATCCGGGGCATAACGCGGAGAAAATCGTCAAACGCGCGCTGGCGGACTATTTGCGAAAACAGGCGGAAGCGGCCGCGAGTTCCACGAAAGTGCTGGCTTCGGAAGTCGATACGGATCCGTTCGCAGTCCTGTAAGACACCGCGCACACCGGCCGCGCATGGGCCGGCCGCGCACTCGTGTTTTGCGATCGCCATTTGTGCGCGAGCATTTGCATGTCCACTTTGCAGCATTATTTGCTCGAATCGGCAATTTGTACCACGGTATCCTTTTGTGCGGCACCGTTTGTGCGTCATTTGTTCGTCAACCCTAACGCGGCAGCATGTGGACACCGCCGTTTTTTTTTGGTGGTCCACATTTGCTCAACAGGAATGTGCGAGTCAACCTTCATCGGTCCACATTTGCGCATTCGGCCATTTCACGTCGCCATTTGCCGCTCCGCATTTGCGCAGCGGCATTCGCGCGTCAACATTTGCCGGTTGAGAATTCGGACGGGTGGCGGTATACTATTAGGCGCGGGAAGTTTGACAGACAATCGCTGGCGGCGCATGGCGCCGCGGGAGGAAAGTCCGGGCTCCACAGGGCAAGGATGCTGGATAACGTCCAGTCAGCGCGAGCTGAAGGATAGTGCCACAGAAACGGACCGCCGATGGCGCGGCTCGTCCGCGCACAGGCAAGGGTGGAACCGTGGTGTAAGAGACCACGAGGACATTTGGCGACTTATGTCCTGGTAAACCCCATCCGGAGCAAGACCTAATGGAACGCGGCGCCGGTAACGGCGCAACCCTGGCCCGGGGGCGTTCAGGTTGGTCGCTTGAGCCTTGCAGCAATGCATGGCCTAGATAGATGATTGTCGCTTCCGTGACGTGGGAGGGCGAAAGCCCGTTCGTACCACGGGAAGAACAGAACCCGGCTTATGGCAAACTTCTCGGCGATCCATATGCTTTTCACAAAATCAGGTGCGCGTCGCGCAAGACGGCACCTGATTTTTGCATTTCCGGATATTTGCGCTGAGTCGGACGACTGCGCCAGAGCCGTATTCATCCACGGGTGTGCGTTCCGTCCCGTCTGTACGAAAGGTTTTCGATCAAAGATGCCGAGCCGTGAGGAATCCATCAGGCCGAGACGGGTGCGGCACCAAAGAGCGAACCAACAAGGCGGACGGAAGCGGTGATGCGCGGCCGTTCACAAAACCAGCGCCGTGCAATCGGCGACGGCGCCAATTTCGTTACTCTTTGAACAGACTTCGCAGCGACTCGAGAAATTCCTGCCAAGCGGATTTTTTTGTCGCTTCGGAAAAACCCTCCGGCTTGAGGGCGTATTCCAGTGCGGTCCTCACGTTGATAAGGCCGTAGCCGTAATAAGGATCTTTTCCCGGCGCGCCCAAATCGTCCGCGCTTTTTCGCATGATGTCCATCACTTCTTCATTGGTCAGATCCGGATTCAGCGACCGGATCATCGCCGCCAGCGCCGCGGCGTGGGGGCTGGCCATGGACGTTCCGGACAGCGCCGCGTACTGGTTCTCGAAATACGTGCTGGCAATCGTTTCTCCCGGGGCGACCACATCGAGATAATCGCCGTAATTGGAAAACACCGACCGGCGCTTGGAGCTGTCGGTGGCCGAAACGGCCAGCACTTCCGGATAAGCGGCCGGATAACCGGGATCCTCGGTGTTGTCGTTGCCGGTGGCGGCGATGAGGACGACGTCCCGGTCGTAGGCGTAGCGAATGGCGTCATGCAAAAATTCGGCGTCCACATAGTTGCCCAGGCTCAGATTGATCACACTCGCGCCGTTATCGGTCGCCCAAATGATGCCGCGGGCGACGTCATAGGTGCTTCCCGCGCCGGTATGATCGAGCACTTTGATCGGCATGACCTGATTGTACCAGCTCATGCCGGCGACGCCTTCGTAATTGTCCACGGTGGCGGCAATGATGCCGGCGACATGGGTTCCGTGTCCGACGTCGTCCTCGGGCGGCGCATTTTCGTCGACCAGATTGATTCCTTCCGCCAGCCTTCCCGCAAGATCCGGGTGGTCGAGGTCCACACCGGTGTCGATCACGGCGACTTTGACCGCCTCGCTGCCTTTGCCCAACTGCCATCCTTTCAGCGTGCCGATGTTCGGCAAGTTCCATTGATAGGCGGCGAACAGCTCGTCATTCGGGGCGAACGTCGACTCCTCGTCGGACTGCGCCCGCGATTGTCCGCTCGTCCGCTTTATGCCGTTGGTCAAATAAATGTAGTGCGGTTCCACATACTCCGGGTTCCAGCGGTCGCGGAAATAATCCATCATCTGTTTGGCGTTCAGCCGCTCGGATTCGAACACGTACGTGTACCCGAGCCGGCGTACGCGGCGGCATCCGATGTCTTCCTGTATTTGTGCGAGCTGCTGTTCCGTCGGTTCGCCGCGAAATTTGACCACCACATGATCGACCAAATAATGGCTCGTTCCTTCGTTTTGTTCGGGATGACGAACTTTTTTGTCGCGCAAGGTGTCCGAATCGACGGATTCGATGTTGAAGCGTTTGTCGCTCGGATACGGGACGATGCGCAGGTTTTTTCGCTGTTCCTTCATGATCCGGTCGGACAGCTCATGGCTGGCGACGGCGGTGACGGTGCCGAGTTGTTGATCCGGAGACGACGCGTGGATGACGATATAAGCGCGCTTTCCGGCGCGGATCGTGCCGGAGATGCGCGTCATTCCCGGGCCGGCAGGGACTGTCTTGTCGTCGAGCCGGGAACGGATCGCTTCGCCGGCATCGGTGGGCAGCGAGCCGAAGCGGACCGGCTCATCGCGGGAGTCCGTCCCCGCGCCGGCCGGCGGCTGCCAGGCCGCATACACGAAATGGCGGTTGTGGTCCATCATTTGACGCAGCCGGCGCCTTACGTCGTCGGCGGATTTCGATTGCGCGAACACCCGCCGCACATCGGCCGCACAGGCGGCCCTGAACAGCTGTTCCGTATGTTCCGCGTCTCGCTCCATGATCGTCCGCTTCATCGCCAATTCCTTCTCCCGCGGCATCGTTTCCGGATCGTCCGTCCGCCGGTTGTCATATGTTGAAAACAGAAACAAGGCGGCGGCCACAATGGCCGTGCCCGCAATCCATTTCCACCTCATGGATCGACCCCTCCGGTAACGTTTTTGGTTAGAGTGCCACTTCCATAGAAGCGGTATACCTTTTGTCCGCCATTTGTGGTACGATGGGGGAGAACATGCTTGAGGAGGTTTCGCCGGATGGCTGCGCACAATGTCAAAGCGCTTTGCGAATCGACTAGAAGCAGTCTGAAAGAAGCGGTGGCCTTGATGGAATCGTTTCTGAACAGCACGACGATTGAATCGCTCAACCCGGTTGCGGATGAACAGACGCAGGAATTTTACCGGGACTTTTTGTCCGACCTGCGCCGGTTGTGCGTGTACACGGAAGACGGCTACGAAAAACTCGGCGTTGCCCTGCGCCGCAAAACGTTCCCCGTCGATTATGCCGAGAAGGTGCTGCATGAAGTGTTCCATCAGTGCGTCAACCAGTTTTTCTTTCCAAAACACGAGTGTTACTCCGAAGAAGGCCGCTACGCGTATACCGGGCAGGATGCGATCCGCTTTCGCAAGAAGCCGGCGCGCGCCGTTCGCGACATCACGCTGCAGCTGTCCAAAATTTTCGAAGTACTGCGGGAAGAACTCGCTTATTACGAAACCGATTATGTGACGAAGCGAAAAATGCAGGAGCATCAAGTTTGAGCCGAGCCGGGGAAATCCGCCGGCAGTCCGACCGCCTGGAGAGGCGGTTTTTTTTGTTGGAAGGAAGGCATTCAATGCCAAAGTTTGCGTCCGAAAGTCTTTTTGCCAAAAGATCATGGGGAAATGGCGGGGCGGCCGGTTGGAAGCATTGGCGAAAGCTAAAAGGGATAGTCCGCGCGCGACGGGGGAAAGCTTGAACCGGAGGTGATATCCGTGCCCGAAGTCAAATGCAGCGTTTCCGACTGCCATTATTGGAAGGAAGGCAACAACTGCGCGGCGGATTTGATTATGATCGAAATTGACAAGCACGCCAACGCCCAGTTTAAAGAGGAGTACGCCGGGGAAAGTTTTTCGAGCGGCCACAAGGACGCCGCAGGTGAGGCCGCCAAGACATGCTGTCATACGTTCCGTCCGAAACGGGCATAATACGCCCGCGGGCGCGCAACAACACGGAATCCGGCAGTGTCAACACTCTGCACGGAGGTGGATGGCATGGATACAGAGCGGCGGTCGGACGAAGGGCAGCATGAACGCCGGCAACCGTCGGCATTCCAATCGGGCATTGCCGATAGCGGCAGCGAGCCGAGTGCTGTCGGCTCGGTGAACACAACGGACGCCGACGGCGATCATGAGCCGAACAAGGGCGGTTCGGACCGTGCATCGCGCGCAAACGGCGGGGAAGACGAGGAGTTTGCCGCGGAAGTGGCGGTTCCGGATCCCCCGGCCGCATATCGCGGCGCGGAGCGGAACGAGCCCGCAAAACCGGCTGCGGAAAGCGACGCCCGGGATGATCAGGGAGCCGGAGAACAGGGCGGCGTCGCCGTCGGATGGTTTGCGCTTGCCCTGGCCATCGCATCGTTGTTCGTATGGCCTGCGCTGCTGGGGCCGGCGGCGGTGCTGTTCGGTTTCGTATCCTGGATGCAGGGAAGCCGGGCTCTCGGCATTTGGTCCATCGTCCTCGGCATCATTTCCTTTATCGCCTATTTGGCGCTGGCTCCGTTGTACCGGTAGGCCGAAGAGGGCGGAAGTCGGGCGAGAGCACCCCATCGGGGTGCTCTTTTCCTGTTGGGGAACAAATGGCCTTCGATCAGCAAGAGTGAAATAAGACGATCGAATGTTTGTTATTTTAGAAGCGCGTGGCGGTTCGGGCTGGATAGCGATGTTGAAATAACGTTATTTTTTTCAGAAAACGGTTACATCGGGTGTCGTGGAGAAAATAGAGTGGACGGATGCGTCTTATTCGGCGGTTTTGGTGGGAAGAAACAAAAATAAGAAAGTTTCGATAGCGTTATTTGGCAGCAAGGGCAAGGAATGAGATTCGTCGGCTTTGTCCAGGAAGTATCATCCGGCATCGGGACCAAAGCCGTGTTCGGTCGGCAACCCTCGATCGCATGGCCGTCGATTACCCGACGACACTCGCATGCGTCCCATACCTGCCACCCACAAAATTCCTGTCTCATCGTGACATGATCTCGAAACCGTCACACCACGACATGATTACGGACGAACAACTTTGAAGTTTTTCCAATATTGGAATCATGACGTTCTAGGTGTACAATGGTGTTCATAAGAGGAGTTGGAGGGAACGGCATGCTGCTGTATTTCGACCACGCCGCTTCCACGCCGCCCGATCCGGACGTGGTGGAATCGGTGTCCAAAACGATGCAAACCTACTTCGGCAATCCTTCCGCGCTGCACCGAATGGGGGTCGAGGCGGAACGCCTGCTGCAGCAAGCAAGACACGTGGTGGCGCAGGCGCTGCAGGCCGAACCGCAGGAAATCGTCTTTACGTCCGGAGGGACGGAGAGCATCAATCTCGCGCTGAAAGGTGCGGCGATGCAATACAAATCGCGCGGCCGTCACATCGTGACGACGCAGATCGAACATTCCGCCGGATTGGAAAGCTGCCGCCAGCTGGAACAGCTCGGGTTTGAAGTGACGTATGTTTCCCCCGATGCGACGGGAGCGGTCAGGGCGGAGGATGTGATCGCGGCCGTGCGCGACGACACGATTCTGGTCAGCGTCATGCACGTCAACAACGAAACCGGGCGCATTCAACCGGTGGAGGAAATCGGGCGGGCGCTTCGCCGGCGGTCCGGCGTGCTTTTCCACGTCGACGCGGTGCAAAGTTTGGGCAAAATCCCGGTCCTCCCCAAATCCTGGGGGGTGGATCTGATGAGCGTTTCCGCCCATAAGCTGAACGGTCCGCGCGGCGCCGGATTTTTGTTTTGCCGCGAGGGCGTGCAGCTGTTCCCGCTGATCGCCGGCGGCGGCCAGGAGCGAGGCCTGCGTTCCGGCACCGAATCGCTGCCGTTGATCGCCGGAATGGCGAAGGCGGTGCGTCTCGCCGTGGAACGGCAGCCGGATCAGTGGAAGCGATGGCACGAATGGCGCGAATGGATCGCCGATACCGTCGCTTCGCTGCCCGGTCTGCATTTGACCGGCACCCGCAGCGCGGATGAGATGGCGCCGCATATTGTCCATTTCACGTTTCCGGGCATGAAAGCGGAAGTGGTCATCCACGCGCTGGAGGAAGCGGGCATCCTGATTTCGACGCAGTCGGCTTGTTCATCCCGCGCGGGACGTCCGAGCCGCGTGCTGAAAGCGATGGGAATGCCGGACAGCTTCTGCCGCTCGGGATTGCGCATCAGCCTCGGACGCGAGCATACGGCGGACGACATCCGGACATTGTGCGACCGGCTGCGTAACGTCGTTCACCAACTGAAGCCGCTGGCTGCCAAGGGGGATCCAAGTTGAAGGCGGACATGATCTTGATCCGGTACGGGGAGCTGACGCTCAAGGGCAAAAACCGCAGCCATTTTGAAAAGACGGTGGTGGACCACATTCGCCGCGCGCTGCAGCCGTACCCCGCCGCCGCGCTGATCCGTACCCATGGAAGACTGTTTGTGGAACTGAACGGCGAACCCTACGAACCGATCGCCGAAAGGCTGGGCAAAATTTTCGGCCTTTCTTCCTTCAGCCCGGTCGTGAGAGCGGAGGCGGATCTTGCGGCCATGCGCGCGGCGGCGCTGCGGGCGATGAAAGATATCCAACCCTCGCCCGCCACCTTTAAAGTGAACGTGCGCAGGGCGGACAAACGGTTTCCTTACGACTCCCGGGAGCTGAACCATCTGATCGCGAGCCATGTGCTGCGCCATATGGACGGTCTGAAGGTGGACGTGCACAATCCCGAGGTGGAGCTTCGCGTGGAAGTGCGCGAGGAAGGGGCGTACATCTTTTCCGAAGTGGTGCGGGGGCTGGGGGGATTTCCGCTCGGCACCAGCGGCAAGGCGATGCTGATGCTGTCCGGCGGCATCGACAGTCCGGTGGCGGGCTGGATGGCGATGCGCCGCGGCATACGTCTGGAGGCGGTGCATTTCCACAGCTATCCGTTTACGAGTGAGCGCGCCAAGCAGAAAGTCATCGACCTCGCCTACAAGCTGGCCGAATACGCGGACGAAATCCGGCTTCATCTCGTTCCGTTCACCGACATTCAGACGAGATTGAAGCAGGAATGTCCGGATCACCTGTTGATCACGCTGATGCGGCGGGCGATGGTGAGAATTACCGAAAAGCTCGCGGAGAAACACCGCGCGCTGGCGATCGTCACCGGGGAAAATCTCGGCCAGGTCGCGAGCCAGACGCTGGCGAGCCTGAACGTGATCGGCAGGGCGGCGCGGCTGCCGATTTTGCAGCCGCTGATCGCCATGGACAAGGACGACATTATCCGGATGGCGGAGAAGATCGGCACCTTCGACATTTCCATACTGCCCTACGAGGATTGCTGCACGATCTTTGTGCCGAAACACCCGAGCACGAATCCGAATTTGCGCGTGGTGGAGCGCTTCGAGCAGCGGTGTTCCTGGCTGGAAGAGGCGATGCAGGCCGCAGCGGACGCGGCGGAAGTCATGACGTTGCAAGAAGGCGGCGCCGGCCGGACTCCGGTCGCGGCGGCGTTCAACGAATTGTTGTAACGAAAAAAAGCAGCGGCGGACATATCCCCGGCAGCCTGGACATAGAAGATGTACAGGGGGGATCGGATGGAAACGCTGCTGCTTTTTTTGCAAATTTTGATGGTCAATGTCGTGCTCAGCGGAGACAATGCGCTGGTCATCGCCATGGCGTCGCGATCGCTGCCCGAACGGCAGCGCAAGGCCGCGGTGTGGTGGGGCGCGACGGGCGCGGTGGCGCTGCGCGTCATCCTGACCTGGCTGGCCGTGCTCGTACTGAGCGTCCCGTACGTACGCGGCGCAGGCGCCCTGCTGCTTCTCTATATCTCCGTCAAACTGCTGTCCGATGAAGGAAAGCCCTCCGACGACGACGCCGCGGACAAGGTCCGACCGGCGTCCGGACTGCTTTCGGCGGTCAAAACGATCCTGATCGCGGATTTCGTCATGAGTCTGGACAACGTGCTCGCCGTCGCCGCCATTGCCCGGGACCGCACCGAGCTGTTGGTGGCGGGCATTGCGATGAGCATTCCGATCGTGATTTGGGGAAGCTCGCTGATTGCCGCGGCGCTGAAAAAGCTGCCCGTGCTCGTGTATGCCGGAGCGGCCGTACTGGGGTACACCGCCGGAGAACTGCTCGTGCACGAACCGATGCTGATCCGGTGGCTTACGCGCGCGCATTCGTCCTACGAATGGGTGGTGCCTCTAATGTGCGCGCTCGTGGCGGTCGTCGGAGGCCGGGTCGCAAAGGGAAGGAGATGAAAGCCGGCCGCGAGACGGTCCGGCAGGACGCTCCGCATGTTTCGTCCGCCGCCTTCCGCCGGCTCACACCCTGCCCAGTTTGCGCGCATAGCGATAAATTTTGCGAAACACCCGCGGGTCTTTCAGTTTTTTGAAGATGTAGGGATCCGGGTTCGTGTTGACTTCGAGAATCCACGGATGCAGGCGCCGGTCCAGCGCGACATCGATGCCGATCGTGTTCAGCCGGGGAAACGACCTGCCCAGCGCGTGGGCGACGTCGGTTCCGAACCGGTTCAGGAAACGCACCATTTCCTGCGTCTGCGCGGGGCTGAGATGCGGCTTCAACAGCGTTTCCACAGGCATCGGTTTGCCGCCGCTGTGGTAGTTGGTCACGATTTTTCCCGGTTGGGCCAGACGCCCGATGATCCCCGTCGTTTCCCAGCGGCCGCTCGGATTTTTCTGGACCATGACGCGGAGATCGAACCGGCGTCGCCGGTAACGCAGCAGTTCGATCCCCTGCTGGACCAGATAAGGCCGATTCAGTTTCACCCGCTGAATCCCCTTGTACAGCGATGAAAAATCGGGAAATCGCGTCGACGTCGTGCCGCGGCGAAGAAGGTAGCCGGAATCGCCGCCATCCAATTGCTCCGCACGCATCACGCCTTTGCCGAAAGTTCCCCGGACCGGTTTGGCGTAAACGATCGAATACTGCTGCAGCATCGACCACAGCGAAGATTTGCTCATCTTTACCGTGCGGGGGACGTACATTTTTAACCGTTCATGCCGCAGCAGCGCTTTCGTTTTCCGCAATTTGTCCACGACGTGCACTCCGCTCAACTGACACCACCCCAAATTCAAGATCCGTCTGTCCGCGCTGCATCGCCGGGGGCGGGACAGCAGGTCACAGGTCGGTCGGAGACGTTCCGAAACGGACGGTCCGCCGCTTTCCGGCCCAGCGCATTCCGGCCGAAGAGGGCGACCGAAACACTATCAGGATATGAAACGAACGCTCCTGCGGTTTGGGCAAAGCGGCGGCATCGGCGCCAATTTTCCGTGCGTTCGGCCGAACGGATCCGTTGCGCGGGAATGGCGTCGGCAAGCCCGTCAGCTTGCTTTTTGGCGGGTGAAGCCGTATAATGTTATTTGTTGTCAAGCGTCGGCATGCGGGATGTCCGGCGCTTGTTTCATGAGGTCAGGCGGAAAGGATTCCTTAGATGCATACCAGACAAAACATCCGCAATATCGCCATCATCGCGCACGTCGACCACGGCAAGACGACGCTGGTGGACCGGCTGCTGCAGCAGGCGGGCGCCCTGCGCGCCAACGCGGCCGCGCCGGAGCGCGTGATGGATTCCAACGATTTGGAGCGCGAACGGGGAATTACGATTTTGGCCAAAACGACCGCCATTCATTACGGCGACGTGTTGATCAATATCGTCGATACGCCGGGACACGCCGATTTCGGCGGGGAAGTGGAGCGCATCATGAACATCGTCGACGGCGTGCTGCTCGTCGTCGACGCCTTCGAAGGCTGCATGCCGCAGACGAAATTCGTGCTGCGCAAAGCGCTGGATCGCAAGCTTACACCGATCGTCGTCGTCAACAAGGTCGACCGGCCGAACGCCCGGCCGGCGGAAGTCGTCGACGAAGTGCTGGAGCTGTTTATCGAGCTCGGGGCGAACGACGAGCAGTTGGACTTTCCGATCGTGTACGCATCCGCGCTGGCGGGGACGGCAAGTCTCGATCCCGGCCGCCAGGACGGCGACATGCGCGCGCTGTTCGACACGATCCTTCGCCATATCCCGGCGCCGGAGGATCGGACGGATCAGCCGCTGCAAATGCAGGTCACGCTTATGGACTACAACGATTATCTCGGACGCATCGCCATCGGCAGAGTCCACCGCGGCATCATCCGCCAGGGCGACGCGGTGACGGTCATCGCACGGGACGGCGGCGTCCGGCAGGCGCGCATTGAAAAGCTGTTCGGTTTCCACGGTTTGAAACGCGTCGAGATCGACAAGGCGGGTTCGGGCGACATCGTCGCGGTCGCGGGCGTCAAGGACATTCATATCGGGGAAACGATCGCGGATCCCGCCCATCCGGAACCGCTGCCGGAACTCGCCATCGACGAGCCGACGATGCAGATGACGTTTCTCGTCAACAACAGCCCGTTTGCGGGCAGGGAAGGCAAATGGGTGACGGCGCGGAAGCTGCAGGAGCGCCTGTTTAAGGAGGCGGAAACCGATGTGGCGCTGCGCGTGGAGGAGACGGACAGCCCGGACGCGTTCATCGTGTCGGGGCGCGGGGAACTGCACCTCGGCATTTTGCTGGAGACGATGCGCAGGGAAGGGTACGAGCTGCAGGTGTCCAAGCCCGAACCCGCGCTCAAGACGATCGACGGCGTCCTGATGGAGCCGGTGGAACGGCTCGTTGCCGACGTGCCGGAAGAATACACCGGCGCCGTGATGGAAAGCCTCGGTCCGCGAAAGGCGGAGCTGGTCAACATGACCCAAACCGGCGGACAAGTGCGGCTCGAGTTTCTCATTCCTTCACGCGGACTCATCGGATACCGCAGCGAATTTTTGACGCTCACCCGCGGCGCCGGCGTGTTGAATCACGCCTTCGAACGCTATTCGCCCTATATGGGCTATGAGGTGGGCGGCCGCCGGCAGGGCGTGCTCGTGGCGAGCGAAACGGGAACGGCGACGGTGTACGGCATGCTGTCCGTCGAAGACCGCGGCACGCTGTTCGTCCAACCGGGAACGGAAGTGTACGAAGGCATGATCGTCGGCGAACATACCCGTGAGAACGATCTTGTCGTCAACATTTGCAGGGAAAAGCATTTGACCAACATTCGTTCATCCACCAAGGAAGAGACGGTGAAGATGAAAACGCCGCGCATCCTCAGTCTGGAGGAAGCGCTCGAATACTTGAACGACGACGAATACTGCGAAATCACGCCGAAGTCGGTGCGCCTGCGCAAAAAAATACTGCACAAAGGCGAGCGGGAACGGGCGGAAAAACAACGCAAGGCGGCGGCTTCAACGCGAAGGGAGGCATGAGCGGCATGAACCTCGATCCGGGAACGTTGCATTTGGCGGCGACGGCGGAGGAGACGGTGGACATTCCCCCGTTTGATCTTCGCGCGTTTATGGCGGAACATTGGTGGGAATGGGCGCTGATTTTTGTGCTGACCGCATTTATTTACAACCGGGTGTTTCGCGTCAGAAAGCTTCCGCTTCTCAAGGATGCGCTGATTTATGTGCTGATCGCCCTGGGTTCGTTTGTGCTGTTGATTTTGCAAATCGACGCGAATTTGCCGATCATCCTCTGCCTGCTCGTGGCGGTCGCCCTGATGGCCGTCGTGCGCATCCGCCGTCTGATCCAGGACCGCCGAGGGAACGCGAAACCGTCGACGGATGCCGGAGCCGAAAGAGACGCCGCTTCCGGCGCATCGACCGCCGTCCGACCGCGCAGCGCAACCGACCGGCCGGAGCAGGATCGGAAATCGTGATCGAAATACCGCGAACATTAGCGACACAAGTGCGTGATCGAAACCGACGGATCGGCGTCGGCCCGATCTCGCAAGGGGGCGATGAACGTGAAAATGGAAGACGCGCTGTTCAACTGGCTGCAAATCCAGGTGGTGGCGACCGCGCGGCCGAACGACCGCGCGGCGCAGGATACCGCCGCGTTTTTTGCCGAAATGCTGCGGGAAGACCACGGTCTCGAATCGCTTGAAATCGCCGCTAAAGACGACACCATGTATCACGTACGGTACGTTTCGGGCGGGGTAACCAAGCGGCAAATGTTCGACCGGGAAGCGGTCGAACAGCTGCTGCGGGACATTGAAGCCAACCCGAAGTACAATGAGCAATAAAAAGGGTGTGACCGCATGACAGGCCCGTCCACACCGCCGCTGCCGCCCCGAGCGGCACGACACGGCGCTTCACGCAAAAAACGAGTCGGGCGATGGATGCTCTTCATCGCTTTGCTGATCTTGGCGGCCGCCGTCGCATACGGCATTCAACTGCAGAAGAGCATTGACGACACCATCGATCAGATTACCGCCGGCGCGGACGAGCATGTTCCCGAAGAACAATTGGCCAAAAAAAAGCCGCTGGCGATCTTGCTGCTCGGCCTGGACAGCCGGCCCGTCGTCGGCGGCCTGAACACCGACGTCATCATGGTGGCCGCGCTGAACCCCGAACAGAAATCCGCCGTGGTCGTCTCCGTTCCCCGCGACACCTATGTGAAAGTGGAAGGCTGGCGGGCGCGTAAAGCCAACAGTTTTTACGCCAACGTGTACGACCGCGACAATTTGCGCGACACATACGCGCAGATGAAGGAAGTGTTCGGGAAGTTTTTCGGCATTCCGATCGACTACGTGACGGTCGTCAATTTCAATACGTTGGTCGATCTGGTGGACGCGGTGGGAGGCATCCACGTGGAAGTCGACCAGGACATGCGATACGTCGATCCGACGGACGGTACCGACATCAATTTGCGGGCGGGACCGCAGGATTTGGACGGGAAGAAGGCGCTCGATTTCGTCCGCTACCGCCACTCCAATCACGGGGAGACGCCGGAATCGAGCGATTTCGACCGCAACCGCCGCCAACAAGTCGTCGTCGGCGCGATCGTCGACCGTCTGAAATCGTTCAACACGCTGGTCAACTTCAATCCGATCCTCGACGCGATCGGCAACAACATCCATACCGACCTGCCGAAAGCGCAGATCCGCAGCTTGATCCAAACTTATCTGGGCATATCGAGCGAACGAATCCGGTTTATCGCGCTGGAAGGCAGCTGGCGGAGTCCGTATGTGTATTTGGACGAAGCTTCCTTCGCGCAGGCGAAGCAGGCGCTTTCGGAACAGCTTTCCGACGGCGGATCCGACGCGGAAGCATCGCGGCAATAGCGTTTTTCGGCGAAACCTTGTTGGCAAATCCGCGATTTCCTGTGGTATACTTTGGATACACCGATGATCCCGATGCGGGGCGGGCTGCCGGCGTCCGAAGCGGATCAGGGAAGCCCGGTCCCCGTTCGCGCGAACCGAAAGGAGTGCCGACATGTCAAAAGAGATGACCGCGCTGCCGGATTCGCTGTACGCGCGCATGCAGAGCGAAACGTTCGTGCTCTTGCACACGATCGACGCGGAATCCGGAGTGCCGACCAGCAGCGCGATTTCCTGGGTTTATGCGCCCAGTCCGGATAAACTGCGGCTGGCGATCGATCAAAGATCCCGACTCATCGCCAATATTCGCAACAATCCGGCCGTTACGCTGACGATTTTCGGCGGAGACACCGTGTACGCCGTTTACGGCAAGGCGGAAGTCGTTGCCGATGCGCTGGCGGAAGTGCCGTTTAAACTCACCTGTTACGACATCCATGTGGAACAGGTCAGGGATGCGATGTTTTACGGCGCCCGCCTGACCGCGCTGCCGGAGTACGACAAAACGTACGACAAGCGCGCCGCCGCGAAACTGGACGGACAAGTGTTTGCGGCCATGAAAAAAGCCTAGTTTTGCCGACGCTGCAAAACCGGGCTTTCTTGCTGTCCGGCAGTCCGTTTCCTCCGTGGGAAATTTCCCGCCGGCGTTTAGTCGCTTTGTTTCCGCGGCGCCGTATCCTTGGGCATCTGCGGCATCAAACGGCCGACGATATCGGCGAGTTCGTTGGCGAACCCGGAAACCGGCCGGCCGCGCCGGATATCCTCCGAAATTTCGCGAATGCGCGCCGCCAGGTCGGGATCGGCCGTCACGACGGCGCGAACGCCTTGAGGATCCTGGCGCAGCGCTTCCGCTACCGCGTATTTGATCGTGCCGACGCGTGAGCGGTCGAGCCTGCCGTCCACGTCGATGCCGACAATGGCGATGTTGCCGAACACGACGCAGTTGGCCGCCTTGACTTCCGGCACCTTCCGCGCCAAACTTGCCAACCGGTCCGCCGTCTCGCGGGGGTTGGCCGTTTCCCGTTGTGCGGGTTCGGTCTGCCGCACCTCCACATCGTGCGTCCGCGATCCGGCGTCCGTTCGGTCCTGATTTTCGCGGGTTCCGCATCCCGTCAGCAACAGCAAGAGCGACGCGGCCAGCAGCAAATAAAGGCGAACCATCCGAATCCCTTCTTTCCTGGTCGTTTAATGTTATTGTGTCCCGCTCGATCGGGCTTATGTATGGACCGCGGATGGGCCTGAAGTCTCATTTTGCGCTTCGCGGGCCGCCGGGGTGTGTTATAATAGGAAAATGGAACGCCCAACGAAGAACGGAGGCGTATGGCCTTGCCCGTCAAAAAAAGCGTCCTCTTGCTGACGGCGATATTGGCGGTGTCCCTGATTTTGCTCACGTCAACGAGCAACCGGTACGAAGACGCTCCACCCGGACAGGGCGGGGCGGAACCGTTTTTTCGTTCCGGCGGGAATGCGGCTTCCGCCAACGAAATTCCGGTTGCACTGGACGTCGCCGTGGCGGCGGATTCGCACGAGTTGAAAGCGCTTGCTCAATTGAGCGACGAATGGTCGGGAAAACGGCCCCATCTGTCCATCCGATGGAGAAGGCTGGATCAACAGGCGAATTTCGGCGACGTGCTGCGGGAGATGAAATACGAAAACCGCGCGGACATCTACCTGGTCGAAAACGACTGGATCAACGGATTGGCCGCCCGAGGCGTGCTGCTGCCCCTGGAAGCCGCGGGGGACATGCCCTCGTTCCCGGAGCCGCTTCCCGCCGCGGAACGCCAAATCCGGTGGAACGAGTTGACTTGGGGAGTTCCTTTTGATGTCGATCCTTACATATTGGTATGGAACCGGGAAGCCGCGGAACTGGCGGATGTCTCGCCGCAAGTCTGGACGTTGGCGGACATACAGCGCGCGGCGGAGTTGTGGATGTCCGCGTCGGACGCGGAGGGGGAACGGCACGCAACGTTTGTGGATTTGGAAGACGTGCAGGCGCTGATGTGGCTTGCGGAAGCCAGCGGTTATGTATTGGAAACGGAGGAAGCGGCGGACGGAGAAGCGGGCGAGCCGTCTGCCGAATTTGCGGAAAATCCGGAGTCGGTGTTTGAACAATGGGTCCGCGCGTCCGCGTCCAACGTGTCCGCCGCCGACATGTGGTCCGCGCTGGCCGAAGGCCGGATCGGATTTGCCGTCGTGCGGCTGTCGGAATATCTTGCCCACACCGCCCCTTCCATTGCCGCCGGTCCGCTGCCCGCGGCGGACAAGAGCGCGGCGGAAGGACGGTTCGGGCTGTCCGGACGAAGCTTTGTCGTGCACGCCGGCACCGAATTCGCGTCGGCCGCCGTCGAGTGGATCGTCGGCATGACGGCGATCGTGTCGCAGCAGGAATTCAGCCGCGCATCGGGCACGCTGCCTTCGTCGCGGGATGCGCTGGCCGATGTCCGACATGGCGCGGAGCCTTTCGGCGAACCGTGGATGCGCGATTGGCTGCTCGAAGCCGACGCGCTGCCGGTGTCGCCGGATTTGCCGGTGCGGATGGACGGCGTTCTTCAGGCGGCAAACCGTATATTATCCGAAAAATGACGCCGATCGCGTCAGCGTCAAAACAACATGTTCAGAAAATCTTTCAGCCAGTTCCCCGTCGGTTTCAGCCAGACGGTCAAAATCCGGTTTTCCACCGCCACATCGGTCGCTTCGGCCTTGACCTGGAATTTCTCCGGATAAATCCCGAGATCGAACCGCTCTTCGAGATCCTTCACCGTCGTGTCAGGCAGCGTAAGCCCGTTATACTGGAGTTCGTCCACATGAAAGCGGATGCGGTTGGCCGGATCGTTGTCAATCGCGTACCGGCCGCGAATGGACACTTCGGTGCCGCTTTCCTCCCCGTGCGCGGCAATGTCGCCGTCGGCAAAGGAAAACGTCAAATTTTCGAAGATCGCGTTCCTGTCCCGCAAAAAACGATTCAACTGGTCGTCGGAAATGCGAAAAACGAATTGGGCGTTTTCGATCCGCAGGTAATCTTCGTTCGTGGCCAAAATGTCGGGCAAATGCATCATCGCCGCGGACAGTTCTCCCAAGTATTTTTCAAAGAGCGGCAAACCGCGCGACTGCCAATCGGAGGTGACGTCCGCGATTTGTTCGCGCAAAGATTCCGCCTCCGGTTCCGGCAAAAACGCGAGTTCGGTTTCCAGTTCCTCCTGCAGGCGCACAAGTCGTTCCCGCTCGGACAAGTAGGCGGTTTTGACCTGCTGAAGCGTTTGCTCGGTTTGCAGCAGTTCCTCTTTCATGCCGTTCAAGACGAGCAGGCTTTCCCGATAGCTCAAGAGCCGGTGCTGGTCGTGGCGAAAAATGATCGTCATGAAGTCGAGCGCGGCCAGCGCGTCGTACAAACTGTCCATCTTCAGAAGGGACAAATACAACGTTTCCCTATAACCCATGTAATAGGAACGCAGCACTTTGCCCGCCGCCTCTTTGCGGACGGCGACCTGCCGTTCCTGTTCCGCGATGCGAGCCGTGACGGTTTCCAGTTCGGCGGCGATCTGTTTTTCTTGTTGCGCCAGCCGTTCGAGTTCCCGGTCGATTTCGTGGATGGTCAAGCCTTTTTCCAGCAGCCTGCGCGCCTCTTCCAGCGTCGTTTCGGCCCAGGCGGGCGTGCTGAACAGCGCGCTCATGAACAGCCCGAGATAGACCGCGAACGTGGCGGCGGCCCATACACGAGGTACCGGCCTCATGTTTTCCCCTCCCCCGGATTTCCTGACTCCCCTTGTATCGTATTCATTTCAATGTATCGCGGTTTTCCGCCGCGCATGACAACAAATCCCGCCTTCAATCGGCGGGACGGGGAACCAGCAAATCCAGAATGTCGGTAAACGGCCGCGGGTTCGCGGGAGGTTCCCATTGGAAGGCGGGCGGTTGCTCCAGCGGTTCCACGCGGTATTCCAAGGAAACGGACTCCGGTTCCGCCTTTTCGTCGCGCCGCCAGGCGAGTTCGAGCGCATACCCGACAAGGCGGGACTGCGCGTCCAGCATGAACGTGAGGCCGCCGGGCCGCTCGATGCGCAGCGTATTGCGCGCCTCCTTCGCTTCTTTGCCGCCGATGCGGTCCAGCCACCGTGCCAGCGCATCGTGCATCAGGCCGGCGCCGTCCAGTTCGCGCTTGATGTCCGGCGCACGGTCCGCCAGGACGTCCATCACGTCTTTCACGTTGCCGTTGTCGATCCGCAGCCGAATCCGGCGCAGATCGGAGTCTCCGTCCGGTTCGTCGAACCAGCGGGCGTCCATGTCGCTCGCGATCAGACGAAGGATGGCGGAAAGCGAACGTCCGGCGGAGAACGGGTCGGCGTCGGAAGCGATGTCCGCTAGACGCACTTCCCAGAACGTTTCGCTCAGGCCGGGAATCGGCAGCGTAAAATACAGCCGGTTCTCCGCAAGCATCATCGGAAGCGAAAGAGACGCGTCCGACGAGGCCTGCTGAATGTCCAGGTTCATTTCCCACCGGCCGGCGGTCCCGTCGACCGCGCCGTGGAAACGGTAACCGGCGCGTGTCAAAGAGGGAATCAGCGCGTCGGCCGGCGAAGAAGGCGTCGCCTCCGCGTTCGCCCGCAAGTTCAGTTCCGCGTTTCCGTGAAAGCGGTAATAGTCGGCTGCCTGTCCGCTTTCCAGCGATTCGATCAGCTCGTCTTTCAGCTTATGTCCTTTTCCACATCCAGCCGCCCAAAGCCACGTTGTCGAAACGAGCGCAAGCGCGAGCAGGCTTCGGACGATACGGGTACGTTTCATGTCGGGGTCCAGGTCTCCTTTTTCGTCGTCTAGATCAACATCGTCATCCTCATTATAAAGGTTTGCCCTTTGCATTTCATCCGTTATATGATCAGAGTTGGCGGACGGATCGTGAAACGCGCGAAAGTCCGCCATTTTGGGGCGTCCGAAACAGTCCGAAAAAGGCAAGGGACGCGCCGGGAGGAGGTAGACGATGCTGCTGGAAGAAATCATCGGCCGAATTCGCCGCTCGCCGGACGGGACGATTCCGTTTGACGAATACATGGACCTGTGCCTGTACTTTCCCCGTTTCGGTTACTATGCGGGAGACATCGTCAGAACGGGGAAAGACGGCGATTTTTACACGAGCGCGCACATCGGCGGATTTATGGGCAAAATGCTGGCGCGGTACATCGCGCGTCGCTCGGCGGCTTCATGTTCCGGATCAGACCGTTTTCTGCTGGCGGAATGGGGCGGCGGAGCGGGGGAAATGGCCGTCCAGGTGTTGGACGAATTGCGCAACACGTTTCCGGACGTATACGAGCGTCTGGATTTTCTCAGCGTGGAAACGAGTCCCGCGCACCGCCGCCGGCAGGAGCGGCGTCTGTCCGGACACGCGGGCAAAACGGCGTGGATCGACGGGGATGAATGGGAACGGGCGGCCGCGCGATACGACCGGGCGGTCGTATGGAGCAACGAACTGCTGGACGCGTTTCCCGTCAAACGGGCGGTGTACGAAAGCGGCGGGTGGCGGGAAATCCGTGTCGGATGGAACGGGAGGAACGAACGGCTGGAAGAACGCCGGCTGCCGCTGCGGGATGCGGCGCTGGCCGCCTATTTGGAGCAAAAACCCGTCGAATGGCAGGAAGGGCAGCAGGTGGAAGTCAATTTCCGGGCGATGGAATGGATTCGGCGCATGGCCGCGTCGCTGCCGGCGGCGGCGACGCTCATCACGATCGATTACGGCGACGAGGATGCGGAGCTGTTCGCGCCGCATCGACTGTTCGGCACGCTGAGGGGATACCGGCGGCACACGGTCACGGACGATCCGTTAACCACGCCCGGCGAACAGGATTTGACCGCGCACGTCAATTTCAGCGATCTCATCGCTTGCGGCAGGGAGGCGGGGTTTGACGGACACCGTCTCGTGACGCAGCAGCAGTTTCTCGTCGAAGCGGGCATCCTGGAAGAGTTGCGGGAGCACCGATCCGCGGATCCGTTCCACCCCGACGCGAGGGCCAACCGGATGATCCGGCAGCTCTTGTTGAGCGATCACATGAGCGAACTGTTTAAAGTGCTGATCCAGTGGAAGGGCGGACAATAGCAACTTGTTGGATCGAAGGACTTTGCAGCATTGCGCGGCTGCGGTTTGACGGAATTTTTTGGGGATAACGTTGGATTTTTTCAAGCGGTCAACTCGGAAACCGCGGGAAATGCCGCAACGTAAAAAGCTCTTGCCTCCCGTTTTCGGGAAGGCAAGAGCTTTTTGCATCAGCCGGCGGTTTAGAAAACCGTTTCCATTTCGAAAAACGTCCAATAGGTGAATCCGACGAAACAAACGATCATATAGCCCCAGAAAATGAGCAGATACGCTCTTTCCGTCAAGTTCATGTATCCGAGGATCACGAACATGGCCGTCTGGGCGAAAAACAGGAGGGCCATTCCCGTCATGTGGCCGGCCAGCGCCATCAGGCCGATAATCAGCGTAATAAAGCCGAGCACCCGAAACATGCGCGCCATATGTGTCTTCCCCCCTTCCGACGAACTCGGTCCGCAATCTACGTCACATTATAACCTTTCCTTTTTCCAGTGTAAACCTTGATTCGTGACGAATTCGGCAACATTTGCCCGCGCGCTCGCGCGTTAGTTTGCCCGTATCTTCCGACTTCATGTATGAGCCGGGCGAAATGTGGAAATACCGAATAGTGTCAAATAGATTCTATGAACTCTATCACCGGCATAAAGATGAAAAAAGGAAAGGCTGCCGCATCGAAATGAAAAGTGTTTTGGGAGGTTATTAGGAATGACAGCTGTACGACAAGATGCATGGACACCGGACGACGATTTGATTTTGGCGGAGACGACGCTGCGCCATATCCGGGAAGGAAGCACGCAGTTGGCCGCGTTCGAGGAAGTCGGCGAAAAGATCGGCCGCACCGCCGCCGCCTGCGGATTCCGCTGGAATTCGTGCGTCCGCAAAAATTACGAAGCGGCGATCCAGCTCGCCAAAGCGCAGCGGCAAAAGCGGAATCAAGCGAAAAAAACGGGCGCGGCCCACCGTTCTCATGATATAATGGAGACGGAAGCGGGCGACGGAATGAAGCCGGCTTCCGCCGAAGAGACGCTGTCCATCGACGCGGTGATCCGGTTTTTGCGGCATTGGAAAGGAACCTATCAGGAGATGAGCCGGCAAATTCGCCATTTCCAAAAGGAGTTGCGAGAAAAAGAGGAAGAATTGACCCGGCTGCGGAAAGAAAACGAGGAACTCCGCAAACAGGTCGATTCGGTGGAATCGGATTACCGGACGGTCAACGACGATTACAAAGCGCTGATCAAAATCATGGACCGCGCCAGAAAACTGGCCATCTTGACCGATGAGGACGACGAACATAAACCGATTTTCAAAATGGACGCCAACGGCAATCTGGAACGAGTCGAATAATCCACCGGTTGCGTTGGCCGCCCGCGGGGAAGGGGTTTATGCATGCGCTTCGTTTGGATCGGAGGCGGATCGATCGGCCTCCTGCACGCCGGCCGATTTGCTTTGGCCGGCATCCCTGCCGCGCTGGTGGTCCGCAGCGAACAGCAGCGCGACCGGATTTTGGAGGATGGGCTGTCGCTCCTGCTTGCGGAAGGGGAGAGAACGGCCTTTTTGCCGTGCGCGCAAATCGACGATGCCTGGTTTGACGAACCGCCGGATTGGATTGCGCTGGCGGTCAAGCAAACGCATTTGTCCGCGTCTTTGATCGGCCGACTCGCCGAAGCGATGCGGTCGCATCCCGCGGCGAAGCTGCTCTGTTTCCAGAACGGCATCGGTCATGTGGACAAGCTGGCGGAACATGTTCCGGCCGACCGCGTTTATGTCGCCGTCTCCACCGAAGGGGCGCGAAGGCTCGGGATGAACCGCGTCGAGCATACCGGAGTCGGCACGCTGCAGATCGGCCGTTGGTTCGATGCGCACGACCGCCGCGACGAGGCGAAAATCGCCGTCGACCATTTTCGGCAGGCAGGATTCCACACCTGTGTGTCGAACAACATCAAAGAAGCGGTATGGAAGAAACTGCTGATCAACGCCGCCGTCAATCCGCTGACCGCCATATTGCGCGTGCCGAACGGCGAGCTGCTCTCGTCCGAAGCGTGGATCGGCGTCATGCGCCGCCTGTTCGAAGAAAGCCGGCAAATCGCCCACGCGGAAGGGGTGGCCGTGCCGGAATCGGCCTGGGACGAGCTGGTCGAAGTTTGCCGCCGCACGGCAATCAACCGGTCGTCCATGCTGCAGGACGTCGAAAGCGGCAGAGAGACGGAAATCGAAGCGATCAACGGCAGTCTGGTGCGCCTGGCCCGCCGGCACGGCATCCCGGCGCCGTTGAACGAAACGATGGCGGACCTGATCCGGGGGATGCGGCTCCAATGAACCGTACCGATCGAACGCACGGCGGAGGTAGCCCATGGGACAGTTGGGAGAGTGGATCGCCGACGCGTATGCCGCCTTGGCCAGCGTGCCGTTTGTCGTCTTTGCGGCGGTTTGGTTCGGCGTTTACGGATTGACCAGGGACAAGAAAAAATCGACAGCAAACGCGATGGACGTGACGACGGTTTTTCTCATCGGCATCGTCGCCGCGCTATTGGATTACGTGGCGCGCCTGCGGTTCGGGGGCATCTGGTTTTTGCTGCTCCTGTTTTTGCTGACCGCGGGGCTGATCGGCAACGCCCAATACCGTCTGAAAGGCCGGATCGACACGCGGCGGCTGGTGCGGGCCGTATGGAGGCTCGGTTTTCTGGCGCTCAGCGCCGCCTATGTCGTGCTGATGGTCATCGGCATCGCACAATCGGTGGCTTCACTGTAAAAATGCCCGCTGGGGCCGGGTCCCTGGCGGTTTTGTTTGGGACGGGCGGCTTAAGGGCGGCAACGGGGGGAACGCGGATGAAAGTGGAATCCTGGAACTGGACAAAAAACCAGCCTCTGGCGGAGACATATATTCATCAATTTCATCAGGTGCAATCATTGTACGAATACGATCATCGAAACGATTCGTCCTGGGTCGAGCGGGCGGAGTGGCTTGACCGGACGCGCGGTTCCAGGGCGGACAGAAACCGGCTCGCCGATGCGCTCCGGCAGTATAACCTCAGCATCGGCGCATCGCCGGCCGCGCTCGCCAACGTGGAAAAACTGCGGGACGAACGCGCGCTGGTCGTCGTGGGCGGACAGCAGTCCGGGCTGTTCACGGGGCCGGCGCTCGCCGTCTGGAAAGCGATCACGATCGTGCAGACGGCCGCCCGGGCTGCCGAACGGCTCGGGCGGCCCGTGCTGCCGGTATTTTGGATCGCCGGCGAAGACCACGATTGGGAGGAAGTCAATCATTTCCATTATCTTGCCGGGGACTTGTCGGTGCGGAAATACCGTTTGCCCGATGTCCCGCTCGCCGGCCGGGCGCCGGTCAGCCGCGTCGAATTGACGGAGGAGGCGTGGCGTTCGGCGCTCGACGCGCTGTCCGCCGCGATGGCGGACACGGAACACAAGCCTGGGCTCTTGGAACAGCTGCGCCGGCTGACCCATTCGTCCCGCACGCTGTCGGAGCAATTTGCCCGCATTTTCGCGTGGCTGTTTGCGGACAGCGGGCTCGTGCTGGCGGACGCGGCCGATCCGGCGCTGCGCCGGCTGGAAGGTCCGATGTTTCGGCGCATCATCGAAGAGCGCCGGCCGCTGGGCGCGGCGATCGTCGCGGGCCGCGACGACGTCGGCGCCATGGGCTTCGTTCCGCAGGCGGACGCGTCGGAAGAGCAGCTTCACCTGTTCGTGCTGGAACGCGGGCAGCGGCTCCCGCTGATCGAACGGAACGGCGCCATCGCGGACCGGAAAACGGGGAGGCGTTGGACGGAACGGGAATTGGCCGACATCGCCGAACGGGAACCGGAGCGCCTCAGCAACGATGCGCTGACGCGGCCGATCATGCAGGACTACGTGCTGCCCGTGCTGGCGACGGTGCTCGGCCCCGCGGAAATCGCCTATTGGGGGCTTTTGCGGCGGGCGTTCGCACAATTCGGCATGAAAATGCCGATTTTGCTGCCGCGCCAGGAGTATACGCTGATCGACCCGGCTTCCGCAAAAGCGATGCAGCGGTTGGGGCTGACTTTTGCCGAAGTGGCGAACGGGCTTGCCGCCCGCCGGGAACAGCTGCTTGCCGGCATGGAACGGCATCCGCTCTCCGACCGGTTCGACGACGTGCGCCGGCGTATTCTGGAGGCCTACGAGCCTCTTGCAGCCGCCGTTGCGGAACAGCAGCCGGAACTGGCGAACATCGCGGAAACGAACGTCCGCAAGCTTCAGGAGCAAATCGACTATTTGCGTCGTCGCGCGGAGGACGCGTATTTCAAGCGGCAGGAGTCGCCGCTCCGCCAGTTGGATACCGTCGCCGCAAAGCTGCTGCCGATGGGCAAACCGCAGGAGCGCGTATATTCCGTATTCGGGTATTTGAACCAGCACGGTTTTGCGTGGTTCGTCGAGCTCGTGCGGAAGCCGCCGGAGGATGCGGCGATGCACCAGTTGATCTATCTGTAAATACGAACACCGGAGGAAACGCATATGACCGCAACGAACAGCATTGTCAGGGACATGGCGCTGGCGCCGGAAGGAAGGCTCAAGATCGAATGGGCCCGCGCGCACATGCCGGTGCTGAACGCCATTCGCCGGCAATTCGAACAGGAGCGGCCGTTCGCCGGCTTGAAAGTGGCGATCTCCCTCCATGTGGAGGCCAAAACGGCCAATTTGGCCAAAGTGCTGCACGCCGGCGGGGCTCAGGTGGCGATTACCGCCTGCAACCCGCTGTCGACGCAGGATGACGTGTGCGCCGCGCTCGCGGAGGACGGCATCCTCGTGTTTGCCCGCCACAACGCTTCCGCGGAAGAATACAAGGAGCACCTGATCCGCACACTGGAGACCGGCCCCGATCTGATTATCGACGACGGCGGCGATCTCGTGTCGATTTTGCACTCGGAGCGCCGGGACCTGCTCGGCACCGTGCGCGGCGGGGCGGAGGAAACGACGACCGGGATCAAGCGGCTGCAGTCGCTGGAAAAGGAAGGCCGTCTCGCCTTCCCGATGGTGGACGTCAACGACGCGTACTGCAAATATTTGTTCGACAACCGGTACGGTTCCGGCCAATCCGTCTGGGACGGCATCAACCGTACGACCAACTTGCTCGTGGCGGGCAAGACCGTGGTCATCGCCGGTTACGGATGGTGCGGCAAAGGGGTGGCCATGCGCGCGAAGGGGCTCGGCGCCAAGGTCGTCGTCGCCGAGGTCGACGCGATCAAGGCCATGGAAGCCTGGATGGACGGATATGACGTTTTGCCGATGGAGGAAGCGGCGAAGATCGGCGACTACTTTATAACGGTCACCGGCAATCGGGACATTCTCCGCCGCGAACACTTCGAAGTGATGAAAGACGGCGCCATTTTGGCCAACGCCGGACATTTCGACGTGGAAGTGAACAAGCCGGACTTGGAGTCCGTATCGGTATCGCGGCGGATCGTTCGGCAAAACATCGAGGAATTCGAACGGAAAGACGGACGGAAACTGTATTTGCTTGCGGACGGCCGCCTCGTCAACCTGGCGGCCGGCGACGGGCATCCGGCGGAAATCATGGACATGTCCTTCGCCCTGCAGGCGATGTCGCTCAAGTATCTCAACGAGCATTACCGCGAACTCGGCAACCGCGTCATTCGCGTACCCTACGAGATTGACGAACTGGTCGCCCGCTACAAGCTGGAATCGCTCGGCATCCGCATCGACCGGATGACGCGCGATCAGCAGCAATACTTGCAAAGCTGGACGGAACATTGACGGACCGGCGGTTTTCCGCCGCATCCGATAACGAAATCCGTTCGCGTGAAAAAATCCTGCGCAGTCAGCAGGATTTTTTTTTGTGGTGGCGAATATGTGATGAGAAAGTGGTGGAAAGTGGGTCAAAGTGGTGTAAAAGGGTGGCAAGGGGGTGGCGGCCGTGTTTATGGGAGAATATCATCACAGCATCGACGAAAAAGGCCGCGTCATCATTCCCGCGAAATTTCGCGAAGCCCTCGGAGACCGTTTTGTCATGACCCGCGGATTGGACAACTGCCTGTTCGTTTATCCGCTTCAGGAATGGGCGGTCATGGAGCAGAAGCTGAAATCGCTGCCCCTCATGAAGGCGGATGCGCGGGCGTTTACCCGTTTTTTTCTGTCCGGAGCCACCGAATGCGAATTGGATAAGCAGGGACGCGTGAATATTCCGGCAAACTTGCGCGAGCACGCCAGGCTGGACGGCCAGGCCGTCGTCATCGGCGTGTCCAACCGGGTGGAAGTATGGAGCAAGGAATTGTGGGAAAGCTACTCCCAAATCTCGGAGCAGTCTTTCAACGAGATTGCCGAGAAACTGGTCGATTTCAATCTGGACCTGTAACGGAGGCGCGCGCGAGTTGTTTCAGCATGAGACGGTACTGAAAAAGGAAGCGGTCGAAGGATTGGCGGTTCGTCCCGACGGAATTTACGTCGACTGTACGGTCGGCGGCGCCGGGCACAGTTGGGAAATTGTCTCCCGTCTCGGCGAAGGCGGCCTGCTCGTCGGTTTGGACCAGGACGATGCGGCGCTTGAGCATGCGGAGCGAAGACTGGCGCCTTTCAAGGATCGCGTTCGTCTGGTCAAGAGCAATTTCCGCCATCTGCGGGAGGCGCTGCTTGAGGCCGGCGTCCCCCTCGTCAACGGAGAACCGTTGGTGGACGGCATTTTGTACGATCTGGGCGTGTCCTCCCCGCAGTTCGACGAATCGGAACGCGGTTTCAGCTATCAACGGGATGCTCGCCTGGACATGCGGATGGACCGGACGTCTCCGCTGACCGCATATAGGATTGTCAACGAGTGGGAAGAAGAGCGTCTCGCCCGCATTTTGCAAGAGTACGGCGAAGAAAAGTTTGCGCGCCGCATCGCGCGCCATATTGTCCGCCGGCGCGGCGAGAAGCCGATAGAAACGACCGCGGAGCTCGCGGACATCGTCAAGGAAGCGATCCCGGCCGCCGCCCGCAGAACCGGTCCGCATCCGGCCCGCCGCAGTTTCCAGGCGATCCGGATTGCGGTCAACGATGAACTGGCGGCGCTTGAACAATCGTTGGAACAGGCGGTACACTGTCTGGCCACGGGCGGAAGGATTTGCGTCATTTCGTTTCATTCGCTCGAGGACAGGATTACCAAACATTTTTTTGCGAAATTTGTTGAAACGTGTACTTGTCCGCCGGAGTTTCCTGTCTGCGTGTGTCGAAAGCGGGGGTTGCTGAACCTCGTGACCAGAAAGCCGATCACGCCGGGCGAAGCGGAATTGGCCGCGAATCCCCGGGCGCGGTCGGCCAAGCTGCGCATCGCGGAACGCGTGCGAAGCGAATGATTGGTGCGAAGTGAATGAGCGGAATATGAGGATAGGTCTGATAGGAGGGTGAAATGATGTCGCTGGTGACACAGGGAAATTTGGCCGTCAAAACCGGGGAGTCCTACCGCAAGGCGCCCGAGCGGAAGCCGGCCCAAAAGGAGGCGGCGCCGCGCCGTTCCATTCCGTTGGGGGAGAAGCTGGCCTATTTGGCCGCCATCTTGTTCTGCATGGCGGTGGCCGGCGCCATTTTGTGGCAATATGCGCAAATCTACAGCGTCAATACGCGCATCCAGCAAATTGAGAGAGAGATTGCGGCGCTGGAGAAGGAAAACCGGCTGCTGGAACTGGAAGCGCAGCGGCTGCAGGAACCGAAACGGCTCATCGAACTCGGCAAGGCGCTCGGCTTCGTGCAAAGCGAGGAAGGCAGCGCGGTGCCGGTTACATCGGACAGACAAGGGCTTCTCCAGAGCAGGAAAATCGCTTTTGCCGAGTAACGGCACGATCATCAAGGGACGACGGGGTGGATGGCGGTGACGAAAAAAATCAAGCTGCGCACACTGCTGTTGGGCATGATGTTGTCCCTGCTGTTTTGCGGACTCATTTTCCGGACGTATCATCTTCAGATCGTGGAAGCGTCCACGCTGCGCGCCATGGCGGAGCGAAGCTGGATATCCAACAAGGAACTGATTCCGAAACGCGGGACGATCTATGACCGCAACGGCAACATCCTCGCCCAGGACGGCCCCGCCTATACGGTGGCGGTCAATCCCGAACTGATCGCCAAGGTGGGAACGGCAGACGAAGTGGTCAAGATCCTGTCGTCCGCGCTGGAGATGAACACCCCGGAAGGGATGCAGAAACTGCTCGACGCCGTCACGGCCAAAAACAAAGAGGGGAAATACCTCGTCCAAAAAGAAATTCGCAACGAAGGCTGGAAAATCGATTCCGCCCTGAAGGACAAAATCGTGGAGCGATTCGGCGGCGAAAAGCAAATGAACCGCATGGGCGTGTATATGATCGAGGAGCAGAAGCGGTATTATCCGTCCAACGAGTTGGCCGCCCATGTTCTCGGTTACATGGACAAGGACGGCAACCCGCGCTCCGGCGTGGAATACCGGTATCATGAGCTGCTGAAAGGAACGCCCGGATCGATTCACTATATCAAAGACTTGCTCGGATACGAACTGCCGGACGGAGAGGTCGGCTTTGAGCCGGCCGTCGACGGCAAATCGATCCGGCTGACGATTGACCAGAACATTCAATCCTACATCGAGCAGGCGCTGCTTGCCGCATATGAAAAATACGAGCCGAAGAGCATGTCGGCGATCGCGGTCAATCCAAAGACGATGGAAATACTGGGCATGGCCAATTTGCCCGTCTTTAATCCGAACCGATATTGGGACTTTGCTTCGCAGGCGGATTTTTACAATCACGCGGTGCTGTCGCTGTACGAACCCGGCTCCACGTTCAAAATCGTGACGCTGGCCGCCGCCGAGGAGGAGGGGCTGTTCCATCCGGACGACACGTTCCAGTCCGGCAGCATCTCGTTTCCGGAGTGGGGCTCAAAACGCATCCACGACCACAACCGCACCGGTTGGGGCGAGATCACGTACCTCGAGGGCTTGAAGCGGTCCAGCAACGTCGCCTTCGTCAAACTCGGCTACGAAAAGCTCGGCAAGGAGAAGCTGTCGGAATACATCCATGCCTTCGGGTTCGGCCAGCCGACGGGCATCGACTTGCCGGGGGAAGGCGTCGGCGACGTCGACTTCCGGTACCCGATCGAAGTCGCCAACGCCACGTTCGGACAAGGCGTCACCGTCACGGTGCTGCAGCAAATCGCCGCCGTTTCGGCCATCGCCAACGGCGGTACGCTGATGAAGCCGTACCTGCTCAAGGAAGTGATCGATCCGGAAACGGGGGAAGTGATCGAGCGTACGGAACCGCAGGCGGTGCGCAGGGTCGTCAGCGAAGAAACCGCCCGCAAAGTGGCGGAATATCTCGAGCAGGTCGTGGCCGACCGGGAGATCGGCACCGGCCGGGACGCTTATATCGAAGGCTATCGCGTGGCGGGGAAAACCGGAACGGCGCAGGTGGTGGAAAACGGAACGTACGCAAGCGACAAATGGCTCGTCTCGTTCGTCGGCTTCGCGCCGGTGGAAAATCCGCGCATCGCGCTGATCGTCATCGCCGACGAGCCGAAGGTGGACGACTATCGCATGGCGGGGCGGGTGCTGCCGCCGGTATTTAAGGAAATTATGGAAAAAAGTTTGCATTATTTGGGTGTCACCGCCAATTTCCCGACGGACGCGGCTGTCGCGAACGGCACCAGGCCGGCGGAAACGCCGGATTTCGTCGGCAGGACGCCGGATGAGGCGCGCAATTTGGCGGCGCGCAGCGGATTTGAGCTGGAGGTGTACGGAAACGGCGAGCGCGTCGTCCGCCAGTTTCCCGCCCCGGGTACGGACGCGGGAACCGGACAGCGGATGTACGCGTTGACCGAGCCGGCTGACGATATCGGGTTTCCCGACCTGACCGGCATGTCGCTGCGCGATGCGCTGGATCTCTGCGCGCTTTGGGGCGCTTTATGCACCGCCGAAGGCGAAGGGTACGTCACCGAACAAGTGCGGAGCCGCCAGGAAAACGGTCTGCATGTCACGCTGCGGCTGAAGCCGCGGCGGGAGCAGACCGATGCCGGGGCGGAAGCGCGCGAAGAGTCTCTTGGGGAATTGCCGGCCGACGACGGCCCGTCCGAAGGTTCCGCCGGAGCGGAAACGCCGGAAGCGTCTTTGTGAGCGGCACGGCTTGTTCTATCCTCCGCCGCATCCGAATATTCTAGCTATGAAGTGTCAACGGATTCGGATGCGATGGAGGGTCGAACATGAAAGTGTCGAACGTGACGACGCGCCGCCGGCTGTTTGCCGCTCTTCTCTTATTGACGGTGCTGTTTGCGGCACTCTTGATCCGGCTCGGATATATCCAGCTCTGGAAAGGCAGCGAACTGGCCGAACGGGCCGAAGACTCGTGGCGAAGAAACATCCCGGTCACCGCCAAAAGGGGGGAAATCCTGGACCGCAACGGCATTCGCCTCGCCTACAACATCAGTTCCCCGTCCGTGATGGCGATCCCTGCGCAGGTGCAAAATCCCGCCGAAACCGCCGCTGCGCTCGCCAGGGTGCTCGGCGCCGACGAATCCATGATCCTCAAGCAATTGACCAAAGACGAATACATCGTCAAACTGCAGCCGGCCGGACGCAAGCTCAGTCGTGAAAAGGCGCTGGAAGTGATCGCGCTGAATCTGCCCGGCATTGTGGTGGCGGAAGACAACCGCCGGTATTATCCGTTCGGCAGTTTGGCCTCCCACGTGCTCGGGTTCACGGGGATCGACAACCAGGGGCTGACCGGCGTGGAGCTGTATTACGACCACCTGCTGAGCGGCGTTCGCGGCAGTGTGACTTCCCTGACCGACGCCAAGGGCCGCGCCATTCCCCATACATCGGACGAATACGTCCCGCCTAAGGACGGCATGCATTTGCAGCTGACGATCGACAAACAGATCCAGTCGATCGTGGAGCGGGAACTGGAGCAGGCGATGATTCAGCACGAGCCGAACCAGGTGCTCGCCATCGCGATGGATCCGAACACCGGCGAAGTGCTGGCCATGGCCTCCAAGCCGGATTATGAACCCGACAAATACCGGGAAGTGCCTCAGGAAATCTACAACCGCAATTTGCCGATTTGGATGACGTACGAACCGGGATCGACGTTCAAAATCATTACGCTGGCCGCCGCGCTGAACGAAGGCAAGGTCGACCTCCAGCACGACCGTTTCTTCGACCCGGGCTATATCGAGGTCGGCGGCGCAAAACTCCGCTGCTGGAAGCGGGGCGGCCACGGAAGCCAGACGTTTCTGGAAGGCGTGGAAAATTCCTGCAACCCCGGCTTCGTCATGATCGGCCAGCGTCTGGGCAAGGACCTCTTGTTCGAATATATTCGCAATTTCGGATTCGGAGCCAAAACCGGCATCGATTTGCGCGGGGAAGAAAACGGCATTTTGTTCAAACCGGAGCGCGTCGGGCCGGTGGAACTGGCGACGACCGCTTTCGGGCAGGGGGTATCGGTCACGCCGATCCAGCAGATCACCGCCGTGTCCGCGGCGATCAACGGCGGGCGGCTCATGTGGCCGCATGTCGCCAAAGCGTGGATCGATCCCGATACCGGCAAAGTGGTGGAGACGGTGGAACCGAAAGTGGTGCGGCAGGTTATCCGCGAAGACGTGTCCGCAATGGTGAGAACGGCGCTGGAAAGCGTCGTCGCCAACGGCACGGGACGCAACGCATATATCGACGGTTACCGCGTCGGCGGCAAGACCGGCACGGCGCAAAAAGTCGTCAACGGCGCATATTCGGCCAGCGAGCACATCGTTTCGTTTATCGGTTTCGCACCCGCCGACGATCCCAAGATCATCGTCTATGTGGCGGTGGACAATCCGAAGGGGATCCAGTTCGGCGGACTGATCGCGGCGCCGATCGTGAAAAACATTTTGGCCGACGCGCTGCGGTACATGGGAGTGGAACCGCGCAAGAACCAGCAGCCCAAAAAGCTGAATTACGGCGACATCCCCTACGTGGAAGTGCCCAATTTGATCGGGCGCACGCTCACCGACATTTATCAGGACTATTCCCAGAACTTTGTGCTGGCCAGGTCCGGCGCGGGGACGGTGGTCGTCGACCAGGCGCCGAAGGCCGGCGTACGGGTGCCGAAGGGGTCGACGATCCGGCTGTATTTGTCCAATGAACCGGCCTCGACCGGGCGGGAAAAGCGGAACTGAAGGCACATGTTGTGCGGAACCCTTTTTTTGTCCATAATGGTAAAATACTCGGCAAATGTGGAGGAGGATGCGTCATGCGCTTGGAGGAGTTGTCACGGCTCCTGGTCGGCGCCAGGGTCAACGGCGATCCGGCCGCGGAAGTGAAAGGTGTGGCGGTTGACTCCCGTTCCGTCCGGCCGGGCGATCTCTTTATATGTATTCCCGGCGTTCGCCAAGACGGGCATGATTACGCCGACCACGCCAAACGGCAAGGGGCCGCGGCGCTCGTCGTCGAGCGTCCGCTCGAAACCGGACTGCCCGAAATCGTCGTCAAGGACGCCCGGCATGCCATGGCGGCCATCGCCTGCCATGTTTACGGTTATCCGAGCCATGAGATGAAAGTGATCGGCGTGACCGGCACGAACGGAAAGTCGACCGTCACCCATCTCCTGGACCATATTTTCGCGGAACAAGGCGCCGTCACCGGACTGATGGGCACGCTCGGCATCAAATTCGGCGGCCGCCAGTATCCGACGCTCAACACGACGGTGGATGCGCTGGAAATGCAGCGCTGGCTGCGCCTCATGCGCGATGCCGGCACGGAGTACTGCTTTATGGAGGTGTCCAGCCACGCGCTGGCGATGGGGCGCGTCAAGGGCGTGAACTTCCGCACGGCGGTGTTCACGAATTTGACCCAGGACCATCTGGATTTTCACGGAACGATGGAAGCGTACAAGGCCGCCAAGGGGCTGTTGTTCTCCCGTCTCGGCAACACGTTCTCGGCGACGCCCGACGGCCGGAAATACGCCGTGCTCAACGCGGACGACGAGGTGTCCCGCGAGTTTGCGAACTGCACGGCGGCCCATACGGTCACCTACGGCTTCTCGCGGGAGGCGGACGTGCGGGCGGACCGCATCCGTTACTCGCCGCAAGGGACACGTTTCCGCATTGAATCGTTTGCCGGCGAGGCGGAGTTCCATATTCCGCTGGTCGGCAAATTCAACGTATACAACGCGCTCGCCGCGACGGCGGCGGCGTTGTGCGAAGGGCTCGCGCTGTCCGACATCGCCGGCCGCCTCGCGACGGCGAAAGGGGCCGAAGGCCGGTTTCAGACCGTGTCGGCGGGACAGCCGTTTCTTGTGATCGTGGACTACGCGCATACGCCCGACAGCCTGGAAAATGTGCTCTCGACCATTAGCGAGTTTGCGGAAGGCCGCATATACTGTGTTTTCGGATGCGGCGGCGATCGCGACCGCACGAAGCGGCCGGTGATGGGCCGCATCGCCGCACGGTACAGCGACTGCGTCATCTTGACTTCCGACAACCCGCGAACGGAAGATCCGCGCGTGATTCTGGAAGAAGTCGAACGGGGAATCCGCGAAGAAGGCATGCCTTCATCCGATTATTACATCATCGAGGACCGCGGGCTGGCGATCGAAAAAGCGGTTGATCTGGCAAGCCCCGGAGATGTAGTATTGATTGCGGGAAAAGGACACGAAACGTACCAGGAAATCAACGGGGTGCGCATCCCGTTTGACGATCGGGTCGTGGCCGAACAAGCGATAAGGAGACGAATGCAGTGATCGTAAGAACGCTGGAACAGGTGGCGGCGATGGCCGGAGGCGAAGCGGCCGGGGCGGGCGCGGAAAGCGTCACCGTGACGGGGGTTTGCACGGACTCGCGCAGCGTCCGGCCGGGCAGCCTGTTTGTGCCCATCGTCGGGCCGCGGTTTGACGGGCACCGGTTTGTGGAAGAAAGCATCGCCGGCGGTGCGGCCGCGGCGCTTTGGCAGGCGGACCGGGGACGCCCTCCCGCGGGGCTGCCGATCATCGTTGTGGACGATACGCTGCGGGCGCTGCAGCGGCTGGCCGCCGCCTACCGGAGTTCGCTCGGGGCGAAAATCATCGGCGTCACCGGCAGCAACGGGAAAACGACGACGAAGGATATGGTGCACGCCGTTTTGAGCATGACGATGCGCGCCGAAAAGACGCAGGGCAACCTGAACAACCATATCGGCCTGCCGCTGACGCTTTTGTCCGTGACGGAAAACGCCGACGCGGCGGTGCTGGAAATGGGCATGAGCGCCCGCGGGGAAATTTCCGAACTGTCGCGCATCGCGGCTCCCGATATTGTGATCGTCACCAACGTGGGCGAGGCGCATCTCGAAACGCTCGGTTCGCGTCTGGAGATCGCCCGCGCCAAGCTGGAAATTCTCGACGGCGTGAAGGAAGGCGCCGTTCTCGTCTATAACGGCGATGAGCCGCTTCTGGATCAAGTGCTGGAAGAAAGACGGCAGGCGGACAAGTTGCCGCCGCGGCTGTCGATCATAAGGTTCGGCGAAGGGGAGCGAAACGCGGCGGGCCGGCCCAACGACGTGTATCCGGTGTCGGTGCGCATGGACGGTCTGGCGACGCGATTTGTGCTGAATGACAGCGGCCGAGAATACGTGCTGCCGCTTCCCGGCCGGCACCATGCGCTGAACGCGGCGGCCGCGGTTGCCGCGGCGCGCGCGCTCGGCGTGAAGGAGGAGGCGGTGTCGGCGGGGCTTGCGTCGCTCAAGCCGTCCGGAATGCGCGTCGAACCGGTGCATATACCGGGCGTCGGGCTTGTGCTGAACGACGCTTACAACGCCAGCCCGACTTCCGTGAAAGCGGCGCTTCGGCTGCTTGAGGACATGCCGGGCCGCGGACGGAAAATCGCCGTGCTCGGCGACATGCTGGAGCTCGGCGCCGAAGAAGCGCGCCTGCACGGCGAGATCGGAAAGATGCTGACGCCGCGCACGGCGGATTACGTGCTGACTTACGGTCCGCTGGCCAAGCATATTGCCGAAGCCGCGGCGCCGAACTATGAGCGCGGATGCGTGCGGTGGTACGCGGACAAGGCGGAATTGGCGCGCGATCTGAGCCGGATGGCGGGTCCGGACGATGTGATCTTGGTGAAAGCCTCCCGCGGCATGAGCATGGAAGATGTTGTGAACGGACTCAAGGACAAGGACGCCGCCGGCGAATAAACCGGGGCAAGGAGGAGGGATAGGCCAATGGACATATATCCGATCTTGTTGACGATCGGCGCATCGTTTGTGCTCGCAGTCATCCTCGGGCCGCTCGCGATCCCTCTGCTGCGCCGGTTGAAGTTCGGCCAGCAAATCCGCGCGGAGGGGCCGCAGGCGCATCTGAAAAAGGCGGGCACGCCGACGATGGGCGGAACGATCATCCTGCTGGCGCTGACGCTGCCGTACTTGAGGTTTTCGAACCGCGATTCGGCCGAGTTTTACGTGCTGCTCCTCGCCTGCCTCGGTTTCGGCCTGGTCGGATTTCTCGACGATTACATCAAAATCGTGTTCCGCCGCTCTCTGGGACTGACCGCCAAGCAAAAGCTGTTCGGGCAGCTGTTCTTTTCCGGCGTCATCTGTTATTTGCTGTACCGGCAAGGACACAGCACGTCGCTGTCGATTCCGTTTCTGGATGCGGAAATTACGCTCGGATGGTGGTTGTACGTACCGTTCGTCATCTTGTTCATGCTCGGGTTTTCCAACGCGGTCAACTTTACGGACGGGCTGGACGGGCTGCTCGCGGGCACGAGCGCGCTGGCGTTCGGGGCGATGACGGTCATCGCCATGCTGCAATCCCAACACGAAGTGGCGTTTTTCAGCGCGGCGATGATCGGGGCGGTGCTCGGATTTCTCGTGTTCAACGCGCACCCGGCCAAAGTGTTCATGGGCGACACCGGGTCGCTGGCGATCGGCGGCGCGCTGGCGGCGTGCGCCATGCTGACGAAAACGGAAATTTTGCTCGTCGTCATCGGCGGCGTGTTCGTGGCGGAAATTTTGTCGGTCGTCATCCAGGTCGTTTCGTTTAAAACGAGGGGCAAACGGGTGTTCAAAATGAGTCCCCTTCATCATCACTATGAGCTGTCCGGCTGGTCGGAATGGAAAGTGGTCGTCTGCTTCTGGACGGCCGGCGCCGTGCTGGCGGGCATCGGGCTGATTTTGCACGAAGGGTTGATCTGAACATGCGCGATCTCGATTGGTACAAGGACAAGGAGGTCGTCGTGCTGGGACTCGCGCGCAGCGGACAGGCCGTCTCCCGCCTGTTCCGCCGCCTCGGCGCCCGCGTCGTCGCCAGCGACCGGAAGGAGCGCAGCCAATGTCCGGAAGCCGCGGAACTGGAGGCGACGGGCGTCACGGTCATTTGCGGGCCGCATCCCGACAACCTCGTTCATCCGGGAGTGGCGCTCGTCGTCAAAAATCCCGGCATTCCCTATGACGCGGAGCCGGTGAAACGCGCTTTCGAACTCGGCATTGAAGTCGTGACCGAGGTGGAGATCGCCTACCGCGTTTGCCGCGCTCCGATCATCGGCATTACCGGGTCCAACGGGAAGACGACGACGACGACCTGGATCGGCCTCATGCTGGAGTCGGCCGGGAAATCGGCGGTCGTCGCCGGCAACATCGGCCTTCCGCTCAGCGAAGTGTGCCCCGACCTGACCGCCGATCAATGGCTCGTCGCGGAACTCAGCAGTTTTCAGCTGAAGGGAACGGACCGTTTCCGCCCGCGCATCGCCTGCCTGCTGAACATATATGAAACCCATCTCGATTACCACGTCACCATGGACGATTACATTGAATCCAAGGCAAAGCTGCTGCAAAACCAGACGTCCGGGGACATTGCGGTGCTCAATTGGGACGACCCCGTATGCCGGCGATTGGCGGA
>Ga0068700_100091_pt1 | contig 70174 bp, 57 predicted proteins | sample CeladaPassaD2F04_FD_62229 | JGI IMG/M metagenome (GOLD analysis project Ga0068700, IMG submission 62229) | Cellulose-adapted microbial communities from the Joint BioEnergy Institute, USA - Passage D2F04 | ecosystem: Engineered > Bioreactor > Continuous culture > Unclassified | place: USA, Joint...
AAACCAGGGAGCTAAGCGAAAACAGTCCGCGTAGCTCCCTGGTCTTTTTAAGAATTCCACCTGATTTTTACATATGGGCTGTTCCTAAGGTTGTTCCAAAGGTACTTTTGGGACAGCCCCCTGATCGCGCTGAGGGGACATTTGCGGTTGTGATTACCAGGCGGTCCACCCGCCGTCGACCACGATGTTGGATCCGGTCATAAAAGTGGACGCGTCGGAAGCAAGCAGCAGCACCGCACCGACGATTTCTTCGGCCCGTCCGACCCGTCCGAGCATCGTTTTCCGGTTCAATTCTTCCAGGAAGGCGGCGTTGGTTTGCACGGCCGGATTCGGAAACGGCCCCGGCGTGACGCTGTTGACGCGGATCCCTTTGGATGCCAAGTGTGCGGCGCAGTATCGCGTAAGTTGAAGCACCGCCGCTTTGCCGGCGCCGTAGTTGGCCGGATTGTTGGCGCCGCTGTCGCCGTATATGCGGGGATCCGGAGAGACCATACCGTACATGGATGCGATGTTGACGATGCTGCCTCCCCCTTTTTCCTCCATATAGGGGATGACTTCCCGTATGCATCGAAACGCGGTGCCGACCGCTCCGTCAATGCCTTTAAACCAGTCCTCGTCCGTCATCCGGTCGACGGTGCCGAGCGGTCCGTACCCCGCGCCGTATGTGGCGCCGTTGATCAGCACGTCGATGCCGCCGAACCGCTCCTTAACTTTCTTGAACATGGCGCGGATCGAATCCGTGTCCGACACGTCGCACGGGACGAAGTACGCGGTGACGTCTTCGGGGGGATGCGACTTGTCCGCTACGGCGACGTTGGCCCCGTGTGAGGTCAATCCTATGACGACGGCGCTGCCTAGATAACCGCTGCCGCCGGTGACCACCACCGTTTTGCGCTCCATGGAAAACAGGTTCCGCATGCGGATTCTCCTTTTCGCAGTGTTTAATGAAACCAGGTTTTCATTTACAAAGAAAGGGAAATCCTCTAATATAGAGTTCATAGAGTTCAAATACAATTTTTGAAGGAAATAGGGAACGGGTGGAAAAATCATGAAACGCAAGACGGGGGATACCGGAGAACTACCGGAGAAGCATAACCGGTACGCCATTCAATCCATAGAAAAGGCGCTGGATGTTATTGAGGTATTGTCCGAGCACGACTCTTTAAGTTTAATCCAACTGGCGGAACTGGTCAATCAGCCCAAATCGTCGTTGTTCCGCATCATGCTGACTTTGGAAAAGCGCGGGTACGTCAGCCGGAGCGACGAGGACGGGCTGTACTGCCTCGGATACAAGCAGCTGGTGATCACCAAGAATTTGCTGGAGCGAAACCGGCTGCGCGCGGCCGCCACGACCGAAATGCAGAAGCTCGTCGACAAATACGGCGATACGGTCAACTTGTGCGTGCTGTCGGAAGGCGAGATTTTGTACGTTGAGATTATCGAGGGGACGTATGCGCTGCGCATGTCCGACCGCGTCGGCTCCAAGGCGCCTTTTCACGCCACCGCGACCGGAAAGGCGATTTCCGCCTCGCTGCGGGCGGAGGAGGTGCGCCGGATGGCGGAGCGGACGGGCCTTCCCCAGCTGACGCCGAATACCATCACCGATCTGTCCCGTTTGATGGATGAACTGTACCGTATTCGCGAACTAGGTTATGCGCTCGACAATGAAGAGTGCATTCTTGGCGCGAGATGCGTGGCGGCGCCGATTTTCAACATGTTCGGCCGGGTGGAAGGCGCGATCAGTTTGTCGGGGGCGAAGCACCGTTTCCCGGATGATCGCATCCCTTCCATTGCGGAAGACGTAAAGGCGGCCGCTGCAGCGGTGTCCAAGAAACGGGGCTATATTCAGCAATAAGCAGTGAGAAACCCGGCAAAAAACAATCGACAATAGGACGCAGCAGGGAACTGCGCGATTTCAAAGGCGGCTCGGGGGCCGCTTTTTTTGCTATGAACGGACGGCGGCTGTGCGACGGGTACCGAATGCGTTCGCTAATGGGCATCAGCTGCGCCGCTAATGGACATCGGTGTCCATTAGCGCCAATTTTTCGCCGAGTTCTTCGTGTAACGGACATCCATGTCCACAAAAGACCCAAAAACTCGAAAATGAGCTTCCTGGGGGCGCTAACGGACACCGGTGACCGTTAAAATGGCAAAACTGCGGAAAATGGCCGTTAACGGACACGCATGACCGTTAAATTTTATGGCTGCCAAATTAACTTGCTTGGAAGCAAAATGGGGGCGTTTTGGCGGGAAGGTGATCGGAAGCCTCGCAGCAAAACGTTCGCCCCGTCCGGCTTTTTCCGGACGGGGCGAACTCGGGGCCGGTCGGAATCATGAGATTTCACGTAGGCCACCTCGTATTTCGTGAAGCACGCCGCAACTCGCCGGCCAAGACGCGTCACGTGGGGTGACAGATAGACTGCGCCGCTCGCCGGATGGCGTTGTTCGAACAGTAACAAAGCTGCGTCGCTCGATCACGATAAATGCGGCTCATCCGAACAGCGATAAGACTGCGTCGCTCGGCCGAATGACGCGATTTCGAGCAGTAACGAGGCTTCGTCACATGATTGATGCTGGCACGCCTGAACGGCATATAAGCTGCGCCACCCGAAGAAAGCCGCCAAAGAAGAAAGTTAAGCTTCCGGGGAAGGCGTTCCCATCAGGTTGGCAACGATCAGGTCCACCGGCTGAAGCATGAGCTGATACAGCAGCGCGGCCTCCTCCTGGCGGGTAAGGGGCTGCCGGGAGCGGAAATCGGCCGAACCGTCTTCCGATCGGGTCACCTCCGGCCCGTGCAGGCCAAGCGCGATCATCATTTTCACCGCGGGCACGGCCCAGCTGTCGGTTTCGCCCGCCAGCGCAACATCGGCAAACAAATGGTCCGGATACTGTTTGCTTAAAACATTCCACACCATGACGGCCGCATCCTGGCGGCTTGCCGGACGATCAGGCTGGAATGTGCCGTCTCCGTATCCGTTCACCATCCCCATTTCAAAAGCGGTTTGCACATAGGGCGCCAGCGGATGTCCTTCCAGATCGCTGAAAGCATAGGTGTCCGACGCGGTGCCTTCCAGACCGCTGATGGCGAGCAGCCGATACACAAGCTCCGCTCTCGTTACCGGCTGTTCGGGATGGAACGCCGTCCCCTCATCGTTGGCGTAGTGTCCGAGCGATTGCAGTCCCAGGATGAACGGGGCGTAGCCGCTGTCGGCGTCCACATCGGTAAACCCGACGGCAGGTTTTCCTTTTCGCGCGTATCCGAGCGGGTTGAGAAACGGGTCGTTCAGATAGACCGTCCCGTTGGCCTCGTCGATGCTGAAGGCAGTAAACCGCTGCGTCATTTCATCGACAAACAGCAAGTCGTCCACGTGCCGCAAATGGCGGGGACCGACCAGCGAGTCGGAAATCGTCAGGCTGCCGTCGGGGTTCACCGTGACGGACGAGACGAGTACCGGCAGCCGCAAGTCGGCGTAAAGTCCGGCCAACGCCCGCAGTTTTTCCGCCTCAGGCAGCCGCGTTTCCGCCAATTCGGCCGGCGCGACGTATTGCGGGAAAAACGCGGCCATAAATTGGCCGTAAAACAGTTCGCGCAGCGGACCGTTGGCGTTGTACGTCAAGAACACTCCCGTTTCCTGTTCCGGAATCAGCAGCAGCAACGAGCTGTTGCCGGGAAGATCGCCCGCTTTCGTCAACACGGCGTCGCTGCTTCCCGCCAGCGGGAGTTGGGACGCCGCTTCGAAACCGAACGTCGTCTCCGGCAGAAGCGGGTGCATGGCGTATCGGTACGCGCTCATCGCTTCGACGGACGATTCGGAGAGAATGCGCTCCGTTCCGGCGGCGCCTTCGTTCAGAAAGGCGGCGATGAATTTTCCCATATCTTCCGCGGTGGACAGCATTCCGCCGTGCGGCATGACGGTGGGATCGATCGCATACGGCTCCATCGGCTGAAGCGCCGCATCATATCCGGTCGCCAGCCGCTCCAGCAGCCGGGTTTCGGGTTCGAAGCTGCTGTCTTTCATGGCCAGCGGTTGAAAAACGTTTGTTTTCATATACTGTTCAAACGGCTCTTCGCTGACGTTTTGCACGATCAGCCCGAGCAGAAGGTACGCAAAATTGTCGTACATGTACGAAGTGCCCGGTTCGCGGACGACCGGCGGCATGCGCTTTTGGACATACTCCTCGATGGCAACATGCCGATCAAAATCCGTATGAATGTCTTCGGCCCGAGGGTCGCGGACTTCCAGCCCGCTCCGGTGCGTCAGCAGGTGTGCGACCGTCACGGGCGTGTCGAACGGATTGACGATTTCGATTCCCGGCAAATATGTGCGGATGTCTTCATCCAGATCGATTTTGCCCTGTTCGGCCAGCTGCATGACCGCCACGGCGGTGAACGTTTTGGATACGGATGCGACGCGGAAGACGGTGTCCGCCGGATCGACGGCGACCTGCGCCTCCTCATCGGCGAAACCGTACCCTTTTCGCGCGATCGTCTCGCCATCCTTGACGATAACAACCGCGGCGCCCTTATAGAACGGCTTGATCTGGTCCGAGGTGAAAAACGCGTCGAGAAACGCCTCCGCGGATTCCGGCGTCAGCGGCGGGACTTCGGCCGTCTCCTGCCCGGCCGCGAACGCCGGGACGGCAGGGAACAGGACCAATACAAAGGCCATTGCCAGCAGCATCGCGGCGCGAGGAACGGAACGGCGTGACAAAAGATTGGTGTGGATCATCAGCTTCTCCTCTCTACCATTTTTCTTGTGTTTTTCATGAAACCTATTTTTTCCTACGCAAGACGCCGCGCGAGGTTCCGTTTCATGGAACCGTGATGTGAAAAACATCACTGACGTCCCGGTTTCCGGCTGGTATGATTTGCTTAACAACAAGCAATAATAGGCGATGTTCTATCAAATTCCATTTCAACAGGTGATCGACAATGAAACTGCAGCAAAAAGTCGCGGTAGTCACCGGCGCCGGAGCGGGGATGGGCAGGGCGATCGCGATCTTGTTTGCGAAGGAAGGCGCGAAGGTAGTGGCGGCGGACATTCAGCCGGAGGCGGTTCGGGCTACCGTTTCCGAAATTGAAGCGAACGGCGGCACGGCGGTCGCGGTGGAAGCCGACATTTCCCGGGAAGAACACATTCAGCGGATGATCGATACAGCGGTCCAGTCCTTCGGAACTTTGGACATTTTGGTCAACAACGCCGGCATCATGGACAATTTTGTCCCGGCGGCCGAGGTGACGGACGAATTGTGGGAAAAAGTGTTTGCGGTGAACACCACCGGAACGATGCGCGCCATCCGCAAAGCGCTCCCGATTTTTTTGGAAAAAGGGAAAGGCGTCATCGTCAACGTCGCTTCCGTCGGCGGTTTGCAAGGATCGCGGGCGGGCGCGGCGTATACGGCATCCAAACATGCGGTCATCGGTTTGACCAAAAATGTCGCCTTCCAATATGCGCTCAAAGGCATTCGCTGCAACGCGATCGCTCCCGGCGGGGTGAACACGAACATCGGCGCGACGCTGCGGCAGCCGAATGCGTTCGGCATGGAACGCGCGACCGCGGGAATCGGCCTCAACCCGAGGGCCGGCGAGCCGGAGGAAATTGCAACGGTCGCCCTGTTCCTCGCGTCGGATGACGCCAGTTTTGTCAACGGCGCGGTCATCACGGCCGACGCCGGTTGGACCGCTTACTGAAGCGAACGTCAATCGGAACTCCGGATACTCCAGATGCGCTCACGCTGCGCGTGAGGCATCTTTTTTTTGGGAAACGTTCACCCGGTAGACAGTCCGTCCATCGTGTTGAAAGCGTTTTCAATCGGCATCCGGGCAGTATCCGGCAGGATCCGGGAGGATATATAAGCATACGACGGCTGACCTATCCTCATGCTGGGGGAGTACCCGATGTTCCAGAATATGGGGGATTATGCGTTTTGACCGGCCGTTTTCATTTTTCCTAAACTTAAAAGGGAGCGGTTCGGCCGCAGTCCTGAGGCGCAGGGCGCCGGGATGACTTGCCGAAGCGATTCAAACGATGGAAATGAGGGGGATGAATACCGTACACCGAAAGGAGGATGCCGATGGTCGTATTCGACAATGTCAGCAAAACCTACAAAAACGGCTTTCAGCCCGTCAAATCGTTAAGCTTCCGGGTCAACCGGGGGGAATTTCTCGTATTGATCGGCCCGAGCGGCTGCGGGAAAACGACCACCCTGAAGATGATCAACCGGTTGATCCCGCATACGAGCGGCACGATCACGGTGGACGGCAAGAATATCGCAAAGCAAAATACGGTGGAGTTAAGACGCAATATCGGATATGTGATCCAACAGATCGGACTGTTTCCCCATTATACGATTGAGGACAATATTGCGCTCGTGCCCGCTCTGAAAGGTTGGGACCGCCGAAAGATTCGCCGACGCGTGGAGGAGTTGCTCCATCTGGTCGGGCTGGATCCGGCGGTGTTCGCGCGGCGTTTTCCGAAAGAGCTGTCGGGCGGACAGCAGCAGCGCGTCGGCGTGGCAAGGGCGTTGGCCGCGGATCCCGCGCTGATTTTGATGGACGAACCGTTCGGCGCGTTGGACCCGATCACGCGCGAACAGCTGCAGGACGAATTTTTGCGGCTGCAAAAGGAAATGCGCAAGACCGTCGTCTTCGTCACCCACGACATGGATGAAGCGATCCGCCTGGGCGACCGCATCGCCATCCTGAAGGACGGGGAACTGCTGCAAATGGATACGCCGGAAAAGCTGCTGACGAATCCGGTGCACGGTTTTGTGGAACAATTTATCGGAAAAAATCGAATATTCCAAAATCCGGAACTGCTCCCCGTCTCCGAGGTGATGCGTTCCGATCCGGCTACGATCTATCCCCATCGATCCCCCGAACGCGCCATCACTTACATGCGGCAGCGCCGCACGGACACGCTGCTGTGCGTCGATGAGCAGGGCAAGCTGCTCGGCCTCATCAGCGCCTATGATCTGCAGGGTGATACAGCGCGAATTCATACCGTCAGTGAAATTATGCAGCCGGTTGCGCCGGTGCTCCCCCTCTCCGCTACCGCCAAAGATGCGCTGATCAACATCGCGGAATCCCGCTTCGGTTTGATCCCTGTCGTCGATGACCACGGCAAATTGTCGGGCGTCGTGACCAAAGGCTCGCTGATTTCCGTCCTCGCCGGGCGCTGGAAGGACGACGAAGTCGAGGTGAGCACATGAACAGACGATCGTTATGGGAACAAATCGTGCAGCAGCTGGAGATGAGGTATGCGGAACTGGGCATGGCCGTCGTACAGCATATCAAGCTGGTCGCCATCTCCATGGGCATCGCCATCGTGATCGGTGTGACGTTGGGCATTGCCGTCAGCCGGATTCGCAAATTGGAAGGTCCGGTCCTCGGAACGGCCAGCACCTTGCAAACGATCCCCAGTCTGGCGCTGCTCGGATTCATGATTCCGCTGTTCGGAATCGGAGTGACGCCGGCCGTGGTCGCGCTGTTCCTGTACTCGCTGCTGCCGATCATCCGCAATACGTTTACCGGCATTACGAATGTGGACAAATCGGTGATCGAGGCGGCTTCCGGCATGGGGATGACGGATGCGCAAATTTTGTTCCGCATCCAGTTGCCGCTGGCGTTTTCGGTCATCATGGCCGGCATCCGGACTTCGGCGGTCATCAATGTGGGTACCGCCACCCTGGCGGCATTTATCGGCGGCGGTGGCCTCGGCGATTTTATTTTCCTGGGCATTTCCCGCAGCATGGACGCGCTCGTGCTGATCGGCGCGGTTCCGGCGGCGCTGCTGGCGCTGTTGATCGATTTTCTGTTAAGCAGGCTGGAGCGGGCTGTCACGCCGAAAGGGTTAAAAATTTGATGGGCAAGTTCAACGTTTGATGGTAGGCCATTTTCATTTTTGACGGTGTGCAAGTTTTCATATTGGAGGAAGTGCAGGTTTCCCTTTTTGATGATGAACCATTTTTCTTTTGGATGAACCATTTTTCTTTTGAAGGATGACGGGAAAGGAGTCGTGATGGATGAAAGCTGTTCGGACGCTGTCGGCTATCGCTATCGTGCTGATGTTGGTGCTGGGCGGATGCGGCGGCGGAGGCGATCGTAACGGCGGAAGCGGAGGATCGGGCAAAATTACGGTCGGTTCGAAAAATTTTACGGAAAATATCCTGTTGGCGCATATGATGGCGATTCTGATTGAAGAAAATACGGACATTCGGGTGGAACGGAAAGTCAATCTCGGCGGATCCAACGTCGCCTGGCAGGCTTTGCTGAACAACGATATCCAGCTGTATCTTGACTATACCGGCACCATCGTGGCGAATTACTATCAGCAGGAAACCGGCGACGCGGAGGAAACGCTCCAGAGAGCACAGGAACTGGTGAAACAGGACCATCTGAAATTCCTCGAACCGTGGGGGTTCAACAATACGTACACGCTGGCGGTCAAACAGGAGCTGGCGGAGGAACTCGGACTTTCCACATACAGCGATTTGGCGAAGGTGTCGGACCAACTGGTGATCGGTTCCGAATTCGAGTTTCTCGACCGTCCGGACGGACTGCCGGGACTCAAGGAAACGTACGGCATGTCGTTTAGGGAAGAAAAGGGCATGGATGCCGGGCTCAGGTATCCTTCCATCCAGGAAGGGAAGGTCGACGTGATCAACGCGTTTGCCACCGACGGCATGCTGGTCGTATATCAGCTGAAAATACTGGAGGACGACAAATCGTTTTTCCCTCCTTACCATGGAGCGCCGCTCGTTCGTCAGGATACGCTCGAGCAGTATCCCGAAATCGAAGATCTCCTCAATCGGCTGGCGGGGAAAATCGACGACGAAACCATGCAAAGTCTGAACGCGAAAGTCGATTCCGAGGGGCTGAAAGAGGAAGATGTGGCGAGAGAATTTCTCATCGAGCAGGGCTTGATCGAGGGATAGCGCCGGTCGCTTGACGCGGGATGCGCGTCTCCTGCCCGGTGCGAAGGTCTTTGGCAAACTGTGCGTTCCCATGTACGCAAGAAGCCGCTGCGGCCGCTCCGATATACTGCCTGTAAGATGAATCGTTTCGGTATTGTTGTCATCCCAAGATACGAAAAGGTTACTGCCCCCGACCATAAGGCCGGGGGTTTTCCCGTTTGCGGTTCGACCGCTTTTTTGCTTCCATTCTTCTTATCGCTCTCGTTTTCTGTCCGTTTCCATTGACTAGCCTTTGCGGAATCGTTAGGATGAATGACGTAGGGTTTGCATGGGCAGTGAAAAGAGAAAGAAGATCCCATCCAATTGTGGAAAAAGAACCAACACGATGACTCGAGGAGGAGCTGTATGTCCGAACAGATCGTCATTGGCATTGTCGGATACGGAAATTTGGGACGGGGAGTGGAAAAGTCGATAGCGCAAAACCCCGACATGCGCCTGGAAGCGGTGTTTACCCGCAGGAATCCGAGTGAAATCGATTCGGCCGCGCGTGTGGAGCCCATTTCCGAGTTGGAAAAGTATCGGGGAAAAATCGATGTGATGATTTTGTGCGGCGGATCGGCGACGGACCTGCCGGAGCAGGGGCCTTGGCTGGCTTCCCTTTTTCACACGGTGGACAGCTACGATACGCATGCGCGTATTCCCGAATATTTTGCAAAAGTGGACGAGGCGGCGAAAAAGTCGGGTCACGTCGGCTTGATTTCCACCGGGTGGGATCCCGGACTGTTTTCGCTGAACCGCGTGTTGATGGAGGCGGTGTTGCCGGCGGGGCACACCTACACCTTTTGGGGCAAGGGAGTCAGCCAAGGGCATTCGGACGCCATCCGCAGAGTGAAAGGCGTCAAACACGGCGTGCAGTACACGATTCCCAATGAGGATGCGGTGGCTCGTATTCGCCAAGGGGAACAGCCGCAGCTGTCCACCCGGGAAAAACACATTCGCGAATGCTATGTGGTACCGGAACCGGGCGCCGATCGCGAGGCCATCCGGCGGGAGATCGTGACGATGCCCCATTATTTTGCCGAGTATGAGACGATCGTGCATTTCATCAGCGAAGAAGAACTGAAGCGGGACCATTCCGCCATGCCGCACGGCGGCATCGTCATTCGCGGCGGATCGACGGGAGACGGGACGCGTCAAGTCGTCGAATTCAATCTCAAACTGGACAGCAATCCCGAATTTACCGCGAGCGTGTTGACGGCGTACGCGAGAGCGGTATACAGATTGTCCCGCGAAGGGCACACCGGGGCGAAAACCGTCTTCGACGTCCCGCTCGGCTATTTGTCGCCGAAATCGCCGGAGCAGCTGCGCACAGAGCTGCTGTAACGCATCGGAATTTACCCTAAATCGTGGCCGGACTCACCGCCCGCATGCGCAAACGTTTCTTTATTTGGCATGCTGAAGCGGTGCAGTCCGGCCGCTTGTTTTTATTCTGTTGAAGCACGCGGTTCATCGGCACAGTCCGACCGGTATGAATCGTTCGCTGGAAAGCGGCCCCATTACCGGACAAGCGCTTGTCATGGCCTCGCCCGGTGTGCGCCGGAGGTGTCGCGGTTGTTTGCGCCGTGCTTGAATGCGGGATTTCTAACGGCCACACCGTGTACGTGTTGTCGTCCGGTCACCTCACCCGGCGCACATCGGCGGTTCCCCGGTTGTCGAAGTCGTGTGTTCATGCGGGGCTTTGAACGGCAACGCCGTATACACGTGAATCGCCATCGTATCACCTTACCCGATGCACGCCGGCGGTGCCGAGGGTGCTGCCGATGATGCGGATCGGGACGTCCGCCGTTTTCACCGTACCGTTGGCATATTCCACTTCAAAACGCACGGTGTGAATACCGTTCGGCAAACCGGCGTCGAGCGACATCCACCGTTCGTCGTAAAGCTCGCCGATATATCGGCCTACGGCATCGCCGGGTACCAGCGCGGTTTGCGTGCGCAGCGGCGAACCGTCGATACCCGTCGCTTCCAGCCGAGCGATCACCCGCAAGGTGGGAACCGGCGAGGTGAGCGCAGTCAACACCAGTTTCTCCCCCGCGTAAAAATCTTTCGGATGCCGCTCCACCTCGTGGCCTTTGCTCACATGATATTCCAGCCAACCCGGCGTATGCGATACATCGCCCTCCAAGGTCAACGGCAGCGCCTGAATGGTCTTGACCGTCTCATGATCGAGCTTTCCGTCGGAGGCGTTCAGCGTCACCGAATACGTTCCGGGCAGGGAAAAACGCATCTCCGGCTCTACGGAGGTAAAGCTGCGCACCGCGCCGTCGGGCTGGCGCACCGTCCAGTGAAAGGAGAGCCGGTCTCCGTCCGGATCCGTGGAAAGATTGATCAGCGTCACCGTATCGCCTTCCCACACCGGTTTCGGCGTCCAGTCGAAGTCGGCCACCGGCGGGCGGTTCAACACAATCCGCATATATTTGCGCGCGGACACATCGGACCAATCATAGCCGTCAAACACTTGGGATTCCACCGCGTATACGCCTTCGGCCAACGGTATGCTCACTTTCCACGACGTGGCGGCCGATGTCACATCGCCGGATTGGACCACGATTGCGTTCGTCGAAGCATTCCGGATGACGATCCGGAATGTTTGCTGCGCGTCGCCGTCGGCATCCGCATACGTAAACTGAATCGTCGGCTGCGCTTCGTACAGTTCGGTCGGCGCGGACGCGCTCGTGCCGCTCGGCATCGTCACTTGCGTCACCGGCTTGCGGTTGACGATCGTGATTTGCCTCACCGCTTGCGCCGATTGGCCTTTCGAGTCGTACACGACCTGGCGGAAGTTGAACGTGCCCAGCGTCGTGAACGTCTTGGTCCAAGTCGTCCGGTTGTTCGACTGGAAGTATTCCGGACCACCATTGACGTTTTGCGCATAGTATTCATGCGGCAAATTCGCGCTGCCGCCGTCTTCCTTGTCCCACGCCGTCGAGGTCACCGTGATCGGCTCGCCGCGGTAAGCCGTCGTCTTGCTGAGCGTGAATCCGGCGTGCGGCGGTTCATCCGGCGGCACCGGATGCGTGACGGTCAACGTCTGCTCCACCCAATAGCTCCATGCCCCGTATTCGTCCTTGACCGCCATCCCCACGGAATACGTTCCGGCCTCGGTCGGGGCGACCAGCTTTTGGTCCACTTTGACGCCGCTTGGGGTGACGTAATAATATTTGCGCTCCAGAATGCCCCGCGTCGCCGCGTAATCGATGCCGGTCGGTTCGGTGGAGTAATTGGTCGGACTGAGCCAGCGGTCCGGATCGTAACTCGTATCCGTCCATTTCACCGTCTTATCCGGATTGAAACTGAGCGTGAACACCGCCACCGGTCGACGATGCACCGTGATCATTTGCTGGAACGGATTGGACGATTTCCGGTACTCATCGAACACCATGCTCGGATACCGGTAACTCGGGTTCGGATCGTCTTTCGCTTTCAGCGTGACCACGTAATCGCCCACTTTGTCGAACTTGAGCTGTTCGCTGGAAAACGTTTTGCCGTGCAGCGCGGACACGCCCTGGTGGTTCAGGAAACGCGGCGTGTGCGTGTAACTCCACTCCCAATTGCCCGCTCTCGGGTCGTTTTCCGGATCCGCAAACGTGATGTTCTTGTACCGTACCGTCGCGCTCGCTTCGCCCTCTTCCCAGATCGCGTAGGCGGCCATCCATTCCACGGTGGGGGCGGACACTTCTTTCAGCGCCATGTTCCAAAACGCCACGTTCGGTTTGTCGCTGAACGGCCCGAGTTTTCCGCTCGCAAACGAGGAATCCGTCGCCGTCAGGTACGGCACATTGTTCAAATACACTTCCATCTGGTTGCCTACCGCGACTACCTTGAATCGGTATTCCGTGTTGTCCTGGAACGGGTAAGAACTTTGCTTCAAAACCGTTCTGGCGCCGTTCACGTATTTGGACAAATATAGATTTGTGCCGTCGGTTTCCACCGCGTACCGGTTGCGCGGATCGCTCATCCGGAACGAGAAGCCCGCGAGCTTGTTGTTCAGTTTGGCCGTGTGCATGTTGAAGCTGAACTCCAACTGGATGTCCGACTTCGTAAACGGCGACACAAACTGACCCAACGACGTAGCGCTGGTATTCACGCTTCCGCTGGTGGGTGTACCTTTCGTGATCGCATACGTGAACGTTTCATAGTGGTATCCGCACGTATTCGTGGTGTGCGCGGTCAAAAGCAGCCCGTCGCCGATGTACTGCCCGTATCGGATGCCGTCCGTGGACGTCGCACACATGGTGTTCATGTTCAAGATATAGTAAACTTCCCAATTCGCTAACGAACTGCCGTCGGGTTTCCACACGGCGGAATTGACCGTGCGCATATTGTCGGGGGTATAACTTCCGCCCGGTCCTAAGCTGCCGTCCCACCGCAATCCAAAATTCGTGTCCCACGCACTGAAATGATACGTCTCCCAATTCCAGTCTCTTTTCGCACCGGTATTGACATTGATCGCTTCGTAAAACCGTTGATAACCAAACCCCTCTATGTTGTAGCTGCGAACGACCATTTCGCTCCGGAACGGATCGTAAAAAGCGACAAAGTGATCGTCATACGGGATCTGGAAGCCCCAGTCCACCGAATTTCTGTACGTCGGATATCTCCCTTTCAGCTGCACGCGCCAGGCAAAGGTGAAATCCGCGTTGTATTTGGTGAACCAAGACTTGTTCTCCGTCATCGGGGCTCCCCCGGACTGATAACGACAGTCGGAGTATTCGTAAAAATAAAAGTTGCCTTTTTCGTCCCGGAACACATGGTTGTCTGTACCCGTCCGGCAAAGGATCGTTTCATAATCTTTGGTATAGGAATAATCCGGCTGTGTGTTCAACATGCCTTCCTTGACTTTTTGCGCCTGCCGGTTGTACCTCACCGCTTTCTTGGGACCCCAATAATTTTGCATGGCGATCATGTCATCGCCGTGGGACATCAACATCATATTGTCGCTCAGCTCATAATTGTTCGGCTGGATTTGATTCGGGTCTTCAAACGAGCTGGCGATGAATTGCCCCGTATACGCGTCATAGGTTCGCAGTTCGTAAAAAAACAGATTGTCATAGGAACCGTCACTGAAGTTATATAGACACCGGCATTTCCATTCATAGGTGACGTACAACGTCCGGTCGGACAACGTGAAATCCTGGATGCCTTGCAGAAATCCGGTTTCCGTGATGGAACGGGGAACGAGTTGGCCGTTTCGGTACTCAAACTGTTTAAATTGCCGGGATTGATTTCCCGCATTTGAAACACTGAACGTAAAATCGATGGGCGATCCGTCCAGGAATTGATATTCGAACCCCGTGATATAGCTGCCGTTGTGCGTGATATCGCCTCGTACTCTCCCGATTTTGGCGATATTCATCGCATAGATTTTGATGGATTCCGGATCATTGCTCTCCCGATACGAGTAGTAGATATACTTGTCATTGGCCTGCACTTTCGCCGGCTCAGTGATGGGTTGCCAATAACCGTAGCGGTCATGCAGCAGCGGTTGAACCCATAAAGGCTCATCGATGCTCTGAATGGCTCGAAACGGCGACAAGCTGTTCGGTCCATATCCGTTGTCAATGAACGGCGGATAGTATTGATAATAATAGTTGATTCCGCTTCGTGTGGCGCTCGTCGTGTTGTATTCCATATTGTTCGGCCGGAAGTTGTATCCGATACCGGCCTGCAGCACGCCGTTGACATGGAACCATTTCGCGTTTATGAACAGCCCGGCCGAAGTGGAATTGACCCCGTAATATTGCCAGCTATTCAGGATGTCGATGGCGTTCAGCCGAACGGTGTTGTCCGGATTGGGCTGTTCGTTTTCTCCTTCCATCCGGAACGACACCGACGGAGCCAGGTTGACCACATCCAGCGTCCGCTGCGCTTCCGGTTGGGTATCCGAAGCCCATGCGCATCGGCCGTAGTCTTCGCAAACCCACACGTCAAATACATATTTCCCGACTTGAGCCGGTTTGAACGTCTCTTTGGCCAATGTGCCGGCCAGATTCACCCAGGGATCGTCGTCGAAGCCGTTGTTTTCGTCGTCGTATTTGTACCGGTACTGCGCGCTGACGATGCGATCCTCATCCGGACTGTACGACTGGTTGAACACATCGACGTCCTGGTTGCGGATGGCCAGCGGCGGCACCCCGAGTTCTCCGATCGGCGGCAGATCCGGTTTGACGATGAACGTGCATTCCGCCGGCTGCAACGATTTCAGCCCCAGGGTGTCGTAAACATGCAGCGTAGCCTTCATGACGATGTCGGCCGTCGTGCCGTTCACATAGGACGGTTTCACGTTCGTCCACTCGTCCCGGGAATGATCGATGGCTCGTCCCGCCGGGCTGTAGCTGCGGCTCGCATCGAACAAGGATGGATCCACCGGCCGGTTTTCCTTCACTTCCGGCGGACAGATGGCGATCGGAATCGGGTTCGGCGGAACGACCGTCACGTAGGCCGACCGCGTTGCGCTTGCGCCCCAACGGTCCCGCATCGTCCCTTTAGCCGTTTGAAACCCGAGTTCTTCCATCGTGATGTTGTGATAACCGTTGACATATTCCTGGTACTTACTCGGGATGGTCTTGGCCCAAGCGGAACTGTCGGAAAAATCAAACCCGAGCCAATAGATCTCATCGCCGTCCGGATCGTAAGGCGGAGGGTTGTCCAGCAGGATGAGGTCCAATTGATCTCCCTGCACGACTTGCGTCACCGGCGTTTGCGTCGGGTCGTTCGGCCGCACCCAGGCGACTTGAAACACCGGCGGCGAGTTCACGGTCGGGCTTGTCATCGCCAGCGGTTTGGCGGCCACCCATCCCGTGGACGGTCCTTCTTTCGTGACCACTTCGATGTCCACGGTATGCGTACCGATGCCGATAACATACGGATACGTCGCATAGTTGAAAGAAATCCCCTCATTGATTCCGTAAATGCGCGGTGTAATGTAGGTGTTGCCGTCGCGCCGGATGCGGAACCGGTGATAGGAATAGGTCAGGTTGTCGGTTTGAATGTTTTTGGGAACGAGCGAAAAACTGTCCCGAAACGTCAAGTTTTGCCCCGGCAAAATGTCGAAGTCGGCGGACAATTCATTGGCCTTGATCGTCAGGGATTTCGTGACGACCGGCGTTGACTCTCCCGTATTGTCCGTCAGCACCATATCGATCGGGTACGTTTGATTGGTCGTGCTGCTGAAAAAGGAAGGGTACTGGCTGAAAGGAATGGTCCGGTCCTGGGCCGAATACGTGGTCACTTTGTGCGAACGCGTACGTTCGTGATCGTAAATCGTGTATTCGATTTTCGCCACCGTACGGCCGGCCGGAATCTTGATGTCTTTCGGGTGCAGGGTGAAAGAATCCCCGTAGCGTATGCTGCCGGGGATGACGTCAAAATCCGCTTTCAGTTCGCCTCTCACGTTTACTTGCTGCGTGACGGAATACTGTGTGGTGCCGGTGCGCGCATTGTTATGAAAGGATGCGTCCTCCACTTCAAACGTGATCGTATACGTCCCGGATTTCACAAACGTATGCTGCACGCTGTGGACGGCGGTTCGCGTGGAAAGGTCCGGATAAAGCTTGTAATCGTTCAGCTTTTGAATGCGTCCGTCGGGACCGTCAATGGACAGGTTCCAGTTCTGTTGCTGGGTATAAAAGATACTGCCGTCGCTGGTGGACAGCGTGATCGTCACCGGTTCTCCGGCCTGGGCTTCCTTGGGCGCCGTCATGTTGATCGAGTGACGGTACTCGGTGTTGTATCGGCGGTGTTCTTTGATCGTAATGCGATAATTGTTGCCGCCGTTGACCGGCACCCAATCCACATCCCCCGGCGCGCCGCCGGCATAGTTGGCGACTAGGGCGTATGGATAAAAAGTATAGGTTTGAAAAGAAGTTGATGTTAAAGTGATCTTTTTATCCGCCAATTGAGATGCCACATACGCGGTATACGCAGGATTTGAGGTTTGTCCAAAATACGCAATCCACGCTTCCAGGTCGGCAGCATCAATCAACAGGTATCCATTCGCGGTGTTATACCGAACATCCACCATATTGTAGATGTACGGACGACCTTTTACCTGTTCGGAAGGATTGTCGATCCATACCTTGGCCACACGAACATCAAGACCTTCATTCCCCACGTAATACCCCTTCGCCGTATAGGTTGGGGTTGAGGGAGGAATGACTTGAAAACTATCCAACAAGTCCGCAGCATCAATGCCGCTGTAGGTGCTACTGGCCTTGGCGGGCAATGGAGGCGGCAGGATGCCCATCAGGATAGAAAGCAGAAGAAAGCAGACGATCGTCTTCTTCCTCATAACCCCATGCTCTCCCGGTGTTTGTCGATGTCCGATCCATAAAAGAACTTGTACTCCCCATTCACATTGAACACGGCAAGTTGATAAAGGACATATCCCCCTGTCTGTCTGTCGCTAATCCGGAGTCCAAACACATAATTCGTTTCCGGATGAGTATCTTTGAAGTAGACGTGATAGGTTCCCGGTTCAAACGGGGTTCCAAGGACTGGCGAGGCCAGGATAATATAAAACTTTTTATCATCATATTCCGGAATGGTTACCGTAAACCGCTGATTCTTGTCGTCCCTTTCGATTTTTACTTTAGCTGCCAACTTCCGCACATCTGTGATGCGCTGCTGCAGCACTTCGGCACTTCCATAGGGAGCCACGTCGATTTTGTTCTTCCATTTGGCCCAGAACGCTTCCGTCATCCACGGATCGTCAAGATCACTCTTGAACCCCGATTGCATCGCCTTGTGATTTTCCAAATACTTCGGCGTGTAAATGAGCACGCGGCGGCCTTCGTTGTCCCATTGCACGTTGCAGCCGAGCGCTTCCGCCAGGTAACGCGCCGGGATGAACACGCGGCTGTTCTTGATCTCCGCCACCGTATCCATGACCACAAAGTCGCCATTCACGATGATTTCCCGTTTCCCCACCGTGATATAGACCGCCTTGTCGTCCGAAACGATGGCCGCCGTTCTGTTTTCCGCGTCCCACGCGATATGATTCTCATCGTTCGGCACCCCGAGCGCCGCCGCGAAAAACCGGATCGGGATCATCGTGCGGTCGTCCTTGTTGATATACGGCGCCGGTTCGCCCTTCGGAGCCGCAAACGCCTTTCCGTCGATGATGATGCTCGGAGGTGCGGCAGCGTTTGCGGTCAACGGAGCGACAGCCAGCAGCAGCACGATTCCGATCAAGGCGCGGATTACCTGTTTCATCATTTCTCACCTTTCATCACATTTTGTTCGGCGTCCGCGTTGGTCGCACTGTCCTGCATGCATGCCCGCATCGTCCTTCATGGATGCCGGGATGCCGTGATAGACCTATGGGTCCTGATCAGATGCTCCCAAGCGGCCACGCGAATTCCCGGTAAAAACAAAAACCGCCATTGTGCCGAATTACTCAGCCAACAGCGGTGCTTCCGCGGGAATGAAATCTTGATTCGTTTATACCATATTTTGGAGGAAGGCGTCAATATTTTTCAATAGTGAAATGGTTGCAGCTGCTATAAAGTTTTGCGCAACGGATATGATACAAGCAGTTCGGCTCCTCGGTAGCGATTCATTTCGAATGCACGGTTCTCGTAACATCGTTCCCGACATTGCGCGCCCCCGACCGGTGCGTTCTAACCCTTGCGCCCCCTACAGCAGTACTGCATTCCGATCGTTCAAATCGTTGCTGGACAGACATGCCCCGCCGTGCTACACTTTGCTATGTAAGTGACGCGTCACCGACAACCGCATAACTTGAAGGACAGGTGCTGAGCGATCAGCTGAAAAGGGAAGTCCGGTGAAAGTCCGGCACGGTCCCGCCACTGTAAGCGAGAGCGACCCGATATATGTTGCCACTGCCGCCACCGGGGCGTCGGGAAGGCGTCGGGAAGCGATGACCGCAAGTCAGGAGACCTGCCTGTTCTGTTAACACCGCATTGACCTACGAGGAATAGGGAGGTGTTTCGCGCGGCAGCGCTGTGGCCGCCGCGGTCTGTCCGTATTGTGTTCCCGCACCTTCCTCGTGGAAGGTGTTTTTTTGTGGCCCGGATGAGAGCGGCGCGATGACATGGCGCTTCGGGTGCGTCTTTATCGTGTTTTGGAATGACATCATGTTCTCGGTGCAGTGTCATGTGTTCTAGTTGCGTCGACATCATGTTTTGGGAGCGGGTCAACTCGCGCCGGGCGCGACGTCCCCATGACCATGGCAAATCGGCAAACACTTTGGGAGCGTTTGAGTGCCCAGGTTACGAAAAATCGGGTTTAATAAGCAACGAGTCTAAGAAAATGACGTGAATCGAGACAGGGGAGAGGAAGCGAATGTCGACGAAAATGCGAACGTTGATGATAAAGCGAACGTTGACGGAAATGCGATCGTTGAAGGAACAGCGGATGTTGGCGGGGAAGCGAATGGGGGCGTGGAAAAAATCGCTCGTATGGCTTGTCAGCGTGGGGCTGCTGCTTCAGTTGGCGGCCGGTGCGGTGCTGGCGGCGGAAGAACATGCCGGAAATGGCGCGGCCGACTTGTCGATCGCGGAAGCGCAGGTCGAACAGGCGATCAACGACGCCGCTGCGTACGTGCGGTCGGGGAACATGCTGTCGGAGTGGGCGGCGATCGGTCTGGCGCGAAGCGGCTACAGCGTTCCGGCGTCCTATTTGGCATCGGTGAAACGGGAGCTCGCGGACAATCGCGGAGAATACCGAAGGGTGACGGATGTCGAGCGCGTGGCGCTGGGCGTGTTGGCGGCGGGGGGCGATCCGACGCGCATCGCCGGCGTCAATTTGCTGGAGCGCATCGTGCGCGACGAACGGCTGGACCGGCAGGGACTGAACGGCATCGTATTCGCCCTGTTGGCGGTGGAAAGCGCGAATTACGACGTTCCCGCGGACGCGGTTTGGAATGAGGACAAGCTGGCGTCGTATCTTGTGGACGCCCAAAATGAAGACGGCGGATGGCCGATCGCGGCCGGCGAGCGGAGCAACATCGATATCACCGCAATGGCGCTGGCCGCTCTGGCGCCCTTCAAGGAATTGGAGCGCGTGGGCGCCGCCGTGGACAAAGCCGTGCATTATTTGTCGTCCGTGCAGCAGGAGAACGGATCGTTCCCGCTCGACAGCGCGGAATCGACGGCGCAGGTGATCGTCGGACTGACCGCGAACGGCATCGATCCCCAAGGGGAAAAATTCACCAAATCGAAAGGCAGCGCACTAAGCTACTTGCTGTCGCTGCGCCGGCCGGACGGAAGCTTCTCCCACCTTCCGGGGGAAGGTTCCGACCGGATCGCCACTGAACAGGCGCTGATGGCATTGGCGGCATACCGTCTGTATATGCGCGGACATTCGGGACTTTACGAGGGACTCGGGGCGGTGCCGGTGCGCATCGTGGTGGAAGGCCCGCAGGAGACCGTCACTTCGGGATATGCCCGCGGATTGACGGCGCTGGAAGCCCTGGAGGCGCTGCTTGACACCCAAGACATACCTTACGAAACCGAACGGTTTTCCTTCGGTACGATGATCGATTCGGTGGACGGCATCGCATCGGGACTGTACGGAGGTTATGACGGATGGTTTTACGAGGTGAAACGCGGCGGCAAATGGGTGCATCCCGTCACGTCGCTGGACGCGTTCGAACTGCAGGCGGGCGACACGCTGTACGTGTACTATTCCGACAACACGAATTTGATCCACAGCGTCCGATTCGATCCGCAGGTGCCGCGGGCGAACGAACCGTTCGAGGTCATCGTGCACGAAACGTTCACGGATTGGGAAACAGGTGAGGAAATCGTGCGTCCGGCGGCGGATTTGGACGTCACCATCGGCGTCATCCGTACGAAAACCGATGAAAACGGAGTGGCGACCGTCGACGGACTGCCCTTCGGCGTCTATACCGTAACGATCGAGGGCCATCGTGAAAACGGCGCCCCGTCCGTGCTGAAAACCGCAGTGGAGCTGACCGTCGCGCCTTCCGGTCTGGAGGCGTTTGAGGATCAAGAACTCATATCCGGCTGGGCGGTGCCCGAGGTGGAGCGCGCGGTGGCGCTGGGACTGTTTCGCGGCACGAACAAATCGACGCCGGTTTTCCAACCGAAGCGCTCCATGACCCGTGCGGAATATGCGGTGGTGCTGGCCAAAGCGCTCGGCGCGGACGATTACGCGGTCACCTCCGCGTATCCGGACGTGCCGGCGGACAGCTGGTACGGCGGAGCGGTCGCTTCGCTGCGGGCGATGGGGGTGCTGCCGGCGGAAGAGGAGACGTTTCGTCCGAACGACCCGGTTACGCGGGAGGAAATCGCCGTATGGACCGCAAACGCTTTTGGTTGGGCAGCGCAGTCGGAAGACGCCCCGTTCCGGGATGCGCATTTGGTGTCCGACGGCGCGCTGCCGGCGATCATCGCGGTCAACGAGCACCAGCTGATGACGGGTTATAACGGCTTTTTCCGGCCGAAAGACACCGTCAACCGCGAAACCGGCGCGGCCATTGCGGTTCGCGTCGCACAGTTGGTTGCCGCACCGTGAGCGGGGGAAAAGCTTCCGATAGCCGGGACGGGCGTTATCGTGTCCGGATTGCTTGGGCTGGCGCTACCGCGCCGAATGATCATAGCGCGTTTTCAAATGCCTTTTGCCCGAGGGGCGGGATCACCACGCCCCGACGACGCGTGAATCCGCGGAATGTCGAGGACGCTCACGGCCTGTGGGGGAGTCGCGCTCCAACGGCGCGGGAATCTGCGGAATTTGAGGGGCAAGTACCGCATCGCTGCGGCGGCATCGTGGAGAGAACGGAGGGACGATCGGTGGAGAAGGAACGCTGGCGGTTGTTTTGCCGGATCGGACTCTTGCTTGTCAGTCTGTGTCTGATGATCGGCTGCGGCGCAAAGGATTTGCAGCCTGAACCCATTGCGGCGGCAAAAAAGGATGCGGCGGGCGTAACGGTCGTGTCGGACGAAACGAGTGCAGAGCGCGAAGCGGGTGCGACGGACGAAACCGTCACGGCGGGCGATCCGTCCGCTTCCGCGGATTCGTCCGGAAAAACGGTCGGAAACGGCGCTCCCTCCGGCCGACAGGACGCGCCGGTACAGACGGGCGATCGCCGTTCGCCGGCGGGTGACGGAACACCGCAAAGCGCGCCGTCTCCCCAACCCGACACCAAAGAGGCGGACGGAAAACTGGACGGAAAAGGGAAGGCGGACGGAAACCGGGACAAGGAAAGCGGCGCAAAGGGCGCAACAAACCCGGCTACCCGCTCGGCAGGCGGGGCTGCGGAAACAGACAGGACGAACGCGAACACGGATGCGGCGGAGGGCAAGTCCGGCGAAACGGCGGCGCCTCCGCAGGAGGAGAAGGTCACCTTGTCGATTCGCGCCGACGGCGATCTCGGGGTCATTTTGGAGGAGACGCCGATCCTGTGGGAAGAAGGCGATACGGTGCTGGACGTGCTGAAACGGGCGGCGAAGCAGCTGAACATACAGATGGAATATCGCGGGAGCGGCGCCTTCGCCTATGTGGAAGGGATTGACAATTTGTACGAATTCGATCACGGTCCGCGCAGCGGCTGGGTCTTTACCGTGAACGGCGAAGAAGTGATGCGGAGCGCGGGAAAAACATCCGTTCAGGCGGGGGATCGCATCGAATGGCGCTATTTGCTGGACATTTCGGACGGGGAGGACCAATGAACGACGAACTGCAACGCGGAGGCGGGGAAGAATCATGAAGCGTCCGATGAACGGGATGCGCAGCGGATGGCAGGCTGTCCACCCCGCCCTTTCCTTTTTATATTACGCCGGTCTCGGGCTGCTCATCCTCCTGTCCTTTCATCCGGTGATTGCCGCCGGTATATTGGCGCTGTCCGTTCTGTTCAACGTGCTGGTCGGCCTCGGCCGCCGCACATGGAAAACGTTGGCCTGGTGTCTGGCGGCCGGAGTGGTGATCGTCGCCGTCAATATGCTGACGAACCACCGCGGCCGTCATGTGCTGTTCGTCTGGCCGGATCAGCCGGTGACGCTCGAGGCGCTGCTGTACGGTGCACAAAACGCGCTGATGCTGATTTGTGTCCTCTTGGTCATATTGTCGTATGCGCACGTGGTGTCCCCGCAAAAATGGCTGTATTTGTTTTCCCGGCCGTTTCCCAAACTGTCGCTGATGATCTCGCTGTCCGTGCGGTTTGTTCCGCTGCTCTTGCGTCGTCTTGCCGAGATATCCGACGTGCATAGGATGCGCGGCATTGCCGTTACGGAGGGAACCGTGCGCGAGCGGGCGGAATCCGCGATGAAGCAGCTGCAGGCGCTTTTGTCCTGGTCGCTGGAAGAGGCGGTGCAGACCGCCGATTCGATGCTGGCCCGCGGCTACGGCGCGGTGCGGCGCAGAGGAACGTACCATCCGTATCGGTGGACGAGGCGCGATACGATGTTAGCCGTCGTGCTTGGCGTGTGGCTCGCCGCTTCCATCGGGTGCTGGGTTTACGGAGCGGGCAGACTGGACATTTACCCGGTGATGGAACCGCTCGCGCCGACGGCGCAAGATGCGGCCGCCGCGCTGGCGGTATGGTTTTATGCTTGTGTTCCCGTGCTGGTCGAAGAAAGGGAGAGATGGCGATGGCGCAGCTGGAAATCCGAAATGTGAGTTTTCGTTATACGGGCGCTTCGTATTTGACCTTGTCGGACATCTCGTTTGATGTCGGGGAAGGGCAATTTGTCGTCATCTGCGGTCCGTCGGGCAGCGGCAAGTCGACGCTTCTGAAATTGCTGAAGCGGGAACTGCGTCCGGCGGGACAGCGTACGGGCGACATCCGATACAAAGGCCGCCCGCTGGACGAATACCCCTTGAGCGAGCTGGCGCGGGAAATCGGCATCGTCATGCAAGATCCGGACAACCAGATCGTCGCGGACGACGGGCTGCACGAGCTGGTGTTCGGCATGGAAAATCTCGGATTCCGCACTTCCGCCATGCGGCGGAAAACGGCGGAAATCTGCATATCGTTCGGGATGGAGTCGTGGCTGCACAAGAAAACATTCCAGCTTTCCGGCGGACAAAAACAAAGCCTGAACCTGGCCTCGGTGCTGATGACGGAGCCGAAACTGCTGCTGTTGGACGAGCCGACCGCCCATCTGGACCCCGTGGCGGCCAAGGAATGGCTTCACATGCTGCAGCGGCTGAACGAGGAGTACGGGCTGACGGTCATTACGGCCGAACACCGGCTGGACGACGTGCTGCCGCTGGCCGACCGGGTCGCGGTGCTCGATCGCGGCGAACTGGTTGCCTATGGTTCGCCGCGTGAGGTCATGCGGCGCATTTGGCATATGCAGCCCGCTTCTTGGCGGCGATTCGTCCCGGCGGTTCCGGCAATGTATCTGAAAACGGCGGCGCCGCCGGAGCAGGGCGTATATAGCGGCGGCGCCTCGGCGCCCGAGGCCGTCGATGCAATGGCGACCGAAGCTCCCGATGGGCCAACGCTAGAGGCTCCCGCCGCTCGAATTCCCGAAGTATCCACGCCTGAGTCCGCTTCCTTCGATGCGGGCATGCCGATCAACGTCAAGGAGGGAAAAGCGTGGGTCGAGCGCGCCTCGCTGCGCGTGGAGCCGGACGAGGAATTTGACGAAGGCGCCTGGGACGCGGATGAGCCGATCGTCTCGTGCAGCGACGTGACGTTCCAATACCGTCCGGATGCGGACCCGGTGCTGTCCGCATGCGGGATCGAGCTTTTTCCCGGCGAATGCACGGCGCTGCTCGGCGGCAACGGGGCGGGCAAAACGACTTTGCTGAAATTGCTGTCCGGTTTGCTGCGCCCCGCAAGCGGCGAATTTCGATACCGCGGGAAAAAATGCCGTCCGCACAAGGAGCGGGACTGGAACCGGAAAGTCGGATACTTGCCGCAAAACCCGATGCCTTTTTTTGCGCATGAAACGGTGGAGGAAGAGCTGCGTTTCGCGGCGGAACGTTACACGGACAGGCGGCGGGACGCCGAGGCCAGGGTGATCGAGATGATCCGCTTTCTTGGCCTGGAAGAAGCGCGGGGCCGGCATCCCTACGACTGCAGCGGCGGAGAAAAGCAGAAGACCGCGCTCGGCTGCCTGCTGCTTGCGGATCCGGAAATCCTGCTGCTGGACGAGCCGACCAAAGGGCTGGATCCGGTGTCCAAGGCGGAAATCGGCGGTCTGCTGCGGGAGTTGTCGCGAAAAGGACGCGCGGTGCTGTTCGCGACCCACGATCTGGAATTTGCCGCGAGCTGGGCCTCGCGGTGCGCGCTGCTGTTCGACGGTTCGATCACGGCGGAAGGGACGCCGCGTGAGATGTTCAGCGGCAGCCTGTTTTTTACGACGTCCGTCAACCGCGTGCTGCGGCATCGGTGGCCGCGCGCCATCCGGCTCGAAGATGTGAAGGGGAGCGGCCCGAATCGGCATGGAACGAATGCAGGGAGATAAGGCGATGGCTTGGAACACGGTATGGCGAAAATGGCTCCCGATGGCGGCGGCCGGCGGCTCTGTGCTGGCGCTGGCCGCGTACGCGGCCATGTTTCGGGGGCAATACATGCTGTTCAGCGCGGTCTTGGCCGTTTTGGCCATGGTGCCGCTTTGGGTTCGATTCGAACTGCGGCAGACGCACGCGCGCGAACTCGTGCTGCTGGCCATGACGGCCGCGATCGCCGCCGTCGCCCGCGTGCCTTTCAGCGCGCTGCCGAGCGTGCAGCCGACGAGCTTTCTGATTATCGTCGCGGGGGCCGCGTTCGGCGCGCAGTCCGGCTTTGGCGTCGGCGCCGCCGCCGCGCTCGTGTCCAACTTTTTTTTGGGACAAGGACCGTGGACGCCTTTCCAAATGGCGGCCTGGGGCTGGATGGGCATGACGGCGGGCTGGCTGGGACGTCGCCGGGTGCGGGTGTGGAGCCTGGTGCTGATGGGCGGGGTGTGGGGGCTTTTGTTCGGATGGTTGATGAACGTCGTGACGATCCTGTCCTTGGCCGGAGGCGTTTCCTGGGAAGACATGCTGCTGCTGTACGGCGCTTCCTTTCCATTTGACCTCATGCACGCCTTGTCCAATATGTTTTTCCTCGGCGTTTTCGGATTGCCCACCTATAAGACGCTGGGAAGATTTGCGATCAAATACGGTTTGGGCGCCCGGCCCCGGCCGTGAGTGGTGTGCTGACCCTGAGTGGTACGCTTGTGCGTGAGAGTGGTACGCTTGTCCGTGAGAGTGGTACGCTGGTCTATTGAAGGCAAGGGTGAAGGTACGGGGGATAGATTTCCGGAGTGAGAAAAGCAATGGACATGTTCCGGCACGTGTACGAGACGACAAAATCCGACAACTGCAGAACACCCCCGAAGCCGTGGCGGGAACGAAACAAAAAAGCGGATGGGCCATATGCCCTCCGCCTTTTTTCCAATAAACCGCGTTCGTATATCCCTGAAAGTCTACTTCGATCGAAGTTCTTCTTATTTTTTCGCATATAGGGAGCTGCGAAAATCCTTGTATCCTTTCAAATGCGTCAGCTGCATTTGAACGTTGGTGTACTTGCTGTAGTATTCCTGAATCACCTGAATCAAACTGTCGGAATAGTGGCCGTTGTTCGACTGCAGGCTTTCGATGACGTTTAGGTACATTTCCGCCAGCCCTTCCAGTCTGGCAATTTCCTTGTCCAGATCTTCCGTGCTGATGAGCTCTTGACCGGGAATGTCGAATACCGGCTCCTTGTCCGGCTGTTCTTCCGGCTCTTGCTTCGGCTCTTCCTTTTTGTTCAAATACACCGTCCGGTTCTCATATTCGACATCGTATCCGAACAGTTCGGCGCTGACCCTCACCGGCAAATACGAAGTACCTTCAATGATGATGACATCTTTCGCGGCCTGTTGGCCGTCAATGACCAATTTCATCGTCGACGTCACTTTCTTGCCGACGGCGGATGCGATTTCATCGCCGTAAGCCTGTGCGGATACCGCCATGGCGGCAAAGATGGCAAGCCATATGGCAGTGATCGTTTTCTTCAAGTGATCGCCCCCCCATTCCCCGGGAAATTTTCGTTGTCCGCCGCTGTCATCGTGGTCAAATGGCACGGGCAGCCAGCTGTTGGGCGGGCGTTTCGGCGCGCTGCATACGGTAAAACTCCATGATCAATTTGTCCAGTTCCTGGCTCAAGCTGATGGCTTCCGAATCCAGAAAGCCTTTTTCCTTAACCACCGCATGCAATCTTCCCCGAATCAATTCCATTCTGGCTACCAACTTTTTCATTAGAGATTCACCCATAAGCTCGTATTTGTCGTTCGCTGTCATAAGATCGGACTGTGGGGCGGAGGAACGAATCGATGGCAAACGATGGAACTAGTTCCTGGAACGAATTGTAAACCTATTCTCTTTCCTTTATAATAGAAATATTTTTGGGAAATTTCAACAACCCCGTTGCGAGTTGAGACAAAATCCCTATGCGATCAGGGACTTTACGCCCGCTTCAAAGTCGGGGGAGAGGGTCCCAGGAACTGGAACAACTGCGCGTCCAAACGGCCGTCGCTCATTTTTTGTTTGCGGTCCGCTTTGCGCGGGAAGTAATGTTCCAATTGCTTGGCCGGGCTCAAAATAAAGGCGGACCAGGTTTCCAGCGACTGAAAGCGGGCCGCCAGCTGTCTCAACGCCGCATCCGACTCCCTGGACGCGCCCGAAGGCTCTACCTGGGGCAGATGGGTGGCGATGACGCCGTATTGTCCTTCCGCCTTCATTTTTTCGACAGGAAGCGATTCGTAGCGAATGTCGCCGCCCAGCCCGGCGGCGCGGGCGTAAGCGCGCGCCCTTTCCACCGCTTCGGGATCGGGATCGGAACCGGCCAGCTGCAGCGGCACGTCGTCGCGCACGAGGTCAAACGCTTCCTCCCGCGCGTCCTTCCACATCGACGGGGCGATTCGGGGCCAATGTTCGGAAGGATAGGTGCGGCGCAGGCCGGGCGCGATGTTCCAGCCGATCATCGCCGCTTCGATCAAAAACGTCCCGGATCCGCAAAAAGGGTCGTATAGCGGACGATCGGGCGTCCAGCGGCTGAGTCGGACGACCGCGGCCGCCGTCGTTTCCCTTACGGCCGGCGCAGCTTGCCGGCGGCGGTAACCGCGTTCATCCAGGGCCGCCCCGCTCGTATCCAGCGCCACCGTCGCCAAATCGTTGAGCAGCGACACATCGATGCGAAAACAGGCTCCCGTTTCCGGCAGCGATTCCTTGCGGTACTTCATGGCCAATTTATCCGCCGCCGCCTTTTTGACGATCGCTTGGCAGGCCTGCGCGTCATAGAGCGCGGATTTCGCGCATTCCACCGTCACCGGAAACGCGCCGTCTTCCGGAATCCATTCATGCCACGGCGCCGAGCGCACGCCTTCGTACAGTTCTTCCGGCGTCTTGGCCGGAAATTCGGCGATTTTCACCAGCACGCGTTCCGCGCAGCGAAGCCACAAATTGCTGCGGCAAATCGCCCTCTCTTCCGCGGCAAACGTAATTTTTCCGCTTTCCACCATGAGGTCTTCATAGCCGAGACGTTTCAATTCCCTGGCGGCGATCGCTTCGAGACCGGACGGCACGACCGCGATCAGCTGTATGGCGGACATTCAATCACCCCATTGATTCATGACCGGGTGGATGCGCGTTCGCCCCCCGTGCGGACAAGACTGCGCCATACCCACCATGCGTTGCCGGCGAGCATGAGTCCGCCGAGGAAAAACACAGCCTCCAAGCCCATCCAAGCTGACAAAAGCCCGCCGAGAACCGGACCGATCATGCTGCCGAGGGCCATGTAGCTCGTGTTGAAACTGTACGCCCTGCTTTCCATGCCGTCCGGCGTGTAGCGGCGGATCAGCGCGTTGACCGCGGGGGTCATGCCTCCCATGCAAATGCCGAGCAAAAAGCGGAGGAACAACAGCGTCGCGACGTTCGGCGCCCACGCCTGCGGGATCATGACCAGCGCCGCGCCGACGAGGGACAAATACAGGATCCGCTCCGAACCGCCGACGCGATCGGCGAGCCTGCCGAGCAGCGGCGAAAAAATAAAGTTGGAGATGCCGGTGACGACGCCCACGAGGCCGGCATAAAACTCGACCATATGCGGACCGTGCAGTTGCTGGATGTACAGGGGCAGCACCGGCATCAGGCTCAGCATGGAAAACTGGATCAAGAACGTCACCGCAAACAGCGACGGCAGCTGCGGAATCGCCCGCAATTCCCGAAACCCTTCGAAAACCGAAGGGGAGGGCTGCGCGCGCGCCTCTTCCCGGTCAAAATATTCTTTCACTATCATCATTGCCAAAATAGTGGCAATACACAACATCAGGCCGGTCATCCAAAAAAGCGGCCGAAACCCGACCCAGCCGGCGGCCAGACCGCCCAGAAACGGGCCGAGGATCGTGCCGCCGATGATGCCGGACTGCATCAATCCCATGACCGTTCCCATCTTGTGCTTCGGAGCGATGGACGCCATCAGCGCCAGAGAAGCCGGGTTGAAGCCGGCCACCGTGCCGTTCAGAAGCCGGAGCAGCAACAGCTGCCAAGGGGAAGTCGCAAATCCCATCATCGTCATGACAATGGCCATGCCGATGCCGGAGCGCAAAATCATGACTTTGTGGCCGTAACGATCCGACAGGCGGCCCCAAATCGGCTGCACAAAAAATGAAGTGATGAAATTGGCGGCAAAGATCAGTCCGGACCACGTGGTATTGGCGGCCGGATCGGTGATGCCCAGATCCTGCAAATACAGCGGCAGGAACGGCACGATCATCGTCATGCCCGCGTTGACCAGAAACAGGCCGAGCCAGAGCACGATCAAATTTTGTTTCCATACAGCCATGGGTTTTTCATCCACTTTCTTGGTGTGAAGACGATCTGCAGGGAAACGAGCGGTTTTCGTAAAAAGCGGCTATTCAATCCAACACAAAACCTCTGAAAGAGCTACCCAATGCATTTCTTCGCTTGTTCAAGCAAATGGGATATGTAATCGGCTTTTTCGTTCGAGTAAGAAAGGAGTGTACAATAACCTTTTCGAATGGCGTCAAGTTTTCTTTCGGAATATTGTTCGGCGATTTCCGGGTGATCTCTCAAGTAATCTCTGATGAGAAGGTTGTTCACCCATTGTTCGCCTTTCCAAATGACGACAGCCAGATTATAGGCATGTTCTCGGCGTTTTCGAAAATATAATCTTCCCTTTACACCTGCTTCTCCCAACCCTTCATAACCAAGTTTCAATAGTCCGTTGGTTACGGCATCGTTCAACGCCAGCGTTTTCACACCTATCAATATATCAATAATCGGTTTTGCGAACATTCCCGGTACCGACGTACTGCCGAAATGCCGGATGTCAACCGCGTCGTCCCCAAAAACTTTCATTAACTTTGCTCTTTCGTTTTGAAACAACGCAGCCCACTTTTCATCATACGGAACGACATGAATCGCCTCATCGAGTTCCATCGCGATTTCACCCATTTATTTGGTATTGTAACACAATGCAAGAAAAGTATCCGAGCAAATCTTTCTCATCGGTAAAAGATTGAAAGATGCCGTCGGAACCCGGGAGCGCGGGTTTTCTTCTTTCCCCCCATCGAGTACAATAACAGACAAGGCAAAAAATCCCCAACTACGGATCGACATGACTTCGATAGAAACGGGAGAGAGAACCGGTGATTTCGAGAAAAGAAGCGATGGCGGCAAAAAGGCGGCGCAGGCAGCGGCATGCGCGCAAAATGTTGCTGCTGGCGGCCGCGGTGTTCTTTGCGGCTTGCGCCGCGCTGTGGGCGGCATACGAATTCGGATGGTTCGGCGAAAAAGACGCCTCCGGGAACACGGCGCAAAAGAACGATGGCGGCGGTCCGTCAGGCGACGGCGCGGGAGAACCGGCCGGCGAATCGGGTGGCGAAGACACCGTGGGCGGCGAGCAGGCCGAGGAAAGCGCTGACGGCGGCGAAAACGCAGGCGGCGGTCGGGACGAGGCGGGCGAAGGGGAGCGGCCGTCCGGGACGACGGAGCCGGCGGATGCTTCTCGCGACACCATCACGTTCACCTTCGTGGGCGACGTCATGATGGCCGGAAACGTCGGCCGGCTCGTCGCCGATAAAGGATACGATTATCCGTTTCAGCATGTGGCGGACCGGCTGCGGGCGGCGGACTGGACTTTGGCCAACCTGGAAACGCCGATCAGCGAACGCGGCGAACCCGAACAGAAGCAATACGCCTACCGCACATCGCCCAAAGCGTTGCCGGCAATCAAGGACGCCGGCATCGACGTCGTGAATTTGGCCAACAACCATGTGCTCGATTACGGACGGGAAGCTTTTCTGGACACGCTCGACCATCTTCAGTCGGCGGAAATCGGCTATGTCGGGGCGGGGAGAAACGAGGAGGAAGCGTATCGTCCGCTGTTTGTGGAAACGGAAGGCATCCGCGTGGCGATTCTCGGGTTCAGCATGGTCGTGCCCGACGTGTCGTGGAAAGCGGCGGGCGATCAGCCCGGCGTAGCGGAGACGTACGATTATACCAGGCCGGTGGAGGCGATTCGCAAAGCGGCGGAAGAAGCCGATCTGGTGGTGGTGATGGCGCATTGGGGCGAGGAGCGCAATCCGCACCCGGTCGCCAAGCAGACGGAAATGGCGCACCGATACATCGACGCCGGCGCGGATCTCGTGATCGGATCCCATCCGCACGTGCTGCAGGGGGCGGAAAAGTACAAGGACCGGTGGATTTTTTACAGCCTCGGCAACTTCGTGTTCACGACCAACGAGGTCAAGGAAACTTGGGATACGGTCATTTTGAACGCAACCTGCACGAAGGACGGCGCATGCGAGCTCTCGGCGGAGCCGGTCAACAACGCCTGGGCGCTGCCGCGGCCGCTGGAAGGCGCCGAGGCGGAACGCGTGCTTTCGCGGTTGTCGGAGATCAGCATTAACGCCCGGGTCGAAGCGGACGGGAAAATTGTCGCTCTGGATCACGCGGATCCGGACGGGATAGCCGCACCGTAGATAGCCGCACCGTAACACGCAGCCTTGTGGGAACGCTCCGGCTTTGGATAGCGGCGCGCCGTCGATCCCCAATCGAGGCGCCGCGGCCCGGCCCGATCCCCCTCCCCTAGAGCCGCGGCTCCGACGCAAAGTCGTCGGAGACCGCATCCCGGTACCGGTCGCGCACGGCAAGAAGATCCGGCAAACAGGACATCAGCGCGTCGACGACCCGCGGGTCGAAGTGCGCGCCGCTTTCCTTCTCGAACAGTTCCAACACGCGGGGAAGTTCCCAGGCTTTTTTGTACACCCGGTCGCTGATGAGCGCGTCGAACACGTCGGCGGCGGCGGTGATGCGGCCGTAAATGTGGATGTCCTCGCCTTTCAAACGGTTGGGATAGCCGGTTCCGTCCCAGCGTTCATGGTGTTGCTCGGCGACGACGGCCGCCGCCTTGAGGATGCGGCGGCGGGAATTTTTCAGCAGGTTGTATCCGATCGTCGTATGCGTTTTCATAATTTCGTATTCCGCTTCCGTCAGCCGGCCGGGTTTGGCGAGCACCGCGTCGGGAATCGCGACTTTGCCGATGTCGTGCATCGGCGACGCCATTTTCAACAGCTCCGCTTCTTCCCGGCTCATGCCCAGCGCCAGGGCGATGTGGTAAGAATATTCCGCCACCCGCTTCACATGGTTGCCGGTTTCCCTGGAGCGCATTTCGCCGATGGCGCCCATGGTGAAAATGATTTCTTTTTGCGTCTCCTCGATTTCGTGCGCAAGCATGGCGGATTCCAGCGACTTGCCGGAATAGGAGGCGGCCAGCGTCAAGTATTCCAAATCTTTTTCGTCAAACGGCCGCTCTCCCGAGCATTTGTTGATCGCCTGGTAAGCGCCCATGACGCCGCCTTCGTTGTCGCGAAACGGAATGACCATGATCGAGCGGGTGCGATACCGCGTTTTGCGGTCCGTCTGCAGCGCGCCGCTTTTCAGCACTTCGCGATATTCTTCATTGGTATAGGCGTCGTCGATAAAGATCGGCTTGCCGGTTTCGATGGCCAAACCGACCAGCCCCGCGCCGCGGGGGATCCGGATTTCGTCGACGCCGTGCGCCACGGGTGTCCACAGTTCGTCCTTCTGATCGTCGACGAGCCATACCGAGCAGCGGTCGGCCTTGACCATCTCTCTGCCCATGTCGGCCATCAGCATCAAAAGCCGGTTCAAGTCGCGTTCGTTGGCGATTTTGGCGGCGTATTCGAGAATGACCTTCAGCATTTCCTCCGGAGATAGCTCCCGATTGGCGTTCTCCGTTTTACCGTCGATTTTTTGCGGCATTCCGTCCGTTCACCCGCCCCGGAGATGTAGATTTTTCGTCGTTTGTGTCTATTTTTCTACAACGCACTCCTCGGCGCAACCATTTTTTTCATCATCCCGGCATGCGAAGAAAATGAACCTGATCACATTTCCTTTTTTTGGCGAACGACGCATGCAAGGTACCGCTCGACGACTTCCGCATTCGTCGAGATTTTTTAGCAAATCCTGTTTTCCAGGGACAACAAATTCATTTGACCGACATGGTGAAGTTTCGGATTTCAATGTTACGATGAGGGTAATCATATTGTGAAGCGTCTGTTCACGACGCTCGGAAGGAGGAACACCATGAATTTGTTGTCGACGTATCGAGGTTCCTTGACCGAACAGTTCTTTCCGGCAGGTTGGGACTTGGCGAAAATCGACGCTTGCTGTTCATCGGATCCGGAACAAATCCATGTTCCACAAAAGCATTGGCATCACGAATTTCAACCGGTCAGTTGCAAACAATTGAGCGATTTTGACGTGATGCTCGGACATGAAATTGCGCTGCAGATCAAAGCAGCTCGAGATCGTGGAGAAAAATTAGCGCTTGTGTTGCCGGTAGGTCCGATGGGGATGTATCGGTGGGCAGTCTATTTTCTTAAAAGTTGGAAAGTAAGCGCTTCCCATGTGTACGGTTTTAACATGGACGAGTGGTCGGACGCGCAAGGAAACACGCTGCCGCCGTCCAATCCCGGCTCTTTCCAATATGGCATGGAAAAATCGTTTTACGGACCGCTTGGAGAATTGACGGTGCCCGAGTCGCAGCGAAATTACGCGACAAAAGAAAATCTTCCGCGATATGCGGATAAAATTGCCGACCTTAAAGCCAAAGGAGCGAAGTTGATTGTCGTCTACGGCATTGGCCGCGTTTTCCATATCGCCTTTTGGGAGCCGCATTTCGCAGCAGAGTATGAAACGGAGGAGCAATGGAAAAAGGCGACGCATCGAATTGGTGCCGATCTTCATCCTTTGACCATCGAACAAAACGCGCTCACCAGCTTCAAGAGCCGGACAACGCTCGTTCCTTGCCGAGCCAATACGATTGGTCCCGGAATTTTCCTGCAAGCGGATTACGCGATCGGAGGGGCGGACGGCGCGATCGGCCGCGGGATGATGTGGCAAGGGCTTTCCCTATGGACAACGCTTCGGCATGGACCATCGCCCTGGATTCCGTCCAGTTATATGCCGACTCTTCCCGGAAAACTGTTTTTTCTGGAAGAATTGGCTGGACCGCTTGCAGCCGATTTGAATTAAGGAGGGAGGCCATTTCTCCATGATTGTAATGGCAATTGGGGCTCATCCGGACGATCTGGAAATATCTTGTGCCGGCACACTGGCCAAACTGAAACGGGCTGGTCATGAAGTCGTTTTATGTTACGCTTGTGACGGGGATAAAGGTCATTACCGGATACCGCCTGATGAACTGTCCCGCATTCGCAGACAGGAAGCGGCAAATGCAGGAGAAGTCATCGGTTGTCCGGTGGTGCCGCTCGGCTTGGCTGATGGAGAAATTTTCGCGGAACATGCCGGCACACGCCTTGCGTTTATCGAAGCGATTCGTGCCGTCCGGCCGGATCTGATCATTACCCATGCTCCGAATGACTATATGCCGGATCACGCTGCCGTCAGCAAGCTGGTGTTCGACACCAGTTTTCTGGCCACGCTGCCGGGATTTGGCGATTCACCCGTCGCTCCGAAAGTGCCTGCCTTATATTATATGGACAATTTGGCCGGAATTGGGTTCGAACCGACGGTTTACGTGGATATTACGGATGCAATGGATGTAAAAATGAAGATGCTCGAGTGCCACCAAAGCCAAATCGTTTGGTTGCGGGAACATGATCGGATCGAGCTGCCCGAGTTCGTGCGCACTCTGGGCAGAATGCGCGGTATCCAGGCAGGTTGTACGTATGCGGAAGGATTTATACAGCATATGGCTTGGACGAGGCCGAATACCGTCAAACTTCCGGTTTAAGAGATGGATCGCGGCGCCTTCTGTTTGAAGGCGCCTTTACGATCATATACATGGGAGAAGACTCTTTCACCTTACTGTCAGATTAAAATAATGACCTGTTCCAACGCTTCATTGCATGATGTTGCCAGCACAAAATGAGGGGATATCGCCGTGAAAGCGCTTCGTCGTTTACGAGTTTCGCTGATGAATCGGTCATTCTTTACGAAACTTTTCGCCAGCATATGCTTTGTAGTCTTTATCGGCAACTTCGCGATGATCGCCGTTTATCAGTTCTATTTCCGCAAAACGATGGAAGATGTGGAGATGGAACGGGTTCAGCGCTCGATTGATCAGACCGCCTACAACCTCGATAGTCAACTCAAGCGGATCGTGAACGACATGAATTATTTTTTCCTGCAAACCAATACGGCGAATGAGATGTTGAAACTCGACGTGCGGAGTCCCGATTTTGCTCAGTCTGCGTTGAATATCGGCAAGTCGCTGGAAGTGTTCCGACTTCGTTATTCCAGCGAGCTCGAATCCGCCTTTTTTTATCGCGAAGACGAGGACCGCTCCGGCGGCCTGTTTTTCTTTGACGAGAATTTGAGCAGGAACAGGGAGATCGATTACCGCCAACAGGAATGGTATCGCATTTTCCGACAAAAGTCCTATCAGCTGTGGACGCGTCCGACAACGGACCACGTATTTTACCAGGATCGTTCGCTTTGGTCGCTTTGGCTGACCAAAGGAATATACGATGTCGACGGACGCAGCGGAATTTTGGTCGTTCGGTTGAATGCCAAAATGTTCAGCGACGCTTTTCGTCACATCGTCGGTAACGATTTGCGGATCGATCTGCTCAATTCGCACGGCGACATTATTTATTCTTCATATTCACCGCCGACGGCCGGTTTGATCCGCGTCCAAAACGCGGAATTATCCCAACGAGGCAGCACGGTCGAAAGCCGTGAAGAGGATAGCGACTGGCTTCCGATGGTGTCGAATTTGGAAAATGCCGATATTCTCGTACGCGCCCAGGTCAGCCGAAAAGCGATTGTCGACAGGGCCAACCGGTTGAACCCTTTTCATATCGCCGTAATGGTTGCGGTATTGGCAATGTCTTTTCTGATTTCCCTGTTATTGTCGATCATGCTGGTACGTCCGGTGAAAACGCTGCTCGGTCTCATGAAAAAAGTGGAAACAGGGAATTTCAATGTCCGTTTTCCCGTTCGGTATCGAGACGAAATTTCTCTGCTTGGAGCAGGCTTCAACAGGATGATCGAACGCCTGTCGGAACTGATTCGGCAAGTTTACGTCATTCGGATGGAGAAGATGGAACTGGAACTTCATCAAAAGGAAGCTACCATTTTGGCGCTGCAAAATCAGATAAATCCCCATTTTCTCTACAATACGCTGGAAACGATCAATTGTCATGCCATATTGAACGATTTGCCGAGTATCAGCCTTATGAGCAAAGCGCTGGCTGATTTTTTCCGCTATTCCATCGACAATCGCAGCATTGAGGCGACCTTGGGGGACGAACTGCATCACGTCATGACCTACTTGAAAATTCAGAGGGAACGAATGCCGGACATCGAGACGGTTTTCAATGTTCCCGACGATCTGCTCGATGCGCCTATTGTCAAACTCACGCTGCAACCATTGATCGAGAACGCTTACAAACATGCTTTTCGCGGTGATCGATATTATTACTTGCATCTGTATGCGACGCACAGCGGAGACGGGGTTTTTCAAGTCGTCATCGAGGATAATGGGGAGGGCATGGAGGAACAGAAAATACAAGAGATGAACCGTTTGTTCTCCGAAGCGGCGCCGTCCGAACTATCGGAACATCCCGATTGGCAGCGAAACAGCATCGGATTGCTTAACGTGCATTTTCGCATTCGGCTTCGATATGGAAAGCCGTTTGGCCTTTCTTTAGCCGAATCGGCTTCCGGCGGCCTGCAGGTCTGTCTGACGCTGCCGGATCGGAAAAAAATGCGTGAAACGGAACAGGGGGGCTTGCATGATGAAAGTGTTGGTGGTTGACGACGAGGAAATTATCCGCAAAGGTTTGTGCAAATTGTTGAAACAATGTCCCAAGACGATGATGGAAGTGAATGAGGCAAAAAACGGACGATTGGCGTTGGACATGATTGAACGCATCCGCCCGGATCTGGTCATTACCGACATTCGCATGCCTGTCATGGACGGATTGGAATTGACGGATTGCTTAAGACAATCCAATCCGGATATCCATATCGTCATATTGACGGGATATGCCGAATTCGATTATGCCCGGAGGGCGATCCGCAACGGAGTGTTTGATTATTTATTGAAACCCGTCACGCAGGAACAGCTGGACGAGATCATTTTGCGCCTTGTCATGCGCAGTCCCGCACCATGGATGGAAAGGTTTGATGCCGACAGTCTGCGTTATTTGCGGGACGGTGTGTCCGAATTGGTCAGGTGCGTCATGGCGGAAAACAGAGCCGGTGTCGATCATTTGATGAACAAGTGGCGCCATGCATGCAAGCAATGGAATCTTTCGTATGAGGAAGTGAAGCAGCTGCTTGCCCATATCAAGCTCATCTACAAAGCGGAAATGGCCATGGTACAGCACGATCTGCCTGCCGAGCCGGTTCCGACGTCTTCATCCGCCATGTCACTTGATCATTTGTTTGATCAGCAGGCGCAATACTACCATGCGCATATTTCCGTGTTGGCCAGCAAACGGGCACCGCGCAACAAACGGGTGGTCGATCTGGTCGTTCAGGAGATCGGGCGGCATTACGGGAACCCTGAGCTGAACATTCATTCGTTGGCGAAAGCAGTGGGCATATCAGCCGCCTACTTGAGCAAAATGTTTCGCGAAATCATGCATATGCCGATCACTCAATTTATCACCGATTTTCGGCTTGAACAGGCAAAAAACCGTCTTGAACGGGACGAGACGGTAAAGATTACACAGATCGCGGAGGAGTGCGGCTTCACCGATTACCCTTATTTTTCCAAAGTGTTCAAAAAGACGTACGGCGTTCCGCCCCAAGAGTATCGCGACAAGTATTGGTCGTCCGCCGTCCAAAACAGTTTTTGTATGACAAGAGACGGTTCTGGGCGACATGGATGAAAGCGTATTCGCACGATACAATGACATCAACCGGTTGCAACCAGTAGTATTCCATAAGCGAGGAGAGAGCAAATGAAGATCCAAGGGGTAAAATGGTTTGCGCTATTGATGTGCATCATCCTGACGGGTTCACTGGTCGTTGCGTGTTCCGGCGGCAACAATACATCAAAGGGCAGCAGTGACATGCAAAACCAAACCGGTGGCGGAAATGACACTCCAAACGACGACGCCCATGTGGACACATCCACGCTGGAAGGATGGGCCAATGGCATTAAACAGAAACATGGGGGAACGCAAATCAGCCTGGCTTTTGCCAGCCATCCGGCAACAGAAGCGTTTCAAAAAATGACGGAACAGTTTGAACAATTGACCGGCATTCGTGTGAAATGGGAAGTCATGGAGGAAACTTATCTGAAAAACAAACAATTGCTAGACTTTACCGGGAACACGGGGGCATACGACGTTTTTATGGTCGACGGGTTTTGGATGAGCGAATACGGCAGCAAAAACGTTCTGGTGCCGCTCGATGATTATTTGGCCGATGCCGATTTGACTCCGGACTGGTTCGATTATGAGGACATCGTACCCGCATACCGTAACGGAATCAGCAAATATGACGGAAAAATCTTGGGAGTGCCGTTCGCCGGTGAAACGCGCTATATCGCCTACCGGACCGATTTGTTCGAGAAATACGGCAAACAGCCTCCGAAAACGATGGACGAATTTTTGGAATTGGCGCGGTTTTTCAACGGAAAGGAAGATGGGCTGTACGGCGTGGCCATGCGCGCGCAGCGCGGTATTCACAATGCATCCGGGCTGATGACCATTATGTACAATTTCGGGGGAGGATTCATCGATCAGCAAACATTTGAAGTCACGATGAACGACCCGAACACCGTCAAGGCGCTGCAGTTTTATGTCGATCTGCTGCAGAACGCGCCGCCCGACGTCGCCTCCTATACGCATGAAGAAGCCATTTCCGCGTTCATGGCGGGCAAGACGGCGATGTGGCTGGATTCCACGGCACTTTCCACGCAAATTCTCGATCCGGACAAATCCAAGGTGTACGACAAAGTCGGCTTTGTTCCCACTCCCGAAGGTCCTGCGGGACGTGCGTCGGCGTTGGCCGGATGGAATATGTCGATTCCGCAGTTGGCCAAAAACAAGGAAGCAGCCTGGGCGTTCATCATTTATATGAACAGCAGGGAAAAAGCGAAGGAATATGTGTCCAACGGCGGCACACCCGTAAGAACATCAATTTATCAGGATCAGGAATTGATCGCCCAAAACCCGTCCTATCCCGTTCAGCTGGAGGCGTTGGAGGATGCGAACGTACTGGTGGAAAAAGGCATCTCTTGGATTCCCCAGCATGAAAATCTAGGACAAATGCTGGACCGCGTCGGTTATTACGGCAGCATGGCGCTGACAGGCGAAATTACCGTGCAGGAAGCCGCCGACAGGGCTCAAAAGGAATTGGAAGAGATCATTAACTAACGCCCTTTGAGGGGCCTCATTGTGCGAGGCCCCGATTCATTTCACCCTGAAAAGAGAGGTGGGTATCCTGCGTTCTTTCTTTCACCGAAAACCGCATCTGTTGTTTATCATGCCGGCTGTTGTGCTGATGGCAGTCTTGACTTTCGTGCCGACGATTTTTCTGTATGCGCTCAGTGTGACCAATTATGAACTCGGTTCTCCCTCTTATCGTTTCGTGGGACTGGAAAATTACGTTCGGCTCTTTTCAGGGGGAGATCCGGAATTTTGGAAATCGTTTTGGCTTAGCATCAAGTTTATGGTGATCGTTACCGTTCTGGAATTGGCGTTCGGATTCGCATTGGCTCTGCTCTTGGACCGCGAGTTTCGGTTCAAGTTCATCGTCTTCGCCTGTTTGATCGTTCCGATTGCGATGACGCCAAGTATCACCGGTCAGCTCTGGAAATTGATGTTGAATGCTGAATACGGTGTCGTCAATTATTTGCTGGAGAAGTCGTTCGGGTGGAAGGTGGTGTGGCTGTCGGAGTCTAACGCCTTTTTGTCTACGGTTCTCGTCGACGTGTGGCAGAACACGCCCTTTGTCGCACTGATTTTGTATGCCGGACTGAAATCTTTACCCGTCGATCCTTACGAAGCTGCGATGATGGATGGCGCCAACCGCGCGCAAATGTTGCGTCACATTACGCTGCCGCTCTTGAAGCCGATGTTTTTGCTTGCGGTCGTGTTTCGGTCAATGGATGCGCTGAAACTGTTCGACATCCCGTTTTCGCTCACCCAGGGAGGACCGGGCAGCGCCACCGAGTTTTTGAGTTTGCATGTGTATCGTCTCGGTTTTGCCCAAACCGGTTGGGTGGGCAGAGCTTCCGCGACGGCGGTCGTCTTGCTGATGTTGATCTCGATAATCAGCATGCTCCTGATCAAGGCTTTCCGAAAAGGGGTTGAAGAGAGATGAGCGCATGGCACCGTAAAAAAGCGGGAGTCTGGTCTTTGCTGATGATTGCCGTAGTCTGCGTCGTTTGCGTGTTCCCCCTGTTTTGGATGGTGCTGATCAGCCTCAAGACCAAGGCGCAAACTTACGATCCGTCCATTTGGTGGTTCACGCCTACCTTGGACAATTACAAGCAAATCATTAAATTTCGCAACATTATGGAATATGTACGCAACAGCGCGGTTGTTGTTATGGTGACAACAGCTGTCTCGATCGTGATTGGCGGGCTTGCGGCGTACGGTTTCGCCCGGTTCTCGTTTCATAGGAAGGAAAACTTGGCGTTTTGGGTTCTCAGCTTGCGCATGCTGCCGGCGATAGCCACGGTGATCCCTTTTTTTGTCATGTCGCAAATGTTGAACGTATTGGACACGCAGTTGGTATTGATTATCTCGTATATGCTATTCAACATTCCGTTTACGATCTGGATGATGCGTGGGTTTTTCGAAGAAATTCCCCAGGCTATTGAAGAGGCTGCTCTGATTGACGGATGCTCGCGATTTCAGGTGTTTTCGCGCATTTTGTTGCCACTCTCGCTGCCCGGGCTGGTCGCGACAGCCATTTTTTGCATCATCCATTCCTGGAACGAGTTCGTGTTCGCGCTGTTTCTCACGAGTTCGGAAGCACACACACTTCCGACGACCGTCACGCTGTTCTTGTCCGTGACCGGGGTAGTGTGGGGGGAAATGTCCGCCGTGGGTGTCATTACCATTTTGCCGGTACTCGTCTTTTCCATGGTTGTTCAACGTTTTATGATCCGTGGCTTAACTTTCGGCGCGGTGACGTCCAATTAGCGAAAATCTGTTTCTGCAATCACAATGAAAGGTGGTGACCCCCGTCAGGTCTTTACGGTCTGAGGGGAGAACATGACGATGTTGAAAATGGCGATCATCGGTGCGGGCACATGGGGAGACATCCACGCCCGCGTGTACCACGAGCATCCTCAGGTCGAACTGGTCGGAATATGCGACTTGAACATTACACGGGCGCAGGCGCTTGCTTCCAAATACGGTCTGCCGGAATCCGCGGTGTTCTCCGATCATTTAACCATGTTGCGCAACACCGATGCGGATGCGGTTGCCATTGTGACCCCGGATTTTTCGCACTGCCGGTTGGCGGTGGATTGTGCCAATGCCAAAAAACATTTGATCATAGAAAAACCTCTGACGACCAGCCGCGAGGAAGCGGAAGCCATCGTTGAAGCGGTGCAACGCAACGGCGTTCGCATGATGGTGGATTTGCACGCCAGGTGGAGCCCGATTTACGCCATTGTCAAGCAGGCCATCGTTGACGGCGAGATCGGCGAACCTTACAGCGCGTATTACCGTTTGAACGACACCAAATGGGTGGCGACGGATTTGCTTCCGTGGGCAGCGAAGTCTTCCATCCTATGGTTTCTTGGTTATCACAGTGTCGATACTTTGCGATGGCTGTTCAACGATGAAGTTGAACGCGTGTATGCGGTCTCGCGTTCCGGCATTTTAAAACGATTGGGTGTGGACACGGTCGATATGTATCAGACGATTCTCGAATTCCGGCGAGGCGGCATTGCCACCATGGAGAACGGCTGGATTACACCGAACGCCAATCCGAACGTCAACGATATGCGGCTGAATGTGCTGGGCACCGAAGGGATGTTCAACCTGGATCCAACACACAGCCAGTTGATCGAACGGATTACGGATACAAAGTATGATAAGCCGGATGTCCTGGTTCGCCACTTCGTGCACGGCAGACCGAAAGGATTTGCCTATGAGAGCATCCGCCATTTTGTCGACTGCATCATTTCCGGTGAACCGTTTCTTGTAACCATCGAAGATGCTTACAATACCACGATGGTCATTCTGGCGATAATGGAGTCGGCCCGGAAGCGGGAGCCCGTCATGGTTGTTTACTGAAACGAATCTTGAAAACCGCAACATATTTCCATCTCGAGTCGGGAAGAATCCGACTCTTTTTTTACGGTTAAGTAGCCAAGCATCGGCAAAAAAACAACGAATTCGACAAAATTGAATGTTTCGCGAAACAGCGCCATCGGGTATTCTATTCATAAACGGAACCGGATTCCGCGGGATTCGAAAAAAGGAAGGGCTTATGATGAACGAACAGACATTGAATTTGTTTCGCACGTTGACGGAACTGCCCGGCGCTCCGGGTTTCGAACATCCGGTAAGGGAATTCATGCGGCGGGAAATGTCCCGGTATACGAAAGAGTTCGTGCAGGACCGGCTCGGCAGTTTGTTCGGCGTCGTGCGCGGCGATGATCACGGTTTGCGCGTCATGGTGGCCGGGCATATGGACGAAGTGGCGCTGATGGTGACGCAAATTACCGATCACGGCATGATCCGGTTTCATCCGCTCGGCGGCTGGTCCGCCCAGGTGCTGCCCGCCCAGCGCATGCGGATCATCACCGAAAACGGCCCGATCGACGGCGTCATTGCGACGACGCCTCCCCATTTGTTGAAGGATGGGCAAAAGCAGGAAACCGACATCGCGGCGATGCTGCTCGACATCGGGGCGGACAGCCGCGAACAAGCGGAGAGCTTCGGCGTTCGTCCCGGCCTGCCGATCGTGCCGGTATGCCCGTTCACGCCGCTGGCCGATCCGCGCAAAATCATGGCGAAGGCGTGGGACAACCGGTACGGCGTCGGACTGGCGATCGAGCTGATCAAGGAAATCCACCGGGACCCGCCGCCCCACATCGTGTTTGCCGGAGCCACCGCACAGGAAGAGGTCGGCCTGCGCGGCGCGGAAACCGCGGCGAGGCTGATCCGGCCGGACGTGTTTTTTGCGCTCGACGCGAGCCCGGCCGGCGACGCGGGCGGCGACCGCCAGGCGTTCGGACAGCTCGGCAAAGGCGTGCTCGTGCGCATTCTCGACCGCACGATGGTGACGAATCCGCGCATGGTGGAATGGATTCTCGATACGGCTTCCACCCACCGCATTCCGTATCAGTTTTTCGTGTCGCCCGGCGGCACGGACGCGGGCAGGGTACATTTGTCGGGCATCGGCGTGCCGTCCGCCGTCATCGGCGTTTGCGCGCGATACATTCATTCGTCGGCCTCGATTCTGCACACGGACGATTACGCGGCGGCCAAAGAATTGCTGATCCGGCTCGTCCGGTCGCTGGACCGCGGCGTCTTCCGCAGGCTGATCGGCATAGAGGACGAGGCGCAAATCGTCGGCGACGAATCGCAGACCGACGGCGACGAAACGCGGAACGGGGGCGGGACGAACCGTTGACCGGCGGCCGCGGAGACGATACGTTCAACGGCTGGTCGGGAATCGTGTGCATTGCGCACATTCGGCATGAAATATGGTATAATGGAGTCCCTCCTTTTACCTCAAGCGTTCTTCATGCTGCAACTTGCCTTCCGGCGATGATGATAATCCTATTTTAGAAAGGATGATGTCCTTTGTACCACCTGAAAGAGCAGGAAATGATCTTCGTTTTCACCGGCCCGGACGGTTCGGGGCGCAAGACGGTCGCCGACATGGTCGGGAGCACGCTCGGATTGAAAAAAGTGCTCTCCTACACGACGCGGGCCAAACGTCCGGCGGAAGAGGAAGGACAAGATTATTACTTCATCACGCGCGAACAGTTTGAGCAGGCGGAACAAAACGGCGAGTTCGTGGAAAGCGTCGAGATCGACGGGGCGAAGTACGGGATCAAGCACGCGGACATCGAGCACACGTTCCAAAACCACGATTTCATCTACCTGATCCTGAACGCGCAGGGCGCCCGCAGGCTGAAGGCGCTTTACGGCGACAAGGTGACGCGCATTTTCATCTATGTCGACAAACAGACGATGATCGAACGGCAGAAAAAGCTGAACGCCGATGAAGAGACGCTGGAACGGCACATCCGCCACTACGAAGAAGACATGTCCTACAAAAACGAGTGCAAGTACGCCATCGAGAATCTGGATCTGGCGCACACGGTGTTTGCCGTGACCAACATTCTTGAGCAATACATGAACCGCGGTCTGGTGGAGAAGGATTGACAGGCGCCGGGCGGGGATAAGTCCCGGAATGAAAAGGCCGAGTAAAACGAACACAGTGAAAAACACAGCGAAAATATAAAAAGCAGACAGGTGGAGGACACATGGCGTATTTTGACAAGGTGAACCGCATCGGTTACGAGGGGAAACAGTCGCAAAATCCGCTGGCGTTCAAACATTACAATCCGGACGAAATCGTGCTCGGCAAAACGATGGAAGAGCATCTGCGGTTCGCCGTGGCGTACTGGCACACGCTGACGGGCGGAGGAGCCGACCCGTTCGGAGCGCCGACCGCCGTTCGCCCGTGGGACCGGTTCACGGGCATGGATTTGGCCAAAGCGAGGGTGGAAGCCGCTTTCGAATTTTTTGAAAAAATTCGCGCGCCCTATTTTTGTTTCCACGACCGGGACATCGCGCCGGAGGGCGAAACGTTGGCGGAGACGAACCGCAACCTCGACGCGATCGTGTCGATGATCAAGGAGCACATGCAGTCGACCGGCGTCAAACTGTTGTGGAACACCGCCAATATGTTCACCCATCCGCGATACGTGCACGGCGCGGCGACGTCGTGCAGCGCGGACGTGTTCGCCTACGCGGCGGCGCAGGTGAAGAAGGGGCTCGAGGTGGCGGTGGAGCTCGGCGCCGAAAACTATGTGTTCTGGGGCGGCCGTGAAGGCTACGAAAGCCTGCTGAACACCGACATGGAACTCGAACTCGACAACTTGGCGCGCTTTCTGCACATGGCCGTCGATTACGCGAAAGAAATCGGCTTCCAAGGACAGTTCCTCATCGAACCGAAGCCGAAGGAACCGACCAAGCACCAGTACGATTTCGACTGCGCGACGACGATCGCGTTTTTGCAAAAGTACGGTTTGCAGGATCATTTCAAGCTGAACATCGAAGCGAACCATGCCACATTGGCGGGGCATACGTTCGAGCATGAACTGCGCGTCGCGCGCATCCACGGCATGCTCGGTTCCATCGACGCCAACCAGGGCGATCTTCTGCTCGGTTGGGACACGGACGAATTTCCGACCGACCTGTATTCCGTCACGCTGGCGATGTACGAAATTTTGAAAAACGGCGGCCTCGGATCCGGCGGAGTGAATTTCGACGCCAAGGTGAGGCGCGGTTCGTTTGAGCCGGAAGATTTGTTCCTCGCGCATATCGCCGGTATGGACACGTTTGCCCGGGGACTGAAAGTGGCGGCCAGGCTGATCGAGGACCGGTTTTTTGAAAACATTCTGGACGAGCGCTACGAGTCGTTTCGCAGCGGCATCGGCCTCGACATCGTGAGCGGCAAGGCGAATTTCCGCACTTTGGAAGCTTATGCGCACAGCCTCGGCGAAATCCGCACCCGTTCCGGCCGGTTGGAGCACATTCGCGCCCGCCTGAACGAATACTTGTTCGAGGGATGATTTCATGAGTTACGTCATCGGCATCGATCTTGGCACGAGCTCGGTCAAGGCGCTGCTCGTCGACAGGGATGGAAACGTTGTCGGTGAAGCGTCCAGGCCGTATCCGCTCCTTCACGAGCAGCCGGGCTGGAGCGAGCAGCGGCCGGAAGACTGGGTACGGGAAACCGCGGCCGCGCTGCGCGAACTGCTGGACGGCGCCGCGGTGAACCCGGAGCTGATCGAAGGCGTCAGCTTCTCCGGCCAAATGCACGGGCTCGTGCTGCTGGACAAGGACGGCCGTGTGCTGCGCAACGCGATCTTGTGGAACGACACGCGCACGACGGCGCAGTGCAGAAAAATCGAGCGAACGCTCGGCGAACGGCTGCTGTCCGTGACGAAAAACGCGGCGCTGGAAGGATTTACGCTGCCCAAGCTGCTTTGGGTGCAGGAACATGAGCCGGAACTGCTGGCCAAAGCCGCGGTGTTCCTGCTGCCGAAAGACTATTTGCGCTATCGCATGACCGGCGGTCTGCATATGGACTATTCCGACGCGGCCGGCACGCTCTTGCTCGATGTGGCCGAAAAACGCTGGAGCGCCGACATTTGCGCCGCATTCGGGCTCGATCCGGCGCTGTGCCCGCCGCTCGTCGAATCGTTCGACTGTGTCGGCGGGGTGTTGCCCGAATTTGCCGAACAGAGCGGGCTTTTGCCGGGCACCAAAGTGTTCGCCGGCGGCGCGGACAACGCTTGCGGCGCGCTCGGGGCCGGCATCGTGCGCGAAGGCGCCGCGCTGGCGAGCATCGGCACCTCCGGTGTCGTGCTGACCTATGAAAACGATCGCACGCGCGATTTCGGCGGCAAGGTGCACTTTTTCAACCACGCGAAGCGCGACGCTTTCTACGCGATGGGCGTGACGCTGGCCGCCGGATACAGCCTCAGCTGGTTCCGCAACACGTTCGCCGCCGGCGAAAGCTACGACGAACTGCTGAAGGGAACCGGTCAAGTGCCGCCCGGATCGCGCGGACTGCTGTTCACGCCGTATCTCGTCGGCGAGCGCACGCCGCATGCGGACGCCGTCATCCGCGCCAGCTTCATCGGGCTCGACGGGGCGCATACGAGAACCGATCTGGCTCGCGCGGTCATGGAGGGCATCACGTTTTCGCTCCACGAATCGATCTGTTTGTTCCGCGAAGCGGGCAAAACGGTGGACCGCATCGTTTCCATCGGCGGCGGCGCCAAAAACGACGTCTGGCTGCAAATGCAGGCGGACGTCTTCAACGCCGAAGTGATCCGGCTGAAGAGCGAGCAGGGGCCTGCGCTCGGCGCCGCGATGCTCGCCGCGTACGGATGCGGCTGGTTCGCGTCGCTGGAAGCGTGCGCCGACCGGTTTGTCGCCGCGGACCGTTCGTTTTTCCCGCAGCCTGACGCGGTGCGCGTCTACAGCGAACTGTTTTCGGTGTACAAGCAGGTCTATCAACAGACGAAACCGCTGAACGAACAACTTCAGCGGTTTCGGAAATAAGGAATTCGTGATGGTGAATTCAGAATCCAAGAGGAACGGCCGGGCGAACGCCCGGCCGGTTCCGTTTATTTTGCGCCGGTCAGCTGTTCCATTTCCTCGATGAGTCCGCGGAACACGTCCATGGCCTGGCGGATCGGCTGCGGCGTCGACATGTCGACGCCCGCTTTTTTCAAGATGTTGATGGAATAGTCGCTGCCGCCGCTCTTCAGGAAGCCGAGATAGCGCTCGACCGCGGGCGCCCCTTCCTCCAGGATCTGCTTGGCGAAACTCGTGGCGGCCGAAAATCCGGTCGCGTATTTGTATACATAGAAGCTGGAGTAGAAATGCGGAATGCGCGCCCACTCCATCTCGATGTCCCGGTCGACGTGCATGCGGTCGCCGTGGTATTTCACGTTGAGATCGTAATAAATGTCCGACAAAAGCTGCGGCGTCAGCGATTCGCCCTGCTCCGCCTTGTCGTGGATGATCATTTCAAATTCCGCGAACATCGTCTGACGGAACACCGTCGTGCGGAATTGGTCGGCGTAGTAAGTGAGCAGGTACAGCTTTTCCTGCGGATCGGTCGTATGTTTCAGCAGGTGGTCCATCAGCAGCGCCTCGTTGAGCGTCGAGGCGACTTCCGCGAGGAAAATCGTGTACTGGGCGTCCCGGTAAGATTGCGAGCGGTCGGACAAGTAGGAATGAATCGCGTGCCCCATCTCATGCGCCAGCGTGAACATGCTGTTCAAGTTGTCCTTGTGGTTGAGCAGCACGTACGGATGCGTGCCGTAGGCTCCCCAGCTGTAAGCGCCGCTGCGCTTGCCCTCGTTTTCGTAAACGTCGATCCACCCGCCGTCGTATCCTTCCTGCAGGATGCGGAGGTATTCGTCGCCGAGCGGCTTCAGGCTTTCCTTGACTTTTTGCTTCGCCTGCTCGTATGTAATCTGCATATCCACTTCCTTGGCTAGCGGAGCGAACAGATCGTACATATGCAGTTCGTCCACGCCGAGCAGCCGCTGCCGAAGCGCCAGATAACGGTGCAGCAGCGGAAGGTGTTCGTGGATCGTGTCGATCAGGTTCGTGTACACTTCCTTCGGAATGTTGTCGCCGAACAGCGACATTTCCAGCACCGACGGATACTTGCGCGCGCGGGCGTAGAAAATGTTTTTGGACACGTTCGCGTTGAGCGTCGCCGCCAGCGTGTTTTTTTGTTTGCGATATGTGGCGTACATGGCGTCGAACGCGCTCTTGCGCACGTCGCGGTTTTTGCTTTCCAGAAACTGGATGTACCTTCCGTGCGTCAGCTCGACTTCTTCGCCCTGCTCGTTTTTGATCGTCGGAAATTTCATGTCGGCGTTGTTGATCATGCCGAAAATGGTGTTCGGCGCCTGCGCCATCGCGCCGGCCTGCGCGAGCAGCGCTTCCTGCTCTTTGGACAGCACGTGCGGTTTCTGGCGCAGCATTTCTTCCAGCGTGCGCCGGTAGGCGGACAGCGTCGGATCGTTCGCCAGCTGCCGCAGCTGTTCCTCCGACAAACTTAAAATTTCCGGCGTAATGAACGACAGCGCTTCGTTGACTTCCACGCTCAGCTTTTTGGCTTTATCGGACAGCGCCTGGTATACCGGATCCGCGGTGTCCTCGTGATGGCGCATGTTGGCGTACACGTACAGCCGTTCCGTCAGCAGGGAAATGTCGTCTTCCAAAGCGAAACATTGGCGGATCGTTTCGGCGTTGTCCAGCTTCCCTTCGAACCGGCGAATGTCTTCGAGTTTCGCCTTGACGTCCCGGTACTCGCGATCCCACGCATCCTGGTTCGGGAACAGGTCTTCCAATCTCCAGCGGTGTTCGGCGGGGATTTCGGAGCGTTTTGGCAAACGATGCATCATATCACTCCTTATGATGGCTTGGATCGGTCCACTGTCCGCCCGCCGCGGCCAGACCGCCAGACCGGCCGATGACGCCAGCCATACCAAGCCGGCGATGACGGCTGCGGCAACGCGCACGAGGATCACCTCCGCATCCGGGCAAATCGCACCCGTTTTCGGAGTAGTATGACCGTCCTCTTATTATATTATAACGATTCCGCTTACAATCGATATAGCGCGATCATCATCATCACAAAAGATGCGCAGACGATAAACAGCGAAAACAGCGCCAGCGGCCGCCGCAAGGCTTGCGGGATGCTTTCTTTCTTAAGTATGACAACCGCGGCCAGGCAGAGGGAAACGATCATCATCGTCAATGCCGTCCCCATGTCATCCTCTCCGTTTCTTGATCCTTGGTGCCGTCCAACCGGTTCAGATCGACTCCAACACGCCGATGCAGCGCAGGCGCTCTTCCTCGGAGCCTTCAAACCGCTCCGGCGAAAACCGCCGCTCCGCCCAGTTCATCAGCTCCTGGCGGCTGTTGAACACGTGCGAGTCTTCGCCCCACTGATCGGAAATTTCGCGGACGATAATCGTGCGTCCCTGCACTTCGGCATGCATCATGTTCCATTTGTCGCGCTTGTAGATTTCGATTTTTTTCATCACCTTTATCGCCCCCCGCCCTTGAAAATTGCCCATATTATACCACGCCGGCCCGGGCGGTTCAAAAAATGTCATCATTTCCCCGGAGTGAAACCCGGCGCCGTCTCCGCATACTATGAACGGGTCGGTCCGCACCGCAAACGGCCGACGAGCGATCACATGCGAGGGAGGCAGTCCAGATTGAACGGTACAGTGAAATGGTTCAACGCAGAAAAAGGGTACGGGTTCATTACCGATGAGAACGGGCAGGATGTGTTCGTTCACTATTCGGCCATTCAGGAAGAAGGGTTCAAGTCGCTGGAAGAGGGCGAAAGTGTGGAATTCGATGTCATCCAGGGCGAGCGCGGCCCGCAGGCGGCCAACGTCCAAAAAAAATAAACCGGCGTCACCCCGAAAAAGATGTCCACCGCCGGCTGCGGCCGGAGTGGACATCTTTTTTTGGACGCTTAAGCGGCGACGTCCCGTTTGAGGAATACCCAGAAGGAAATGATGTGAAACAGAACAAAGTAGGCCGCGAGCACCGCCACCGAAAAGCCCAGGCTCATTCCGGGCAGGAGCGGAATGAATGACGAATCCCTGAAATAGATCGACAAATCCATGTTGGTAAAAAGCAAATATTTGGCCCATTCCACCTTCATGGCCATCAGCGCGGTGGCGATCGAGTTGCCGATGAACATGATGACGAGCGCGAGCGAAATGGCCAGCGCGCTGCTGCGGAACACCGTGGAAATCATGAAGGAGAACGTGGCGGTGATCAGCAGGTCGACGCAATCAAACCCGTATTCGCGAAACAGAATGCCGGCGCCTTCCACCTGCGTTTCGCCGCCGAAACCGAACGTGATGCCGCCGATCAGCGCGGAAACGATCAGCTGGAACACGATGAGACAGAGCGCAAAAAGCAGCGTGGCGACATACTTGGAAAGCAATATTTTCCACCGCTTGACGGGGCGGATCAACAGCAGTTTCACGGTTCCCCAGCCGAATTCGGAAGCGACGATGTCGCCGGCGATCACGACGGTGAACACGCCGGACAAAAACATCATGGACCTCGCGACCATCATAAAATCCAGCATATTGTGCGTCGCCGCGTAATCGTCCGGCGAAAAGCGGTGCATCAAAATGGCGGCGACGATATTGGCGACGAGAATCAGCCCGAACATGATCCAGGTGCGGGCGCGTCGGTAAATTTTCATGTTTTCGTTTTGCACGAGCGCGGCAAAATTACTCAATGCGGGCACCCCCGGTCATTTCCAGATATTTGTCTTCCAGCGTCCGCGTTTCGGTGCGCACGCCGTAGATGCGGACGCCGGCCTGGACGAGCGCCGCGATCGCCTCGGGAATTTGCTCCCGGGACAGCACCGCGGTAATCTCCGCGTCGCCGTTTTCCAGCCGGACGCCCGGAAAGCGGGACGCGAGCGCGGCGGACGCCGCGGAGACGCTGTCCGGCTCGAACGTGACGGGAAACTGCTCGCCGACGTCGGTGACCATTTCGCGCAAGCTGCGCACATCGACCAGTTTCCCGCTTTGGATAATGGCGACCCGGTCGCACATGAGCTCCATTTCGGACAGCAGGTGGCTGGACACGAATACGCTGGTGCCTTCCTCGCGGGCCAGCCTCCGCAAATAATCCCGCAGTTCGCGAATGCCCGCGGGGTCGAGCCCGTTGGTCGGCTCGTCCAGCACAAGCAGCGCCGGACGGTGCAGGATCGCCTGCGCCACGCCGAGCCGCTGCCGCATGCCGAGCGAGTAGGTTTTGACTTTATCGTGGATGCGCTGTTCCAGGCCGACGAGGCGGATGACCTCGTCGATGCGCTGGCGGGTGAGACCGGGGATCATGCGCGCATAATGGATCAAGTTTTGGTAACCGGTCAAAAATTTGTACATTTCCGGGTTTTCGACGATGGCGCCGACATGCCGCATCGCCTCTTCGAATCGCTGCGTGACGCTGACGCCGTTGACGAGAATTTCCCCTTCCGTGATCGACATCAAACCGACGATCATGCGGATCGTCGTCGTCTTGCCGGAGCCGTTCGGCCCGAGAAACCCGAACACTTCGCCGCGGGGGACGTCGAAGCTCAAGCCGTCGATTATCGTCTTGCCGCCGATGCGCTTGGTCAGCTGGCGGATCTGCAGTACGTTGCCGTGACTCATCATTTCGCCTCCCCTGGTATGAATAGAAGCAAACCGGTACTTATCATACCATAACTTACACCTTTTGGAATATATCCTGGTGCGTGTGCCGTCATCCCGGCCTAGCCGCTTTGGAGAAAACCGCGTCGGATTCGCGTGTCGTTTCGGCGCGCCTTGTTCCGCAAACCGTCGCAAGAAGTGCGGCACTTTGCTCATCTATACGTGTCAGAGCGCGTAACGGTTGCAAATCGTGCGGAGCTTTTCCCGACAACCTCGTGATTTTTCGCCATCCGCCGCAAAAAGGGAGCGGCAATCCGCTTCGCTAGAAGGTTGGAAAAAAGGCGCGGAACATGATACAGTAAAAAGATCAAATTGTGCAATCCGGTCGGTGAAGCCAGATGAGCGACATCTGTTTTGTGTATGATCCGAGGCTGGGCATTCCGATTCCCCGTCTGGAACGGGACTGGGAATCTTACTCCGCGGAGGAGCAGGCGGAGGCGGTCATGCGCTGGGAGCAAATCCGCAGCGCGATTCCCGATAGAATTTTGGAACTGGAACAGCTTATCCGCGGGAAACTGGAGCTGCTCGGCCGGGAGGAGCATTTTCCGACCTGCTGCCGCATCAATGAGGAAATCGCGGAACTGGCGGGGATCATCAACGAACTGAACCTGTGGTACCGCGTACAGCCGGAATTGATCGAGGACGTGCGTTTTCATGACTGAACGTCACCGTGTGCCGCAAAATCCCGTACAGTTGATGGTTCGCATGTATCGGCACATCCTGCCGGAGACGCGGAGGGAATTGGCGCGCTGGAGAAGAGAGGCCGAGTCGATCCCGAACGAGGAGCTGCGGCTGCAGGCGATCAGCAGCATGACCACCAAGCAGTTTCACTGCGAGGGAGGCGCGGTGTACGCCGCCTTTCGACCGGAACAGCGGCATATTCTCATTCCGTTGATCGTCGCGTTCCAGACGATCAGCGACTATCTCGACAATTTGTGCGACCGCAGCACCTCGCTGGATGAGCGGGACTTTCGCGAGCTGCACGGGGCGATGCTGGACGCGATTACGCCGGAGGCGCCGCTCGGGGACTACTACCGGCACCGCAACGACCGCGACGATAACGGGTATTTGCATCGTCTCGTGCGAACGTGCCAATCCTGCGTGCTGATGCTGCCCTCATACGGACTCGTGCGGGAGCGGGTTCGCGAATGGGTCGGTTTGTACGGCGACCTTCAAGTGTACAAGCATCTGCACCGGGACGTGCGGGAAGAACGGCTGCACGCCTGGTGGAACGAGCATCGGCACAAGGCGCCGGGCTATCGCTGGAACGAGTTTGCGGCGGCAACGGGATCGACGCTCGGCGTGTTCATGCTGTTTTGCGCGGCCGCCGATCCCCGGCTCCAGCCCGACGAGGTCGAGTCCATTGCGGGAAGTTACTTTCCTTCCATCTGCGCGCTGCACATTTTGCTCGATTATTTGATCGACCAGGAAGAGGACCGGCGGGGCGGGGATTTGAATTTTTGCAGCTATTACGAAGACGAGCGCACGTTAATCGACCGGCTGGAGGCGATCGTGCGCGACGCCAGGCGGGCGGCTTCGGTCTTGAAGCATCCCCGATTTCACCGTATGATAGTGGAAGGGTTAGTCGCCCTGTATCTTTCCGACCCGAAAGTGAAGAAGCAGGACACGGTCGTACGCGCCGCGCGTCAGCTGATGCGCGCAAGTCCTTTGTCCCGCCTGTTCTTTTGGGTCAACAGCGTTGTGATTCGCAACACGTAACACGTAATCTGGGAGTTCGGAGGGAAATGCATGTCACTCAAATCCATTGCGGTCTTGACCAGCGGCGGGGATTCCCAGGGGATGAACGCCGCCGTTCGCGCGGTCGTGAGAAGCGCGCTGTATCACGGGTTGGACGTTTACGGTGTGCAGCGGGGGTTCCAAGGGCTTTTGAACAACGATATACGCAAGATGGATCTGCGCAGCGTCGGCGATATCATTCAGCGCGGCGGCACGATCCTGCAGACGGCGCGCTGCGAGGAGTTTTATTCGCCGGAAGGCCAGGCGAAGGGCGCGGAAAACTTGCGCAAAATGGGCATCGACGGCCTCGTCGTCATCGGCGGCAACGGTTCCTATCAGGGAGCCAACAAGCTCAATGAATTGGGGATCAAGACGATGGGCATCCCCGGCACGATCGACAACGACATCCCTTACACCGACTTCACGATCGGTTTCGATACGGCGGTCAGCATTGTCGTGGACGCGGTGAACAAGCTGAGGGACACGATGACCTCCCACGAACGTTCCTCCGTCGTCGAAGTCATGGGCCGCCACTCCGGGTATATCGCGCTGTATGCGGGCATTGCGAGCGGCGCCGAATCGATTCTCGTGCCGGAAGTGCCGTTTGATCTGGAAGCGATCGCCGCGCGCATGCGCGAAAACTTCCAGCAGGGCAAACGCCACAGCATCATTCTCGTCGCCGAAGGCGTCGGACGCGGGCAGGATATCGCCGCCCGAATCACCGAGCTGACCGGCATGGACGCGCGGGTCACCGTGCTCGGACACATCCAGCGCGGCGGGACGCCGACGCACAACGACCGCATTTTGGCGAGCCGGCTCGGAGATTTTGCGGTGCAGCGGCTCGTGGCCGGCGATAGCGGCAAAGCCTGCGGGATCATCCGCGGCGAACTGGTGGCGACCGATCTGGACGTCGTCGTCAAGGCCAAAAAGGAATTCGACCGCAGCTTGTACGAACTGTCCCTCCGGCTGTCGCAATAAACACCGGGTGCGGTACGAAATCGGCCCATACGGCAATGATCGCCGCGATCCGGCATTGTCGCACGATCGCGGAGAGGAAATGGCCGTCATCGCAGCCCGACGCCATATCTTGTGTCCCGATAGGGGCATTAGGTATAGGCGCGGCGCGGTGACGGCCATATTTGCATCTCTAACAGGAAACGCCGCCGCCGCATGCATGCGGCGGCGTGAATACGGCGGCGGGCATCCTGCCGCCGTTCAACATTTGGCGCTTGTTACTCCAAATCGTAATTGACGCCTTCGGTATACACATTTCCGGCGTTCCACAACAAAAATTCCTCGATGCCGTTGTCGGCCAGCGCGCGAATTTGCGCCTCGACTTCGGCTTTTCCGTATTTGATGTGCCCCTTCACCCAGGTAGCCGTGAAATCTTGGATCCACGGGCGGATGATCGGCTTCAGATCGCCGAGTTCGGACAGTTTTTCGTGGGTGTCCTTCATGGCGCCGTCGATCGTCCGGTAAGGCTCGGCGTCCGGCACGTTCGAACCGAACCAGCCCGTGCTGTAATGGCTCGGATACACCATGGGCGAGATGACGTCGACATGCCGGGAAATCGCGTTGAAATCCTGTCCGATGCCTTCCGCCGCCGGTACGGAGGCGGCATATCCGAAAATGTCGACGGAGACGCGGACGCCGAGCGGGCTCAATTCTTGTCTCGCATATTCCACGAACTCGCTGACGACCTGCACGCGCGCCCGTTCGTCCTGCACATAGGCGAGCTCTTTGTCCCGCTTTTCGAACCCTTCCGGGAAGCGCACGTAATCGAACTGGATTTCTTTGAAGCCCGCGAGAGCGGCCTGCTTCGCCACTTCCACGTTGTATTCCCACACTTCTTTTACATAGGGATTGACGAAGCTTTCTTTGCGGTTATTGATCCACACGCTGCCGTCGGCGTTCCGGAACGACCATTCCGGTTTCTTGTTGGCCAGCCTGGTGTCCTTGAATACGACGATGCGGGCGATCGGATAAATGTCGTGTTCTTCCAGCGTGTCCATCAGTTTGCCGATGTCGCGAATGATCGGCTCTGTCGTCGCATAATCCGTATCGGGGAGATCCATCGGATACGTGATGTTGCCCCAATCATCTTTGATGTCGATGACGATGGAGTTCAGTTCCGTGTCGTCGATCAGTTTGATCAGCTTTTCGAGGCGCGATCCTCCAGCCGAGTGAGCCGTGGCGTACACTCCCTTGACGACGGGGGCGGTGTCCGCCTGCGGGTCAGTCTTGACGGCGCCGCCCTCTCCTTTCGACGGCGTTCCGTCCGAATTCCCGCCGTTTTCCGACGTTTCCCCCGGTGCGGAAGGATCGAGGTTGCCGCCCTTCATCCCCGCTTCATGAGCGGCGACGGCGGCCTGCAGAAAACGCTCGGCGGTGGCGTCCGGCGCCTGGTCGGTCACGTTCCCCCACAACATCATCAACAACGCAATCAGCACGTCCATTGGATTTTCCCCCATGACTTTGATACTCCATATTATATGACAGACCCGACGAGGAATCACGGGGGGATTTGTGCCCAATTTGCGTAATGGTGTCGAATGATGGAAAAAATAATGACGCCCTTAGTGCAGCAGGGCGTCTTTCTGGTTGTTGCAGATGCTGTGTTCCACGATTTCCAGCACATCCCCGGGATGAAGCCGGTCCATGCCGTTTTTCAGCACGATGCACGTGTCGAGTTCGTCCGGCTTGAGAAACGGGTACAGTTCCGGGGAAAATTTCATAACGATTCTGGACAGCTTAACCAATTCCATGCGGTGTCTCTCCTTTCCCATCGTTCCTGTCGAATCAGGGCGAATCCGGTCAAGGCGCGGGACAGCAGTGGAGCTAGGCGAGTCATCCAAAACCAATATGAAATTACATCCCGATTATACCATATGCCGGACCGGTTTTCACATCCGAAATTTCCCGCTGCCCGTCCCTCTAGACGCATTCTTCCGACCGACCCGACGACGTTTTTGCCCTCCGTCCCGCCGTCGCTTCCGCCGGACGGGCAAGAAACTGAGCAACGTTTCCACTGGAAATCCAGAAATCGGTTGTGCTATGATGGTAAAGAATCAGAGAGACATCTGGCTCCCTCGGGAGCTTTTCTTGTGATGTTCGGATGAAAAGGAGCAGAAACCATCGATGACCTTTCAAGAATTGAATTTGGAACCGAAAGTGCTTCGCGCCGTGACGGAAATGGGATTCGAGGAGCCGACCCCGATCCAGGCCAAGGCGCTGCCGCTGGCGCTGGCGGGACGCGATCTCATCGGACAGGCGCAAACCGGTACGGGCAAGACGGCGGCGTTTGGGCTGCCGATCGTGCAAAATATCGATCCTTCCGAGGACAAAATTGTCGCCCTCGTCATGTGTCCGACCCGTGAACTGGCGATTCAGGTGTCGGAGGAAATCGGCAAACTCGCCCGGTTCAAGGGCATCCGATCGCTGCCGATTTACGGAGGCCAGGACATTGGCCGGCAAATTCGCGCGTTGAAGCAGCGGCCGCAATTGATTATCGGTACGCCCGGCCGGCTGCTGGACCATATCAACCGCAAGACGATCAAGCTGGATCATGTGCGCATGGTCGTACTGGACGAAGCCGACGAAATGCTGGACATGGGATTCATGGATGATATTCAAACCATTCTCGGGATGGTGCCGGAAGAACGGCAGACGATGCTGTTTTCCGCCACCATGCCGCCCAATATTCAGAAACTGGCGCAGCAATTTCTGAAAAATCCGGAGCACGTCTCCGTCGTGCCGAAACAGGTCAGCGCGCCGTTGATCGACCAATCGTATATCGAAGTGCACGAGCGCCAAAAGTTCGAAGCGCTCAGCCGCCTGCTCGACATGGAGTCGCCCGATCTGGCGATCGTGTTCGGGCGCACGAAGCGCCGCGTCGACGAGCTGACCGAGGCGTTGCAGAAACGCGGGTATTCCGCTGACGGCCTGCACGGCGATTTGTCGCAGCACCAACGGGACACCGTCATGCGCAAATTTCGCGACGGCAGCATCGACGTGCTGGTGGCGACCGACGTCGCCGCGCGCGGGCTGGACGTCTCCGGCGTCACGCACGTCATCAATTTCGACCTGCCGCAAGATCCGGAAAGCTATGTGCACCGGATCGGCCGCACCGGCCGGGCGGGCCGGGAGGGCGTCGCCTGGACGTTCGTCACGCCGCGCGAAATCGACCACCTGCACTTTATCGAGAAGGTCACCCGCCACAAAATCCGGCGCAAACCGCTGCCGAGCGTGGCGGACGCAATCGAGGGCAAGCAGAAGGCGACGGCGGAGAAGCTGATCGAAGTGCTGCAAAACCAGGACGTCGGCGAGTTCAAAGGGCTGGCGATGCAGCTGCTCGATCAGTACGATTCCGTGCATCTGTTGTCGGCCGCGCTGAAAATGCTGACCGGGGAGAAAAACGACGTCGCCGTCGAACTGACGCCGGAAGAGCCGATTCGCGCCAAGAAGAGAAAGGACGTTCGCACGGCGGGGCGCCGGTACACCGGCTCGCTGTCCGACGGATTCCGCCAGGGCGGACGCCGCGGCGGCGATTACCGCAGCGGGGAATACCGCGGCGACGGAGGTTGGCGCGGGCGCAGCCGTTATTCGGACCGCGACGCGGACCAGAGAGATCGAAAAGCGGACGGCCGCGACAAGGACAAAAAACGCAACGGCGGTTATGTGAATCCGTTCTGACGCGCGGGGCGGAGGGGAGGCGATCCCCTCCGCCGACCCCGAAAGGAGGATGGTCAACTTGGAAATGAACGGCTTGATGGGTGGGCTGTATCGAATTTGCGAATGGATCATGCGGTTTTCCGTCATCAACGTGCTTTGGGTCATTTGTTCCATCCCGTTTTTGCTGGCGGCCTTGCCGGTCTTGACGGTGGAAAATACCGGGCAGCTGACCATGGTGCTCATCATATCGGGCGTGATCGCTCCGTTCGTTCTGTTTCCCGCCACCGCCGCCATGTTTACGGTCGCCCGCAAATGGGTGCTGGGCGACGTCGACGTGCCGCTGTTCAAAACCTACTTTCGCGGCTATAAGGAAAACTACCGCCAAAGCATGTTCGGCGGCATCATCTATTCGCTCTTGTTTTTGCTGTTTGTGGTCAATATGCGCTTTTACGCCGAATTGACCAACTCGCTGCAGTTTTTGTCCGTCATGTTTCTCGTGCTGATCGCGGTGCTGTGCGTGTCGCTGTTTCATTTCTTTTCGATTCTTTCCCATCTGCACATGTCCGTGTTCCAGATCATCAAAAGTTCTTTGCTGATTACGATCGGGCGGCCGCTCACGTCCATCATGATCGCGATCACCAACGCGGTGATTTTATATATCAGCTTTTTCCATTTCCAATGGCTGCTCATGTTTTTCAGCGGTTCGCTGATCGCGTATTCGTCGTTCTTTTATTTCCACCGCATGTTCGTCAAGCTTCAGGAGAAGCAGCGCCAGTGGCAAGAAAACGCTGCCAATGATGAGGAAGGCGACGCGGAGAAAGCGGATGGCGAAGACGGGGAAGGGCGGAAGACGCGCGCCGACGGCGAAGACGTGGCGGAAGACGGCGACGGCGGCAGCCGCGATGGGCTGCGGACGCAGACGTAACGCAAAAACGTCGGATCAACCCAGCGGTTTCCGTTTACTTTTGGCTTCCGCGGGGATATAATGTTACTACAACAACATCCTGCGATGTTCGTTTCGATTCCACGATCGTTTTGAACCAATGACTGTTTCTAGGGAGTTCTATATTGCAGCGTGGCTGACCTGCCCCCGAAAAGGGACTTCAAAAGCGCTGTTGCGAACACCCACCTGCGAGAGCGGGTTCAGAAACATCTGAATCGGACGGCATTTGCGGGTTTTTTTTATACATACGAAATTCACCCGATTACATCTCTCCGTTCCGTTGGCACGGCAAAACGGGCTTTTTTCGTTTTTGTTTTCGAAAACGTTTTTTTTTTCGTTTGGGGGAATCGGCATGTTCGCGGAAGAACGCTATCGGCGCATTTTGGAACTGGTCAACGAAGCCGGAAAGGCGACGGTGTCGCAGCTGAGCGAAGAGCTGAACGTGTCCGCGGTCACCGTGAGGCGCGATCTGGAAAAGCTGGAAGAAATGAATTTGCTCGTGCGCACGCACGGCGGCGCGATCCCGGTCGGCTCCAACGTCATCCATACCGCGGCGGAGAAGCCGTTTGCGGAAAAAGCGGAGGCGCTGGCGGAAGAAAAGCGCAGAATCGCGGCCGCGGCGGCCGCCCTCGTGGAGGACGACGACGCGGTGCTTCTCACTCCCGGCACGACGAGCATGCTGATCGCCAGGGAGCTTGCCGCTTCGCACAAGCGGCTGACGCTCGTCACCAACGCCGTCAATATCGCCTTGTACATTTGTTCGAACTCGGATATGGAAGTCATGCTGCTCGGCGGTTCGGTGCGGCACAAATCGCTGGCCGCCGTCGGACCGGTGGCGGAAGAGGCGCTGGCGCGCGTCCGTGTCGACAAACTGTTTCTCGGCGTCGACGGATTCGATCTGCAGGAAGGCTTGACGACGCCGAACGTGGCGGAGGCGAGCATCAACCGGAAAATGATGTCCATCGCGCGCGAAACGATCGTGGCGGCCGACCACAGCAAGTTCGGCAAGGTGCTGTTCGCGCATATCGCGCCGATCGAACAGGTGGACAAAGTCATCTCCGACCGCGGGCTGAACAAGGAGTTCGCGAAAAAAATCCGTGATCTCGGAATTTCGTTGACGTTGGTGTGACAACGCGTTAAAATAAAATCGATCAAAAAAGAAATTAAACGATCGAAAACAATCAATCGGGAACCGGAACGAATACGGGTCTGCGGGAGGGAGCCTATGCAGGAGCAATTGGAACGGAAATTTGCGGAACTGTACGGGGAAAGCGCGGAGCCGGCGCGCGTGTTTTTCGCGCCCGGCCGCGTCAATCTGATCGGCGAACACACGGATTACAACGGCGGCTATGTGTTCCCCGCGGCGCTGTCGTTGGGCACGGCGATGATCATCAGAAAACGCGCCGACCGCCGTATCCGTCTCGCTTCTTTGAACTTCGAAGCCGCGGTGGAGCTGGAGGACGCGGACAGCATCCAATACGATGCGCAGCACGACTGGGCCAATTACCCGAAAGCGGTGCTGTTTCATTTGCAGAAGCGGGGATACCGGTTCGGCGGGTATGACGTGCTGTTCGGCGGCAATCTTCCCAACGGGGCGGGGCTGTCCTCGTCCGCGTCCATCGAGGTCGTCACCGGATACGGGTTCCTGCGCATGGAAGGAGCGGAGCCGGACCCGGTGCAGCTGGCGCAGATTTGCCAGGAGGCGGAAAACCAATTCATCGGCGTGAACTGCGGCATCATGGACCAGTTTGCGGTCGCCGTCGGCCGCAAAGATCACGCCATCCTGCTCCAATGCAGCACGCTGAAGCACGATCTGGTGCCGTTTCGCGCGGCCGGACACAAGCTGGTGATCGGCAACACGAACAAGCGGCGCGGCTTGGCCGACTCCGAGTATAACCGGCGCAGGGCGCAGTGCGAGGAAGCGGTCCGGTCGCTGCACGGCCGGTATCCCACTCTGGAACTGCTGGCGGAACTGGACGCGGCATCGTTTGAGAGCGCCGCGGAATCGATTGCGGATGACGTCGTCCGCAAGCGCGCCCGTCACGTCGTGGAAGAAAACGCAAGGGTGCTGGCGTCCGTCGAAGCGCTTAAGCGGGACGATCTCGTCCGTTTCGGCCGATTGATGATCCAGTCCCACGCTTCGCTGCGGGATTTGTACGAGGTGTCGTGCCGCGAGCTGGATGTGATGGTGGAGGCGGCGCTCAATGTCGACGGGGTGCTGGGCTCGCGGATGACCGGCGCCGGTTTTGGCGGATGTACGGTGTCGCTCGTCCGCGACGAGGCGGTGGAACGTTTCGTCCGCGAAGTCGGTTCAACGTATCGTCAAGAGACCGGTCTCGAGCCGGAATTCATTGTTGCGGAAATCGGCGACGGAGCCCGGGAGATCACAGCGTAGAGGAGGAGATCGTGCAATGGCAGTATTGGTGACCGGCGGCGCGGGTTACATCGGCTCGCATACGGTGGCCGCGCTTTTGGAACGGGGCGAACAGGTCGTCGTCGTCGACAGTTTGTCGACCGGACACCGGGACGCCGTGCTGGGCGGCAAATTGTATGTCGGAGACATTCGCGACGCCGACTTCTTGAAACGGGTGTTCACCGAAAACGAAATAGCGGATGTCATCCATTTCGCCGCCAATTCCCTTGTCGGCGAAAGCATGAAGGACCCGGGGAAATATTACCACAACAACGTCTACGGCACGCTGTGCCTGCTGGAGGCGATGAAGGCGCACGACGTGCGGCGCATCGTCTTTTCTTCCACCGCCGCGGTATACGGCGAACCGGAACGGGTGCCGATTCTCGAGGAGGACCGTACCGCGCCTTCCAGCGTCTACGGGGACACCAAGCTGGCGATGGAGCGCATGATCCGGTGGTTCGACAGCGCCCACGGCATCCGGTCCGTCTCGCTCCGCTACTTCAATGCGGCCGGAGCGAAAGGCGACGGGTCGATCGGAGAGGATCATCGTCCGGAATCGCATTTGATTCCGCTCATTTTGCAGGTGCCGCTGGGCAAGCGGGAGTACATTTCCGTCTTTGGCGACGATTACGACACGCCGGACGGCACGTGCATCCGCGACTATATCCACGTCGACGACCTCGCCGATGCGCACGTGCTCGCGCTTGAGCGGCTGCGCCGGGGAGGCGAAAGTTCGGTGTACAACCTCGGCAACGGGAAGGGATTTTCCGTCCGCGAGGTGATCGAAACCGCCCGTCGCGTGACCGGCCACCCGATTCCCGCGCGTACGGAAGCCCGCAGGCCGGGCGACCCCGCCGTGCTGGTGGCGTCGTCGGAAAAGGCGAAGCGCGAGCTCGGATGGGAACCGCGCCGCACCGCGCTGGAAGACATCATCGCCTCCGCGTGGACATGGCACCGCAGCCGCCCCGACGGCTATTCGTCCTGATCGGGGAGGAATCGGCTGCATGCATGCATCGCAAAGCGCCGTCGCCGGACGCGAAATCGAACGTCTGCTTCGTTACGGCGTGCGGCACGGTTTGCTGGAGGAAGAAGACACGATAGCGGCGCGCAACGCGCTTTTGGATTTGTTCGGGTGCACGGAGCCGGGCGCGCTCCCCGAAGGGGAGGACATCCCGGACAGCGCCGTGCCGATTTTGGAACGGCTGCTGGATGTGGCGGCGGAAACCGGCCTGCTGCCGGAAAACACGGTGACGCGGCGCGATCTCCTGGACGCTCGCATCATGGGCCTGCTCATGCCCCGCCAGTCGGAGGTGGCGCGGAAATTTTGGGAGACGGCGCGCCGGGAATCGATCCGGCGGGCGACGGACGACTTTTACGCGCTGTCGCAGGCGTCCAACTATATTCGCATGGACCGCATTCGCCAAAATGTGTACTGGCTGGCCGCGACGGAGTACGGCGAACTGGAGATCACCGTCAATTTGTCGAAACCGGAAAAAGATCCGCGCGACATCGCCGCCGAACGGAACGCGCCGAAGCGGGACTATCCGAAATGCCTGCTCTGTCTGGAAAACGTCGGCTACGCCGGGCGCATCGATCATCCCGCGAGGCAAAACCACCGGGTCGTGCCGGTCACGCTCGGCGGCGAGCCGTGGTATTTGCAATACTCCCCTTATGTTTATTATAACGAGCACTGCATCGTGTTCAGCCGGGAGCACCGGCCGATGGCGATCCATGACGGCACGTTCGCCAAATTGTTCGAATTCGTCGAGCAATTTCCGCATTATTTTCTCGGGTCCAACGCGGATTTGCCGATCGTCGGCGGATCGATTTTGAGCCACGACCATTATCAGGGCGGCAGGCACGTGTTTCCGATGCAGAAGGCGCCCATCGAGCGGCGCTTTGCTCACCCGGATTTTCCGGGCCTTGCGGCGGGCGTGGTCAAGTGGCCGATGTCGGTCGTCCGGCTTGCGTCCAAAGACAAGAACGTCTGCCTCCAGGCGGCGTCCCGAGTGCTGGATGAATGGAGGCGGTACTCCGACGAACAGGCGGACATCGCCGCGTGGAGTCCGGAGGGCGGCGGGCGGGTGCCGCACAACACGGTGACGCCCATCGCGCGCATGAATGATCAAGGGATGTATGAGCTTGATCTCGTGCTGCGCAACAACCGGACTTCCGATCGGCATCCGGAAGGCATTTTCCATCCGCACCGCGATCTGCACCATATCAAGAAGGAAAACATCGGGCTGATCGAAGTGATGGGGCTGGCCGTGCTGCCGGGCCGGCTGAAGAGCGAACTCGAGGGCATTCGCCGCATTTTGACGGGGGAATCGCGTTCGGACCGGCAAAACGCGGCCGGGGACGAATCCGGCGGACCGCAGCAGGACGAACTGCAAAAGCACGCGCCGTGGATCGCCGAGCTCGTGAGCCGTTACGGCACTTCGTTGACCTCCGGCGAGGCGGAAGAAGCGCTGCGGGCGGAGGTCGGGCGGAAATTTTTGCGGGTGCTGGAAGACGCGGGCGTGTTCAAACGCGACGCCGCGGGGCAAGCCGCCTTCCGCCGCTTTTTGCGCACCGCCGGATTCACGGAGATTGCTTCTCCGTAACAAGTCCATCCCGCATCCGCGCTCGTCGCCGACAGGCGGGCTGCGGGAAGGCAATATCAGAACGGGCGCGACATCGCGCGCACGATGAGGAAAGGCGGGAAAAGTCATGGCTCCTATTCGGGTAACGACGACGACGGACGTTCAGTGGGGCAACCTGCTGCTCATCTCCAACGGCCGCATCGAAGCGGCGGTCACGCTGGATTTCGGTCCGAGAGTGGTCCGGTTTCAAATGGCGGGCGGGCCCAACATGTTTTTCGAAAACCCCGAAGGCGATGTGGGCAACGACGCGCCGGACATCGCGCAGGCATACGGAGAAGGCAAGACTTGGCGCATCCGGGGCGGACACCGGCTGTGGACGAGTCCGGAGCACATGCCGCGCACGTACTACCCGGACGATGATCCGGTGCCATGGACGGCGGTGGAGAACGGCGCCGTGCTGACTCCTCCGGCGGAACAGCGCAACCATGTGCAGAAACAGCTGGAAATCCGGATGCGCCCCGACCGGAACGAGGTCGAGGTCATCCACCGCGTGACCAACACGGGGCATTGGGATGCGGAGTTTGCCGTATGGGCGCTGTCGGTCATGGCCCCCGGCGGAACGGCGATCGTGCCTTTCGCGGACCGCGGCACCGGGCTTTTGCCGAACCGGCAGCTCGTGCTGTGGCCGTACACCAACATGAACGACGCGAGGGTGACCTGGGGCGAAAAAGCGGTGATCTTGCGCCAGCGTCCCGATACGCAGCCTTTCAAGATCGGCACGAACAACGAAAAAGGCTGGGCGGCGTATGCCAAAGAGGGGCATTTGTTCGTGAAAACGTATCGTCCCGTGATTGACGGCGTCTACCCGGATTACGGCGTTTCCTTTGAAACGTATACCAACGGACAGTTTCTGGAACTGGAGACGCTCAGCGAACTGCAGCGCGTGCGGCCCGGCCAAACGGTCGAACATGCCGAAACGTGGCGGCTGTTTGAATTCGCGGAACCGGATTGGTCCGACGAGCGTTCGTTGATCGCGCGCATCGAATCGCTGTTGGACGAGCGTTGATGCCGTCGTGGCCGCTGCCGCCGGAACGCCGTCGTTCAGCCGGCATCGGCCCGCTGCGGCCGCTGCCGGTTTTTTTATGCGCGCGAATCACGCAAGCATTCGGATGAATTCCCCTTGGAAGACAAGCATGCGGTATGGTATAGTGTACAATGACAGCGTTTACACTCCGTCAAAGGGGAAGATGGCATGAGCAAATGGAAAAGCTTCTTGGCGGGTGTCGTGTTCGGCATGATGACCGCTGCCGCCGGCGCCGTATTCGCCGCGGAGTCCGATGCCGTCCTCGTGAACGCGCTCGATGCGGTGCTGTGGTGGGACGGAGTGCGTGTCGCCGACGAAGGGCGGGATGATACGGCCGGCTCCGACTTGCCGGCCTTGCTGGAGTACCAGGGTGTCCCCTACGTGTCGCTCCCTCTGCTTGCCGGCAAACTTGGAGCGGATTGGAGCTGGGACCGGAATTCCGGCCTTATCGACGTGACGCGCGCGAGCCGGCTTACGTTCCAGCGGCCGGAGTCCGGCGCGACGGAGGAACTTCCTGAAGAAATCGCGTCCTGGGTAGAGCGATCCAGGGATTACGAAATGGTGCAGAGCCGCACATTGGACGGCGTCACCTGGATTTTGGCGACGTGGGGGAAGAAGAACACCGGAGGTTATGACGTCCATATAGACCGTATCGAGCGCGAAGATCGCCGGCTGAAAGTGTATGTGACCTTGAACGGCCCGGACAAAGGCGAACTGGTCACCGAGGCGCTGACCTGGCCTTACGCGCTGGCCGCGGTGGAAGGCACGTTTGAGGAAGTCGAATTTGCCGTATCCGGGGATGGCTCGCTGCCCGAACTGCGCGGCGTCGAATCCATTCCATTGGTTGCGGCTTCGTCCGAGCGGGTCATTGTTTTCGCGCCGACGTTGGAAAAAGGAGAGCTTCGTCTGCAAGGGGCGGCACGCTCGTTCGGCGGCGTCGTCGTGCTGGAAGTGCGCGACGCGGCGGACGGCTTGATGCTGCAGGAGCGGCTCCCCGCCGCGGCGGAAGCGCCGGACTGGGGATATTTCGAGACGGCCATCCCCGCGGATTACGTTCGGGAAGGACATCGCGTCGTATTGTACGCGTTCGGGGATGAGGAATTGGACCCCGCAAGGGAATTTCCGGAGACGGAGGACGATTCCGCCGCGGCGCGCACGCCGCCAGAGACGGAACCGGACGCCTCCGACGCCGAGCGCCTTCCGGAACACAGCGTCGTGCTTAACTGGTAACCTATTTCGCCTGCCGCGGGAATCGCGAACCTTGCCTTGAACTTGCGTGGAAAAGGCACGGAACTTGCGGCGGCCACCCGCCCGTCGAACGGGATGGACAGTCGCACCAGCCGGGGAGAAGACCCGGTTTTTTCTTTTTTCTCTTTTATGGGCATGAAAAGCGTGGTAAGATAAGGGATAGCAGTTGTGGAACGATAAGGAGGAACCGCATTGCTGAAACGTACCTTGATCGGTCTTCTGAGAAGCCATGAAGTCACGGGTGAAAAAGCGAAGGATCCCAACCTGAAAACGCGCTATTACAAAATTTCGCGCGACAAAGCCTGGGAAGAAGTCGTTTCCGTGCTGAAAAAAATTCCCGGTTTCAAGCTTCTGCACGAAGTGCCCAACGTCGGGGAAATTGTCGGAGAAAAGCGAACGATGACCGGGCGCACCCAGGACATCACCATCACGCTGTTCGCGATCTCCCCCGTGAAAACCGCGATCGACATTTACTCGGCGTCGCGCGGATCGCTGGGCGATCTCGGTTCCAACTATCGCACGATACTGAACATTTTCAAGGCGATCGACCGCAAACTCGGCCAATACAAGGAAGTATAAAAAACAGCGGGGAAGCGCGCTTCTCCCGCTGTTTTGTTGCGTGCCGCGGACAAGGACCGAAGGGGCCTTTACAGCAGTTGACGCACCGCGGCGATAGCCTGGTCGTAGTTCGGATGTTCCGTCATTTCTTTCAAATATTCGACGTAACGGATCGTATCCTGCTGATCGACGACGAACACGGCGCGCATGTCGAGCGCCAGTTCCTTGATGAAAACGCCGTAGGCCTGACCGAATTCCCGCGTTTTATAGTCGGACAGCGTGACGACGCGGTCGACGCCGGCTGCGCCGCACCAGCGCGCCTGCGCAAACGGCAAGTCCACGCTGACGGTGAGCACGACGACCTGATCGCCCAGTTTGGCGGCTTCTTCGTTGAAACGCCGGGTTTGGGCGTCACATACGCCGGTGTCCAGCGACGGGACGACGCTGATCAGTTTGATTTTGCCGGCATAATCGGCCAGGGTGACTTCTTCGGTCAGCGATTTGTTCAGACGGAAATCGGGCGCTTTGTCGCCGACTTTCAGTTCGGGTCCGACCAACGTGATCGGGTTGCCTTTCAGCGTGGCTGCACCCGCGCGTTCCTGGGGCATGAAGATTCCTCCTTCATTGGCAAACAATATGTGGCAGTGCCACGATCTATTATAATCTTGTTGATCGGAGATTGTCCAATAACTTGACGAGCGAATCATCGGCAGAAAGACATATGCGGCTGGGGGGCGGAATCGATGATCTTTTTGCGATACGAAAGTTTTCGGCAATATGTCCGGTGGTATCCGGTCACGACGGCGATTTTGGCGCTGAATTTGCTCTTTTTCGCGGAAACGGCGATCATGGGCGACCGTTCGGTGCTGATGAAATACGGAGCGCTCGTGCATTGGGCTCCTTACAATACGGAAGTATGGCGGTATGTCATGTCCATGTTTTTGCACGGAGGCTTCGACCATTTGCTGTTCAATATGTTCGCCGTGTTCGTGTTCGCTCCCCCGTTGGAATACTTGCTCGGCAGCCTGAAATATTCGGCGCTCTATTTCGGATCGGGCATCATCGGCAATGTCGCCAGCATATTGCTGAACGAGCCCGGCACCGTCTCGGTCGGCGCCTCCGGCGCGATCTACGGCATTTACGGCGCCTATTTGTACATGATCGCGTTTTCCAGGACGATGCTGGATCCCGCATCGCGAAAAACGGTGCAGGTGCTGCTCGTCATCGGCATCATTTATACGCTGCTGTTTCCGCGGACGAATTTGTATGCGCATCTCGGCGGATTGGCGGGAGGCATCATCCTGTTTTCGAATATGCAGCGGCGGCGCTCCTGATTGCGGGGGGCCGAGCGATCGAAAACGAGATAGGCGGCCATACCGAGCGGCCGCCGGCATTTTCTGCCCAGAATACGCGTAATGGAGAGATGGATGTGGAGCTCAGGCAGCTTCAATATTTCGTCGAAGTCGCCCGCAAGGAACACGTCACCCATGCCGCGGAGGAACTTCACGTTGCGCAGTCGGCCGTCAGCCGGCAAATTCATCAGCTGGAAGACGAACTCGGGGTGGCGCTGTTTTTGCCCAAGGGCCGAAACCTTCAGCTGACGCCCGTCGGCAGGCTGTTTTTCAGCCGCGTGGAAGACATTTTGCACAATCTGGAGCGCGCGGTGCGCGAGGTCAAGGAGTTTGCCGATCCCGACGCGGGGGAAATCCGCCTGGCGTTCCCCCACAGTCTGGGCGTCAACATCGTCCCGTGGATCGTGTCCGAATTCCGCAAGGAACACCCCAATGTGCGGTTTCGGTTCAAGCAGGGGAAGTTCGACAGCCTGATCGATATGGTGCGGCTGGGGGACGTGGACTTGGCGCTCGTGTCGCCGCTGCCGGACAATCATGATGAAATCGAAGGAGAACTGCTGCTGACCGAAGAACTTTACGCGATTCTTCCGCCCGGACATCTGTTGTCGGATTACGAGGCGATCCGGCTCGAACAGCTGAAAAACGACCGCTTCGTGCTGTTTAGCGAAGGTTATTCGCTGCGCAGCATCGTCTGGCAGGCTTGCGAAAAAGCCGGGTTTCAGCCGAAGGTCGAATTCGAGGGCGAGGAAACCGACACGATCCGCGGACTGGTGGCCGCGGGCATGGGCGTCAGCCTTCTCCCCGAAATGGCGTTGAAATACGCCAGCCCGGCGCTGAGGCCGATCATGGTCAGAGTGCACGAACCGAAAGTGACGCGCACGATCGGGCTGATTCGACGCAAACGGGAAAGGCTGACGCTGGTGGCGGAAGTGTTTCAGCGGTTTATGGTGCATTATTTCCAGAACGCACGGCGCTGATTTCTTCAAGCGTATATGGAAGCGATAAAAAACCGGTTCGTTCGGTTTCGTGCCGAACAAACCGGTTTCTTGGTACGCCCAGCATGGGCGTCATCTATACGGTGAAAGTCCGGAATGGGGGCTGGCGAGCGCCTACCATTAGCCAAGGGCAAGGGTGTCGGTCGTGAGGCCGAATCTGAAGGAAGCCGG